>Ga0316187_10002571_pt1 | contig 15790 bp, 13 predicted proteins | sample CroRivburrow1_MG_FD_204927 | JGI IMG/M metagenome (GOLD analysis project Ga0316187, IMG submission 204927) | Coastal sediment microbial communities from Maine, United States - Cross River worm burrow 1 | ecosystem: Environmental > Aquatic > Marine > Coastal > Sediment | place: USA: Maine... | reverse complement strand
GCGGCATAGATCAAACCCACTCCCAGGAGAAAGGCTAGAGAGGCAGCAAGACCGACCAACAGATAGCGCATTGCAGCTGAGATGGAGGCAGTCGTGCCGCTGAGTGAGACCAGCGCCACTGCTGCGAGACCGGATAGCTCCAACGTGACGTAGTGATTGAACAGATCATTGGAGAGAAACAGGGCGTTGAGAGCGGCCCACAAGCCACCCCACAGAGGCCAGAAGTGACGTGACTGGTTGCGGTGGAAGAGGCTGAAATAGCTGTTTGCATAGAGGCTTATCATTAGGCCCACGGCTGCTGTCATCAACAGCATCATCATCGTCAGGCCATCCACTCGTAACACGATGCCCAGTGGTGGTTCCCAGCCGCCCAGGGGGTAATGGATCTCTCCATGGGTTGCCAGTTGCAGTGTCAGGGCCACCGTTTCTGCGGTGATCACAATGGCCGCGGTCAGCGTGATAGGTGCGGCATAGCGGGAAAATATGGCGGCCAGCAAAACGGCCAGCAGCGGGGTGGCCACCAAGAGCGGAGCCCAAGGCAGGGCAGCTAAGCTATCCATTATGCTCGGCATCCTTCCGGGTGCCGTGATTATTGTCCGGTTTAACTGCGGGTAGTTCGACGCAGCCGGTGGCGGCCTCGATCCGTTTTATCAGGGCCAATCCCAGCCCGGTGGCGCTCACTGAGACCACGATGCCGGTCAGCACCATGGCGTGGGCTACGGGGTCGGGTGCTCCACTGTTGCGGTAGGCAAAGGCGACAAAGACCAGAAAAACCCCGCTGCTCGCGACATTTAGCGCCAGCAGCTTACGCACTAGATTGGGGTGCGTCATCGTTGCAATGAGCCCCAGGCAGAACAGCAGTATGCCGGTGGCGGCATAGAGTGTAACGGTCATGGATGCTCCCTTGGTTCTCCCCCGAGGAACAGGGCATAGAGTATTGCACCGACAGAGACTGTGGCGGCTGATTCGATCAACAGAATCAGGCTGCCGGCCTCTGTTTTGGGGTATTCCAGATAGCCGCCCAGCATCAGCGTTGCAAGTGACACAGCGAGAAAGATCGCCGGTCCGAGCAGCAGCAGCGGTCGCAAGGGACGTTTGATGAGAGGAAGCTGATCCGCTGGCAGGGAGAGGTGCTGCAGTATGGCAGCAGCCCCCAATAGAGCCCCGGCCTGAAAGGCGCCACCGGGGGCGTGGCTACCTCGCCAGAGCAGATAACCGGCCGTGAGTACCAGCAGAGGACCGAGCTGACGTACGAAACTCACCAGCAGGGGATTGGGTCTTGCTGATAAACCCATGTTGTCACTCTTGCCGAGCGCCCAGGCCCCGAGAACGGCGACCAACAGAACATGAAGCTCCAGCAGGGTGTCATAGCCTCTGAAATTCAGCAGTACGGCTGTGACTGGACTCTGCACGCCGCTTGCGGGCAGCCAGGTGTTCACTTCCTGTTGAAGGCCCTGGGGAGCGATGGGGATCTTGCTCACGCCCCACAGTAGCGCAACGGCCAGGATGGACATGCAGATCCATTGGGTTGCTCTCATTGCGGTTGCTCAGGATTCTGATCGTTCGAGCTGGGAGGTGGCTTCTTTCGAGTCAATGCCGACAGTAGCAGGGCCCCGGTAATACCTGCGCCCACGGCCGCTTCGGCCAGGGCCAGATCGGGAGCCGCCAGTCGAGCCCAGACCAAGGCCATCATCATGCCGAAGATGATGAAGAGCACAGCCGCACGAAACAGATTATCCGTGTTCAAGCATTGCCAGCCCAGCCATAACAAAACTGCAATCAGCAGTAGATCCAGTGTCAGCATGCTCACTCTCTCTGCTCCTGGTTACGCTTTTGGGGCATGGCCTCTTCTGCGATCAGATAGGAGAGCGTTGCGCTTGCAAAGAGCACCAGCAGCCAGATCAGCAGTAACTTGCCAGCGACCAGCCAGGAGCCAGCGCGCAGAGCAAGGCCGACGCAGATTAGCCCCAGGCCGAGGTTGTCTGCCTTGGTCAGGGCATGTAGTCGACAATGGGTGTCCGGGAAACGCAGCAGCCCCACCGTGCCTGCAATGAAAAAGAAAAGCCCGCTGAAAAGAAGCAGTGCTCCCAGTCCCTGTTCAATGCCCACTTGATTCATCTCCCTTGTGTCTGAAGTGGCCGAAACGTAGAAAGGCAATGCCGGTGACGGCGGCCAGCAGGGCAAAGACCAGCCCCGCATCGTATAGAGCGGGGATCTCCATGATCTCTGCCAGCAGTAGCATGATTGCCACTCCGTTGGTTCCCAGCAGCTGGGCTGAGAGCATGCCATCCGCCCGGGAAGTACTTCGCAGAATGGCCACTATACCCAGCAGCATCAGGATGATGAGGATAATAAGGACAAGATGGCTGCTCATCACTGCTCCAGCCGCAGATTAAAAAGTCTGGCCACTTTTGCTTCCAGCTGAGCGGTCTCTTCGGCTACCGGACTCTTCAGGCTTAGCGCATGCAGGCACAGCTGGTCATTTTCAATCTTCGCACTCAGTGTGCCGGGCAGCAGGCTGATGGTGTTGATCAGAAACATTCTTGCGGGGCCGGGTGGCAGGCGCAAACGGTAGTTGATAAATCCAGGCTGCAGGGGCATGTGTGGGCTTAATGCGCGGCGGGCCACGTCGATGCCCCCTTGCAGGGAAGCTCTGAGAAAGTAGAAGATAAATTCAGGTAAAGAGTGCATGCGCCAGTAAAGGTGTGTTGTCGGCGCGGTTTTTTGGTACAGCCCCGCTGCCAGGAGCAGCGTTGGGATGCCGATGATCCAGGCATCGCCACGGCCTTCGGTAAACATCAACCATAGCAGTGATAGCGCTAGAAAGTGGAAGATTGGAAAGAGGGGAGTCATGGTAATGGGTAGACCTCATTTGACCGCGCCAATATAAATTAATGTGGATAATTACAACAGCGTTAAATGACCTGTTTTCATTTTATAACATGCTGGCTTGTTAAAGTTTATTGTCTCAGTTCGCTAGTTAAAACTATGCACTTTAGTGCAAGGCTTTAGCTGCTACACAGTTATGCTAGGCTAGGGAGCATGAAAGAGCAAAGGCGAAGCGGGCATACGGTAAGTATTTTGATGGTGCACTTGGTCTGGGTTACGAAATATCGGTATCCGGTCCTCAAAGGAGATATTCAGAAACGGTGCCGTGAATTGATCATTCAAATCTGTGATGCGGAGGATGTTCAGATATTAAAAGGGGTTGTGAGCAAAGATCACATCCATATGCATATCGAGTATCCATCGAGATCCTCAATAAGTGATCTAGTGAAGCGCTTGAAGGGGCGGACTTCCAGGAGACTGCAAGATGAGTTTCCAGAGCTGAAAAAGCGGTATTGGGGAAGGCGCTTCTGGGCTATAGGGTATGGTGCTTGGTCAACGGGAAATATAACAGATGAGATGGTTCAGGAATATTTAGAGCACCATAGAGATCCATCAAATGCAGATACAGGAAATATCATCCTTGAGTAGATGTATGGGGACTTTCAGTCCCAAAGCAACCTATGGACTTTTAGTCCATAGTCGTTGAGTTTGAGAAAGATTGTGATTTAGTCAAAAAGAGTGCTTATATCATTTACTATATACACAGTGGCAGGTGAGTAAGTTGACCCATGATACTAACATGCGGAGAGAGGATGAAAATGAGCAGGTGCACACCATCAAATAGCATGAAAACTCTTGCGGGGTTATTTCAATCCGGCTGCCGGTTTTTTTGCGCACCTTCAATTATTGTTTGCTTGTTCATAATTTCAATTGCACCTCTACATGCAAAGGATTCAGTGCAAATCTTGGCTCGGGCGGGAGGCACTGCTGAAGGCATGGAAGAGGATATGGATGAGTTACGTGGGATAATGAAGGAGCGCTCTAGACAACCGAAATTCAGCGAGACACCAACGCTTAGTATTGCTCAACAGTTTGGGTTGGGTTATCTGCCACTCATGTTGGTTCGGCAACATAAGCTTATTGAAAAGCATGCTAAAAAGCTTGGGCTTAATCCGGTTGCTGTAAAGTGGGGCCGCTACTCATCGGGTGCCGAGATGAATAAGGCGCTGCAAACAGGCTTGCTTGACCTGGCCACTGGCGGCGTAGCGCCACTGTTAACAGCATGGAATAGGGATAACTCCATTAAGGGCTTGGCGGCATTAAGCAGCATGCCACTGTATTTGAATACAGCAACTCCCGGCATCACTTCAATTAACGGCTTGTCAGATCAAGATCGTATTGCGCTTCCAGCAACACAAGTTTCTACACAAGCAGTTGTTTTGCATGGGGCATTGTTAAAAAAACATGGTGTTTCAGGGCATGCGCGGTTAGATGCGATCACCGTGTCGATGCGTCATCCTGATGCAATGACCGCACTGCTTGAGGGAAAAGGCGGGATAACAGCTCATTTTGCCGCCCCTCCATTCCAGACCCAGGAGCTGGAAAATCCCAGGATAAGGAAGATATTGGACTCTTATGAAGTTTTAAATGGCCCCGCTACTTTTACCACTATCTGGACAAAAGAAGGGTTCTATCAGCAAAACCCAATAACCATGAAAGCAGTTTTGGCGGCTCTGAGAGAGGCAGTGGAAATGATCCGTAACGATAAGCGGCTTGCTGCTGAGATCTACCTTATGCACAACCCGTATTCTGCTCTTTCAGAAAAAGAGCTGGAACACCTGCTGTCTGACCAGCTACTTCGTTTTACCTTAGAGCCGCAGAATATCGTTGGATATGGCGAAATTATGCATCAGCTTGGGAGAATTCAGAAAATGCCGGATGGTTGGGAAGAGCTTTACCTTTTCCCCTTATCCATTCTAGGTGATCGACCCTGACCTCAAATGCGTTTGGTTTTTATGCTGTAATTGATTCAGGTTGACGGATGTTGTGGTAGCACTGATGCTATTGGTGTAGGGAACCTGATGAAGAGATGCTCTTGAATATTGAACTGGACACTTTAGACAGCATCATTATTGCGATCAGTGTTTTATTCGTGGGCCGGTTTCTTGTCTCTCGGATTAACCCGTTGCGTCAATACAATATCCCAGTGCCGGTAGTCGGGGGATTAGTCTTTGCATGCCTTATGGCCACCCTGCAGACCCAAACTGACATCCGCTTAAGCTTCGATACTGACTTACGAGGCTTCCTGATGCTGGCTTTCTTCGCCGCTGTTGGACTCACAGCAGACCTTACCAGGCTCAAGCGTGGTGGTGCCAGCCTGGTCATTTTTCTGGTTGTGGTGACTGTGTTTTTGGTTATCCAGAATACAATCGGTGCAAGCATGGCATACCTGCTTGATCTGCACCCCGCAATTGGGCTGCTTGCGGGTTCTATCACCTTGTCGGGTGGTCATGGCACGGGAGCCGCATGGGCCGAGCGATTTGTTGAGGTGCAGAATCTGACTGGGGCGCTCGAATTGGCAGTGGCAAGTGCAACGTTTGGACTGGTCATCGGTGGTGTGCTTGGTGGCCCGGTCAGCCAGTTCCTTATCAGCCGATACAAACTCCAGGCCGATGTTGGCTCGCAGTCCAGCACGGCATCACCTGAAGTAGCAGAAGAAACCATTCAGCCCCATGCCGTGCTGGGCACTCTTTTACTCATTATGCTCGGTGTAGTGGCAGGCAGCATGCTCTATGAGGTGTTCAAGGATGCAGCTGTCAAACTGCCCTCTTTTATCTGGGCGCTGTTTGTGGGCGTACTACTGCGCAACCTGCTTGGGGTGCGCGGTTTATATCGCATCAATGAGAAGAGTTTGGATCTGCTCAGCACGCTGGCCCTTTGGCTGGCTCTTGCCTTTACCTTTATGGGACTCCGGCTTTGGGAGTTGCTGGATCTTGCTGGCCCCTTGCTGATTATCCTGTTGGTCCAGAGCTTGGGAACTGCAGCATTCGCCGCTTTCGTTACCTTCCGGGCGCTGGGTGCAAACTATGATGCGGCGGTGATGGCCGCAGGTCACTGCGGTTTCTGCATGGGGGCTACGCCCACCGCCATTGCCAACATGCAGGCCGTGACGGCACGCTATGGACCCTCACCGCAGGCATTCATTGTCGTGCCGATGATTGGGGCCTTTTTCATCGACCTGTTAAATGCGCTGGTCATTCAGGGTTTTCTGAGTCTGCCTCATCATGGTTTTTAAGCAACTGATAACAGGGATTGTTATTGCTTTAATGGCGCTCGTAATGGGTGGATGTGACCGCCAACCCTTTGCTGATGCGCTACACGGTGAAATCGCTGAAGTTCTGGATCGTGAGTTTAAGCAAGGCCTGTTTGATCTTGTCTCAGTGCGCCGTCTAGGGAGTGCTCCATTCAAGGATGAGGTGACCGGAGACCGGCGTTTGACTGTCTATTTTAACGCCCAGTTGCGGTTTCGCGAGGCATTTGACCTGACCACATGGAACGGCCTTAATGGTGCCTCCATTGCCTTTCTGCTTGGCGCTACGGAAAAGGGTGTGGATGGCATACGCCAGGGTGGTAATAGCGCGGATGATATCCTGCGTGTACATGGTAGCCGGGCCTATGCCTTGCGCCAGGGACAATGGCGGGCGTTGCCGACAGCAAATGGCAAATTACTCACCGTAGAAAAGGCAGCTGAGACCCAGCGTCTAATTTCACGTATCAATGAACTTGCCGAGCGTTCGGCAAAACGGCTTGGCAGTGTTGAACAGACCATTATCGACAAAGAACTCGCCCAATCGGTCAAACGTATCGAACGTGCACTGGATCAGCAGGTCAGGATATTCAGCGCCACGAGCGGCCCCTCGCATGGCGCCTATTTCCGCTATGTAAAAGCCCTTGAGCAAAATGCCAAAAGCCTGGGGTTTCGTGTGCGTAACTATCCTTCGCAGGGCAGTGTGGAGAACTGTCAGCTGATCCAGGCCGGAGGCGTTGATATTGCCATCTCACAAAGTAACGTCACCGCCCTTGCTGCTGCCGGTGAGGGGCCGTTTAAATCCCAAGGTCGTCTATCCAATATTCGGGCGGTGTCGGCGCTGTTCCCTGAATACCTGCAACTGGTGGTGGCTGACAAGGCGGGTATCGAAAGCCTGGATGCACTGAAAGGGAAACGGGTTGACCTGGGATTGCCGGAGTCGGGTACCCGCGTGGATGCCCTGCGCCTACTTGATGCGGTGGGCCTGAGCCTGCCGGATTTTGCCGAGATCCGTGAGTCCGGGCTGGATGCGGCTGTAAGCGCCATGCGCAAAGGTGAACTTGATGCCTTCTTCACAACCCTTCAGGCCCCAGCGCATGCGTTACAGCGACTGCTAGCCGATGGCAAGGCCAAGTTGTTGTCATTGCCCATCGAGGTTCAAAACAGGATGCGGGAACGCCATGGTGTCTATCGCTTAGCAACGTTGCCTGCGCACACCTATCCTGGCCAGCGTGAGCCCATCTTGACGTTGGGGATTACCGCTACACTCATTGCCCGGTCAGATCTGCCCGATGTGCGTGTAGAGCAACTGCTGGATGGCTTATTCAGATCAGTCACTGCCGTTGCTGAAGATAATCTGCGTGTCGCGTTGCTGTCAGCCCGAACTGCAAAGGAGGGCGTTACCATTCCACTGCACCCTGCTGCAGATCGCTATTTCAACAAGCTAGATGAAGCGAAGCAAAAATAAGCAGAGTACTTTGTCAGGGGGCTTACTCTCGTTACGGTTGTTCAAGCGGTGCTCTTATTAGATTTAGGGATGAAGGGGGCAGATAATCAATATCAGCGGCAAGACCAATGCGCCAGTAATCACCCAACTGGTAACTGCCGGGTTCCATGATCAGTGCATTGTGCTGACCAATTAGAACCACTTTTTTCGCTTAAAGATCAGTAACTGAGCTGCCACGATAGCGGTGATAACGATGATGACGGCCAAAAACCCCCAAGGCTTGTCTGCCCCCGGAATGCCCCCCACATTGATGCCGAGCAGTCCGGTAAGGAAACCAAGGGGCAGGAAGATGCCTGTGATCAGGGATAGGATATACATGCGGCTGTTCATCTGTTCCGAGACCTGGTGTGCCAGCTCTTCGGAGGCTACCACGGCGCGATCCCGCACTGCATCCATATCTTCCACATAGCGGGTCACCTTGTCGGCGGTCTCTCGCAGCTGCAGACGGTCATCCGGGGAGAGCCATTCGGCCTTTTCACTCTGAAGACGGTTCATCGCCTCCCGTTGCGGGCCCAGGTAGCGCCTCAGCAAAATGGTTTCGCTGCGTATTTCAACAATTTGTCTGCGTAGTTGCTGGCTGCCCTCATTGAGCAGCATCTCTTCTTCCAGCTGGTCGATGCGATCCTCTATATCCTGCAAGACATCGCTCATGCGCTCTACCAGCCGGCATGAGATATCGGCGATAAAACCTCCGGCGGTGCAGGGGCCCTGACCTGCTGCAAGAGCCTCAGATATGTCCTGAGCGGATAACAGGCGTCGCCGACGGGTAGTGATGACTCGATCGCCATCACTGTAGAGACGAATTGAAACCATATCCTCGGGGTCGGCTCCTGGGTTACTGTTGATGCCGCGCAGGGAGGCCAGGATGCCTCCTTTTACCGCAACACTGCGGGGACGTGTTTCATCTGCCAGCAGAGCCTCAATCACCACCTCATCCAGACTGCTGGATTCGCGCAGCCAAGTTTGAGTTTTATCGGCGGTAAAATTGAGATGAACCCAGAGCGTCCCCTGGGTTGCATCCCAGTTGTGGATCCGCTCCCAGTCTATGGGGTGGCCACCGCCTCGCCCATCCAGAATGCAGGCATATATCAGTCCGCCATTATCGGTTTGCATCAATTGTCTCCCTTTTGCTTGCTTAGTGGGATGTGCCCAGATAGCGCTGGAGCACCTCGTCCCATTCGGGTGTTTTGAGATATTCAAGCAGAATACGGTTAATGGGTTCCCGCATGGGGCTGTTGGGCGGAAGGGCGATGGCGTAGTCCTGTCGCTCAAAGTTGCCAGGCAGTACCTTCATGCGCCCTGGATAGTTGTGCCGGGCCCGATAGCGCAGCATGGGGGCATCGTAAACCAGCGCTTCAGCCTTGCCTGACAACAGGATTTCAATGGCCTCTTCCAGATCCTTGGCGGCATGGAATGTCAGGTGCTTGGATCTCAGGTAGAAATCGCTGGTGGTGCTCTCTACGGATACCACGGCCGCTTGTGCCAGATCCTGTGGTCCGCGCAATTTACTGGTCAGCTCACCCACGGTCAGGGCAGTGGTGAAGGCGGCGGTGAAGCTGGCGATGACCAGGATGCTGATGAACATCCATATCAGTGCTATGGTTCGGCCCCAAGGCGTGGCTGGAGCCTTGTCGCCATAACCGACGGTGGTCATGGTTACGGCTGACCACCATAGTCCGGAACCGATGCCCTCCACTGTTTTTCCACCAAACTGGGGGTTGCGGCGGTGCTCCAGAAACCAGATCAGAACACCTACGGCAAACAACAGGAAAAACAGAACAAACAGCATGCGTACGAAATCGGCGGAGAAAAAACGCTTGATGCTGATTAGCCAGCCGGAGCCGCCGCTGTAGGGTATGGCGATGCCCAGCCCTGAGGTCAGGAAGGGGTGGCTGAAGTCAAACCGTTGTTCACGCTCGGCGGTGGCGGTTAATGCCGCGGCTGCGGCATCGACCTCTGATTTTTCTACAGCGGCCAGCATCTGCTGTAGTCCCATCTCTTGAAACTCATACGTCAACCCCATGCGCTCAGCGATATTGCGCCATAATGTGATGCTGATGCCGTGCCAGGAACCATCGGCCTCACGGATGGAAAAGGGTGGGGTGTGACGTGTTGCGATAATCAAGTGCTCCCCCGCTGCCTGTTCTGCTGCGGCAATAGGGCAACAGGGTAATACTGAGAGGACACTGAGCAGCACAAGCAGAATTGGTCGTATCATCATAGCCTCCTTTCTGATTGACGCATCAATGTGTGTTCAGCCCGAACGGTGTCAGTAGATGTTGGGCGTTTCTCTCCCCTATGTGCTCGTTCAGTAGCTGGCTGGTTGGTGTAGCCAAGCGGCCCCTCCACCGAGATAAAACCCTTGGCGGATTCAATAGAGGATGGGTGTAAAAACAGCCTACTCTATCAGGGCAATAAAACAGTCCAATCATGTTGATCTCTCCCTTTGGCAGTATGTCATACTACTCCTAAGCAGATGTTTTGGGTGTGGTTGGTCCGGCTCTATTTCCTGTCATACTACAAGACGGCGGGGTGCAATTCACGCTATGGATTACAGGGAAACCGAAACAAGAGGATGATGATGCTTATGTTTTTTCGCTTGCGTATAAGAGATTTTGCGCCAAGTCTGTTGTTGCTGTACGGACTACTGGTCGGAGGGGCGACAGATGCGCTGGCGAAGGGCGCAGGCGAAAGCCCGGTGGCTGCCGCGGCCATTCTCACTGTGGAGCGGGCACAGCAGCTGTTAGATGCTGGTAAGACGGAACTGGCGAGGCTGCCGACAGATGTTGCGCCGGATACTCTAGATGCCCGGCGCAAGGCCACTTGGCAGCGGCGCATTGCACTGATGGATGAGTTCATCGGGCTGATGGAGGCGCAGCGGAACTGGATAGAGCAAGAACGCGCTCTGTCTGCACGCGCGGCAGTTGTTGAGGGTGCGCTTAAAAAGCTTGGCCAGACAGCCCCTCCTAAAGCTGAAGTGCCGGCGCAGATTGATAAGGCAGCCTATGAAGCGCTAGGCAAAGAGCTCAGCCAGGGTCAGAATCACCTATCAACATTGCGGACAAGGCAGACAGCACAGCGGCAACGGCTGGAAACTGAGCTTCCGCAACTCATTGAAGGAGCCCGCCACCGGAGTGAAGATGCGGTCAAGCGGGGGACAATGCTCTCTCAAGCAGGAGGCCGTGCTGAAAATGAGGCTGAGCGACGCTTGATTGAGATTCAGATCGAGAATACTCGCCTTGATAGGGAGGTGGCATTAAAGGCGCAGTCGGTGCTGGAGAGTGAAGCCAAGTACATTGCAGCAGCCGAGACCACGCAGTCCAAGGAGCTCGATCTGGCGGAGAAACAGGTTGTCATTCTCGAGCAAAGATTTGCGGCCTACAGCAAAATGCTGGGTGAAATGCTCGGCCGAGAGCAGGTGCAGGCGCAGGAAGAGCTTGCGCGCAAGGTGCAGGCTATAGATGAGGCCAAGACGCCGGCGGAGCGTTTTATCGCGGATTTGGAGGCGCGTATAGCGCGCTCTGAATCAGGTCGGCGTGATGCCGAGGCGCAGCTGGTGAATTTGAAGAGAGACGCCTCCGATATGGAAAAGCGTCTCTCCTCGGAGAAGGATGAACAGGTCACTCTCAAGGATCTTATAGAACGTTCAGGCACTGCTGGCATTGCAGGTGACCGGATCAAGCTGACACTGCAGCAGATCCGCAAGCGCCGTAAGCTGCTGGAACGGACGCTGCAGAGTGGCCCTATCCGCGGGTTGAGCGACTATCGAAGTAGCCGCTTCGTGATCGAGGACAATCTGCTTGGGATGAGTGACCGCTTTCTGGCGGAACGTGCGGCAATCAGCAGTGAGCTTGCGGAGACTGAACGAGGCCTCTTTGCGCTACGGACGGATCAGCTGTTTGAACACCACCGCACGGTTTTGCGTGATGAGAAGATGGCGCTTACAGAGGTGATTGGCCTGCTGCAGCGGATGCAATTGCTATCGATCCAGCGGCTTGAGACCGTCAATGACCTGCAGCGCTTTATTCGTGCCCGTGCATTCTGGTTACGCGACGGCAAACCGCTCGATGCCCAGCTGTTGGGCACCCTGATGGATGAGGTGCGGGTGCTGGCACGCTGGTTGAAGGGATTGGGCTCCGAGGAGGTAAAACTTCGGCTGAAGGAGGTGGTGGCCAGCCCGCTGGCCATTCTCTATGCCTTGTTGCTGCTGACGGTGGTGCCGGCCGGTCTCTATCATGCCAGACAACGTGTTCGCGCGGTCACACGTTTGGTCAATGACCGGGTGGTCGCACAAGGGCGGCAGCTACGGCTGTTGCTGCTGGTCATGGTGACCGGCAGTGTGAGTGCGGCGCTGCTGCCTGCCTATTTCTTTATTGCGGCCCGGCTGTTCGAGCTGGCCCAGCTGCCGGCCTCTATAGGGAGTGTTGCAGCGACGTTTCTCGACCATTTTGCCCTGTTTCTGTTTCTATGGTTTTTCTGCCGCTCATTCTTCGCTAAGCGCAGTATCGCCGAGGTTCAATTTGGCATGCCCAAAGCGGCAGCCAATGCCTTTTATAAGTCAATCAGGTGGGTTCTTTTTGGGTACCTTTTGTGGCTGCTGCCATGGTTGCAGTTTCAGCAGCCACCGTTTGAGTTTGAAGTAGTGACGCGTTTGTATTACAGCCTTTTTTTGGTGACAGCAGCAGTAGGTGTCGCCTACCTAGTGAAGGTTGATTCTCCCTATATCCGCCACATGCTCAAACTGATTGATGCGCAAATTATCAAGCATAACTGGGGCTTGGTGGCGCGTATTATCTTACTGTTGGCAGGCGCTGTGATTGTGCTGGATCTTGTTGGATACCGGTATGCTTCGCGTACCATTGCCGAGAGCCTTGTTGCAACACTGGCCTTGCTGATTCTTTTTCCCCCTATCTACCGTCGTGTCCTTAACGGGGTGCTGGCTGTCTCTCAGCGCGTAGCGCATCTGCCAGTGTCGGAGTTCACTGGTAAAGAGGGTGAACGGCGGTCGGAGCATGCGCAACGGGCGCAGAATTTTGTACGCCTATTCTTTGTGGTTGCTACAGGTGCGCTGATTCTCGATTTTTGGGGAATTGATGAGCAAGCGCTGCTGGCGCTTGATGAGATGCGTGTATATGCAGTACGGGTGGTGGGGGCTGAGCCGGAGTTTGTCACGGTTGCTGATCTGGTTCGTTGTCTGCTCTTTTTTGTCGCAACCTTTTGGATACTGCGCGCCCTGCCTGGCCTGTATGAGATTGTGCTCTTTCCAAGGCTGCATTTTGATGAAGGCGCCAAATATGCAACGCTGGCTATCTCGCGTTATACCCTATTCGTATTTGGCCTGTTTCTGGCGCTGTCTGAGATCCATCTTGATCTGGGACGGCTCGGCTGGCTGATGGCTGCAATCGGTGTCGGCTTGGGTTTTGGCTTGCAGGAGATCGTGTCGAATTTTGTAAGTGGCATTATTCTGCTTATTGAACGGCCGGTGCGGCCGGGAGACACAGTGACTATTGGCGATATGTCTGGCACTGTGCAACGCATCAATATCCGGGCCACGACGATCCTCAATTTTGACCGGCGTGAAGTGATCGTGCCAAACCGAACCTTGATCACGACCAACGTAACCAACTGGACCCGAAGTGATACGATCAACCGTCTGGTTGTTTCTATAGGTGTCGCCTATGGCAGTGATGTGGATAGGGTCAGTGAATTGCTGCTTAGCATTGCGACCGAGCAGCCGGAGACGCTTCTTGATCCAGCCCCTTCCGTTATCTTTATGCAGCATGGTGAGAGCTCTCTTGATTTTGATCTCCGGCTTTTTGTACCGGGTCCTTCGGATCTCTTTCCTGTACGTGACCGCCTGAATAAACTTATTAACAAGCGATTGGCGGCTGAAGGTATCGAAATTCCATTCCCTCAACGGGATCTGCATATTCGATCGAGCGAACTATCACTCGGAGATGCTCTAACGTAGAGTTTTCAGATTATTCAGACCGCTAGCCCCCGCACGCCTTTGCGAACAAGGTATTTTCTTATCTCTTCAAGAACAAAAATTATCAGTGGAGCGATAATGATCATGCCCCAGAAAGAGAGTGGCAAAGGTGCAGTGGTGAAGAAGTGGTGGAACAGTGGAATGTAGAGAATGGCTAGAATGAAGAGAACCTCAACAACCAGCCCGGCACTAATCCAACTGTTGAAGCGCACCAGATAGGGTAGTGCGCTCTGACGGTTTGTGCGGCAGGCCATGACGTTGCCGATCTGGCAGAAGATGATGGTAGCCAGGAAGGCCCCAGCTGCCTGGGCATAGAGTGCATTACTGGCTGGCAGCTCTACCCTCCAGCTCCAGCCGCCGCTGAAGAGGACACTGAAAAAGACGATAAAGGAGAGCGCTGCCTCGGCCGGACCGATGATGCCGTAGCTGCGCACGAAGGTACGAAAGCTGACCAGACGCTCATCCCTGCGCCGAGGTGGTCGCTGCATAACATCTGCTTCCGGCGGCTCATTGCCAAGACCGATGGCTGGCAGAATATCGGTGATCAGGTCGATGGCGAGGATCTGTATCACGGTGATGGGCAGTGGAATCGGCAGCAGCACATAGGCGATGAAGGGGAGGATCTGCGGGATGTTGCTGGTGAGAATGTAGGTGATGAATTTCTTGATGTTGTCATAGACTGCGCGCCCCTCCTCGACGGCGCAGACAATGGTGGCAAAGTTGTCATCCAGCAGGATGATGTCTGAGGCCTCCTTTGCCACGTCGGTGCCTTTCTTCCCCATGGCGATGCCGATATCGGCCCGCTTCAGCGCGGGGGCATCGTTGACCCCATCGCCGGTGACGGCGACCACCTCATCCATATCTTTCAGGGCACTGACGATATCCAGCTTCTGTTCGGGCGCGATGCGGGCGAATACCACCTCTGGATCTTTGAGGACTTCGGTCAGCTGTTGCTGATCCAGGGCAGCCAGTGTCTCACCCTCAATGACTCGCGGTTGGCTGACGATGCCCAGTTTGCGGGCGATGTAACCCACCGTCTCCGCCTTGTCGCCGCTCATGACGATGATACGGATGCCGGCGCTTTTGCAGGCAGCTACCGCAGCTGGCACCTCGGGGCGGGGAGGGTCTACCATGGCGACTAATCCGACAAATACCAGCTCGTCTGGCTCGGTCTCTGGGGTATCCGCCACGCGGTAGGCCAGTGCCAGTACCCGTAGTCCCTGGCTGGCGTAGTGATCGGCCTGTTGGCTCAGCTGCTCGGCTTCATCCGGCCGTAGAGGCCGTACCAATCCTTCACTGTGGATCTGGGTGCAGCGGCGGATGATGATGTCCGGTGCGCCCTTTGCGGTCAGGTAGAGGGCACCGCCCTGGGTGCGGTAGGTGGCCGTCATGTACTTGAGTTCGGCATCGAAAGGTCGGCTGTGTAGTGGCTCGAAATGAGTGTGCAGACTTTCAAAGCCGCCGTTGTGATCAACGAACTCGGCCATTGCCACTTCAGTGGGGTCGCCGTGAAACTCCGACCGACCGTTGTGGTGATTGTTGCTAGTAGTGAGCACGTCGTTGCACAGCGCCATGATTTCGCTACAGGGGCGTGCGGCGGGTAGCGTTGCATAGCGCTCCCGATCATGGGTGTTGACTTCGCTAAAATCCAGATAGAGAGTCTCTACGTGCAGCCGGTTACGGGTGAGGGTGCCGGTTTTGTCGGTGCAGATGACAGTGGTGCTGCCCAGGGTCTCCACTGATAGGATCTGTTTGACCAGGGCGTTACGCTTGCCCATACGTACCGAGGATTGGGTCAGTGCCAGGGTGACTGTGGGCAGTAACCCTTCCGGCACGTTGGCCACGATAATGCCGATGGCGAAGATCAGGTTGGTCCAGAAGGGGTTGCCGATGAGAAAGCCGATCAGGAAAAAGGCCAGTCCAATACCCAGTGCCAGATAGGTGATGCGGCGCACGAAGTGTTTGAGCTCCTGTTGCATTGGGGTCAGATCCTGCTGCACCCCTTGCGATAGGGTTGAGATGGCTCCAAGATCAGTGTTGCGGCCGGTTTTGGTAGTCAATATCCGGGCGTTGCCTTTAAGCACTGTGGCTCCTGAGCTGACATGGCAGCTTATCTCCACATGCTCTCCCAGTGCCTGCTTGTTGAGGGGCTCTGATT
>Ga0316187_10002570_pt1 | contig 15790 bp, 11 predicted proteins | sample CroRivburrow1_MG_FD_204927 | JGI IMG/M metagenome (GOLD analysis project Ga0316187, IMG submission 204927) | Coastal sediment microbial communities from Maine, United States - Cross River worm burrow 1 | ecosystem: Environmental > Aquatic > Marine > Coastal > Sediment | place: USA: Maine... | reverse complement strand
TGCTGTTCAACGTGTTCAGACGTTCCTGCAGGCCGGCTGCTTCGTTCTGCCAGACGGTCAGCTCGAGTCCGGGCGGCAGGCTCGACTGATAGGCATCGATGTAGGCAAACACGTTTGCCGCCATGTCGATGGCGTCTTCCTTGCCCACCCGGTCTACCTTGATGATGGCGCTGGCAGCGCCGTTGAAGCGGGCGGTCAGATCGCCTTCCTCGAAAGTGTCGCGGACAGTGGCGATCTCGGAAAGGAACACCTTGGTGCCATCGTTGCGGGTCAGCACCACGATGTTCTCGAACTCTTCGCCCCAGTAAGCCTGGCCCTTGGCGCGGAGCAGAATGTCGCCGCCTGCCGTTTTCAGCGTGCCGCCGGGCATGTCCAGAGAGGTGTTGCGGATGACTCGGGAAACCTGCTCCAGCGTCAGGCCATAGCGCCGGAGGTTGTCTTCGGATATCTCGATAGAGATCTCGTACGGACGCACGAACTCCAGGGAAACCGTGGAAATCCCATCTATCGCCGCGATGTCGTCCCGGATCTGCTTGCCGATCTCCTTCAGCGTGCGCTCATCTGTTGAACCGGCCAGCGCGATCTGCAGCACGCCCTGTTTGATGGTGACTTTGGAGACGATGGGCTTTTCCGTTTCCTTTGGAAACGTGTTGATGCCGTCTACCTGGCTCTTGATGTTGTTGAGGACATCGATTTCGCTGGCGTCGTCGAACAGCATGGCGATGACGGAGCAGTTGCCCTCGGACGCGGAGGACTGGATCTTCTCAATACCGTCGGTGCCTTTCAGCGCCTCTTCTATCCGAATACAGACGCCCTGTTCCACTTCTTCCGGCGCGGCACCCAGATAAGGCACGGCGACCGTCACCATCCGGATGTCCATGTTCGGAAATTCTTCCTGATGAACGGTGAACAGAGACATGATGCCGCCCACGATCAGGACGAACATCAACAGATTGGCGGCGACCGGGTTCTTGGTAAACCAGGCGATGGCAGTGTGCATGTCGAGCTCCGGTCAGCCGGTGATCTGGCCCGTTGACGAGCCCTTTTCTTCGTCGCTGATGGGATTGACGGGCATGCCTTCGATGGCCGTCTGCAAAGGAGAGATGCAGACCCGTTCGCCCGTTTCCAGTCCGGACTGGATCAGCACCTGATCGCGGTACAGCCGGAGCGGTTCGATGTCCCGGTAGTGGAGGCGGTTCTCGTCGTCCACCACCAGCACGCGGTTACCGTTGCGGAGTGCATTTCTAGGCAGCACGACCACGTCTTCCACCAGCAGGCCCTCGATCTCGGCGTTCACAAACAGGCCGACGTTCAGCGGCACGTCCTGCTCTTCGTTGGTTACCCGGGCGATCACATGGACCATCCGGCTGGACGTATCGATCTGCGCTTCGGTGCGCACGATCTTGCCCTGCCAGGACAGCGTGCGACCGGCGTAATCTGCGGTGAGGGTGACGTTCGGCTGCTGTTCTGCGGGCAGCTCGCCGCGATGGCCCAGCGGCAGGTTCAGGAACGCCAGCTGTCGGTCGGCGATGGGCAGCCGGATTTCTGCCTGATCACCGGCGTAGATGGTGGCGATGGACATGCCGCGGCTGGCGAACTGGCCGATATCCACGGACTCCTTGCGAACCAGGCCGGTGAACGGCGCTTTGATTTCTGTTCTGGCCAGATCGCGGCTCGCCTGGTTGAAGGCGGCGCGGGCATCCTGCAGCGCAGCTTCCGCGACCCGATAGCCCCGGAGCTGGTTTTCGATCTGAGACTGGCTGGCGAGCTGCTTCTCTTCCAGGCTCTTCAGCCGTTGATACTCGAACCGCGCGTGCTCGAACTCCGCCTCGGCCCGGGTCAGAGCGGAACGGGCGCGGGCGAGCGTGGAGCGATAGTCGTTGTCTTCCAGGCGAAGCAGCGGCTCGCCGGCTTCGAAGTAGCCGCCATTCACCAGCGCAGGCGATTTCCAGATGACCCGGCCGGACACTTCCGGGATCAGCTCACTCTCGGTGTTCGGCACCACGGTGCCTTGCGAGTGCACGGTGAGCTGGATCGGCTCCGGATTGATCTCCTGCACCCGAACGGCGGCGGCGATGGGCTCGATGCTGCTGGGCTCGAGCTGCGGGCTCGTTGCCAGCAGGGTGACCGCGCCGAAAATCGAAGCGATGACCACCAGGGCGGGTATGACGAATTTGCGCATCATGATGCGGAGACCTCCAGACTGGCAGGTTGTTGTGCGGCTTCGAATGCATCGAAAGTGCGCTGCATCCGCTCGCGGTGAAATTTGGATAGATCGTTGAAGCTGGCTGTGAGCGTGTCCAGATCACGGCTGCCGATGGCCTGATCCACTTTCCTGGCGAGCTCGGCGTGCGTGGTGCTCTGCGGATCCATGAAATCTTTGAGCGCCGTCATCTGCGGACGGAACTGCGCCAGGAGAGAGCGGGCGATGAGCTGGACGGGCAGGTTGCCACTTGCCGTCATGATGCCCTCGAACATGTTGGTCTGTGCTTCGAAGTAGGCCTCGCCCTGGAGCTTGTTCGCCCAGATTGGTCGCAGAAGGCCGCGCAGGTGCTCGAGGCCGTCGTCATCCGCGCGACGGACCGCGGAAACGACTGCAGTCTGCACAAGGGAATTGAGCACAACCATGATCTGATCGACCAGATCCCGGTCTGGATAGCCACCCAGTGCGAGCAGGTGGCCGATCACGTCCAGGCTGGCTTCGTTGACAGGTGCCACCCGGGCGCCGCCCGGCTGAATGTCAGCGATGCCCAGCTGCTCGAGCTTCTTCATGGCTTCCCGGACCGCGCCGCGATTCGCATCGAAACGGGTGGATAGATCCCGCTCGGAAGGCAGGCGCTCGCCGACCCGATACTGGCCGGTGAGGATGTCCCGGGTCAGGGACTCTGCGATTTCTTCGTGCTTGCTCATGACTTTCAGCTTCATACGCGGGTTTCGAGGGAATCCGCCGGTTGCGCTTACCAGCATGATCCGACCTGTTTGACCGGACCAAATTGACCGGACCAAATTGAACCGACCAATCTGGTCTGACCAAATTGGTATGGGCACTATAGACAGATGGGCGTGAAAGTCCAGTGAACCGTTACTTCTCGTAACAAAAAATGTGCGGTTGGTAGCAAAACGGATGTTTTGCATTGTAAATCAGGGGCTTGGAGAAGCCCCCTTAGGATTCAGCTGGCGCGCCTATCCAGCATGTTGCCGTGCCGGAGAAGATCCAGCACCTTCGCCCGCCGTTCGGTAGGTTTGTGGTGCCAGAACGACTGATCGAAGGCCGGACGGTTCAGCCGATGGATAACGCCCATGGCGGTGGGTAGCGGTGCGCTCATGTGGAGCAGCAAATGGGCGATGGTCGGGTTGGTTTCGTCATGCACGAGCAGGTCGGACTCGCTCACGCCACCTTCGCCGATGAGGACTGATTCCAGGGTCAGCGCGGCCGGGTTCAGGCGCAGGCCCTTGTTGCGTTCCTTGCCATAGATGAGCGGCTCCCCGTGCGCGACGTGGATCTGCGTCTCGGCAGCCTGCTTCTTGTTCACCACGTCGTCGAAGACGTCTTTGTTGTAGACGATGCAGTTCTGCAGGATCTCGACGAAGGCCGCCCCTTCATAGTCGTTAGCCGCAGTGAGGATCGGCGGCAGACCTTTCTGATCGATGTCCACGCCGCGGGCAATGAAACCGGCGCCAGCGCCGAGGGCGAGCAGCCCGGGATGGACAGGCGAATCGAACGAGCCGTGCGGTGTGGAAGGGCTTGTTGTGCCGATGCGCGACGTCGGCGAGGACTGCCCCTTTGTCAGACCATAGATCTCGTTGTTGAACAGCAGGATGTTCAGGTCGACGTTCCGGCGCAGGGCGTGCATCAGATGATTGCCGCCGATGGAAAGGCCGTCGCCATCACCGGTGATCACCCAGACGTCCGCTTCCGGATTGGCGAGCTTTACGCCGGTGGCGATGGCCGGGGCGCGGCCGTGAATGGTGTGGAATCCGTAGGTATCCACGTAGTAAGGCAGCCGCGAGGAGCAGCCGATGCCGGAAACAAAAACGGTGTTTTCCCGCTTTGCGCCATTCGCTGCCAGGGTGCGCTGCACGGCTTTGAGGATCGAGTAGTCGCCGCAGCCCGGGCACCAGCGAACCTCCTGATCGGTCTCGAAGTCCTTGAAAGTGAGCTCACTCATTGCTGGCCTCCCGTAAGTTGTTCGGCGCCAGGGCCAGGATCTGTGCTTTCACTTCGCTGACGGTCAGCGGCTGGCCGCTGACCTTGTTCAGCTGCACCACATCCAGCAGCAGCTTGTCGCGCAGCACGGTGGCGAGCTGGCCGGTGTTGAGCTCCGGGACCAGTACCCGGTCATAGCCGGCGAGCAGGGCGCCCAGGTTTTCCGGCAGCGGGTTGATGTGGCGAATGTGCACGTGGCCGACACTCAAGCCTTCATCGAGTGCCTCCCGAACCGCCTGGGTGACGGTGCCGTAGGTGGAACCCCAGGCGACGACGGCGAGGCCGTGCGCCGTGCCCTGATCTACCGTCTGGTCCGGAATGAAGTTCGCGACACTTCGCACTTTGGCCTGGCGCAGATCGGTCATGGCCTGGTGGTTGTCCGGATCGTAGGAGATGTTGCCAGTGGCCAGGTCTTTTTCGATGCCGCCGACCCGATGCACGAAGCCTGGGTGACCTGGATAGGCCCAGACCCGGGCGTGGTTGTCCGGATCGCGCTCGAAGACGGCGCCGGAAGCGTCCGGGTCCGGTTGATGGTGCTCGATGGCCGAGTAGGCTTCGAAGTCCGGCAGCGCCCAGAGCTCCGAAGCGTTGGCGATGTAGCCGTCGGAAAGGAGCATGACGGGGGTCATGTGCCGCAGGGCAATACGCACCGCTTCGATCGCCGCATCGAAGCAGTCGGCGGGCGAGCGCGCTGCCACCACCGGAAGCGGCGTATCGCCGTTCCGCCCGTAAACGGCCTGGTAGAGATCCGACTGCTCTGTTTTGGTGGGCATGCCGGTGGACGGGCCTGCCCGCTGCACGTTCAGCACCACCAGCGGCAGTTCCGTGGCCACGGCGAGGCCCAGCGCTTCGGTTTTCAGTGCGATGCCCGGGCCGGAGCTCGAGGTCACGCCGAGCTTGCCGCCGTAAGAGGCGCCGATTGCCGCGCAGACGGCGGCGATCTCGTCTTCCGCCTGGAAGGTGGAAACGCCCGCGTCCTCGAGGCCGGCCAGATGATGCAGCACAGACGAGGCCGGCGTGATCGGGTAAGAGCAGAACATGAGGCCCACATCGGCCAACTCGCCCGCCGCCACCAGGCCAAGCGACAGCGCTTCGGCGCCGGTGAGCGTTCGATATTCCACGTCGGACAGCGCGGCTTCCGGCGTCGGGTGCTGCACCACCTGATGCGACAGCTCCATGGTCTCGCCGTAGGCATGGCCGGCGTCGAGCGCCGCCAGGTTGGCGTTTTTGACCTGCTCATCCTTTGCGAACTTGATGTTGATCCACTGGCGGGTGGCCTCCCGGGGCTGGTCGAACAGCCAGAGCATCAGTCCGAGGGCCCAGAAGTTCTTGCAGCGCAGGGAGTCCTTGGTGCCCAGACCGTGCGGTTTAACCGCTGCCTGGGTGAGATCGCTGATAGGCACCGGATGCACGGTGAAGCGATCGAGGCTGCCGTCCTCCAGCGGGTTCGAATCCAGGTCCGCACGCTTCAGGCGCTGGTTCGTGAAGGCGTTCTCATCGGTGATGATGGTGGCGCCGTCCTGCAGGTGCGCGAGATTGACGACCAGCGCCGCTGGATTGAAAGCTATGAGCACATCCGGTGCATCGCCCGGGGTGGTGATCCGGTCACCACCGAACTGAATCTGGAAGGCGGAGACGCCGTAACGGGTGCCGGTTGGCGCTCGGATCTCCGCGGGGAAGTCCGGCAAGGTGGCCAGATCGTGGCCGCCGAGTGCCGACGCCACGGTGAACTGCTGACCCTGCAGCTGAATGCCGTCGCCGGAATCGCCGGCGAAGCGGACCACATAGCTGGTCTTTTCTGGGATGGTGTCTGACTGCGCGGCCATAGAAGAATCCGTAGCTGATTAACCGGGCGCTCGCGCGCCAGTGCATGGCACTCGTGCATTTTACCTGCCCGCGTGCGCCGGAAAGCGGCGATTGTACTGGAATCCGCCAGCCTTTTTACGACTCTAAGGGAATATCCATATGGCGCCGAGATGCGCCTCGCCGGGTGTCCTGCCTGTGATTACACAGCTTGCTATCGCTTGTGTTAGAGTGCCCGCCGCTCGCCAGGTTGGCCGAGCAAATTTCATCGAAATCAAAGAGTTAGCAATTAAAGAGGTATGCGAGTGAAAGTCATAGCGAAAACTGACGAGTACACCATCTACCAGAAGCGCAACGAGCGTTACGGCGTCAAAAGCGCCGATCGCAGCTGGATCAACGGCGATGCCAAGGTGGCCATTCTGCTCGAGCACAAGCTGATCGAAGCGCCGGTGCCGAAGGCACCTGAGCCGGAAGTGGAAGAAGAGGCAGCCGCGGCGCCCGAAGCTGAGGCTGCCGAAGCCGAAGCGCCTGCCGAGGAGGAAGCTGCTCCGGAAGAAGCGGCGGCCCCTGAAGAGGAAGCCCCCGCTGAAGAGGAAGATAAGTAGATCCCTCTCTGCTGCGCCCGGACTCCCGGGCGCGCACCACCCGGTAAACCTGTCCCCGCATGACCGATTCTTCCTGACACCCCCTGTCAGCAGCATGTCCGTCCGACCTGCCCAGACCTGACTGCAGGTAGCCGTGGGCATACAATGAGCGGTCCACTTTCGCCGCTTTGAGGCCAGATCCTTGGTGCAAGCCGTTTCCGAATTTCAGGTGGTCTCCGACTACGAGCCCGCAGGCGATCAACCCACCGCCATCTCGACACTGGTGGAAGGGCTGGAGTCGGGTCTTGCCCATCAGACGCTGCTCGGCGTTACCGGTTCCGGCAAAACCTTCACGGTCGCGAAAGTCATCGAGAAGGTGCAGCGCCCGACCATCGTGATGGCGCCGAACAAGACCCTGGCCGCCCAGCTCTACGGCGAGTTCAAGGAGTTCTTCCCGCACAACTCCGTGGAGTACTTCGTTTCCTACTACGACTACTACCAGCCGGAAGCCTATGTGCCTTCCTCGGACACCTATATCGAGAAGGATGCTTCCATCAACGCCCACATCGAGCAGATGCGCCTCTCTGCCACCAAGGCGCTGCTCGAACGGCGGGACACCATCATCGTCGCGTCTGTGTCCGCCATCTATGGTCTCGGTGATCCGCAGTCCTATCTGCGCATGGTCCTGCACCTCGATCGTGGCGACAAAGTGGCTCAGCGTTACATCATTCAGCGTCTGGCGGAGCTGCAGTACACGCGTAACGACATGGCGTTCCAGCGCGGCACCTACCGGGTGCGGGGCGATGTGGTGGACATCTTTCCGGCGGAATCGGAAAAAGAGGCGGTCCGGGTTGAGCTGTTCGACGATGAGATCGAGAACATCTCGATCTTCGATCCGCTGACCGGCGAGGTCGTCAATCGGGTGCCGCGTTACACCGTCTTCCCGAAGAGCCACTACGTGACGCCGAGGGAGCGGATCCTCAATGTGCTGGAAGACATCAAGGAGGAACTCCGCGATCGGCTCAAATACCTGCAGGACCATCACAAGCTGGTGGAAGCACAGCGCCTGGAGCAGCGCACCCGCTTCGATCTGGAGATGATCAAGGAGCTCGGCTACTGCCAGGGCATCGAGAATTACTCCCGTTATCTCTCCGGCCGGGCACCCGGCGAGCCGCCGCCGACGCTGTTTGACTACCTGCCGAAAGATGCGCTGATGATCATCGACGAGTCGCACGTGACGGTGCCCCAGATCGGCGGGATGTACAAAGGCGACCGCTCACGGAAGGAAACGCTGGTGGAGTATGGATTCCGCTTGCCGTCCGCGCTGGATAACCGGCCACTGCGCTTCGACGAGTGGGAAGGCCTCAGCCCGCAGATGATCTTCGTTTCGGCGACGCCGGGCCCCTACGAGGGAGAATTCGCCGGCCAGGTTGCAGAGCAGGTGGTGCGTCCCACCGGGCTGGTGGATCCGGATGTGATCATCCGGCCAGCCTCCACCCAGGTGGATGATCTGCTCGGCGAAATCAATTCAACGGTAGCCACCGGCGATCGGGTGCTGGTGACCACGCTGACCAAGCGCATGGCGGAAGACCTCACCGAGTATCTGGATGAGCATGGCATCCGGGTCCGCTACCTGCACTCGGACATCGATACCGTGGAGCGTATGGAAATCATCCGGGACCTCCGGATCGGTGAGTTCGACGTGCTGGTTGGGATCAACCTGCTGCGTGAAGGGCTCGATATGCCCGAGGTGTCGCTGGTGGCGATACTGGACGCGGACAAGGAAGGCTTCCTGCGGGCCGAGCGTTCGCTGATTCAGACCATCGGTCGGGCAGCCCGAAACGTGAACGGCAGGGCCATTCTTTACGCGGACAAGATGACTGGCTCCATGGAGAGGGCGATTGGTGAGACCAACCGGCGGCGGGAAAAGCAGATCGCCCACAATGAGGCGCACGGCATCACCCCGCAGACGGTACAGAAGCGGGTGGCGGACGTGATGGAGGGCGCGCGGGTCGCTGGGCCCGGAGCCGTCAGAGGCCGCAGCCGGAGCAACGGCCGCGACGAAAGAGCGGCGATGGAGGTACCGAGCGATCCCAAGGCGCTCGGCAAGTTCCTGGCCCAGCTCGAAGAGCAGATGCTCGAGCACGCGAAGAATCTGGAGTTCGAGGAAGCGGCACGGCTGCGCGATGAGATACACGAGATCCGCGAAGAGCGCTTGATAAACCCGGCCTGATCAGCGCCTGGCCCGGCGCCAGCCGGCCGCTTCTGCCTCTGCCTCCGAGCAGAACCAGCGCTCGCCCTTAGCGGTGCTGATACGCGTCTGCTCGTAATGCTTCTGGCCGGGCAGGTGGTAGATGCGCCCATTGTCTGAAATGTTGCCCTTGATGCGGCAACCGTCTGGCGCGGAGCTGGCTTTACGGTCGCCCCGGGGCCAGTCCCAGGGCGGCGTCGGGTTGTCGTCCTGCCAGAGGCCTGCTTTTTTCGCTTTCGCTTCGTACTCGGCGAACTCGTAGCGGCCCTGATCTTCAGGGGACTGCTCGTCCTTGTAGTACCGGTACCACCAGGCAAGCCCCACCGTCAGCATGGCGAGGTTGGCATCGAGCGTCTTTCCGCAGCTTCTACAATCGGCGGGTTGCACCCAGAGCTTACCCAGCAGTCGGCCGTATTTATCTTTGCCGGTCATCTCCAGGCGCGCTTCGCGATCCAGGACGAGGCGGCGCAGATGATCCCGGGCGGCATCGCCGAAGGGCTGATCGTGTTCAGGCGCATCGATGCCCTGCAGGCGAACCCGATGATCTTTCCCGCCGATCCGAAGTGAGACCGTGTCGCCATCGTAGACATGGGTCACCCGGCCGGTCAGATCGTCCGCCTCGGTGCAGGAAGCGAACAGCAGGGTTATGAAGATGAGGGAGAACCGGAACAGCATAGGCACCGACGACGGCTATCGGGTCGTCATCATACGCACATCGCGCACACAGAGGACGAGGGCGGTCGGCACGACGATGGCCAGCGCCGCGATGATCAGCGTGGGCCGGAAACCCAGCGCTTCATACAGATAGCCGCCGATCACTATGCCCATGGGGGCGAGGGCGATGGAGCCCAGGTGATCATAGGCGCTGATCCTCGACAGCATGTGTCCGGGCACCTTTTTCTGCAGCGTGGTGTACCAGAGCACGGAGAAGATCTGGCTTGCCAGGCCGTGCACGAACGCGGCCACAGCCACGATCCAGACCGCGGTCGGCACAGCCAGCGTCAGCTGCACGCCGCAGAAAAAGAACACGCAGATGGCGGCAAAGCGCATGGGATGGATGGGATGCAGGCGCATGGCAATGATGCCGCCCGCGAGCGTGCCGACCCCGAAGCCAGCGGCGATGAAGCCCCAATCCACAGAACCCCCCATCATCTCCCGGGCGACCGCAGGACCGATCAGGCCATAGATCGCCTCACTGGCAGCCACGACCAGGGCGAACTGGGCGACCATGGCCCACAGCCAGGTGTGAGAGATGAACTCGCGCCAGCCGAGTCTCAGGTCTTCGAACATGGATTCCGAGCCTGCGGACATCTGAGCCCGGGGTGCCAGAGACAGCACGAGCAACGCGGACAGGCCGAAAGACACGGCATCGACGATCAGGGTGGCGCCGGCGCCGATGGTGGCGACCAGAATGCCGCCCAGTGCCGCGCCACCGGCGACGGCGCCGTTCCGTGCGGTGCCCAGCAACGCATTGGCAGCCTGCAGGTCTTTCTCGTCCACCAGCTGAATGATGAAACCGGTGGCGGCCGGGGCGTAGAACGCCATGGCGATGCCGTTGATCAGCATGAAGGTGGTAAGTAGTGGGATCGTCGCGTTTCCGGAGAGAAACAGCCAGGCCATGGTGAGTTGAGAAGCCATGGCGCAGAACTCGGAAAGGTAGATCACCTTCTGCCGGGAGGTTCGGTCGGCCACGGCGCCGCCGATGAGAAGCACCAGGATGGAGGCGAGAGTGGGTGCAGCGATGACGAACGAAGCATCGGACGTTCTGCCGGTGAGATCGAGCACGCCGAAGGCCATGGCGATGGGCGCCATCGCGTTGCCCGTATAACTCACGAGGTAGGCTACGAACATGCGATTGACGTTCGGCTTTTTGAGGAGCGCGAGGCCCTCGCGGATATCAGACATGTCGGCGTCCGCCCTGGGCTGGTTCTGAGATCAGCGTTTGCGGCCTTTGTGAATCTTGATCAGAAAATTCAGAAAGTTGTCTTTGCCCGAGATTCGGATCCGACCGAGGCGGAAGCGGTCGCTCTCCAGATCACCCGTCGGCGCACCGCCTCGCACGGCGTGATCGTACCCTGCGCCTTGAACTGCCGGTATCAGCCGCTCGGCGAAAGCACCATACGGGTACGCAAAACCGCGCACCGGTGCGCCGATGATGGCCTGCAGGGATTCCCGGCTTTCGATCAGCTCTGCAGCGGCGGCCGCTTCGTCCGAGCTGGTCAGATCCAGGTGGCTGACGGTGTGTGAGCCGATCTCGAAGACGCTCGTTTCAGCGAGCGCTTTGAGTTCGGCATCGGTGAGCAGCGGGGCGAACGGACTACCGTCCGCATAGCCGCCGCCGGCCAGCGGGTCGGCCCGGTTCGCAATCACATACACCGTGGCGCAGGCGCCGTAGCGCGCGAGGATAGGGGCCGCTTCCGTGAGGTTGTCGCGATAGCCGTCGTCGAAGGTCAGGGCCACCGTCCTGGGCTGAGGCGCTGAGTCGAGCAGCTGACTCACGGTGACGAAACGCCAGCCGCGCCGAGCCAGATATCGGACCTGGCGCTCAAAGCGCTTCGGAGAAACGGCCAGGCGGGGGGCGCGGGCTGATTTCTCCCGATCCTCGATCATGTGGTAGCAGAGGATGCGGGGCTCGTCGGCAGGGAGGCCAGGCCGCCACCAGGGATAGCGGTAGCTGAGTACTCCGAACCCGATGGCGAGCAATGCCAGTAGGGCGGCGCCGGTGATGATCACGAAGGCTTCGGGTAACCCAGGTCAGCCAGCAAGGGGCCGGCGGCGTCTTCTATCGCGTCGATTTCCTCCTCGGTCAGGCGAGAGATCGACTTCCCGTTCATGTTCTGGATGCTCGAATTGATTTCACGGAAGGACCACTCCTGCTCGATCAGGGCGGGATCGAAGGGGCTGATCTGGAGAAAGTCCGCGATGGCGGACAGGTTCTCTGCCGGCTGCTCGGTGAGGGACTCGTAAGTCAGCTCGAGCACGTTCGGAAGATTGTTGCGACTCTCCTGAAAGCGCTCATAGGAACGACGCCATTGCCCGGCGCAGAGACCAGGTGGGTAAGTCTCGCCGAATTCGGTTCTGCCCCAGTCTTCGGGATGAGATCGGCGCATGATGCCTTCGCTCACCGCATAGCCGTTGCGGACGATGTGGATGAAACAGGCGGGCTGGAAGTGCGCGGCCAGGAACTCGAGCCGGGTCATGTTGGCGATGGATTTTTCGATGATGAGCCCGCTGTCCTTGGTGTAGTGCGACCACTGCCGTTTGATCCGTTCCGCCCGTTCGGCGGTGGCTTCATCTGGCTGCACGTTCACCCAGTCCTCGCACTGGGACCACATGCGGGGCCAGCCGGCCAGTTCCGGGCGCCGGAGCGCGTCCGTCAGCTCCACGCCTTCCCGGGCAAGACCATTGATGGCCGGGTGCGCTTCAAGCAGGTTGGCGAGCAGCGTGGTGCCGGAGTTGTAGCAGCCGACCACGAATATCCACTTCTCCGGATTGAGCGGCCTGCCCGTGAGCGCACGGAAGGAGAGCTTCAGGCGCCGACGGGCGAGTTTCCAGGGGCTGTTACGACGGGTCATATTAGGATGGAATGGTACTGGCCGATCACCGGGGAGGGAATGATCATGATGCTGACTCCATATCGGGTCCTCGACCTGACTCAGAACCACGGCGGACTTTGCGCGCAGATCCTCGGCGATCTCGGCGCCGATGTCATTCAGGTTGAGCCTCCCGGAGGCGCACCCGGGCGGCGTATGGCGCCTTTCCTCAACGGGCACGAAGACCCCGATCATTCTCTATCCTGGTGGAGCTACGCACGAGGCAAGCGCAGCATCGAGCTTGATATCGATGGTGATCCGGAGACTTTTCTCCGTCTCGCGGACCAGGCGGACTTTCTGATCGAGTCGGAGCCGGTGGGCAGCCTGGAAGCGCGTGGATTCGGCTACGAAACCCTGTCGGCCCGCAATCCCGGCATCATTCAGGTGTCGATGACACCCTATGGCAGCACCGGCCCCAAGTCCGGCTGGGCGGCGACCGACATCACGCTGGCCGCAGCGGGTGGTCCGATGGCGCTGACCGGTGACGACGACCGGGCGCCGCTCAGGGTCAGCGTGCCCCAGGTTTGGAATCACACGTCCGCGGAGGCCGCGGTGGGCGCGCTGATCGCGCTGCACGAGCGCCAGCGCACCGGACTCGGGCAGCACGTTGAGGTCAACGCCCAGCAGGCGATGACCTTTGCCACCCAGGGCTACATCCTCTCTGCCGCGGTCAACGACGCAGTTGCGCAGCGTGCGGCGGGCGGTATTCAGGCGGGAGAAGTGCGTATCCGGTTCAGCTATCCGGCGAAGGACGGACACGTCTCCATCACTCACCTGTTCGGCGCAACCCTGGGTCCGCCGACCGTCAGGCTGATGGAGTACGTTTATGATGAGGGCTTCTGCGACGAGGAGATGCGCGACAAGGACTGGCTTGCCTACGGGGTGCTGCTCGCCAGCGGCGAGGAGCCGCTGTCCGAATGGGAGCGTGCCAAGGCCTGCGTGGCCGCATGCACCGCGTCGAAATCGAAGGCCGAGCTGCTGGCCGCCGCGATGGAGCGACGGCTGCTGCTCGCACCGATGTCCACAATGAAAGATGTGCTGGACAGCGAGCATCTGCAGTCACGCAACTACTTCGTGAAGCCGGAAGGAGAAGGTGTGGCCGCCGATGTGGTGTACCCGGGCCCTTTCGCGAAGTTCGAGAAATCCCCCATGCCCGCGACCAGGCGGCCACCGGGTATGGGCGAACACACTCGGGAGGTGCTCGAGGAGCTGGAGCGCCTGCAACCGAAGCAGCACCCTGGGGGTGCGCCGGACGACGATGCGCCGCTTGCAGGCGTGAAGATTCTCGATTTCATGTGGGCGCTGGCAGGCCCGGGTGCAACGCGGATCCTGGCGGACTGGGGCGCCACGGTCATCCGGCTCGAGTCCTCATCCAGAGTCTGTGTCGGCCGTACGCTGCACCCGTTCATGGATGGCGATGAATCGCAGGAAAAATCCGCGATCTTTCATACCGTGAACGCCGGCAAGCGCATGCTCACGCTCAACCTGACGAGCCCCGAGGGTCTCGAGGTGGCCCGCGATCTGGTGCGCTGGGCCGATGTGGTGACGGAGTCGTTTTCGCCGCGGGCCATGAAAGCGTTCGGGCTCGACTACGACTCGCTCAAATCCATCAATCCCGACGTCATCATGCTGAGCACCTGCCTCATGGGGCAGACAGGGCCGCTGTCGATGTTTGCAGGCTACGGCAACCTGGCGGCAGCCATCGCGGGTTTCTATTCCACCACCGGCTGGGAGGATCGTGAGCCAGCGGGACCTTTCGGCGCCTATACCGATTACATAGCACCGCGTTACAACGCCATCGCCATTCTTGCCGCGCTCGAGCACAAACGCCGCACGGGGGAGGGGCAACACGTCGATCTTGCTCAGGCCGAAGCGGCGCTGCATTTCCTGACGCCGGCCCTGCTCGACTGCGCCGCCAACGGCCGGGTGCAGAAAGGTATGGGAAATCGTGATCTGAACATCGCGCCGAACGGCGCCTATCCGGTAGCAGGGGAAGACAGCTACATCGCCATCGCTTGTGAAACGGATGAGCAGTGGCGTGTGCTCTGCGAGCTGATTCCGGGGCTGGCGCCCGCAGATGACCTGGCGGAACCCGGGCAACGCCTGGATAGACAGGACGAGCTGGACGCTCGCATCGCTGAGTTCACGCGCGCCCAGGACGGTCCAGCGCTGGAGCAGACACTGCAGGCTGCCGGGATACCCGCAGCCATGGTGCAGAACAGCCCGGGTCTGGTGGCCGACCCGCAGCTCGAGCACCACGGCCATCTCTTGAAGGTGCCACATCAGGAGGGCGGACACACGGTCATCGAGAGCACGCGCATTCACATGTCACGCTCGCAACCGGTGGTGGACACAAGCGCGCCCACGTTCAACCGCGACATGATGTTCGCGCTGAATGACGTGCTGGGTTACAGCGACGAACGGATTGGCGAGCTGCTGATAGCAGGCGCGCTGGAATGAAGCGATCCTGGAGCGTTATGGTGCCGTCTGAAGATCGGTGAGCGTCTTAAGTTCCTCCGCTAAGAGATCGTAGACAACGCGGATGCGCCGGCTGGTGTGCAGTTCCCGATGACACGCCAGCCACACCGGGATCTCCGGGTCGAAGAGTTCCGGCAACACGCACACGAGATCATCGAAGAGCCCGCCGGTATCCATGGGCAGGAAGCCGAATCCGAGACCCTCGCGGATGAGCTGCAGCATGCAGTTGCCGCTGGCGGCGCAAACACGGAACTGTTCGAGACGCAGCTCGAGCCCTTGCTCCGCCACGCCCAGGATCAGCGCTTCAGTGTCGTCGATACCAATAAAATCCTCATCCGCCAGATCGTCGAAGCTTTGCGGCAAGCCGACCTCGTCCAGCAATCGGCGGGCGGCGTAAATACGACCTCTCAGGAATCCGATGCGGCGGGCGATCAGATCGGGTTGGGTCGGCTGAGCATGGCGGATGGCAATATCGGCCTCGCGCCGGATGATGTCGCGAACCTGGTCGGAAGCGACCACCTCGACCACGATACCCGGCGCCTGTTCGCGCAGTTTCCGCAGCATCGGCGGCAGGTAGTAAGTCGCCAGCATTTCGGTCGCTGTGATGCGCACGCGTCCTTCAATGGCCTGAGATTGCCCGGAAGCGGCCAGCGAGACCCGGTTGGCTGCCTCGGCCATGGCTCGCACGTGTTCGAGCAGTTCGAGCCCGGCGACAGTCAACTGCAGCTTTCGGTGCCCGCGCTCGAACAACGTCACGCCGAGTGACTGCTCCAGCCCCGTCACCTGGCGGCTCAGGGTCGGTTGAGTCTGATGGAGCGCGCGGGCAGCGGCGGAAAGCGAGCCTTCTTCAGAGGCGGCGAGGAACGCCCGGACC
>Ga0316187_10002565_pt1 | contig 15813 bp, 17 predicted proteins | sample CroRivburrow1_MG_FD_204927 | JGI IMG/M metagenome (GOLD analysis project Ga0316187, IMG submission 204927) | Coastal sediment microbial communities from Maine, United States - Cross River worm burrow 1 | ecosystem: Environmental > Aquatic > Marine > Coastal > Sediment | place: USA: Maine... | reverse complement strand
TGTTCGGCTTCCTGTTCTGGAACGAAACACCCGGGACGACTACCTTCATCGGCATTGCGGTGCTCGTCAGCAGCAGTCTCTACATCTGGTACCGCGAACGCAAGATCGACTTGCCCGAGACCGCCGTATTGCCCGTGCAGGCAACCGGCATCGCGCCCCAGGATTCAAACTGATCGAACCGCGTTTTTACCCGCTCCCTGAAATTATTTTGAAGATATAATTCAGCGACTTGAACAACAACCTGTTACAGGATGGCGCCTGACTACCACTGGTAGGCGCTGGCGATAAAGCGCGCCACCGGTTGCTGAAAGACCTTGCGGGCAACGCCCTGACCGATACCGTAGCACAGGTGCAAGGGTAACAGGTGCTCGCTGCGCGGATGGCAATAGGCCGCATGCGGCGCTGCCTGCCAGTTCACCAGGCGCTGTTCGCGCTCGACTTCCGGCAGGGCCGAAGCGCTCAGGGTTTGTGCCAGCCAGTCCTCGAAGGCCTGGTTGCGCGGATCGATAGAATCGTCGCGCTTGCTCATCAACGCCTGCATGTTATGAAATGAAAAACCCGAGCCGAGCACCAGCAGGTTGTCGCTTTTGAGCGCGGCCAGGGCCTTGCCGATGCGCACATGTAACCCGGCATCGAGGCTCGCCGACAGGGAAACCTGGATGCAGGGGATATCGGCCTCGGGATACATCAGCAACAGCGGCACAAACAGGCCGTGATCGAAACCTCGCTGCGTATCCAGCCGTGACTCGATGCCGGCGCTGTGCAGCAGCCTGTGCACACGTTCGGCCAGTTGCGGATGCCCGGCCGCCGGGTACTGATAGGCGTAGGTTTCGGGTGGAAAGCCAAAGTAATCGTACAGCAGCGGCGGGTTTGCGGACGCGGTAATCGCGATATCCGTCTCTTCCCAGTGCGCGCTGATCACGACGATCGCATCCGGCTTGTCGATGCTGGTCGGGAAGTCGCGCAAAAAACGGTTCAGATCGGCGTGACCGGAATCGCCCATCAAGGGTAACGGCCCGCCACCGTGCGGGATGTAAAGTACTGTCGCCCTATCAGTCATCGCTCAACAGACGCTGGATCGCCTCCTTCAATTCAGTTGCGATTTCACTGTTGTTGACCACTCCGCGTTCACTATCGAAGTTCTCATAAAAATTCGGCATCGACACGCAACCGCGAATGTCGCCACCGAACCTCGGGATCTGGACAAGCGCCAGCTCCAGCACCGACTGACCGCCGCGACCGCCCGGTGAGGTGGCCAGCAAAACTATTTTTTTGTCCTTGTAGACTTTTGCCTCGATGCGCGACATCCAGTCATAAAGATTTTTATACGCCGCGCTGTAACAGCCGTTATGTTCGGCAAAGGAAATGATCAGTGCATCGCTATCATGGATCTTGTCGAGGAACTCCTGTGCCGGTTGCGGCTGTCCAAGTTCGGCCTCGCGATCGACGCTGAACAGGGGCAGTTCGAAATCATTGAGGTCGAGAATTTCGACCTCGGCATCCTCGACCAGCCCGGCGGCACAGGTAACGAACTGCCGGTTGATCGAGCTGCGGCTGCTGCTGGCCGCAAAACAGGTTACCTTAGTTCTCATGGTGACCCCTTTGTCAGAATCAGGTTTTCACGATTGATCAACTCCGGGTCGTCCTGGTAACCGAGGATTTCCGGGATCAGGCGACTGGCCTTGCCAATGATTTGCTTGCATTCATCGGACGGATAATTGACCAGCCCACGCGCCACTTCGCTACCATCAGGCGCGAGGCAGGCAACAACTTCACCGCGATTGAAAATGCCGCTAACCGTCTTGACACCGATCGGCAACAGGCTCGCATTGCGATTGACCAGCACGTCGACCGCGCCATCATCCAGCGTCAACGAACCGGAGCAACGCATGTGGCCGGCGAGCCATTGTTTACGCGCCGCGAGATGCCCTTCACTGGCTTCCAGAAAAGTGCCGAGTGCCTCGCCTTGCACCACGCGCGTAATGACCTGGTCGATACGGCCGGAAACAATCACCGTATGCGTGCCCGAGCGCGCCGCCAACTGCGCCGCGCTGACCTTGGTCTGCATACCACCGCTGCCAAGATGTCCCGCGCTCGGCCCGGCATATTGAGCCAGCTGCGGATCGTTTGCTTCGGCGCGTTCGATCAGTTTGGCCTGCGGGTTATCCGTCGGGTTGGCATCGAACAACCCCTGCTGGTCGGTCAGAATGATCAGCAGGTCTGCCTCGATCAGGTTGGCGACCATCGCGCCAAGGGTATCGTTGTCACCGAAGCGAATTTCTTCGTTGGAGACACTGTCGTTTTCATTGACTACCGGCACGGTGCCAAACCTGAGCAGCGCGCGCAGCGTACTGCGCGCATTCAGGTAACGCCGCCGGTTGGACAGGTCAGCATGGGTTAGCAGAATTTGCGCGCTGTGGATACCGTGCGCCTGGAAACAGACCTCGTAAGCCTGCACCAGGCCCATCTGGCCAACAGCGGCGGTCGCCTGCAATTCGGAGATATTGGTGGGGCGTGTTTTCAATCCGAGCCGGGTGATGCCCTCGGCAATCGAGCCCGACGAAACCAGCACCACGTCGATACCCTGTTCGCGCACAGACGCCATTTGCTCGGCCCAGGCCGCAATCATGACCCGATCGAGCCCCGTACCGCCGCCGGTCAGCAGGGTCGAGCCAATCTTGACGACTACCTTGCTATATCGATTCATCGGTCTCCAGCAACGACATGATGTCTCGGCAAAGCAGGTCCACACCCACACCATTGATAGCGCTGATACTATAAACCGGCCCCCTCCAGTCGAGGCCCCGGGTAATTTCTGCGCAAATCGACTGGACTTCCTCCTCTGCCAGCAGATCGGTCTTGTTCAACACCAACCAACGCGGCTTCTGGTAAAGCGACTCATCGTAGCGCTGTAACTCGCGCAATATCTTCTGCGCAGACTCGACCGGGCTATCCGCAGTCTCGTCCGGTAATACGTCGATGATGTGCAACAACAGGCGGGTACGCTGCAGGTGTTTCAGAAACTGGATTCCGAGACCGACGCCATCGGCGGCACCCTCGATTAAGCCCGGAATGTCAGCAATCACAAAACTGCGGTGCGTGCCGACACTGACCACACCAAGATTCGGGTGCAACGTGGTAAACGGATAATCGGCAACCTTGGGGCGCGCGGCCGACACCGAACGGATAAAGGTCGACTTGCCGGCGTTGGGCATACCCAGTAGACCGACATCGGCTATCAACTTGAGCTCGAGTTTGAGGTCAAACTGTTCACCGGCACTGCCCTTGCTGCTCTGGCGTGGTGCACGGTTGGTCGAACTCTTGTAGCGCGTATTGCCGAGGCCGTGAAATCCGCCGCGTGCAATCAGTATCGGCTCCTCGGTGCTCGACACGTCGGCCAGTAATTCGCCCTGTTCCAGGGTGTTAATGGTCGTGCCCAGCGGCACTTCGATGACGACGTCTTCACCCTTGGCCCCGGTACAATTCTTACTCTGCCCATTAGCACCGCGCTGGGCAACAAAGCGGCGCGTATGGCGAAAATCGGATAGCGTGTTGAGATCGGTGGTGCCAATCACATAAACCGAACCGCCGTCGCCACCATCACCACCGTCGGGGCCCCCGAGCGGAATATACTTTTCGCGGCGGAAACTGACGATACCGTTACCGCCATCACCGGCCTTTACGAAAATATTGGCTTCATCAATAAACTTCATCGCAGAATCATACCATCGGCATATATTATTGCCGGGTTAATAAAAAAAAGCCTCGCGAGGGCGAGGCTTTTTGAATCCAGTGTAAACGCTGGCGTTCGCTAGTTAACCACGCTGATAAAAGTACGGTTATGGCGTCCCTTGACATTGAATTCGACCTTCCCCTCGGCTTTCGCATAGAGGGTATGATCCTTGCCGCAACCGACATTGTCGCCGGGGTGGAACTTGGTACCGCGTTGACGCACCAGGATGTTGCCCGGAATGACCGCTTCACCGCCAAATTTCTTCACGCCCAGCCGTTTGGACTCGGAATCGCGACCGTTGCGGGTACTGCCCGCCGCTTTCTTATGTGCCATTATTCAGTTCCTATGCCTTGATATCGGTAACTTCGATTTCAGTGTAGCTCTGGCGATGTCCTGCCTGGGTGCGCGAGTGCTTGCGCCGACGAAACTTTATGATTTCGACCTTCTTACCGCGGCCGTGTGCCATGATCCTGGCAGTCACGCTGGCTTTGTCGAGTGTCGGAGTGCCCACTTCAACCTTGTCGCCATCGGCAATCATAAGGACGCCATCGAGCTTGACGGTCGAACCTTCTTCGCCATCGAGCTTTTCTACGCGCAGGGTTTCACCCTTGGTTACCTTGTACTGTTTTCCGCCGGTGGCGATGACAGCATACATGTGTTACTCCGCAGCAATACTGAAAAAGGGGGCGAATTCTAGCCGCTGGCGTACTGCAGGTCAATGCCTTTAACCGCCTGATTCACAGAATAATTCCGGGGCTCGGTCCAGGCATCTGCGCGGGGCCGGCCAGGGCCTGCTAATGCGCGCCGGATCGATCATTCGGCAACCTGGGGGAATCCGCTAAAAACGCATCGCCATTTATGGTGTAATTGGTCTTCAACCCCAACCAGAGCGATAGTATGCCACAGCAACAACCCCGTTTTTGCCTGTCACGCCACGAGGATGCTCATTTCGAACCGATGCACGGCTACCGTGACTGGCTCAAGATACGAGACCTCGGACTCAATGCCGCAACCAACGGTCAGTATGATGCCTGGGTGACACGCGCCAACAGCCTCGGTGGTTCTACTGGTCGTCATTACCACAACTACAGCTTTCAGATAATGTATGTTCTGAAGGGCTGGGTAAAGATGTACTACGAGGGTGAAGGTGAGTTTATTCTTAATGCCGGCGACTTTGTCTACCACCCGCCCGGTCACGTGCATGATTTCATGGAATATTCCGAGGATATCGAGATTTTCGAACTCGCCTCGCCTGCCGATCACAGTTCGATCGACCTGTGACGCTGGCGTCCGGCTCGCAGGCAACCCGTCTTTAACTTCGGCAGTCAATGGAGTAGTCTAGGTCAGGACTCAATGGGTAATCAGGACAAGGTGATGACGGATATTTCAGTGATTGGTCTCGGCGCCATGGGCAGCGCACTGGCGTCGACCCTACTGGATAAAGGGTTCTCGGTCACGGTATGGAACCGCTCGCTCGATAAGGCCAAGCCCTTGCGCGCCGCCGGAGCCCAGCTAGCCGAATCCGCCGGGTCCGCCATCGCTTCAAGCCCGGCGACAATTACCTGTATCACCTCCCACGAGCAAACAATCGAGTTACTGCAAGGCCTGACGGCTGCACTGGCAGGCAAGACCATCATAGAGCTGAGCACCGGCGGCGCCGCCGAGGCGGAACAGCTCGCTGCGCTGCTGACCCAAAACGGCGCCAGCTGGTTGATCGGCATCATCAACGCCTACCCGACCGCGATCGGTAAAGACGAAACCGTACTCACCGTGGTAGGCGAGCCCGAAGTCTGGCAAAACTGGCAGCGGGTGATCACCACGCTGGGCGGCAGTTCCAGGCACGTCGGCACCGAGGCCGGCATGGTCGCGGCACTGTTCGCGGCCTTGTTCACCACCCGCCAGGGATTCATGTTCGGCATGATTTATGGCGGCCTGGTATGCAAACAGGCAGGCATACCGCTCGATGTTTTCGCCGAACAGATTCCAGTTTCACTTGGAGTTCTGCCGAGTTACTACCAGTATTTTGCCGATACCGTGCCGGGCGGAAACTTCGACAATCCACCCGCTACCATGGCCACCTACGCCGCCGCACTGGACGATGCGCTCAGTACCTTCAAGGCAACCGGTACGGCGGCCGAGCTACCACAATTGTTCAGTGATCTCGCGCATCAGGGCGTCGATGCCGGTCTCGAGGACAAGGCACTCACCGCACTGGTCGAGTTGCTCGGTAAAAAATAAACCGGCCAGGCTAAACGGCCGGCGGCATATCGGACTGCCTGCTAGAGGAGTTGCGAATGGTTGACAGCAGGCATAAATCCGCCAAGGCGAGCAAGCTGGCGCCGCTGGTTGTCGTCTTCGCTTTCCTTGCCTGCAACGGCACGCTCATTTTGATCGCCGCACTCTCTACCATCGGCATATCTATCTCGATCAACCCGCATCTGCAAGCTGCCGCGATCTCGTTGCTTGCTATCCTGACCCTGTTGCTAATATTCAAGGATTTCAGAACATATCGAAAATACGGTCCTCTGTTTTTTGCCACGCTTGCCAGCGTTACCTTGATCGGCATGATGTACATTCATTTCAACAAGGTAATTGAATCCTTTGCCTTGCTGGTACTTTTTATCGCTGCCCTGTGGAGTTGGCAGCTCAAGCGCCGAGCCTTTACAAAAAAGCCAGGCTTATAACCGGGGCAACTAGCGTGGCAGGCCGGCATCGCACAGGGCGTCGATGAACATTTCCACCATCGCCGGGTTTTTAGCCGGCAGGCGTCCGCGAATGTTGTCCGCGGTGTGATCCGGTTCGAGCTGCAGGTATTCCTGCAGCAGATGCCGCGCGTCTTCGGTATTCCCCGCAATCGAGTATACCGCCGCCAGTTGGCGGCGCGCGGTCGGGTTATCCGGCGCCAGGCGCACAAACTCGGCCGCCGTCGCCTGCGCCTCGGCAAATCGTTTTGCCTCCCAGTAAGCCCAGAACTTACCCATCAACCACATCGGCGTCAGGCTGTCGTGCGGACTGAGCCGCACCGCCTCGTCGAAGCAGACGAGCGCTTCATCGGTTTCGCCCATACAGGAATGTACCAGGCATTTCATGCCCAGCGCTGGCGCAAAGTTGGGATAAAGTGCAATCGCATGATCGAGCGATGCCAGCGCCTCGTCCCATTTCAACGCAAACAGCTTGGCCAAACCCAGTGTGGTGTGTGCCCAGGCATCGTGGTCATCGGCGGCGACCGCCTGTTGTGCGTAACGCATCATGTCCTGCATCGAGCGATCACGTGAGACGGTCCAGCTGTAATACGCCTCCAGCATATGGGTGAAGGCAAGGTCGCTAGCGCCGAACTCACCGCCTGGAACCAGTTTGATCGCGCGCTCGAACAAGATCCGCGCCTGCGCAAGGTGCTCCCGCGCCAGCTTCCACATGTGCCAGCGCCCACGCATCACGCAGTCCCAGGCATTCAAGGTGGTCGGGTCGGCGCGCTGCGCACGCTTCGCCTCGGCGGAAAGAAACTCGGGCGCAACCTCGCCGACGATACTGTCGACAACTTCATCCTGTACGGCGAAAACATCGGCCAGGTCGCGATCGAATTTTCCGGCCCAGACGTGCTTGTCGCTGATTGCATCGACGAGCTGTGCGGTGACGCGCACGCGCTCACCGGATTTACGCACGCTACCTTCAAGCACGTATTGAACACCCAGTTCCTCGGCGGCGCTGCGTATATCGACCCGTTGCCCCTTGTAAATAAACGAAGAATTGCGCGATATTACAAAAAACCAGGGCATGCGTGACAACGCCGTAATGATGTCTTCGGAAATCCCATCACTGAAATATTCCTGTTGCGGATCGCCGCTCATGTTGGCGAACGGCAGTACTGCGATCGAGGGTTTATCCGGCAACGCCAGTAACCCCCTGCGGGCTGGCGACGAGTCAGGCTCCGGGATCTCTGCACCGGCTTGCAGCGTGACCTGGAACGCACGTACCGTTTCTTCGAAACCCTTGATGGTTTGTTCGCCGAGCGACCGAAAATCGAAAGGCAGTCTGCGCGGAATGGTTTCATAGGCCGCGCCCTGGATTACGACTCCGCCGGCCGGCGCCAGTTGTTCGAGACGTTGCGCCATCACGATACCCGCACCGGTGATGGTTCGGTCTGCGATCACCACCTCGCCAATAGAGATACCGATGCGCAACCTTGGGCGAATCTGGTCTTCGAGCATGGCGATGAAGCCCGCCTGGTCCGACTGGAAGGCGAGCGCGGCGCATACCGCGTCTGATGCGCGCTCGAACTCCGCGACCACGGCATCGCCGCGCACCTCGCGTGCGGTACCGCCATAGGATTTTATAATGCCGGCGAAACACTGAAAACAGGACAGAATGCGCTGGTGCGCCAGCGCCTCATTCGCCTGCACCAGGGCGGTCGAACCGAAAACGTCGGCATGCAATAAAACGGCTAGCTTGCGCACTGGTACCTGTGTCATGACCTCACGCCCGGTTACTCATATATCCAATATGGTGCGGCGATACTAGCCTAAGCGCCTGGCATGGACCAGAAATTATCGCCTGCCAATCGTTGCCTAAATCGACCCCGAGCCAGCCTGGAACTGGAGATTTACGAAACCCTTCATATGCCGCAAAGGAACGTCCATGTCCGCATTTCCGCTAACCTTTTTGATTCGGCCTATGCTCGACACAATAAAAATACGGGCATCTTGTTGGGCATGGCATTACGAGCTCGAAAAAATCGCGCCTTTTGGGTTATCATGCGCACTTGAAGCCTTCCAATCAGTAAAGGAAGCTATACTGGGTCCCGAAAACTACTATGAATTTCAATCCTGCAGATATCCGCTTCCAGGACGCGGATCAAGAGACGGAGCTGCCCACGGCTGAGCTGAGCATCGTGATTCCGCTGTTCAACGAGACGCCGATGCTGAGCGAGCTGTTTGCTCGTCTTGAAACTACTATCTCATCGCTTTCGAAGCGCACTGAAGTCATCCTGGTGGACGACGGCAGCAGTGACTCGACCTGGCTCGATATCACGCACTATGCGCCGCAGAGCTTCAGCACCAGGTGCTTCGCGCTGAGTCGAAACTTCGGCAAGGAAGCGGCTCTGACGGCCGGGCTGCATGCTGCTAGCGGACAGGCCGTGGTGATTCTCGACGCCGATTGCCAGGATCCCCCGGAACTGATACCCGAGATGCTGCAGCACTGGGCGCAGGGCGCCGGTGTGGTCAACATGAAACGGCGCAGTCGCGATGGCGAGTCCTGGTTAAAGCGCAAGACTTCATCGATTTACTATCGCCTGCTCGGCATGCTATCCGAAGTACCGATCCCGGCCAACGTGGGAGACTTCCGCCTGCTGGACCGTCGCGTGGTCGACGAAATCAACCGTCTCGGTGAGCGCAATCGTTATATGAAAGGGCTCCTCGCCTGGCCGGGCTTTAACCAGTTGACCCTGGAATACGATCGCCATCCCAGGGTGTCCGGTAATTCGAAATGGAATTACTGGCAACTGTCGAGCCTGGCAATATCAGGAATCACCGCGTTCAGTAATAAACCGCTGCGAATCGCCAGCTGGATGGGCCTGATGGTGGCGATCTCAGCCTTTGCTTATGGTTTATGGATATTGCTGCGCACACTGCTTTATGGCGACCCCGTATCGGGCTATCCCACGATGATGCTGGTGATATTGTTCCTCGGCGGCATTCAACTGATGACCATCGGCATTCTCGGCGAATACATCGGGCGTATATTCACCGAGGTCAAAAACCGGCCCAACTACATTATTCGCGACTCATGCGATCGAGACGGAAGTTCCGTTACCAGTCAGATCAGGGCAATTTGAACACCAGCGGTAACATCATGGCGTTGCTGCGTACGCGCAAGCTATGGCTACTGCTGCTCGGAGTCGGCCTGCTCAGGCTGTTAACCTCATCGATGTATCCACTGCTAGACCCGACCGAGGCGCGTTACGGCGAGATAGCGCGCATCATGGCGGAAACCGGCAACTGGATCGTCCCACAGATCGATTACGGGACTCCTTTCTGGGGGAAGCCACCACTATCATTCTGGGCGAGCGCGCTTAGCATCAGCCTTTTCGAAAACTCCGAATTCTTCCTGCGCTTACCCCATATATTTGCCGCAGCCGGGGTATTGTTTCTCGTCTGGTATTTTGTGCGCGCGCTGGATGGCTCGCGGCGACAGGCGGACATCGCCGCCGCCGTAATCGCCACCACTATTGGTTTCCTCGTTGCCGCGGGTAGTGTCATGACCGACATGTTCCTGTGCCTGGCGATGACCTTGACCATGACCGGATTCTGGCGCGGCTGGCACGGCGAGAAGGCACAGGTTTACCTGATGTACACCGGCCTCGGTATCGGCTTGCTGGCCAAGGGCCCGGTCATCATAATCCTCGTCGGGGTAGCCCTGTTTCCGTGGCTGGTGATCCATTACGGTATTAAAGGTCTATGGCGACCATTGTGGCAGCGACTCCACCTGCCGAGCGGCATCTTGTTAATGCTGGCCATCACAATTCCCTGGTATTGGCTGGCCGAACGCGAAAGCCCGGGTTTTCTGGAGTATTTCATTCTGGGTGAACACTTCCAGCGCTTCATCGATAGCGGCTGGAAAGGGGACCTGTACGGTTCGGGTCACGCGCAGATACGCGGTACTATATGGATTTACTGGCTGGTTGTGGCAATTCCCTGGTCACCGCTACTGCTCATTGCTGCCGGCAGGACGGTGCTGCGAGAGCATTCGTTGCTGCCGCGTGACCAGCTGACATCTTTTGCCCTGCTTTGGATGTGTAGCCCGATGCTGCTGTTCACCCTGGCGGGTAATATTTTGCCCGCCTACGTCGTCCCCGGCCTGCCCGCGATCGGATTGCTGATGATGAACGCCAGCGCACTTAAACCTCTGGCTAACAGTCGTTACCTGTTACTCGTCGGGCCGGCGATGCTGCTCATCATAGGCAGCTACGCAGCACTGATTGCGGCGGACGAGTACAGCGACAAGGACCTGTTAGCCCGCGGGATCGATTCAGGCGACGCCTTGTATTACCTTGATAGCCGGCCCTACTCGGCCCAGTACTATTCCAATGGTCAGGCGACGTTGGCAAAGACGGTTCCGCTTTCAGGGCGCTTCTACCTGGTGATCAAGAACAAGCGTAAACCCGCGGAACTCGATAGCCGGTGTGAACTGCGCTCAGAGAACGATAGACGCCGCCTGTTCTTCTGCCAACTCGACGCCCCTGCATAACCCGGATCTGGCATCTCGTGCACAGTCGGTCATTTTCGCCATGTGCTCGGCAATTCTCACTACCTGGGTCCGCTATTATCGGCCGGCGAAGGCACGCCTTGCTTACTCGAGATCCGGCTTCACCAGGCGCGTAATGCCCAGGGTGAGTAATAGCAACAGGGTAGCGCTGACGACGATAGCAGGGCCGGTCTGCCAGTCAAAGTGGAAGGAACTGGTTATGCCGCCGCCGAGTGCGGCCAGTCCGTACAAGCCACTGATGTAGACCATTTGTTCCGGGCTGCGGCTGAACAGGCGCGCGCTGGTGGTAGGGATTACCAGCATCGCCGCGATCAGCAGTACGCCCATCACCTTCATCATCACCGCGACCAGCAACGCGATCATGATATACATCAGGAACTGTATACGGCGCACTTCTATACCCTCGGCCTGGGCGATTTCCCGGCTCACCGAGACCGCGACAAAGGCACGCCAGTAGCGCAGTAGCAGCACCAGCAACAGCGCCGTGGTCAGTAACAGGTTCAACAGGTCGGCGCTGGTGGTCGCCAGCAAATCGCCAAACAGTATCGCCTCGAGATTAACCGCCGGCCCGGGCAGCAAACCGACCAGGATAATACCGCCAGCGAGCCCGGTATGCGAGATGATCGCTAGCGTGGTTTCCGATAAAGCGCTGTTGAAACTGCTCACTCGGCTCAGCGAAAACACGATCACCAGGGCTACCGCGAGCACACCGAAGATCGGTGCGAGCTGCAACATCAGACCGAGCCCGACACCGAGCACCGCCGCATGACCCAGGGTATCGCTTAAAAAGGCAAGCCGTTGCCACACCATCAGGCAACCCATCGGTGCAGCGATCACGACCATGATCAGGCCCGCGAAGATTGCTCGCAGCAGAAAATCATCGAGCCATTCAGTCATGTTCATGCGTTTCCAGGGCGCCGGAGACATCGTGCTCGTGATCGTGGTGATGCGCGTAGACGGCAATCGACTCCGCAGCCTGGCGGCCGAACAGGGCCAGGTATTCCGGGTGCTGGCTGACCGACTCCGGCAGGCCCGAGCAGCACAGATGCTGGTTGAGGCACAGTACCTGATCGGTTTGCGACATCACCAGGTGCAGATCATGCGAGACCAGCAACACCGCGCATTGCAACTGGTCGCGCAACTCACCGATCAACTGGTACATACGTATTTCGCCGCTGACATCGACACCGGCGGTGGGCTCGTCGAGTACGATCAGGTCGGGCTTGCCGAGCGTGGTGCGCGCCAGTAAAACACGTTTCAATTCACCTTCGGAGAGTGACCGCACCTGGCGATGCCTGAGGTAAGCGACCTCGGACTGGGTCAGGGCCTGTTCAATTTCAGCCGCGGAGGATTGCCGTGTCAGGCGTAACAGGCGTTCGACACTGAGCGGCATCAGGGTATTGACGTACACTTTTTGCGGCAGGTAACCGATACGCAGTTCGGGGCTGCGCTCAACCTTGCCCGAGTAATTGTCAATCAACCCGGTTACAACGTTGGTCAGCGTCGATTTCCCCGCCCCGTTGGGACCGATAACCGTGGTGATCTGCGCGCGCCGTAACTCGAAACTGACTCGATCGAGGATCAGGCGTTTACCCTGCGAGTAGCTGATATCATCGGCGCGTAACAGTAATTCATTGGCCATGTTTATTCGCCATGTTTCTGGCACTGCGCGCAAACCCCGGTAATTTCGACTACGGCGTGGTCGACCGCAAAGCCGATATTATCAGCTTGCGCCAGCAAGCCGGAATCGCCGTTTTCGATTTCGGCCACCTGTTCACAATCACGACAGATCAAAAACTGAGCAGCGCATTGATGACCCGGATGCACACAACTGATGAATGCATTGCGGCTTTCGATGCGATGAATCAAACCCTCCACCAACAGAAATTCGAGCGCGCGATAAACGATCGGCGGAGCGATACGCTCGGCATCAGCAGCCCGATTTAATTCCGCCAGTATGTCGTAAGCACCCAGGGGCTGGTGGCTCGCCAACAGAATTTCGAGGACCTGGCGGCGTCTCGATGTGAGGCGCAGTTTACGCGTCTCGCAGACCTGCCGTGCCGCGGACAGCAACTGGCGCTGGCAACGGCGATGGTCGTGCTTGCGAAATGCGATGTTGGAAGACTTATTTTCACGCGACATAATGTTATATTATAACGTAACTTCACAAACCGCTAGCTTCCGACTTCACCCATGCGTCTCCTGCTGTTACTGATCTGCCTGCCTGTCTACCTGCAATGCACAGCCGCCCTCGCCGCGCCGCGCGTGGTCACCTCGATCGCGCCCTTGCAGGAAATTACCGCGACGCTGATGGCGGGTGTCGCCAGTCCGCAATCGATTATCGCCGACGGCGCTTCGACGCATCATTTTTCATTCCGGCCGTCGCACATGCGTCTGTTGCAGCAGGCCGACCTGGTGATCTGGATTGGTCGCAATTTCGAAGCCGGTTTTCAGCGCGTTGCCGAGACCTTGCCCCGCAGCACTGTCCAGCTTGAAATACTACCCGCGCTCGGCATCGCTGGTGGTGATGGTCACATCTGGTATTCCCCGGCACGCTTACAGCAGCTCATCGAAATCATCACTACCCGGCTGATTGGAATCGATACCGATAACGAGGATCGCTACCGTGAAAATGCAAGACGCCTTTCCCGAGCGATCGCCAGCTGGCGCGCCGCTACCCTCGCAGAAATAAGTACCCGACAACCCCGTTTCATCACCGATCACGAATTTACCAGTCATTTGCAGGCGGACATGGGTTATGCGGCGATCGCTACAATTCACGATCAGCACGACGGCCACGGCGGCCTGCATGAGCTCAGGCAGATCGAGCAACGCCTGCGCCGACAACCCGCAAACTGCCTGCTGACACTGGAGTCACCGGCGGCGCCGTTGGCGCTGGAACTGGCGCAAAAATACCATCTCAAAGTCATCACCCTGGTACCTGCAGCAGCCGATGATGCGCAACAACCTGCCATCATTCGACGCCTGAAGGGGCTCACTTCGGCACTGCGCGAATGCAGCTGATTGCCGCTGCAGATAAACTCACTGAATACGCCCCCAACCAGAATCGATTGCACACCCGGCCCTCAATGGTTACATTCGGCGTAATTACAACGATAAAGCCGATGATATGATCAAACCAGTTGGTGCTGACAAGCTTCTACCCCTTTACATCTACGACGACAGTGAACGTGATCGCCTGAACCAGATAGCGACCGATCTGCCCTCGGTCATCATCAGTTCGTCCGCGGCCGCCAACGCGGTCATGCTAGGCGGCGGTTATTTCACACCCCTGCAAGGTTACATGGATCTGCAGGACGCCCTCGGCGTGGCACGCGAGATGCGCACCAGCAGCGGCGCTTTCTTCCCGGTCCCGGTGCTGAACCTGGTGAAATCGATCGAGGGCATTGAAGCCGGGCAGCAGATCGCATTGCGTGACCCCAACGTCAAGGGTAACCCGGTTATCGCGATCCAGCAGGTCGAAACTATCGAAGCGGTTAACGATGAACAAATGGCGCTGATGACCGAAAAGGTTTACCGCACCACCGACATGGAACACCCGGGTGTCGCCGAGTTCAACCAGCAAGGGCGTTACGCCATCAGCGGCCCGATCCAGGTGCTCAATTTCAGCTATTTCGAAACTGATTTCCCCGCTACCTTCCGCACCGCGGTGCAGATTCGCGCGGAAATCGAAAAACGTGGCTGGCATCGTGTCGTCGCGTTTCAGACGCGCAACCCGATGCACCTCGCGCACGAAGAGCTGTGCCATATGGCTATGGAGCGGCTGAATTGCGACGGGCTCGTCATCCACATGCTGCTGGGCAAGCTCAAGCCGGGCGATATTCCAGCCGATGTACGCGACGATGCGATTCGCACCATGGTGCGTCTCTACTTCCCGGAAAATAGCGCAATGGTTACCGGTTATGGATTCGACATGCTTTATGCCGGGCCACGGGAAGCCGTGCTGCACGCCTATTTCCGGCAAAACATGGGCGCCAGCCACTTCATCATCGGGCGCGACCACGCCGGGGTCGGCGATTATTATGGCGCCTTCGACGCGCAAACCATTTTTGATTCCGAGGTGCCCGCCGATGCACTGGATATCGAGATCTTCCGTGCCGACCACACCGCCTGGTCGAAAAAGCTGAACCGAGTGGTAATGATGAACGAGGCACCCGACCACAGCAAAGAGGACTTCGTGTTGCTTTCCGGAACCCGGGTGCGCGAGATGCTCAGTGAAGGGAAGGCCCCGCCAAAGGAATTTTCGCGCCCCGAAGTCGCAGAAATCCTGATCAAATATTATCAGTCGCTTTAGTCGGTGGTTTATAAATAAAGTTATAAAAACCTCGCTAAGGCTAGATCAAGGACGGTGTCTTTGCGATACTCCGAACTATGTCTGAAGCCACCGCGACCAAGCATCATCCCTATAGTCTGGAAGACCTCAAAAAGCTGACTGACGGCGATATGCTGCGCGTTAACCAGGTCATCAGCGATAACCTGGCATCCGAGGTGGCATTGATCAACCAACTCAGCCAGCACATCATTCTCAGTGGTGGTAAACGACTGCGGCCGATGCTGGTGATCCTCGCTGCCAGGGCCTGCCACTACCAGGGCGACGAGGACGCGCTATTGGCGGCGGTGGTGGAATTCATTCACACCGCGACTCTGCTGCACGACGATGTGGTCGACGATTCCGATATGCGCCGCGGTAAGCAAACCGCGAGTACCATCTGGGGCAACGAGGCGGCGGTGCTGGTCGGTGATTACCTGTATTCACGCGCCTTCCAGATGATGGTCAGGGCGCATTCCATGGCGAT
>Ga0316187_10002564_pt1 | contig 15814 bp, 19 predicted proteins | sample CroRivburrow1_MG_FD_204927 | JGI IMG/M metagenome (GOLD analysis project Ga0316187, IMG submission 204927) | Coastal sediment microbial communities from Maine, United States - Cross River worm burrow 1 | ecosystem: Environmental > Aquatic > Marine > Coastal > Sediment | place: USA: Maine... | reverse complement strand
ACGCCAAGAATGTGATCCCCGATTTTGCAGAAGGTGCAGACGCGCTGGTGGTCAGTCACGCGATTCCCGAGAACGCACGCGGCCAGGCCAGTGAGCTGTTCGCTACGCCGGGCCAGATCGGCCGGGTAGCCAGCCAGGCGGGGGTGCGAATGCTGATCCTCGGGCACCGCACCAACCGAACCCGGGGCGTCGAGAGCCAGAGCCGGGCGGCGATCGAAGCGGAGTACGGCAATCCGCTGCTGTTTGCCAACGATCTGGAGTGCTGGGGGCTCTGAGGTGAACGAGCCGGAAGCACTGCTCGAGTTCTGGTTCGGTCAGCCGAGCGATGGTTTCGCCGATGACGCGCACCGGCAGCGGTGGTTTTCCGGTGGGCCACCTTTCGATGACGATTGCCGCAGGCAGTTTTCGAGCCTGGCTGCCCGGGCGGCGGACGGAGAGCTGAATCACTGGCAGGACGACGCGCGCAGCTGCCTGGCCTTCATCCTCCTCACCGACCAGATCCCCCGCAACATTCACCGCGGCACGCCACTGGCGTTCGCCACCGATGGTCCAGCCCTCAACGCTGCCCGGAATGGCGTCACCTCAGGTTTCGATCAGACACTCGGTTTCGACGAACGTTGTTTCTTCTATCTGCCGTTTGAGCACTCCGAGTCACTGATCGATCAGCACACGTGCGTCGGCCTGTTCACTCAGCTCAGGGACCAGACGCCGAACGGCTTCAGGCACCTCACCGGCGGCTATCTGCAGTTCGCGCATCAGCACCGGGATATCATCACCCGATTCGGCCGATTCCCGCATCGCAACGCCGTGCTCGGTCGGACGTCCAGCACCGAAGAACTCGAGTTTCTGCAGGACGGCCCTCAGTTCGGGCAAGCCTCGGTACACGCTGATGACCAAGAGAACGCCTGACCAGCGGCCGCGGGAGACTTTAAGAACCGCGTTCAAGGCTGCAGCGCAAGGGCATCGGCTGGGCTCTGCGCGAGCACTGAAAGACCGAACCAGATCGGGTACTCGACTACGGGCGCACCAATCAGCACGGCCTGCGCCGGCCAGTCGCTAGCGATCCAGCCTGGCGGTGATTTCCGTCTCGAACTCCGGGAAATAACGGGATATCTCCTCGAGGTCGAATTCCCGGAGGATGTCCGTATTCGGCTCCCGCTCGAGCAGAAACTTGAAGGACTGAATGATGAGCCATTCGTGGGTGATCATGCCGCCGCAGAGCTTGGTGTAGTACTCAGGGCTCAGTTTCACCCGATGGCGAGTTTCAGCCGCCGCCTCCGCCCCTTCCACCACCACCTCGTAGGTGTAGAGATCAACCAGGGTTGCGCTGATCATGATGCGCTGATCACAATTCGCTGCACATCAGTGGCTCATTAATAGTCCCGGTAGCGATCGTTGGCGGTCAGCTCGAAACGCACGGTGCTCAGCACGTTGTCCACGGCCACCGGCTCGCCGTCTCTCAGCGCCGGGTTGTAGCGCCAGCTTCTGACTGCGGCGAGCGCCGCCTCTTCGAAGATTCCTTCCGGCTCAGCGCTTTCCACCCGGGCGTTGATCACCCGACCGTCCACGGATACACCGTAGCGGACCACCACGGCCCCTTCGATCCGCTCTGCTTTGGCCTCGGTCGGGTAAGTCGGGCCGGAGCCGGATACGAGCTGCATGGGCCGGTTCTGGGAAGCCGCACAGCCCTGCAGGCAGCCAATGGCCACAAGCACGGCCAGCAGCGCCACTGAAGATTGCTGAAGTAATTTCTGGTTCATGGGCTCTCTAATCAGAATCATCTCTCAGGCTCAGCGTTCGGTCTTACTTTCGCCTTCGACAGACTCACCGCTTTCGAGAATCGCATACTGCCAGTTCGGATCGTCCGCCGCACGCGGCTCTGCACCTCTGGGATACATCACGGCGCCCGCCGGTGCGTACTGCAGTATGTAGGACTTGCGCGTGCCGTCGGTCAGGTTCGGACCGGTGCGATGCGGTGTCAGGGAAGAGAAAACGGCAATGGCACCCGCGCTCACCTCGAGCGGCACCGCGCCTTCCGGTTCGCGTAGACACTCAAAGCCCAGATCCGTCCATCGGTGCGCCAGCGTGCCCTGTCGATGCGCACCAGGCACGATCCATGGACAGCCGTTCGCCACCGTGGCGTCGGTCAGCGCCACCCAGCAGGTCAGGTACTGCTGCGGCTCGACAAAGGTGTAGCCGTTGTCCTGATGCCAGGGAAACTCATCCGCGGTACCCGGTTTTTTGTACACGAGCTGATCCCAGTACAGCCGCACGTCCGGGCCGATCAGCTCACGGGTGAGCTGCTGAAAGACCGGATGCCTGGAAAAACGCTTCAGCACCTCGGAGCGGGCGACCAGATGCGCCGAGAAAACGATCTCGCCTGCCCGGGCGATGCTGTAGTTCTGCCTGCCGGCCGCGGCCAGCGCCGCATCCGCCTCGGCTTCCAGCGGATCGATGGCCGCCATCACCGCCTGCACCTCTTCCGGCTCAAACGCAGCCTCCAGCACGAAGCCACCCAGCTCATCGTATGCGCGCACCTGTTCGGCGCTCAGAAACTCGAAGGGCCCCTCCGGCCGGGTCCAGGAGAAGTCCTGATTATCGGGATGTGGTTCCATCCGTCTGAGCATCGCACCGGTCACCTGGGCTCGCAAGGCACTGTGCTAAGCTCGTTGCCATGCCCCAGCGTCAACGCGTGCTCGTTCTTTACCTCTCCTCGTCCGCGCTCGATTCCGGTGTGATCGCCTGGGCCAACTATGACGGCACCGGCCGCAGCCGACCCATGGCGGGCGACGAGTCAGAGCCGCCGTACCGAACCGGGCTGGCGGCGCTCAGAGACGGCTGGCGTCTCATTCAGGCCAGCCCGCTGACCCATCATGTGCAGGGCGACGAGTTCCGCACGGGCTATCTCAAATACGAGTTCTTCTTCGAAAAACTGGAGGCGGTCGAGGAGGCGGAAACATGACGGAACCCCGACTGCTCAGCACGACTCAGATGGCTCAGTTCGCGGCTTCGGGCTATCTGCGCTTCGACGCCGTCGTGCCCCAGGCACTGAACCAGGCGTTTCTCGATGAGATCGGCCACAGCGACGAGGTGGCAGACATCGGCGAGCACTACCGGAACATCATGGGCACCAGCGCCATACCCGTGGTGCCGGCGGGCACCCCACTCCGGGATGCCTACCCCAAGGATTCAGCCCTCGCCAGGATTATGGCGCTGCCGGAGGTCGACGGCGCGGTACGCTCTCTGGTCGGCCAGCAGCCCGTGCTGGATCATCACTTCCTGCACATCACGTTTCCGCCGGAAACGACCGGCAAACCGTTGCCCGCCCAGCACACCCATCAGGATTCCACCATTGATCCGCGCCAGGCTTTCGATGTGCAGATCATGTATTTTCCGCATGAGGTGACGGCCGAGATGGGCGGCACCCGATTCGTGCCGGGCAGCCATCTCAGAATCGTGTCCGAGGCCGCCATCTCCCGTTATCAGAACATAGCCGGCCAGCAGCACATGGTCTGCCCGGCAGGCACGCTGCTGTTCATGCACCACGGCATCTGGCATGGCGGCGGCGCGAATCGCTCCGATGATCTCCGCTATATGTTCAAGATCCGCCTCTGTCCCACCGAGCGTCAGTGCCGGCTCTGGGACACCAGCGATCTCGATACGGCCGCGCCGCAGAAGCCGATATTCTGGCTCGGCGAAGCCAGGGAAGCCGGGGAAGCCGGGGAAGCCGGGGATGTGCACACCATTCTGACCACGCCCGAGCCATGGTTCGAGGCGGACACCGGACGACTGGAGTATCTGAACCGGATCCGTTTCTGGCGCTACCTCACCGGCGACGAGAACTTCGATGCCGACTACTGGCTGACCCGGGTCGAGAACGAATACTGAATTAACAGACGAACGGACGAACCAGTGAACGACGATACAGACAATCCCGATTCACAAGCCGAAGACGAAGACGGGCTCACACTGCTGCAGCTGATCGGCAGCGCGCTGGCGGCGGGCTTCGGCGTGCAGTCCAGCGCGAACCGTAAACGGGATTTTTCAAAAGGCAAGCCGAGTCAGTTCATCACGATCGGCATCCTCTTTACCGTCCTGTTCGTGCTGATCATGGTCGGCATCGTCAATCTGGTGCTCAGCACCGTCGGCGGCTGAGCCGTTAAACGCCCGGCGCCTCGCCGGCCAGCACTTTGCTGGCTGCCTCCTCGAAGGCAGCGACCGGCAACCGCTCCAGCAACGCGAACTGACGGCGGGCACGGTCCAGGTTCTCGCCAGGCGCGCTCACCTTGAAGTAGCGATCTCCTTCCAGGTGATCGGTGAGGAAACGGACCCCGAGCATGAAGGCCACATAGCCTGGCGCTATGGACAATGCGCGTGCATCCAGCGCCCGTTCGCTGCCGATCTGGAAACCTTCCACGAGCGCCGCGAACAGCGCCCGGACATCCGCATCCCCCGCGTCGATGACGCCGGTCAGCACAGAGCGGGCCAGATCGCCGAAGTCCCAGGCCCAGTGACCCACCATGATGGTATCCAGGTCCAGCACTGCGCTCACCGCCAGGCCGCTCTCTTCGAATAGGAGGTTGTTCAGCTTGCAGTCGCCGTGAATGATCGCATCTCCCTTCGGCAGCTCGGCGGCCAGGCCGCGGTAGCTGTCGATGAAGCCGGGACCGGCACAGGCTTCGTTCACCACGGCTTCTGCATCCAGCGTGCGTGCCGTCACAGCATCGAATCGATCCAGGTAGCCGCCCAGCTCGAGGAATCCGGGAATGGTCGGTTCGAGGGGTGGGCCTGGCAGATCCGCCAGCAGATGCTGGAAACGACCAAAGGCATGCGCGGCTGCCCGGCAGACAGCCGGGTCCCCGGTCTGCTCGACGGTATGGCCATCCGGCAGGTACGCCCAGAGACGCCACCAGCCGCCCTGCTCATCCCGGCAGGTGGATCGGCCATCCAGGGTTTCGATCAGCGGCGGTATCAGGCCGGGGGCCACTTCCCCCAGATGGGCCTGGACCCGGGTCAGGTTATTCATCACCCGTTCCGGGTCCGTGAAAACCTGCTCGTTGATTCTCTGCAGTACCCAGCCTGTCCCGTCTGCCACGGTGACCAGCAGCGTATCGTTGATGTGACCGGCGCCCAGCGGTTCCAGCGCCGCGTCGGCTAAGCCCCAACCTGCCTCTAGGACGGCGGCGGGATTCAAGCTGCAGTCAGCCAGCGATGCAGAGCGGGCGGCAGCGCGAGCATGAACTCTCCTTCGGGAACGAGCAGATCAGCCAGCTCCTTCTCCGTTGCCGGCGTATCCGCAACCAACCGTTGCTCGATCAGCGTCCCGAGCCGGGCAAGATTCTCCGCCAGCGGGCCGAGGCCCTGAGGCGCTGCACTGCTCGATGTTCCGACCTGCCGCCAGCGCTTCAGGCGCGTCTGCAGGGCATCCCGGGCTGGCTGCGCCTGCGCCCCTTCGCCGCTCGCCTGCTCGCACAGTTCCGCCATCTCTCTCGCCACATGGCTTTCCACCGGCAGATGATCGATGAGCTGATCGAGCGGCGAATCGAGATCATACGGTCGGGCCTGCGGCATTTCCGAACCGGCCAGTCTGGCAGCCAGAGCTTCAGCGCCGAGCAGCCGGCCATACCACTTGACCGGCTCCAGCATCTCGAGGAGATCGTCCCAGGTCTCGGCAATGCCCAGCTCGCGCCAGCGACCAGCGGTCTGTGCCGCGAGATCGATACCACACAGCGGCAGCGACCGGCAGATGAACACATCCTGTCGTCGGCTCACATCCCGCGCATCGGTCAGCGTCGCGTCGGACCAGAAGCGTTCAGCCACCGCCGGCAGCCGCTGCCAGAGGCGCAGATCGAGAACGTCCGCCGTCACCAGCTCGCTCCAGAGGCAGGCCTCGCCGCCCAGTAACAATGCCTCCGAGGCCTCGGAATCTTCCGAGCCGCTACTCGGCGCAACCACTGCCCCTTCGCGCCACTGCTCGGTCCAGCGGATCCCGCCGGCCACATGCTCGAGTCTGGGATCCCGGGTGAGTTCGTCTTCCCGCTCAACGAGGGCGGCCTGAGCCGCACCCGGATCGAACCCGTAGTGCACGTCCGTCGGGTAGTGGAGGTCCAGATAGTAAGGCGCGGACAGCACGACCCGATTGCCGGCGGCGGTCACCCGATCACGCATGGTGACCCCACGCCAGGCCTCGATGATCCAGCCCGCGTCCATGCCCGCATCGATCACCTCATCCCAGGCCACGACCTGGCGACCACGAGCAGCCACCATCTCGCCAACGCGACGATTGAAATAGCCTTGCACTGCCCGAGCGTCGGCAAGTCCTTCCGCGGCCATCAGCGACTGCACATTCGGATCTTCCAACCACCAGCGCGGGCTGACTTCATCGCCACCGATGTGCAGGCAAGGATCTGGAAACAGATTCACCAGCGTATCCAGGATACTGCCGATGGTGGCGTAAACGGCGTCGCTGGTCGGGTCGAGACAGGCGGCGTGTACGCCGAACCGCTCAGCAGCCTGCACCTGACGGCATCCCAGCTCAGGATAGGCGGTTAGCCAACTTGTTACATGGCCGGGCATGTCCACTTCCGGGACCACCCGGATACCGAGCGAAGCTGCGTGCTCGACGATGCCTCGGATATCCGATTCGGAATAGCAGTCCGCGCTCGCCAGCTTCGGATAGTCCGGCACCTGGAAACGGAAGCCCTGGTCGTCCGTCAGGTGCAGGTGCAGCACGTTCAGTTTGCAGCGCGCCATGCCATCCAGCGTGCGCAGAACCGCATCGAGCGGCAGAAAGTGTCTGGCGGGATCGAGCAGCAGTCCGCGCCACGAAAATCTGGCCCGGTCTTCGATCGCCACATGAGGTACGGAGCCATCCGTCCCGATCAGTTGAGTGAGCGTCGCGACTCCGCGGAGCGCACCCCAGGGGTTCTCTGCATCCAGATAGATCCCAGCATCATCAATGACCAGCCAGTAGCTTTCATCTTCCTCGAGGCCGGGCGCCACTGATTCCAGCAGCCCTGTGCGAATTCGCACAGGCACCTGCTCGGCAGCGGGCAGGCCGGTGAGGTTGGCAACATCCGCCGCCAGCCGCGCCACGGCCCGTTCCAGCGGCGGCGAGCTCGCCGCCTCGAATACCACGGCCAGGGCGGCGCTTTCCAGCCGGAGCCGGCCGCGGCCCTGATCCACGGAATGCGGCCAGGGAATCAGGTTCAGAGACCCGGATTCCGGTTGACTCCCTTTTTCGCTCAATTCACGCTAGGAAACCTTTGCGGTTCCCTCCCTCACATCGCAACACCTCGAGAAGACTAGCAACCCGACAGGAAGACGTCAGCCAGATGAACATCCAAGAGCGCATGCGCGCGACCCTCGAAGCGGAAGCCGAAGCCATCCGTTCCGTGAACGTGACCGATGAGTTCGTCCGAGCGGTGGAGGTCATGCAGCGCTGCGACGGCAAGATCATCACCACCGGTATCGGCAAAGCCGGTCACATCGCCGAGAAGTTCGCCGCCACGCTCTGCTCGACCTGCACACCAGCCGTGTTCGTCCATGCGGCAGAAGCCGCCCACGGCGATCTCGGCATCGTCGACGACCATGACGTCATGATCGCCTTCTCGACCAGCGGCAAGAGCCGGGAAGTGCTGGAGATCCTGGAGCTGGCCCGGCATCTCGGCGTCGCCACCATCATCGGCGTCACCTCACATCCGGATTCAGAGCTGCGCGGGCTGTCGGATTTCGTGCTGGATATGGGCGAGATCGAGGAACCCTGCCCGGTGGGCCTGACGCCTTCCGCATCGATGGCCGTCATGCTGGCCATCAGCGACGCCATCGCCCTGGCGCTCATGGAGCAGAAGGGCGTGACCAAGGAAGACTGGGGGCTTCGCCATCACGGCGGCTACCTCGGCCGCGCGGCGCGGGAGGACAACGTTCCGCACTGGTAACATGAGGTCTGGCTCCCGGGCGTAGAGGCCTCAACATGACGCTTTCCTTGCGAATCCTGGTCGTTCTCATGATCGTCACGTCGATTCTCATCGCCGGTCACGCCTTTCTGTTTCAGGCCGGGCTCTCCGGTGGCGAAGACTTCCATATCCGCTTCGCCGAGGTGCCCCTCTATGCCGCCTTTCATGTGCTCGGCAGCGGAGTCGCACTGCTGATCGGCGGCTTTCAGTTCCTGCCCCGACTGAGAGCCCGACGCATTGAGCTGCACCGCTGGCTCGGCCGCACCTATCTGATCGCCGTGCTCATCGGCGGTGTCGGCGGCATTATTCTGGCGGTACGGGCCGATGGCGGTCTGGCCGGCCAGTTCGGTTTCTTCCTGCTCGGTGTTGTCTGGCTTGTCAGCGGCTGGCAGGCCTACGCAGCCATCCGTCGTGGCGACGTGCAGGCCCACCGGATCTGGATGATCCGCAACTTCGCGCTCACCTTCGCCGCAGTCACCCTGCGGCTCTACCTGGGGCTTTCTCAAGCCGTATTCGGCCTCTCATTCGAGGCCTTCTACCCGGTGGTGGCCTGGCTCTGCTGGGTGCCGAACCTGATCGTCGCGGAGTGGCTCATCATCGCTGCGCCGAAGATGGCCTGGGGTCTTACGAAGGCGTCGTCTGACCGACTGGCGCAGGGTTCTCTGCAGCGCTGAAACTCTCTACCGAGCTGAAGGCTCTCTGGCAGATGCCGATGAAACGCTTGGCGCCCTCGGACAGGGCCTGGTGCTTCTTGTAGTAGAGACCGACCTCGCGTTCGAAGCTGGACACCTCTAGCCCTTCGATCGCGTGAAAACCGTCGATGTCAGCGAGCAGCCGGTCGGACAGATAAGTGATGCCTTTACCTGCTGCGCACAGCGCCAGGCGCAGCTCCAGATGGCTCACTTCCCAGACGTCCTGCACCTGATCTCTGATCCGCTGATTTCCGGGTCGTTTGCCCGGGTCGTCGAGGTAGCTCGCGAGCAACGTCTGGCCGCTCATGTGCGCGGCCGGCTCCCGGGTCAGCAGGGCAAAGTCCGGATGCCCTTCATGCACCACCAGATAGCGGGTCTCCCTGTAAAACGGCAGCAGCTCGAAGTGCCCGGGCATGCGGCTCTGAAAAGGCCCGAAGCCGAGCTCCCAGCGATCTTCGTCCACGCCGTAGACCATCTCGCGACTCGGCGCCACGTCGAGCTTCAGGCGGGTGAGAGGATTCTTCTCGCAGAACTCGAGCAGCAGGCGCTCGCCATGAAAACGATTCACGCCGCTGGACATGGCCAGGTTCAGCGTCGAGAGCGCGCCGGTGCGGATGCGCTGTATGTCGTCGAGTGCCAGCGATTCCTCGTTGATCACCATGCGGGAGAACGAGAACAGCCGCTTGCCTGACTCCGTCAGCGCCAGCTTCCGACCGCGAATGAGCAGCTGGGTGTCGAGCTTATGCTCCAGGTTGGCGACGGCCTGACTGACCGCGGACTGGGATACGTCCAGCTTCTCCGCCGCGCGGGAGAAACCGTCCTCCTCCACCACCGCGGCGAAGATCCGGATCTCGTGCCGTTCGATCTGCATCAGCTCAGCCTAGCAGGCCGCCCCAGGCACCTCCAGCACACGACGGCGTCTGTCTCTTATAGACAGATAAGCCGGCCTTATCGGCCGCACGGCGCCTCGAACGCCCCATCAACGCTGGGTTGCGGCCACCTATTAGCCGTGCTTCTCAACGCGTAAGCCTGACGATATGGGTCCCGGCCCGGCAAACACATAGTCTGGCGGCCGGTGTCTCTGCATCGGTGCAGAAGCATCCACTGCCGAGGATCATGAGGAGGAAGCGAAGATGAATACCGATACGGAAATCAAGCGAGGATTGGAAGGCGTGGTGGTGGACACCACCCGTATCTCTCTGGTCGACGGCGAAGCCGGCGTGCTGAGCTACCGGGGCGTGTCCATCGACGACCTGGTCGACGCGCCATTCGGAGAGGTGGCTGCACTGGTTGTGGACGACGTCCGTTCTGATCGCCTGACCCGGGAAGCCGCAGCACAGGCAGAGCTCTCAGATCGGGAAAGGGCGCTGGTCCATGCTCTGCCGAAGGAAACCCATCCCATGCATGTGCTGCAGGGCATCACGCCGTTGCTCGATCGCAGCGATGCCTTTGCAGATCGCGGCGAAGCCGCGCAGGGCTTCGCCATCGCGGCCAAGCTGCCCGCGCTCGTCGCCACGCACCTGCGGCGGGACGGCGTCCGGGACGCAGTGTCTGTAGACCCTGCTCTGCAGTTCCTGGAGCGGATTGGTGCGCCGGACACCGACATCGCCCGCCGTGCCTACAGCGTCACCCAGATCCTGCAGATCGAGCACAGCTTCAACGCCAGCACCTTTGTCGCCCGGGCCTGCGCCAGCACCCTGGCCCCGGTGGAGAACGCTCTGTCCGCTGCCTTCGGCACCCTGCACGGCGTCCTCCACGGCGGCGCCGACCAGGCCGCGCTGGAGACCGCCGATAAGGTTGCCAGCCCGGAGAGCGCCGCCGCGTTCGTGGACGAGTGCCTGGCCAGCAGGACCAAGGTCATGGGTATGGGCCATCGCGAATACAAAGTGCTGGACCCTCGTGCCCGCTACCTGAAAGCGCTGGCTGCCGACCTCTGCGCGGGCACACCGCACGAACAGACCTATCTGACCCTGGTGGCCATCGAGGATCGCTTCATCGAGCGGATGGCAGAAGAAGGGAAGTCGCTGTATGCCAATCTGGAGTTCTACAAGGGCGTGATCTACCGGACGCTCGGCATCCCAACCCCTTTCTTCACGGCTAACTTTGCGCTGGCACGGGTCTACGGCTACCTGGCGCACTTCATCGAGTCCCGTGAGGACAACCGGCTGGTGCGTCCGAAGGCGCTCTACCAGGGCCGGGCGATGAGCGGCCCCGCGAGCAGCGCCGCCTGAGACTCGGTCTACTCGGGCATCAGCACGAGGCGGAGGTCTGCGCCCTCGCGGAGGTCTGCGCCCTCGCGGAGGTCTGCGCCCTCCGGACGGAAGCCGATCCGCTCGAACAACCCCCTGGCACTGCGGGGGGCTGAGCGAACCAGAATCTCCCGAGCACCCTTCGACTCGCTGATGCCGATGGCATGACCGAGCAGCCAGCGGCCCAGTCCGCGCCGGCGCCAGGCCGGATCGACGACCAGGTATCTGAGCACATACAGGGTCGGCGACTCCGGCAGAATCACATAGGCGCCAATGGCCCGATCATCAAACTTGGCCACCCGCATGTAGTCGGCTTCGGCGGTCTCCAGCAATCGCGCCTCATCAGGCTCGGCGAGCGCCAGAAGATCCCACGGAATTTCGTCCGGATAGGGACGGTAGATCTCCACATCCTGCGGCCGGAATCCCCCTAGATCGGTCACTTCAGCCACCGCCGCCACCACTTGCCACGGCGGCTGAGGCGTTCGCCGTTGCTCTGTGGATAGAGCTTCTTCACCCGTCCGCCATCCTTCCAGGCCATGAAGTGCCGGGTCAGAACCGCGGCAATCTGATCGTAGTGCGGCCAGTCGTCACGCACCGAGTAGGGGTCGCCCGCGAAGGTCGTGCGAAAGTCATCCATGTAGCGATGATAGTAGGCCCTGCTGAACGCCGCGCCGCTCGGGCTGAGCTGCTGGAAATCGAGCGCGCCCGAGGTGGTGGCGGTAAAAAACTCGGCCGGGCTCAGTTCCCGATAGCGCAGCCTCAGCAGGGCGCCTTCATGCTCCTGCTGGAAGCGGCCGGAAATGAGCTGCAGGTTCGCACACCAGGCGAGGTACATGCCGAGCGGCACGGCGGCGCGGGCAATATTGCCGGCCGCCGCCATGTGCCGGTCCAGATCATCCAGCGCTTCCGGTGACGGCGGATCCTCAGGCACAGTCGAGGGCCCGGTCGAGATCCTTGAGCAGATCATCCTGTGTCTCGATGCCGACGGACAGGCGCAGCAGACCCGGCGTGATGCCGACTTCCGCCTGCTTCTCCGCGCTCAGGCTGGCATGGGTCATCAGCCCCGGATGCTCAATGAGCGACTCAACACCGCCCAGGCTTTCCGCCAGTGTGAAGACGCTGACATTGGCCATCACTGCTCTGGCCGCCTTGAGGCCACCTTTCAACTCGACGGACAGCATGCCGCCGTAGCCACTGGCCTGACGCCCCGCCAGCTCGTGCTGCGGATGGCTGGCAAGCCCCGGGTAGGCCACCGTCTTCACTTTCGGGTGCGCCTCGAGAAATCGGGCGATGGCCGCGGCGTTGGCTTCATGGGCCTGCATCCGGATCGCCAGCGTCTTCAGGCTGCGCAGGCACAGGTAGCTGTCGAACGTGGACTGAATGCCGCCCATGGAGCGGTTGAGAAAATCCAGCCGTTCGGCCAGCGCCTCATCGTCGGTGACCACCACACCGCCGATCAGGTCGCTGTGACCGTTGATGAACTTGGTAGAAGAGTGCAGGACCAGGTCCGCGCCCAGCTCGATGGGCCGCTGGAAATAAGGGCTCATGAAGGTGTTGTCGACCATCAACATGGCGCTGGCCGCATGCGCAATGTCCGCAACCCGGGCGATGTCTATCAGCTTCATCAGCGGGTTGGTCGGCGTTTCCAGCCAGATGAGCTTCGTTTCCGGGCGGATGGCGGCTTCGAGCGCCGCGGTATCGGTCATATCCACATAGGTGAAATCCAGACCCGAGCGCCGGAATACTTCCTCGAACAGCCGGTAGGTACCGCCATACATATCGTCACAGGCGACCACGTGATCACCCTGACTCAGCAGATGCATGGCCGTAGTCGTACCGAGGCAACCGGAAGCGAGTGCGAAACCGAAGCGCGCACCTTCCAGGTTGGCAATGCAGGCTTCATAAGCCGCCCGGGTGGGGTTTCCTGCCCGGGAGTAGTCATAGCCCGCGTACTCACCAGGTGCCGTGTGTACATAAGTGGAGGTGAGGTACAGCGGCGTCACCACTGCGCCCGTTGTCGGGTCCGGTTGCTGACCTGCGTGAATGGCCCGGGTCTCAAAACCGAAGGCTTCGTCCGACCAGTCTGAATTGTCCGTCACGAGGAATGCTCCTGAATCGATTTGCGGCTCAGGGCGCGAAGCTCGACCGCGCCCGAACACCCCAGCGCCCGTCTACAGGCTCGATGATATAGAGGGAATCGAAGCTGGCGATCAGCTCGTCGTTCTCATCGAACCGGGAAAACCGCACCTGGATGTGCACCTTCCGTTCGGAGGACTGGACCACGGCCATGTCGTCCCAGGTGCTGCGTCGCCAGCCGGTATTCTGCGCGAAAGCGTCCAGATCCATGGCGGCGAGGAACTCGTCGCGATTCTGATAAACGACCACGGTGCCACTCGCCATGCGCAGATGCGGGAATACCAGGCTGTCCGCCCAGGCCGCTTCATCCCGGTTGTTGAAGGCATCCAGAAACGCCTCCATGACCGCCAGGGCCTGAACCTCGGCCTCGGCGACCGCTTCGTTCGCTGCGGCGGCCGCCCCCGAGCCGGCAAACAGCACGCAGGAAAGCGCGAGCCAGGCCGACGCCAATCTCAAGTTCATTCGCAGCATATCCGTCGCCTCTCCACCACCCGCCGGTGGTTCGTGTCTGAATTCGGGGGACGCACAGTAGCCGCCGGATTGCCGGGCTTCAAGACCAGGCGAAGTCCAGGGTAGTACACTCCCGTATACCGCGCGCGCCAGAGGGGCACAGAATGAAGACCACCGGATCGAGACCTGCCAGCTACCTCGGGCTGGCGCCAGCCGCTCTGCTGCTTCTTGCCAGCCTCACAGCAACCCAGCTCAACGCCGCCGGCACCCCCGGCGCGAGTGCCGAGAAGATCCCGGAGGGCCAGAGCGCGGGCGACACGGCGAGTGCACACTATCAACGTGGGCTGCAGGCGAAGGAGACAGCGCTGGCCCGGGAATCGGAAGCAGAGCAAACCTCGGATCCAGCAAAGCAGCAGGCGCTGCTCGATGCTGCCGGCGTGGCCTACGATGAAGCGGTCACCTATTTCGGCAAGGCATTGAAGCTGAAGCTCAGCCACTACGAAGCGGCCAATGAGCTCGGCTACTCACTGAGGAAGACGGGCGACTACCGGAAGGCGCTGGGCGCGTACAACTTCGCGCTCACCATCAAGCCGGACTTCTATCCGGCCATCGAGTATCGCGGTGAGGCCTATCTCGCCCTGGGCATGATCGACGAGGCGAAGAACGCCTACCTGATCCTGTTCCAGAAAGAACCCCAGCTGGCTGCCCAGCTGCTCGATGCCATGTCGAAAGGTTCGAGCAGTACAGGTGACGAGGCATTCGCGGCCTGGGTAGAAGAGCGGCAGGCCATCGCGGCGGCGACGCCCGGTGCAGACATGCCGGCAAAGGCCAGCTGGTAAACGCGAGCCGGCAGACCGGGTTCGGTAGCCCGAACAGCAGCCAGCTCAGCGAGCCGATCAGCCGGATCGATCAACCGGTCCGGGGCGCCGGGCGATCGCCTTTGAGAATGATCCGATGCATCTCGCGACGCTTGCCGGGGTAGTCGTTCAGCGGGTAGTGCTGCACGGCTCGATTGTCCCAGATCGCCAGGGTGCCTGGCCGCCAGCGCAGACGGCTGACGTTCTCCGGTGCCACCACGCGACGGTGCAGGGCTTCCAGCATGGGCAGGCTTTCCGGGCGGGTCATCCCCCTGAAATGACTGGTGTGAATGAGGCTGAAGAACAGGGCTTCCCGTCCTGTCTCCGGATGGGCGACAACCAGTGGATGATCGGCTTCCGTCTCCCGGTCCGCCTGTTTCAGCGCAACGCTCTGACCGGTGACGCTGGCATGGCCACCATCTGCCTGGTGCACGAGACTGGCCGTGTTGTGGCCGACGAGCTCGCGCAGGGTTGATTTGAGACCCTCCGAGCACTGCTCGAACGCCCGAACCGTGTCAGCAAAGAGCGTATCGCCACCCTGCTCCGGCACTTCCACAGCGTAGAGCAGGGTGATCGCCGGTGGGTTAGCCACATAGGACGTGTCCGTATGCCAGTCGCCACCGAAGTTGCTTTCATCCGCCGGCTCCTTCACCACCGCCACCACGTGCGGGTGGTCGGGGATGGGTTCGGCGTACGGATAGACATCAAGCTCGCCGAGCCGCCCGGCGGCCTCAGTGAAGGCTGCCGGGTCCAGCGTCTGCCCGCGCAGAACGAGTAGTTTGTGTTCGTAGAGTGCCTGTCGAAGCACCGCAGGATCCGCATCGGCAAAATCCATATCATCCCGCTCCACGCCAGCTGGCCCGGACAGGGGACGCCAGGGTGCGTTCAAAACGTCAGGCCGCCAGACCGGCCGGCCGATCACCGGCAATGGTGACCCGGTGCATCTTGCGATGCTGCGGAAAGAAATCGTTCACCGGCTTGTGCTGAGTCGTGCGGTTGTCCCAGATGGCCACCGTCTTCGGCGCCCAGGAGAGGCGCACGGTGTATTCCTCTGTTACCACATGGCGGTAGAGAAACTCGAGCAGCATGCGGCTCTCTGCCCGGCTCAGACCGACGATGTGGGTGGTGAAGAGGGCATTCACATAGATCACCCGCTTGCCCGTTTCCGGATGGGTGACGATCAGCGGATGGGTTACCGGCGGATTTTCTGCGATCGCGGGCGCCAGCCGCTGCGCCCCTCCGGGCTCGGCCAGGCTCTCCTGAAAACCGTGGCGGAAGTCATGCACGGCCTCCAGCCCGTCCAAGAGCCGGCGTATGGGCTCGGAGAGCCCTTCATAGGCCGCGCTGGTGCTGGCCCAGAGCGTATCGCCTCCATAGGCGGGAATGATCTGGCCATGCAGCAGGGTGATGGCGGGTGGCGCCGGTCTGAAGGTCATGTCCGTATGCCAGGCTTCGATTTTGCTCGGCGCTTCCGC
>Ga0316187_10002563_pt1 | contig 15816 bp, 15 predicted proteins | sample CroRivburrow1_MG_FD_204927 | JGI IMG/M metagenome (GOLD analysis project Ga0316187, IMG submission 204927) | Coastal sediment microbial communities from Maine, United States - Cross River worm burrow 1 | ecosystem: Environmental > Aquatic > Marine > Coastal > Sediment | place: USA: Maine... | reverse complement strand
TCATTTCACTCAGCCCAACCTACCGGAATCGCTAAGTAAGTGCCATTCTGGACGCAACCCTTATTCCATTCGCATTAACGGGTAGCGTCCATTTTAGTCCTGAACTGTTCGTCAACTTGATCAAGCATGCGTACCGTCATCTGAGCCGCCTGTTTGATGACCTATGGAGTGATAGAACGTATTCAGCTTTTCCTTATCGGCTCCTGTCTTAAGATCAGACTCGGTGACTTCAAGAGTGGCCACAGGTTGTTTGCCAATCAAGTCGGCCATTTGTCGGAAGGCGCGTTTGCCGCCAGACCCTCCCTCCGTGCAAAAGAACGCGACCTGGTTCAGTTTTGATTTGTGACCAGCTATATAGGCTCGCATTGGTGGCGAGAGGTTCCACGCCCAAATGGGCGTGCCCAAAATTATCAAATCATATTGTGCGGGTTCTTTATGGGCCGATTGAATCGATCCGGGGCGTTTGAACATCGCGTCGCGACCAGCCGCAAGATATCTCGACACACCAGACCAGTCATTTACTTCTTTAATTTTTTCAATATCAGATCCATAGTTTGCCGCGATTGCTTCGGCAATCTTCTGCGTGTGTCCGGTGCGTGAAAAATATATAACGAGTGTTTTCATTGTCAGTTACGCAACACTTCAAGCCAATCTGGTTTGCACAAGAACAAAGGGTAACGCCTTCTTCCGTGTTCCCACACGCGCTGCCTAGAACTGCACGCGGCTCGTGAAGCCCCCGTCCACGATGATGTTGGTGCCGGTGATGAACGAGGCCGCCGGGCTGGCCAGGAACGCCACCGCGTTCGCCACCTCTTCGGGTTTGCCCATGCGGCCCATGGGCACACCCGCCCGGACACTCTCGTAGGTGGCGGGATCGTTTTTCTTGACGTTGTCCCAGGGGCCGTCCTTATGAAAGATCGGGCCAGGCGATACGCAATTGAAACGAACGCCATCCTTCGCATATTCCTGTGACAAGCTGTTCGCGTGAGCGATGAGCGCAGCCTTTAGGGCATTGTAAGAGCGCGGTCCCCGGAACGCATCAACGGCCGCCGTGCTGGTAATAAAGATTACGCTGCCGCTGCCTGAAGCCTTCAGTCCGTCGATGGTGGCTTCCATCAAGCGCACGGCACCCAGCACATCTACCTCGAAGGTCTGGCGCCAGGCGGCCTCGTCCAACCCGCCCCAGCCGCTCACGTTGTGCACAACGATATCCACGCCACCCAGGGCGCCGATCGCGTTGGCCGCGAATCCGCGCAGGGCCGGGCCATCCGAGGCATCCACCGCCTCCCCATAAACCTTACCCCCCTGCGCCTTGAGGGCTGCCGTCATCGCCTCCACGGCCGCTGGGGTCCGCGAACAAATCGCCACATCCGCCCCTTCCCGCGCCAGCCGCTCGGCAATCGCCCCACCAATGCCTCGAGTGCCGCCCGTCACGAGTGCTTTTTTACCTTTGAGTTCCAGATCCATTTTTCTTTGCTCCTGAATGTTCAAATGTGGCGCCGCCACGGGTAGTCAATGCCGCATAAGAGGGGGTGCACCACTTTACCCTTGTCTTCTCTCGGTCGCCAACGAAGCCGATACTGCAACACTCGCCCTCTTGGTCGTCCTGTCACGAGTGTGGATAAAGGGTAGCGCCCCCTTTTCTCAGAGGCTACATCGAATGGGGGGGGCAAAGACAAGGCCTGACTCCATGATTGCCGCATGGTTGTCGTCATTCCTGGAAGAACTGGGAACAGACCACGGTTTCTGTTGATCGCGTCGTTCCGTTACAACCAAAAAACCGTGGTCTACCCCTTATTACTTGTTTATTACTTTTGCCCTTTATTACTGCTTAATTAATCCTTACCATTTTCAGTCAACCGGAGCCACGCCGGATACGCTCATCACGCTAGCGCCGCCCTCCTATCAGCCTAGGGAATCAATATTGTCGAGCCGGTCGTCTTGCGATCTTCCAGATCGCGATGCGCCTGCGCCACGTCGGCCAGCGGATAGGTCTGGTTGATGTTGATCTTCACCTTGCCTGATGTCACCACATCGAAAAGCGCATTGGCGCCTTCGCTCAGAATTTCCGGGTTACGCGTGTGGGTCGCCAGGGTCGGCCGGGTTACATAGAGCGAGCCCTTCGGCCCCAGAATATTGGGGCTAAACGGATCGATCGGACCCGAGGCGTTGCCGTAGGTCACAAAGGTGCCGAACGGACGAAGCGAGTCGAGCGACGCTTCGAAGGTCGCTTTTCCGATGGAATCATAGGCCACGGCGACGCCGTCGCCGCCGGTAAATTCTCGGGCTTTTTCGGCGATGTTTTCAGTGGAATAATTGATCACATGGGTGGCACCGGCGGCTTTGGCTAATTCGGCTTTGGCTTTCGAGCCGACGCATCCGATGACTATCGCGCCCAGGGCATTACCCCATTGACAAAGAATCTGACCGACACCGCCCGCTGCCGCATAGACCAGGATCGGATCACCGGGCTGAACCTTGTATGTCCGATGCAGCAGGTAGTGGGCGGTCATGCCTTTGAGCATCATCCCGGCAGCGGTTTCGTCAGTGATGACGTCAGGCAGTTTGGCGACCTTCCAGTCGGGGATCAGACGTTCCTGGGTGTAGGCGCCCTTCACCATGGGGTAGGCAACCCTGTCGCCCACCTTGACGGTGGTGACGCCGTCACCAACGGCGGAAACGATGCCGGCACCCTCCATACCAATAATCTCGGGGAAATCCTTGAGCGGGTAGAGGCCGGAGCGAAGATAAACGTCGATGTAGTTCAGGCCACAGGCCGTCTGGGTCAGTTTGATTTCACCAGGGCCGGGATCGGCCACGTCGACGTCCGCAGTTTGAAAAACTTCCGGTCCGCCGGTCGCGTTGATGATGATGGCTTTGGTCATTGCTTTTCTCCGTTCGGGAATTGTTATGCAGGGTTGGCCCTATCATCCTGATGAGGGTGGTGCGCAAACTGCGAACCAGGTTAAAACCTGGACAGGTGGATTATCCTCAGTACCGGCATGATGAACCCGGCATCGGGTCAGCGCTCGACCCTACGCCATCCAGTTCATCCGCCTTGGTGCAAGCCCGGCCTGATTCTAAAGCCCGAACAGCACGTCACAGCGGATAACGTATTTTACGCCCGAGGTAATCGGTTCCGAGCCGTGTACGCAGTGCAGCGGGTGCACTCCGTGCGGGAAACACAAAGCGCCACCGAGAGGCGTGCGCACCTCAACGCTGTCTCTGAGATTGTTCCCTCCGACATAGACCTTTCGTTTACGGGGTCGGAGCCCTTTTCGTTTACTACTCAGCGCGTGATAACTGAATCTCGGCGCGCTTGGAGTTTCGTTTCTGGCATCAACAACAGCTTTCTAAGCCTCTGAAAAACGCGCATTTCACGTGGCGATAATTGTGAATCACTGCGTTGGAGAGGTCCGACCCCGGTCAGTAATCTGATTCGTGGGACAATAAAAGCGTAACCATCGATGGGCAATCCCATGAAATCTTCCGAGTACGAAGCGCGCACCGATCTTGCCGCGGCGCATCGCCTCGCCGTTCGGCATGGCCTGAACGAAGGGGTCTGGAATCACATCAGCCTGTTGCACCCAGACAACGACGATCACATGCTGATATCGCCGGGGCATATGCACTGGTCACAGGTCAGCGCGAGCAACCTTGCGCACATGGATGCCGAAGGGAACATGCTGTCGGGCGAGCGTCCGCCCATTCGCGCCGGCTGGATCATTCACTACCCGGTACACAAGGCCCGCCCGGATGCCCGGTGTGTACTGCATGTCCATGCGCCATACATCACCGCCATGTCGATTCGCAAAGACATGCTGTTTGAAACCCGTTCGTCCCAGCAAGCAACGCCGTTTCACAACGACATCGTCTACTACGACGTCTATGACGGGCTGCTCGACAGCGAGTCCGAGGGGTTTCGCATGGCCGAAACGCTTGGCGACAAGCGCGTGCTCATGCTGCGCAACCACGGTGCGCTCATCGCCGCCCCCAGTGTCGCGATGGCCTACCTTTATGTTTATCAGCTCGAACGCGCCTGCATGTACCAACTGCTGGCCGTTGCCGGTGGCGGCGAAATGCAGCTGATTCCGGAAGACATCGCATCGGAGATGGCTGCCCAGTCACGCGCTGCGACAAGTCACGGACACTGGGACGGGATGAAGCGCTGGATCGAGGCCGTCGAGCCGGACTTCAAGGACTAGTCGTAAAGGGCTCTGCGCTCTTTGGTTCTTCAGTAGCGCGAGCAATACATCGCGGAATCGTGGAAGCGAGCGTCTAGGGTTTCTGTGCTCGTCAGCTCAACTCCAGGTGGTACCCGCCATATTTTCGGATGTTGACCACCCCGGTATCGAGGATCAGATACTGCCCCTTGATACCCGTCAAGGTGCCCTCGAAGACCGGTTTTTTGTCAAAGTTGTGAGAGACGATCTTCGTCGGGTATTCCTCAACCGGATACGCGATCTCGACAGTGTCGGCGTCCGCCACAGCGGTCCCCGGCAATTCGATTCCGGACGAGTTTTCCGCGTGCAGTTTCAGGATGGCGTCGCGCTCGGTCGCGAGGTCCCGAGGCTCGGCCGGGCCCTGCAGCATCTTTCGCCAGTTCGTCTTGTCGGCGACGTAGTTTTTCAGCGCAATCTCGACTTGACCCGATTCGAGTCGGGTCCCGACACGCCGAATCGCGAGCCCCTGGGTCGCGCCCTGGTCGATCCATCTGGATACAGGTTCGACGCCACGGGTAATTCCGACTTTCAGCGACGATGCGTTCGAGAGATAAACCGTGTGCGGGATCATGCAGTTCGCTTCGCCCCATTCCGGTTCGCGGCAAGTCCCCTTCGAGAAGTGACAGAGTTCCGGCTTCACGACGCAGCTGTCGCAACTCGCGAGCCGGGTGAAGCAAGGGTAGCAATGACCTTGTGCAAACGTCTTCCTGATTTCCCGATCGCAACTCACACAGGTGATGGCTTGCTTGAACTCGAGCTTGAATGACTTGCCAATTCGATCGTTGAGATCGACGTCGAGAGAGCCGAGGGGGAGAGCGTACCGAACCGGCTTCCCCGCTTCGAATGCCGTCTTCATCTTGCGAACCGAACCTTGCATATCTTCCTCCGGCAATGCGCGCCCGGCGCGATCGCAGTTCCATTCAATCGGGGGTCAGGTCCAGAAACGTAGTCTTACACTACCCCGCCACACCTCTCCAACGTTCGTGAAGTATATCGCGGGGTGCCCGGCAATTCGATACGTACGGGGCACAACACGACGCTGGTAGCATCGCATGACTACGAATCTCGACCTGACACCTTGCGCCGCTGCTCTGCCGTGTCCCTTATTACAATTTTGAATTCGCTGCGGGAAACAACCTGTTGATCAGCACGGCGACAAGGGCGCCAAGCATCACGCCTGCAGTGTTTGCCAGCAGATCCCACCATTCCCCGTGCCGGTTCACCAGGGGCTGTAGCAATTCAATCGCCCCGCTGTACAAAATGAAAAACAAACCGAGCACCATCCACCCGGCCGGTTTTCGTAGTGCGACCGGCAACATCAAGAACGCATACGCCAGAACGTGATGTGCCTTGTCACTGCCTGGTGTGGGTGGTAACTGGCTTAGCGGCCAAAGAGACAAAACGGTAATAGCAGAAAGGGTTACCAGCATTGCTGCAACCCAGTTGGTTTTTATCAGGGACAATAGTCTATACATCGAGCGAATCTGGGAGTTAACTCAGCGCCCCCAGCGAGACCCGTCAGGTGGTCGCCAGTGACAGATGAGTGACAAATGGAGGCGGCGTCAGATTATCGAGAGTAATTAGGCCCAACAAAAATGGTCGCTGAACCTATCTATTGCGCGAAGGCTAATCAGGCCGGGTGCTATGTTGCAAGACCTGCTCCCGTGCTTCGTGCACGCTCGACACCGGGAAACCGTGGACTATCCCCTATTATCAGACCTGACACCGGGATTTTGTTAATTTTGTCGACGGTGGGAAAGGTAGTGCAGCAGGGTCGGCGAAGGCTACCTGTCCAGGCCTGACGTTAGATCGCGTTACCCCGCGAGGTTTCAACGCCGCAGAATTGCCCACCAACGTGCCACATTAAGCAGGCTCATCAGCGACGCGGATACATAGGTCAGCGCCGCCGCCCGCAACAAACGCCGGGCATGTGGCTCATCACGCACAGCCAGAATATTCTGCTGCTTCAGTAACGGCATGGCACGCCCAAAGCTGGCATCGAATTCAGTCGGCAGCGTCAGCAGATGCATCACCACGCCCGACCCCAGTGTCAATAAACCGCCAGTCGCCATCAACAAACCCGCAATCGGCGCCCGCGTAATGCCAATGATCAACGGCGTAGCCATCAACAGCGCGGCGCCGGTTTTCTCCACCGGGCCGACCCAGCGCACGAGCCGGGTACGCCAGATAAGAGGCATGTAGCCGCTAGCGTGCTGGAGCGCATGGCCAACCTCATGCGCCGCAATCGTGATGGCCGTTAGCGAGCAGTCTTCATAGTTTTGCCGCGACAGTCTGACCATGCGTTGCGCCGGATCGTAGTGGTCGCCCTTCTCGGTGATTTCAGTCCCGACTTCCTGCAGGCCGAGTTCGTCGAGAAGGCGGCGCGCCACTTCGCCACCGGAGTTGAGATAACGGTCGACGGGTTTGCTATAGCGGCTCATGATCCTGTTCACCCACATTGAAGGGCCCAGAACAGCCGCCAGCAGTAAGAGGATGATGATCAGGTACGGCATTGCACCGCTAGCCTAACGCCTTTTACTTTAACGTGGCCACCATCAGATACATGGTAGCCACATAGCGTCATGCTGCGCTGACCACATGGACGCCATGGGCAGGCTCAACAAACGCAAATTCCAGGGACACCGAGAAACCGTGGTCTGTTATCCCCTGTTACCCCGAAAACGCTCGCCCGCTTCCTTAAGCCAGTCCAGGTAGGCACGATAGTCACCATCTTCAAAGAGGACCGATTCGCGGCTATGGCCGCGCTGCCTGGGATTCTTGCCGCCCATCAGTAAGCCATTTGTATCGTTAGTGCCTCTATGCTAACGTCATTTCCTATGCCGTCTTGGCATTTAATACCAGAGGAGGCCCCTGACGACTAATCAGTTGAATTCAAAATGAAAATACACTCGTGATTCCAAATAGAGAAAGTAAACGACCTTGATATGACTATCAGGTCCGACTACGCCAAGGAGAAAAACAATGAACCGATTGATGGCATTGGGTAGCGCGGTTTTGGCAGTGACACTCTTTTCCGGCTGTGCATCGCAACAGACGGCACCGAGCAAGGGTGTGGATTCGGCCGCATGGGCCGAGGCATTCGAGGGATGGGGAGCCGCGATGGCGGCCGGCGATATCGACGGCTTGGCCTCGGGCTATGCCGACGATGCCGTGCGCATCCATCCGATGGCCGGTACCCTCGAGGGTAAACAGGCCCAGCGTGACTTTCTCCAAATGCTTTACGACAACTTCGACAATCAGGAGGTAGTGGTCCACAACCATTGCGCCAAGGGCAATACGGTTTGGCTCGAATTCACCTGGACTGGACGGCATATGGAGTCCGGGAAAATAATAAACCTGGACGAGATGAATATTCTCGAAGTGAATAGCGCGGGCAAGATCGCCAGCCAAAAGCAATACTTCGACAGCGCTTCCTTCAACAAGCAGATGGAATAGGACTGCAACCGGGCGGCTCCGATCTTCGACGCCTGATAGTTCAAACTGGTGTTTCGAGATCATCAGGGCGGACTGGGCAGGTATGCCTTCTTGCTCTTGATGATGGCGCCGCGAAGTCCATCCAGCCGTCCCGCCGTCTGACGTACTGACCCAATCGGGAGGAGCCAACCGGCTCTTCCCGATCCTGCTGAGCGCAAAGGGCTGTGACTCCTTTAATTTGACCCCTTTAACTTCGTAATTAACTTGTTCGAAATATCCGGGTCAGCTCAGTCTGGCCCTATTATTTCTTTCGAGGTGCCCGGGATCGACGCTGTGCTCATGAACAGATTCCTGCCACATGCAGCGACGACGCGCGCTACTTTAATCAAGCATGAACATCACTCAAACTCGATCAGCAGGTCATGGGCTTCGATGTTCATGCCCACCGCAGCCGGAACCGACTTGATCTTGCCGTCGCGCTCGGCGCGCAGCAGCGTTTCCATCTTCATGGCCTCGATCGCGAGCAGTGCGTCGCCGCGCTCGATCTGCTGGCCTTTCTTTACGCTGATGCTGACGACGCGCCCGGGCATTGGGGCGGCAATGTGCTTCGGGTTGTCCGCGTCTGCCTTCGGGTGGGTCTTGACGACCTGCGCGCGACTGTGGTCCGCGATGTCGACCGTGCGCGGTTGGCCATTGAGCTCGAAAAAGACGCGGCACCGCCCCTTGTTATCGACATCGCTTATGCCGAGCAAACGGATGATGAGCCGCTTGCCGCGCTCGAGCTGGATCTCGATCTCCTCTTGCGGCTTGAGTCCGTGGAAGAAGACCGGCGTCGGCAGCACGCTGATATCTCCGTAGCGGCGCTGCACCTTCGCAAACTCCTCGAATACGGCCGGATAGAGCAGATAGGAGCAAAGCTCCTGGTTACTCAGGCGCCGCCCGATGCGTTTCTCGGCCTGGACGCGCTCGGCGTCGAAGTCCGCAGGCGGCATCAGTGCGCCCGGGCGTTCGGTCAACGGTTTCTCGCCCTTGAGAATTTTTTTCTGAAGCCCTTCCGGAAAACCGCCGACGGGCTGGCCGAGATCGCCGCGAAACAAGGACACCACGGACTCGGGGAACGCGATTTCCTTGTCGGGATCGACGACATCTGCGGTGGTCAAGTCGCCAGTGACCATCGCAATGGCCATGTCGCCGACGACTTTGGACGTGGGCGTCACCTTGATGATGTCACCGAAGATCTCGTTGACATCGGCGTAACGCTCGGCAACCTCGGGCCAGCGATGGGCCACACCGAGCGCGCGTGCCTGCTCGCGCAGATTCGTGTACTGGCCGCCCGGCATCGCATGACGGTAGACGTCGGCCGTGCCGGACCGAATATCGCTCTCGAATCCCACGTAGTATTCGCGCACAAGTTCCCAGTAGCGTGAGATCTCCCGGATTGCCTCACGATCAAGTCCAGGGTCGCGCGCATCGCCGCGCAGTGCGTCGACGACGGAGCCCAGGTTTGGCTGCGAAGTCAGGCCGCTGACCGAAGCCATTGCGAGGTCGACGGCATCGACGCCCGCCCGCACGGCTGCGAGGACGGACGCGGCACCGATGCCGCTCGTATCGTGCGTGTGAAAATGAATCGGCAAGCCGACTTCCTGCTTGAGCGTGGTCACGAGCTTCTCGATCGCCGCGGGCCGGCAGACACCGGCCATGTCCTTGATGCCGAGAATATGTGCGCCCGCCTTCTCGAGTTCGCGCGCCATTCCGACGTAATAGGCGAGATCGTATTTGTTCGGCGCCGGAGATAACAGATCACCGGAATAGCAAATCGTTGCCTCGCAGAGCTTGCCGGACTCGAGCACAGCGTCGAGCGCGACGCGCATGTTCTCGACCCAGTTCAGCGAATCGAACACCCGGAACAAATCGACACCGCTTTGCGCGGCCTGTGCGACGAAGGCCTGCACGACGTTATCAGGGTAATTGGTGTAACCGACCGCGTTCGAGGAACGCAACAGCATCTGCAGCAGGATGTTTGGCGTGCGCGTCTTGAGGATCTCGAGCCGATGCCATGGATCTTCCTTGAGAAAGCGCATTGCGACGTCGAAAGTGGCCCCACCCCAACACTCCAGCGATAGAAGCTGCGGCAAGCGCTCGGCATAGGCAGGGGCAATCTTGACGATGTCGTCTGTTCGCATGCGCGTTGCCAACAGCGACTGATGCGCATCGCGCATGCTGGTGTCGGTGATCATCACCTCAGGTTTTGCGAGCAGCCACTTCGCAAAACCTCCGGCACCGAGTTCCTCGAGCTTTTGCACTGTGCCCACGGGCACCTCGCCACTGCGCGCCGGCAGGGGCACCGGCGCCCTTGCTGCCGGTTCGATTCGCCCGGCAACTTCGACATTGCCGTTGACAATGACATCGCCGATGAAGCGCAGCAGTCTCGTCGCGCGATCGCGTCGGCGCGGAAACTCGAACAACTCCGGCGTCTCGTCGATGAACCGCGTTGTGTAATCGGCATGCAAAAACTTCGGATGCGTGATGAGTTGCTCGAGAAAGAGCAGGTTCGTCGCCACACCGCGGATGCGAAACTCCCGTAACGCCCGGTGCATGCGCATGACTGATTCTTCGGGTGTCGAAGCCCAGGCCGTGACCTTCGTAAGCAGGGAATCGTAATACGGCGTGATCAAGGCGCCGGAGTAGGCCGTACCCCCATCGAGACGAATGCCGAATCCTGAAGCGCTGCGGTAATTGCGGATTCGGCCGTAGTCCGGAATAAAGTTGTTCTCCGGATCCTCGGTCGTGACACGGCACTGCAGCGCGTTACCGTCGAGGCGGATGTTCTCCTGCGTCGGAACGCCGCTGTTGGCCTCGCCGATGCGCGCACCTTGTGCGAGGCGAATCTGCGCCTTGACGATATCGATTCCGGTGACTTCCTCGGTGACGGTGTGCTCGACCTGAATCCGCGGATTGACCTCGATGAAATAAAACTCGCCGGTGTCGCTATCCATGAGGAATTCGACCGTGCCGGCGTTACGGTACTGCGCGGCTTTGGCGAGGCGCAGAGCATGCGCGCAGAGCACGTCGCGTTGCTCCGTAGACAGATAAGGTGCCGGTGCGCGCTCGACGACTTTCTGGTTGCGCCGCTGCACCGTGCAGTCGCGCTCGAACAAGTGCACGATATTACCGTGCGCGTCGCCGAGAATCTGAACCTCGACGTGACGCGCGCGCTCGACGAGTTTCTCGAGATAGACCTCATCGTTGCCGAATGCGGCTTTGGCCTCCCGGCGTGCAGCGGCAACGCTCTCCTCAAGCTGCGCGGCTTCGCGAATCACGCGCATGCCGCGGCCGCCACCGCCCCAGCTCGCCTTGAGCATGAGCGGGTAGCCGACTTGTTCGGCAAGCTTCGCTACAGCGGCGAGATTATCGGGTAACGGTCCTGTCGCCGGCATGACCGGCACGCCGGCGCGCTCTGCCAGCGTCCTCGCGCTCACCTTGTTTCCGAGTGCGCGCATGACTGCGGACGACGGACCAATGAAGATGATGCCGGCTTGCACGCAAGCGTCGGCGAAGTCGGGGTTTTCGGACAGAAAGCCATAGCCCGGATGAATTGCATCAACGCCTGCTTCCTTGGCGATGCGCAGCACGGTCTCGATATCGAGGTAGGCGGCGAGCGGGCGTCCGGGGGCGCCGAGCTTGTAGCTCTCGTCGGCCTTGAAGCGGTGCAAGGCGAAGCGGTCTTCCTCCGCGTATACGGCGACCGTGCCGATACCGAGTTCCGCTGCTCCGCGCATCACGCGAATTGCGATCTCGCTGCGATTGGCAACGAGAAGTTTCCTGATTGTTCTTTTCATTGATTGGTGTGACGAACGTCGGGAGTAAAAGTGGATATGCTACAGGAAGGCGCCCTGCCGGGACTAAACTGACAGGACTACGGGAGCAGCGCCTCAAGGGGACGGAGGTTCTCCGTCTTTGGCTCGAGTTTGCCGACGCCATGGCCAAGAACGGTTTCCACGATTGCGTCGCAGAACGGGGTTTTGACGCCCGCCTCCTTGCCTTTTTCCGAGACATAGCCGCTGAGGTACTCGATCTCGGTGCGGCGGTGCTTCATGACATCTTGCAAAAACGATGGCCGACCGCCGGACAGCGTCCCCGCACCGGCGGCCATATCGGTCTGCAACGCTTCAGCGTTGACACCTATCGCCGCATCCACGAATCGGGACGGCTCGATCCCAAAGATTGGCTCAACGGTGTGGCCAAGTGCGCGGGCTACGTTAATGACTTCGGCTGCCATCTGAATGGCGATACGACTGGCTATCGGATCTGTGCGAACCTCTGCGGACCCGAGCCCGGAGAGACCGGCCACAGGGTTCAACATGCAATTCACGGCCAACTTGGACCAGCGCTCGCCCCACATGTTTGTAGTCAGCCGCGTTTGTTCAACATCGTTCATCACGCTGATAAGTTCTTGCGCTCGTGCGGTATCGGCGCCATCGTGCTCGCCTATCTTGAAACCAACTTTGTTGGCGTCAGTACGCAAGACGTGGCCGGGCTCGTACATTCCAGCGCCGATCGTGATGATGCAGGCCATTGCACGCTTCACACCAACGACCGCAGCCAGGCGTTCATCGTTGATGCCATTCTGGAAATCGACCACCGCGCCGCCATCCTTCACGTACTGGTCGATCAAAGCCGCGGCCCACTCAGTGTCGTATGACTTCACGGCGAGGAAGCCATAGTCAAATTTCTCGTTGATGTTCTGCAACTCGTGAATGTGCAACGCCTTGACAGGCGTGGTGAACGTCTCGTCACGCTTGGTTACCTTGAGACCATTGGCGTTCATCGCAATCACGTGCTCAGGCCATTGGTCGATCAATGTCACATCATGTCCGGCCCTGGACAACTCTCCACCCACTACCCCGCCGACTGCACCAGCACCAAGGATTCCGATTCGCGGTCCCATTGTTCGTTTTCTCCAAATCTGTTGGTTGCAGTATGACGAAAATACTGCGGAGGAGCGAAATTCCGAATCGCCAACTCGCCTGAACGCCTTATTTTCTAAATGGGGAAGGTTCAGTCTGCCCCCGAATACTCCGATGCGAGATTTCCACGACTAACATTTGATCTTCATCAACACGGCTACCCACCACCGAGTAAGCATGAACGTATTGCTAAAAATCAAATCGGTTAGGTAAGCAATGACCCAACCAGACGCGCACGCAAAAGCCAGAGAGCGGGCCACGGTCAAGTATGGGTTTTTCGTTCATGCAGGTATCTACGTCGCGGTTATGGTCCTGCTGGTGTTCATCAACCTCGTGACTTCGCCGCAAGCGATCTGGTTCGTTTGGCCCCTGATCGGCTGGGGTTTTGCAGTTGTGCTGCACGGTGTGAGGGTCTTCCTGTTGGCCGACAAGAACGTGGTTATTGAAAAACTGACGGAGCGCGAATTGCGCCGCTCTTCTGCGGGGGAGATTAACGGAGAACGGGAATGATGGAAGAACACCCCAATATCTCGCTGCTCAAACGACTGGATTTGCGCGACCTGGCCGCGGCAAAAGATGTAATCGCTGAAGACGTCGTCTGGCACTTCTTCAATCCCAATCTGCCGGACCTGCAAGGCGATTATGTCGGGCTGGACGGCATCCGGTCCTTCTTCCGGGCGCTCGGAGAAATGAGCCGTGGATCGTTCAGGACCGAGCCGGTTTCGGTCAATGCGATCGGTGATGAACTGGTCGTCGCCCACAATCGCAACACCTTGAACTTTCAAAGCCGGGCGATCGTTCTGGACGTCGTCGTTGTCTGGCGTGTTCGAGGCGGGCGGATTGTCGAAGTCTGGGACATTGTCCCTGGTCAACCGACGGAGGCAAACGATGCAGAACACTGACGCAAACACATGGGACGTGATTGTCATCGGCTCCGGCATGGGCGGCATGACCGCGGCCGCCGCCTTGTCGAAGGCCGGACACAAGGTCCTTTTGCTGGAACAGTACCAGACGCTTGGCGGGCTGACCCACAGTTTCTCGCGCGAGGGGTTCAGGTGGGATGTGGGCATTCATTACCTGAGCGACATCGCGCCCGGTGATCAGGAGCGCGCGATCCTGGACTGGCTGTCGGACACGCCGATTAAATTCACCTCGTTGGGCGCGGTCTATGACAATCTGCATATCGGTGATGCACCGCCGCTGCAGGTATCGCGGCCCTTCGAAGCGCAGGAGCGCGATTTCAAAGACCGATTTCCCGAGGAAGCGAAGGCCATTGAAGCCTGGACGGCGGCGCTCCGGGAAGGCCAGGACGCCATGCACAAGATCTTGCCGACACGCGCGATGCCCGAGTTGATGGGCAATGCGATGCAATGGTGGAACAGCCGCTCCATCGATCGCTGGTGCCGACGCACGACGCAGCAGGTCATCGACGAGATCACGGACAACCCGGAGCTTGCGGCCGCCTTCGCAGCACAATGGGGTGATCACGGCGGCCGACCCAGCAAGGCGAGCTTTGCAATGCATGCATTGATAGCGGGCTCGTATCTGCTAAGCGGTGCCTGGTATCCGGTCGGTGGCGGCGCGGCGTTTGCCGAACACATCCTGCCGACGATCACCGCGGGCGGCGGTGAGGCACGGGCCGGTGCCAGGGTCGAAACACTCTTGTTCGAGGGTGACCGGGTCGTTGGCGTCAAGACATCGGATGGCGAGGAAATTCGCGCCAAAGTGGTCATCTCGAACATCGGCGCACGCGAGACGGTCAACCACCTGCTGCCCGCCGATTGCGGACATGACGACTGGATAACAGAAATTCGATCGCTGCCGCCGTCCATCGCGCATTTCAGTTTGTTCATGGGCTTTGAAGGGGATGTCGAAGGCGCCGGCGCCACCCGGTCGAACCACTGGATCCACCCGAAGGGCGAGGTCGATGCGCTCTGGACGGAGGCGCCGGAGGGCGCGCCGCCGGGCATGTTCGTGTCCTTCGCGTCGCTGAAGGATCCGTCGCACGATCCGGGGCCCAAACAGAAGCACGCGGGCGAGATGATGGTCTTGACCGATTGGTCGACCGTAGAACGCTGGGCCGACATGGCCTCGGGTGCGCGCGGCGAAGACTATCAGGCGTTCAAGTCCCGGGTCGAAGACACCCTGTTCGCGCAATTCAAGACCTGGTTTCCCGAACTGGCGGAACTGGTCGTGTTTCGCGAACTCTCGACGCCATTGGCGACCGCCGCCATCACCGGTCACCACCACGGCGCGTTCTACGGACTCGACATCACTCCGGAGCGGGTGATGAGCAAGGCGCTACGCGCCAAGACACCGATCCCGGGTCTTTTCCTTTCGGGCCAGGACGTGGCGACTCCGGGTATTCCCGGCGCACTTTGGGGTGGCGTTCTTTCGGCAGCCAGCGTCGATCCGAAAGTGTTCGCTCATTTCAAGGGGTGAAGATGTTTGCCTGTGGCAGGCCCGAACGTCGGTTCTCGAATGAAAAGAATCTTCCATGCACCGGGTCTTGCGATCGATACGGATGAACATAAAGATGCCTGCCCGCTTTAATTTTGTCCAGGCGTACGTCAGCCAAATGACCGGCGGCAAGCGCCGCCTGAGGCCGAACGAATGAATGCTTCGCGACCGGATCGCTCGCTTCGCCGCAGGGTGGCTGCCTGGATCTACACCGGCATCGCCATCCCCAGTCTGGTTCTCGGCGCGATCTATCTCTTTCGGCCCACCTTCATGCCGTATCACGCGGTTGCGTTGGGCAAGCATTGGACGGAACTAGACGCTGCAACGCAGGTGCTGATCAAGGCACTCATGGAAGTCGCCGCCGCCGGCTGGCTGGCGCTCGGGACATTGATGCTGCTGCTTGTTGCGTTTCCGATTCGCCGCGGTGAGCGCTGGGCACGATGGGCTGCACCGTCCGCAGCGCTGTTGTTCTATGTGCCCACGTTCCTCGCCACACTGAGCGTGCTTCAACACACCCCGGCCTCGCCGCCCTGGCACGGCAATCTTTTCATGTGCGTGGCTTCGGTGCTCGCCTTCTTGCTCGACGCACCCTGGCAGCGCACCCAACCGCGGGAGTAAAGCGGCCGCAGTGGTTACGCGCCCAACGCGCGCTGGTTCTACGTTTCAGCGAGCACCCTGAACTGCATGAACTTGCCGCCCTCTGCTGCTTCGAGGCGCTCGCGCAAAACTGA
>Ga0316187_10002562_pt1 | contig 15817 bp, 19 predicted proteins | sample CroRivburrow1_MG_FD_204927 | JGI IMG/M metagenome (GOLD analysis project Ga0316187, IMG submission 204927) | Coastal sediment microbial communities from Maine, United States - Cross River worm burrow 1 | ecosystem: Environmental > Aquatic > Marine > Coastal > Sediment | place: USA: Maine... | reverse complement strand
CGGCTATACCGGTCAATCCGTGCTGCAAGTCTGAAAACCGTGCCGGTCCGGCATGCAGATCCCGCAGGATGAGCAGCGTCCAGCGGTCGCCAATCCGGTCCAGCCCGCGCGCGATCGGGCACAGCAGTTTGTAGGAACGGATTTTGGCCATCAGCACTTCACGGTTTTGTTACTTTATTTTTTAAAGTGATCACTTTATTGCATTAAGCAACCAATCAATAAGGATCAATCCTCATGTCTTCAAGGCCGAAAATTCTCGTCACCAGCGCCGCTGGAAAAACCGGGCTGCCGACAACCCTGCAACTGCTTGAAAAAGGCTACCCGGTCCGGGCATTCGTCAGGCGCCTGGATCATCGCTCGCAGGCACTGGAACGGGCTGGTGCGGAAGTTTTCGCAGGCAACCAGTACGCCCTGCAGGATATGCAGGCAGCAATGCTCGGTGTTCAACGGGCCTATCAATGCGCACCAACCGCACCCAACGGATTGCATTTCAATGCCGTGTTTACAGCCGCAGCATACCAGGCCGGACTGGAGCACGTCGTGACGCTCAGCCAGTGGCTGTCCAGCCGCGACCACCCGTCCCTGTTGACCCGGGAAGTCTATCTCGCCGACATACTGATCGCGATGCGCCCGGACATGACGGTAACCACCATCAATGTGGGCTGGTTTGCCGACAACTATCTGATGGTCCTCGACATGGCGGCCCATCTCGGCCTGTTGGCCATGCCGCTGGGCGACGGCAATGCCAAAACCAATGCGCCGCCGTCTAACGATGATATCGCCAGTGTCGTGGTTGGCGCACTGTGTGACCCGGCCAGACATGTCGGCAAAACCTATCGCCCGACCGGCCCTGAACTGCTGTCTCCGAACGATATCGCCGCCGCCATGGGCAAGGTGCTGGACCGCCGGGTCCGGTACCGCAACATCTCTGAAGACATGATGCTCAAGGCACTCAAGGCGCACCCGCCGTCGAACTATTCCGAAGCCGCCGTGTCGCAACTCGCGATTTATGCTGACGAGTACCGTCGCGGCACATTTGCGGTGAATGCCCCCACGACCGATGTGCACACTGTTGGCGGGCGGGAGCCTGAAGATTTCGAGACCATCGTTCGTGAAGCCGTGGCGCAGCGGCCGGACCTGCACCCGAGTTTCGCGCGCAAACTTCAGGCGATGGCCAGGTTCATCAAACTGCTGGCAACCACGCCGCCCAGCCTGTCCGCCATCGAGGCCGGCAAGGACTTCGTTCAGCTGGACAATCTGGCATTCAGCCAGGATGATCCAGCCTGGTGTGACACCCACCAACCCGATCTCGAAGGATTGCAGAAGCATCTTGTAGAACAGTCGCCGATGTCACCACGAGCAACGGCGTAACCCCCGACTGCCAATCAGCCACTCGCTGAACGCATTGCGTCAATGTGTGTCTTTTCCAGCCGGGCCGGAAAGTGGTTTCATGCCTGCCGCAAACCGGAGACAGGCCGCACAATGACGCTGCCCAGGCTGATCGTATGGTACAACACCAGGTGTCCCGTTTGTAATGGCGGTATCGAGCGGCAGTCGAACCGGCTGGTCAAGGCCGCCAGAGCCGGAGCCATTGAATTCCGGGACATCAATCTCGAGCCGGACGCACTCAGACATATACAAGCAAGCCTTGAAGATGTGCGGCGCCGGTTGCATGGCATGGATTCCACCGGGCATACCTTTGTCGGCGCTGACTGTGCAATCGAGATTTGGCTGCGCACGCCCGGCGACACCTGGCTTGGCAAACTCGTCGGCTCTGCGGTCGTGCGGCCGATAGCCCGCGTCGTATATGATCGCTTTGCCGACCTTCTGTATCTGTGGAATCGCCGCAAGGGTCACTGGTAAGAAAGCCGGGTGCCTACCGAACCACGCCCGGCAGCTCTTCCAGGCTGTCGAGCAGCATGTCTGGCGTGCCGGGGATGCGGTCGTCCTTGAGGCCGAAGCGGTCGATGCGGGCGACCTGGAATCCGAAACTTTTCGCCGCCTGTGCGTCCCATGTATTGGCCGACACGAAACAGATTTCAGATCGCTCTTCAACGCCCATGCGGTCCACCGCCTGCTGGTAGACACGCGGGTCCGGCTTGAAAATACCCACATCGGCCACCGAGATGTTTTCATCCAGACAGGCATCAAGCCCGGACGATTTCACCGCCGCACCCAGCATGTCCGGTGATCCGTTGGACAGGATGGCCGTGGCAACACCCAGTTCCTTCAGAACCTTGAGGCAGGCCACCGCATCATCATAGGCCGCCAGGTGAAGATACAGCTCCATCAGGTCATCACGCAGCGCCTGATCCTCGATGGAAAACGCTTCCAGCGTATAATCAAGCGCATCGCCGGTAACCTGCCAGAACGGGACATACGCCTTCATCAGCGACCGCAGCCATGTGTATTCAAGCTGCTTCTGCCGCCAGAGCTTGGAAACCGCATCTGCGTCCTTGCCGATGCGGGAGGACAATTGCGCCACCGGAGCATGAACGTTCAGCAATGTGCCATAGGCATCGAACACACATGCCTTGATGCCCTCAAGTTTCACAGCCATGTTGGGTTTCCTTGAAAATTTGTGAGTTGTTAGTCTGACCAGTTGATTGCAGTATGGCCTTCATTCAATCAAGAGAGTAACCCACCATATGGCACACGACCATGATCACGATCACCACCATCACGAAGGTGACCATTCCGAACTGTCCGAGACCGCTTTGCGGGTCAAGGCACTTGAAAGCCTGCTGGTGGAAAAGGGCTATGTGGACCCGGCAGCCCTTGATGAACTGATCGAAACCTATGAAACCCGCGTCGGCCCGCGCAATGGCGCGAAGGTGGTCGCCAAGGCCTGGAGTGATGCAGGCTTCATGGAAAAACTGCGCACCGACGCCACCAACGCCATTGCCGACTTGGGCTTCATCGGCCGCCAGGGTGAGCACATGGTGGCGGTTGAGAACACCGAAGACACCCACAACATGGTCGTGTGTACGCTGTGCTCATGTTATCCGTGGCCGGTTCTGGGACTGCCGCCGGTCTGGTACAAGGCCCCGCCCTACCGGTCCCGCGCCGTCTCAGACCCGCGCGGCGTGCTGGCCGAGTTTGGCGTGCAACTGCCTGAAAACGTCGGCGTCAAGGTGTGGGATTCCACTGCCGAGGTCAGGTATCTGGTCATCCCGCGACGCCCGCAGGGAACCGGGGGCTGGACCGAGGAGAAACTTGCAACCCTGGTCACCCGCAATTCCATGATCGGTACCGGCCTCGCCCTGACGCCTGACCAGGTGACGTCATGAACGGCGGCCAGGATCTCGGCGGCGTCCATGGCCTCGGCCCCATCGACCCGGAAATTGACGAGCCGGTATTTCATGCCGAATGGGAAAAGCGCGCCTTTGCGCTGACGCTTGCCATGGGGTTTTACGGCCAGTGGAACATTGACCAGGGCCGCCGTGCCCGTGAAAGCATGCACCCTGCCAAATACATGACATCCAGCTATTACCAGATCTGGACCGAAGGCCTGATCAAGCTGATGCTGGACACCGGCTTCGTGGTGCCGGGTGAAGTGCATCTGGGCCGCCAGGAAGTGACACCGCGCGATTTGCATCGTGATCCCGTGGGCGCAGATGAAGTCGCCGCGATCCTGGCAAAGGGCGGACCGGCATCGCGTGACCTCGACACAGCGCCGAAATTCAAAATCGGCCATAAGGTGCGCGCCATACGCATGAACCCGGAAGGCCATACAAGGCTGCCACGGTATCTGCGTGGCTGCGAAGGCGAAGTTGTCGCCTGGCACAAGGGTCACGTGTTTCCGGACACAAACGCCCACGGCAAGGGCGAAAACCCGCAACACCTCTATACGGTGAAATTTGCGGCCCGCGAATTGTGGGGCAAAGATGCCCCGGCCAATGACTGCATGCATGCAGACCTGTGGGAGAGCTACCTTGTCCCTGCCTGAAGATGTCAGACAGATTCCCGGTCTTGTGACGCAGGATAATGAACCGGTATTTGCCGAACCCTGGCAGGCGCAGGCCTTTGCCATGACCGTCAAACTGCACGAAAACGGCCTGTTTACCTGGGTCGAATGGGCAGATGCGCTAAGCACGGAGATCGCCGCCGCCGGTCCAGATGATGCGGCAGAGAACTATTACCTGCGCTGGTTGGCAGCGCTTGAGAAAATCACCCAGCAAAAGGGGGCGTTAAGCGAAACCGAACGCCGCGAGCGCAAGGATGCCTGGGACCGCGCAGCCAAAGCCACGCCACACGGCAGCCCGATTGAACTCGGCGCCGAGACAAGAAGCTGACCCATCGTGAAAATTGCTGATCTGGGAACCTTCACTAAACCGGTGTTGATCTGTGGCGGTGCCTACGGCAACCTGCAGGCGCTTGAGGCGCTGGCCGAATTGCAACACTCGCTCGCCATCAGCGACGCCTGTGTCATTCACAGCGGCGATGCAGTGGCTTATTGCGCCGATACCGAGGCGTCGGTGCAATTCATGGCAGCGCGCCGGTGGCACGCCATCAGCGGCAATGTGGAAGAGCAGATCGCACGGGGTGGCGCAGATTGCGGTTGCGGATATGAACAAGGCTCGGCGTGTGATGCAGCATCTGTGCGCTGGTATGCCCATGCCGTAGCAACACTGTCTTCAGCCAGCAGGCAGTGGATGACCGCGCTGCCCGCACACCTGACATTCTCCATTGGCGACATTTCAGCGAGAGTTATGCATGGTTCTGTCCGGCAGACCAATCGCTTCATGTTCGATTCATTGTCAGATGCCGAGTTTGCGCATGAACTGGATGAGGCAGGCGTCGATCTGGTGATCGCAGGGCACGCCAGCATTCCATTTACCAGGATCATCGGCACTCGCTGCTGGCACAATTCCGGCGCCCTCGGCATGCCCGCCAATGACGGCACCAGCCGTGTCTGGGCGTCAGTGTTGAGACCTGAGCCGGGCGGCCTCAGCATCACACACCATGCAATTGAGTTTGACGCCCAAACCGCGGCTGATCGGATCAGAGCGGAAAACTTGCCGGCAGGATACGCCGACGGTCTGGAAACCGGCCTGTGGCCGTCGCTGGACGTCCTGCCTAATCGAGAGCGCGCGACAACCGGTCAGGCGCTGTCGCTCGACGGCCAGAGATTTTATATGGCCCGCCGGACAGCAGTGGCGGCAGAGTGAGGCTTGCACCTGCGCTCTGCAAACGATCAGAATTCATGGCCGGAAGATGATGGTTGAGGTGAATGAGAGTAGGCGCCATACGGCTCAATGACGGCAACGCGGTCGTTACTGACAAATTCCGAAAAAGCCGGAACTTAGCCATTACGGGCATTGAAAATGTAGTCTGGGTTGCTGACCGCGTTTCCACTGCCAGAGCGAATTATCGTTCAACAAGGCCATGCTGCCACCCAGGTCCGCAGCAGCGGCAACGACCTCATCCATGACCTTTTTGGGATCGAGGCCGATATCACGCCCCCAACGCCACAATGAGCCATCTCGTCGAATTGCCAAACTGTGGCTGGACCCCGTCGCAATCGCCTCAGCGTCCTGGAATATTGTTCCCCAGAAAAGTGCTTTGTCGCCGATACCATGCCGTCCAAGAGGGCCGTATATATTTCCACCGGTTCCCATGACGGTGCCATCCCGTTTCAGCAACATGGCATGACCCGTATGGGCCTTGATGGCGACTACGTCGCTTGCAACAGAAACAAATAGCTCGGCAGGTTTCAACTTTCCGTCACCATACTGCCCGCGATGCGCAAGCCCTTTAACGAACAGAGTGCCATCGCTGGTTACGAAGTAATTGGCGCTGTCGCCGATGCTCGCAGCCACTATAGACGCGCCAACCCTTTCTGGTTGAACAAGCTCGCCTTCGCCGAACCAATTCTTCGATCGGGCCAAATACAATAAGCTTCCGTCTGAACGCGCCGCAAAAACACCGGTGCTTCCAGCAGCGAACCAAGTGACCTGATCGAGTATTTCCTGCTTCTTGCCCGAATCTTCATGCCAAGTTAGCAGTCGGCCCGACGTAGTCAGAACATAACTTGCTTCACGGCCGACGCCGACCTGGGTAACGTCCTGTGCTGCGAGCTGCGGATGATCGTTCCCTCTCCATTGATAGGCCGTTTGGTCACAAAGCAGCATCTTCAGGTCGTAGTATGCCGCTAATCGCGGCGACGTACTGTCCGCGTAGCCTGGTGCTCCAGCCGAAAACAGGAACAAAGACGTAAGGACCGTGGTTATCAGATTTATGTTGGATTTCGCCATGCCGTCGCAATTTCGTTGAATGTGTACATTTCTTGAGTATCACCAACGGATAGCCAAATGTGGAACATGATGTGAGCACAGATCGTCTCCTCATCGCGCTTCCCGAGAGTGAAGTCGCAGTCGGCGCAAATCCGCTCGGAACTCCAAACGATCCCTCATGAATCTGTGTCGACAGGATCCACCCCTAGTCCTTGCCCGGCTTCGTCGGCTGCCCGCTTGTAGCTGCCGCCCACATGGCTTTCTGGATCTGGCCAAACCCCTCGATACCCGGTGTCATCCAGGTTTTCATGATTTCGGCCGGGTCGAGTTGGTCCATCTGGCTTTCCATCTGGGTCTGCATCTTGGCCATCATGGCCTTTTGCATCGGCTGCACATCAGGCAGGCCGAAGAAGGTGCGCGCCTCTTCGGGTGTGCAATCAATGTCGACAGTAATCTTCATGGGCTTCTCCATTCAAACACGGGTGAATGGAACCAAGTCTAGCCCAAGGTGGCAAGGCCGGGGAAAGTTTCGATCATCCAGTAGGACAGCGTGGTAAACGTGCCCGTAAGGAACATGACGCCTGTCACCACCAGCATGCCGCCCATGGCCTTTTCAACCAGGCCGAGATGACGGCGAAACTTCTTCATGAACACCAGGAACTGCGGCATGGCGACGGCGGCCAGCAGGAACGGCACACCAAGCCCGGCAGAATATATCGCCAGCAACCCCGCCCCCGTGGTCACGCTGTCGGCAGATCCTGCCACGGTCAGGATGGCGGCCAGAACAGGCCCGATGCACGGTGTCCAGCCGAGCGCAAAGGCAAGACCGATGACATAGGCGCCGAACAGCCCGACCGGCTTTGCTTCCTGCTGATAGCGCACTTCACGCGACAGGAAGCCAATGCGGAACGCGCCCAGAAAATGCAGCCCCATGATGATGATAATGACACCGGCAACCGAGGTCAGGACCGGGAAATTCATGCTGCCGATGGTGATTTCCCAGGTGGTCGCTTCCCTGAGCCACTGCCCGATCACACTGGCCGATGCGCCAAGCGCGATGAAGACGGTCGAAAACCCCAGCACGAACAACGCCGAGGCAGCCAGTGCCCTGCGCTGTACCGCGCTGTCGGTTTCAGCTTCTCCCGTCAGTTCTTCCAGCGACGTGCCGGCAATAAAGCACAGGTAAGGCGGCACCAGCGGCAGTACGCACGGGCTCAGAAAACTCAGCAGTCCGGCAAAGAATGCCGCCCATATCGATACGTCCAGTCCCATGTTTTCCGTGCCTGAATCCGTGTTCGGGTAAACTCGCCCGAAAGTGCTGGTAAATGCGAGCGGATGCAACAGCCAACCGGGCAACTCACTGTCACATATACGTTAGACTACAACGTCGTGTTGGCTGTTGCAGTCAAGTCTCAAACCTTTGCAACACGCCAATATCTGTTGGAAACTGTTCGCTCGGTATCACGCGCGTAATTGCCCAACCTGTGCCAAAGTTAATTTGCAAATCAGCTTTGGTGCGCAATAATGTGCACGATACATCACGATATCGCTGCAAATGGCGGCTAACACCTGAAATTCCGGCTTCCTGCACACGGACCGCTTCATGAGCCTATTGTCGAAAAAACACATTGCTGCGTCTTCGGCTCTGATTATTGCAGCCGCCTTGTCTTCGCAAACCGCCTCCGCCCACCCGCATGTCTACTCCGACTTGCGCTCCGACATCATTCTGGATGACCAGGGCCGCGCCACTGCCATTCATGTGGAGTGGATCTTCGACCAGGGATATACCGAGGCCGCCACCGAAGGCATGGATGCCGACAAGGACGGTATTTACACCGCTGCCGAACTGCAGCCGGTGGTGACGGAAAACATCAATGCCCTGAAAGAGTATCGCTATTTCGTCGCGGCCAAGGCCAATGGCAAGGACATCCCTTATGCCGATGTCACCGAATATGGCCAGCGCATCAATGACCAGGGCCGGTTGTCGATGACCTTTGTCGTCCCGTTCGCAACGCCTGTGGACCTTAGAACCGGGGAATTCACCTACAAGATCTACGATCCGGATTTTTTCATTGCCTATGACTATATCAAGGGCGAAACCGTCACGGCCATCGGCAATTTGCCGAAGGACTGCGTCATCAATGTCGGCACACTGGCTTTTGATGAAAGCATCGAGCAGACCAAGCAGGAACTGGCGGACAAGCCCCCGGACTGGCAACCGGACCAGCCGCAGGATTTCGGCTCATTGTTTGCACAACCGGTTTCGGTTTCCTGCAAACCGGCCGCAAGCTAACCGCGAGGGGCAACCTTGATCCGCATTGTTCTTGCCCTGCTTGCCCTAGCTGCCGCCTGCCTGCCCGGCTGGCACATGGCGCACGCCAACCCCTCCGTCCCTGTCATGATGGCCCAGGCTGACACAGCCCAGCCCTCGACCGTGAAACCGGGCCAGCTTCTGCTGCAGCGCCGGAAAAATGCCGGCGGCAAAGATGCCGCACCAACGCTTTTCAACAGCCCGGTCGAATGGATCAAGGCGCAGCAGCGCGCCTTCTACGGCAAGATGTCTGCAGCCCTGACCGCTATGAAGCGCGGCTCAGCCTGGTCCGCCGCCCTGACGCTGATGGCACTGAGTTTTGCCTATGGCGTCCTGCACGCAGCAGGCCCCGGTCACGGCAAGGCAGTGGTGTCGGCCTGGCTGCTGGCAAATGAACGCCAGTTGAAACGCGGCGTGATGATCTCGTTCATGGCGGCGCTGTTCCAGGCGGTCACGGCAGTGGTTCTGGTATCGGCGCTGTTGCTGACAGTGAGTGCCGCGGCCAGCACGGCCAAATCCATGGCAATGGCCCTGGAAGCGGCCAGCTACGGACTGATTGCGCTGACCGGCATGTGGCTGATCTGGCAGGCACTGCGTCCCCGCTTTGCCCCGGTAGCAGCGGTCGTTCAAGCCCACGGTCATGATCATGATCACGCCCCCCACCACCACGATCACAACCACGACCACGAACATGGTCCCGACTGCGGATGCGGGCATGCCCATATGCCGTCAGCCAGTGACCTCGATCAGCCGGTGAGCCTGTGGAAAGCCGTCGGCATCGCCTTCGCGGTAGGGATCAGACCGTGCACCGGCGGTATTCTGGTGCTGCTGTTTTCCTCGGCACTGGGATTGTACTGGGCAGGCGTGGCAGCAACATTCGTCATGGCACTGGGGACGGCCATTACGGTTTCGATCATCGCCAGCCTCGCGGTCAAATCGCGTGACATGGCATTGCGCTATTCCGGTCACAACGCGCTATGGCTGGACCGCACCGCCTTTGGCCTGAAACTCATGGGTGGGCTGTTCATTGCATGCGTCGGTGGGTTATTGTTCTGGGCAACAGCCACCAATACCGCGCCCCTGATCTGAAAGCCCTGTTCATGTATCGCATTGTCAGAACCGCACTCGCCAGCCTGGCGCTGCTCGTGTGCCTTTGTGTTCCAGCCCTGTCACAGATCACCGAAGGCGACGACGGACCGTTGCGCTTTGGCCGCTTCGAGCACGAGGGCAAGGTTCATTACGGTTTCATCTCGTTCGGCGGTGTCCACACGCTGACCGGCAGTTTTTTCGACAAGGACACGGTCGTCACCGGCAACATAATCCCGCTGGAGGATGTAAAGGTGCTGGCCCCGGTCATTCCGGGAAAGGTCATCGGTATCGCGCTCAACTACAAGAGCCATGGCGGCAGCGGCGGCGACCTGCAGTTTTTCGCCAAACTGCCGTCCTCGATCATCGGTCATGAAGACACCATCACCCCGCCCAAAGGGTCGACCAACCTGCACTATGAGGGCGAAATGGTCATCGTCATGGGGGCGCGGGCAAAGAACGTATCTGAAAAGGAAGCACTGGGATTTGTGTTTGGCGTCACGGCCGGAAACGACGTGACCGAGCGCAGTTTCGGGTCAGGCGGGTTCACGGTCCTGAAATCCAAGGGCTCAGACACTTTTGCGCCACTGGGACCCTGGATATCACCGGGCCTGTCTATCGACAATCTGAAGTTCGAAACGCTGGTCAACGGCAAGTCGGTCCAGAAGGGATCAACCAGACAGATGATCCATTCATCGGCCAAGATCATTTCCGAACTGTCCCGCTACATGACACTGGAACCCGGAGATGTGATCTACACCGGCACCGCAGGCACCACCGCCGCCCTGAAGGAGGGCGACGTGGTGGATGTATTGCTGGAGGGCATCGGACGCTTGCGCAACACCGTAGGTCCGACACCCAAGTAGTTTTTTCGCACAATTTGTCCGAAAACCGGTTCCCTGTTTTCGGATCGTGCTGTTACTCTTTCGAGGTCGCCTTTTTGCCCATGGCGGTCACGGCACCGCTCATTTTCTCGATCACCGGCGCGGCATCATCCAGGCCATAGCGTGCCTTCAGCGCAGCAGGGTCTGTGACCGCCAGCCATGTCTTGCCGGCATCGTCGGTCCATGCAAGAGCCTTCATCGGCAGGTCGAAGCCGGTTTCGCGATTGACCTTCATCAAGGGTGTGCCGAGTTTGGGATTGCCGAACAGCAAAAGCTGCGTCGGGGCCATGTCTTCACCGATCTTCTTGGCACCAGCAGCATGGTCAACCCGGGCAAAAACAGTGATGCCCTTGTCCTTGAAGATCGCTTCGAGCCGGTCCAGCGTGGTGGCTGCATCATGGGCACTTTCCATCTTTATGGTGCCATTTGCGGTGTCACCGGCCAGTGCGGGTGCGACCGCCATGGAAAGGGAAATGGCGGCAGCGGCCAAAAACGACTTGATCATTAGATTGCTCCTCAGGAAACGAACAGGTTAGAAGTCATATGTGGAATGTGTTTATGTCATGCTGACGGCACGCTGAAACACAAGTCACATTATCGTGGGAATTGACATGACTCTGAAAAGTGACGCTACCAGTCCTCCAGCAAAACAATGGCTCGTGCTGGCGGGCTTTGTCGCCTTGTGCCTCGCGGTTGGCAGCGTAGCCGGATGGGCCACCAATCAATCTGTTGCCACCTGGTACGTGACCTTGAACCGTCCGTCATGGACTCCGCCCGGTTGGGTGTTCGCGCCGGTGTGGACCGTGCTCTACATCATGATGGGGGTCGCCGCCTGGCGAATATGGCGCGCCGGCGGCGGGTTTGTCGGCGAGGCCCGTTCCGCCCTGATCGTCTTCTTTGTGCAACTGACGTTTAATTTCACCTGGTCGCTGGCGTTCTTTGCCGCCAGATCAACCTTGCTTGGCTTGATTGCCATCACGGCATTGTGGCTGACAATAGCGCTGGCAATCTCAGTTTTCCGGCCCATTGACCGCTTCGCGGCATGGCTGATGGTACCTTACCTTTTATGGGTCAGTTTTGCAGCAGCGCTCAATTTCGCTTTCTGGTACCTGAACTAGGGCCCCGTCACCTTTAAGCGGTGGGCCGGTTGATGAGCGCCGAATAGATTTCGGTTTCGCCGACCTCGCCAATTGCCTTGCCGTCAGTGCCGATCAGAACGCTTTTGCCGGAGCGCCAGCATTCAGCAATGATCTCGCGCATGGTGGCATCGGGCGGCATCATCACAGGCGCTGCCTTGCCCGCGGCCACGCGCTTCGGCCTGGCCAGCTTTTTCATGATGGTCGCCCCGGTCATCACATTGAGCGGGTTCATGTGCTGCACAAACTGCTCGACATATGCATTGGCCGGCTTGAGCACGATTTCCTGCGGCGTGCCGGCCTGTACGATGCGGCCATCCTCCATGATCGCAATCCGGTTGCCGATCTTCATGGCTTCGTCGAGATCGTGCGACACGAATATGATGGTGCGTTTCAGTTCGCGCTGCAGGTTGAGCAGTTCGTCCTGCAGATGGGTCCGGATCAGCGGATCAAGCGCTGAAAACGGTTCATCCATCAACAGGATCGGGGCCTGCGTGGTAAAGGCGCGGGCCAGTCCGACGCGCTGTTGCATGCCGCCAGACAATTCGTGGGCATAGCGGTCTGCCCACTGGTCGAGGCTGACCAGCTTCAACTGCTCCGCCACCCGGCTTTTGCGTTCTGCGTCCGGCACGCCGGCCAGTTCCAGGCCAAGTCCGACATTTTCCTCAACCGTGCGCCACGGCAGCAGTGCAAACTGCTGAAACACCATGGCGACATGGCGCATGCGAAGCTCGCGCAATTGCTGGTCGCTGCACGCAGCAACATCAACCGATGCACCGTCCGTTGACACGATTACCTCACCGCGTGCGGTTTCATTGAGGCGGTTGACCGCGCGCAGCAGGGTTGACTTGCCGGATCCCGACAACCCCATCAGTACAAATATTTCACCTTCCGCCACATCGAGCGAGGCACCGGCCACGCCCAGCACCGCGCCGGTTTTCTCATTGATCTCCTGGCGGGTCGCCCCTGCATCCAGCAGGCGCAGGGCCTCTTGCTTGTTGTCACCGAAAATGATGTCGACGTTCTTGAAACTGACGGCTGTCCTGGTCATTTGCCCTGCCCCCCATTGCCGGGTTCCTGAATGCGGCAGATACGGTCCAGCATGATGGCAACCGCCACAATGGCAAGACCGGCTTCAATACCCATCGGAATGTTGACGGTGTTCAAGGCGCGCACCACCGGTTTTCCCAGCCCGTTGGCGCCGATGAGTGCTGCAATCACCACCATCGACAGCGACAGCATGATGCACTGGGTCAGCCCGGCCATGATGGTCGGCATGGCGGCCGGCAGTTCAACCTTTTTCAGCAATTGCCACTTGGTTGCGCCAAACGCCTGACCGGCCTCGATCAACTGTTTCGGCACCGAGGTAATGCCGAGATGGGTCAGCCGGATCGGCGCGGCAACAGAGAATATAACTGTCGTGACCAGACCTGGCGCCAGCCCCAGGCCAAACAGGATCAGCGCCGGAATGAGGTACACAAAAGTCGGCAGTGTCTGCATCAGATCCAGAATCGGACGCAGGATTCGGAACAGCCACTCATTGTGCGCTGCCACGATGCCCACCGGCACACCGATCAGCATGGAGACCGAGGCCGCACCGACAACCAGCGCCAGCGTTTCAATGGTTTCTTTCCACAGGCCCTGATTAATCACAAACGCGAGACAGGCAACTGCGATCGCAGGGACCTTCCATGACCGCGACAGCCACCACGCCAGTGCTGCAATCAGCGCGACGATTACAATTGGCGGCGGCAACAGCATCAGGTCGATCATCGCCTTGAGAACAATTTCTATGCCGCTGGCGATGCCATCGAAAAACCAGTCGAAATTGTCCGTCAGCCAGGTGAAAAATTCCTTGCCTCTTTGTCCAAGCAGGATTTTGTTGTCTTCGAGGAAAGCGCTGATCGGGTCCATGAGGTCAATCCGTTAAATCCGGTTGATAGGGTCTACTGCACCCCTGGTGTTGTGGAAGGCCGGTGCCGAAAACAACACTACCCGGTTTCGCTGTTGAGGCAAAACCGGGTAGCACAGTTTCAAAACGAACAATCGGCTTACTTGAATGCGGATTTTGCCGCCGCCATGCCGTCACCACCATCAAATGTGGTGACACCGGCAAGCCAGGCATCCATCACGCCGGGATTGGCCTTGAGCCAGTTGGTGGCAGCCTCTTCCGGGTCGGTGCCGTCATTGAGAATGGCCCCCATGATTTCATTTTCCATCTGCAGGGTAAACTTCAGATTGGACACGAGCTTGCCGGCATTGGGGCATTCGCCGATATAGCCTTTGCGCACATTGGTATGCACCGTGGCGCCACCGAGGTTCGGGCCGAACACGTCATCGCCACCTTCAAGATAGGCCATTTCAAAATTGGCATTCATCGGGTGCGGTTCCCAGCCGAGGAAGACCAGATGTTCTTTCTTGCGAGCCGCCTTGGCAACGGCAGACAGCATGCCTGCTTCGGATGATTCAACCACTTCAAACGTTTTCAGCCCGAAGGTGTCATTCTCTATCATGTCGAGGATCAGGCGGTTGCCGTCATTGCCGGGCTCGATACCGTAGATCTTGCCGTCAAGCTGATCCTTGAACTTGGCAATATCCTGAAATGTCTTGACGCCTGCCTCGTAGGTGTACTTGGGCACAGCCAGCGTGTACTTGGCACCTTCGAGGTTTGCACCTATGGATTCCACTGAACCATCCTCGCGGTACGGCTTGATGTCCGCTTCCATGGTCGGCATCCAGTTGCCCAGAAATACATCGATGTCACCATTTTTCAGCGATGAATACGTCACGGGCACAGACAGAACCTGGGTGACGGGCTCGTAACCCAATGCTTTCAGGACGACTGTGGCAGTTGCGGTGGTAGCGGTGATGTCAGTCCAGCCAACGTCGGAAAACCGGACAGTTTTGCAGGCTTCACTGTCGGCAGCCTGTGCCGCACTCATCGGCACAAATGCAAAGATCGCCGCTGCTGCGACACCCGTCATCATTTGTGAAATTGTCCTGATCATCAATTCTTACTCCCTATTTGATTTTCGCCCGATCATCTTCAGATGATGATCTTCAGCAGTCCGGATCAGCCGGAATGTGCGCTGCAGCACACATTGAAGTCAACAGCGCTGCGAAACTTAGGCTGTTTTTGATTGACTGATCAATTAAAAAAAATATCCTGCGCTTGAATTCAACTTTCTATGTGAGGCGAAATGCCGAAACTTGGCATGGGTCCGGTTCGCCGGAACCAACTGATAGAAGCGGCAATATCGTCGCTGCATGACTATGGGTACGCAGACACCACCGTTGCGCGTATTGCCAAGAAGGCCGGCGTATCTGCCGGCATCGTGCATCATTACTTCGACGGCAAGGACGGCCTGCTGTTTGCCACCATGCAGCACATGCTGCGCGACCTGCGTGCAGAAACGCTCAAGCGCCTGAAACAGGCAAAGACGCCACGCGGCAGGCTGTCTGCGATTGTTGCGGCAAACTTCGCGCCAAGCCAGTATTCACCCGATGTCATGACCGCCTGGCTGGCCCTGTACGGGTCCGCCCGCCAGTCATCGAACCTGACCCGTATTCTGCGTTTGTATGATGCGCGCCTGAAATCCAATCTGAAACATGCCTTCAACCAGCTGACCGGCCCTGCCAAGGCGACAGAGCTTGCAATCGGCGTTTCAGCCCTGATCGACGGCGTATGGCTGCGCGCGGCCCTGTTCGGTGACGTTTACAACCGCGATACGGCCATCCATCTCGTCGAGTCCTATATCGACAGCCAGCTTCCCAGGGTCCGGACCCCAGCACACTGAGATTTCCATGAGCGACGCCACATTTGACTACATCATTATCGGCTCCGGCTCTGCCGGGTCTGTGCTGGCAAACCGGTTGACCGAAAACGGCAGGCACTCCGTGCTGGTGCTGGAATATGGCGGCAGCGATATTGGTCCCCTGATCCAGATGCCGTCGGCCCTGTCGATCCCGCTGAATACGAAGACCTACAATTGGGGGTATCTGTCCGAGCCGGAGCCCGGCCTGAACAATCGCCGCATTACCGCACCGCGCGGCAAGGTGATCGGCGGATCTTCCTCCATCAACGGCATGGTATATGTCCGCGGCCATGCCCGGGATTTCGACACCTGGTCTGAACTGGGTGCGACCGGCTGGGCATTCGCAGAC
>Ga0316187_10002560_pt1 | contig 15829 bp, 15 predicted proteins | sample CroRivburrow1_MG_FD_204927 | JGI IMG/M metagenome (GOLD analysis project Ga0316187, IMG submission 204927) | Coastal sediment microbial communities from Maine, United States - Cross River worm burrow 1 | ecosystem: Environmental > Aquatic > Marine > Coastal > Sediment | place: USA: Maine... | reverse complement strand
CCTTCTTTGGCGTCGAGTCCCTCCCAATCGTGCACGCGAAAGAGCGCCCCGGGAATCGCCGTTCCGCGGCGGGGCCGGACGTCGAGCGCGCCCCCCGCCCGAAGTCGAGACCGATAGTGAAAGACGAGCTCGTAGTCCGGCAACCAAGCTGGCCCGAGCGCTTCAATCGAACCGGCGTCGTACCCCCTGTGGCGACACCACCCCCTCCAGTTCACCGCATCAAGATTCGACCCATAAGCAAAATAAAGCACCCCACGAGTATACCAAGCAAGGGGACACGCACCCCCCCGAAAACCGCAATCGTTACGCACAGCTACGGACCTAAACGCGCACTTTGTCAGCGGGCGCTTGGGAGGAGGCGGTGCGACTCGATCAAAGCGAGCGAGCGGCTGCACCGCGTCTGGGCTTCGAAGAGGGGTTTGGGGAAATTGCGCGTTTGGGGTTGTAGGTGCCCGAAACGGCGAAGCTTTTTAGGGGGCTGCGTGTCCCCTTGGCGGGGGGTGGGGGGTGACCTAGTGTTCCGCGGGATGAGTCGGGACTTGTCGGGACGCTGCGGGACCTGCGGCTGGTACACGCCCAAGCGCGAGGAGCCCGACGGATCGCGTGTCGGCAATTGCCGACTCGAACAGCTCCAGTGGCCCGTGCGCGATGCCGCCACCTGCTCGAGCCATAAGCCCAAGGACGTGCCTTGGGAGCAAGCACTGAAACGCAAGCCAGCTGCCGGCGCACCTCGGCACTACCGCGAAGAGAGCAGCGCGAAGCCGCGGCCCACCATTCCTTCGGAGATTGGAATCGACATGGATCAAGACACCTTTCGGCAAGTCCTTCGCGAGGTCCTTTTGGACGAGCTCGGCATCCGCGACGTTGAGATGGGGGAACGCTGGAACGACGGCGAGCTCGTCCTCGTTCCGGGTAGAGAAGGAACCCAGGAAAAGCGCATTCCTCTAGACGTGTTCTTCAAGAAGCTCGTCATGGTCCGCGACAAGCTCCGCGTGCTCGAGCAAAAGATCAACAGCCACAAGGGCCTGACCGACGAAGAGAAGGTGCAGTTTCAGCAGTACGTCACCGGCTGCTACGGCTCGCTCACGACCTTCAACGTCCTGTTTCGGAAAAAGGAAGAGCAGTTCAGCGGCGCGAAGAAGTAGAAGCGCAACTGAGCTAGTACTCGAGCCCGAGGGCTTCTCGGTACGAAGCGTCATTGGCCGAGTTGTGACTCCAGTAGTCATCCATGATCGCGTGCGTTCGCACGGCGGTGGTGCGGAAAGGCCCTTCGGTTTCCTCCCAAGCCTGGATGATGTGAGGGAACGCGGGTTCGTAGTAAATCGCGAGCGCCCGCCCCAAGGCCGGATAGTCGACTCGGAGCACCGACACGGGATGATCCACTAGGTCAGTGCTGACCCCTTCGGTGCGCGTGACAGCCGCGGGATACGGCCGAAGGGCCTTGTGGCGCATGCGGATGTAGTCGAGGGCGGGAACGATTTCGCGACTGCCAACCTCGATGCTCGAGGGGTCGATTCGAATTCTCGCCCAGAGCCCATCTTCCAGCGCCGCATCGGGAAGCACGGTCTTCTGGTCCGCCTCGTTTTGAAAGTAGGAGTGCATCAGCGTGTGAAGGCCGTCCGGACGCCGGTTGATCTGGCTGTAGACCTGCCCACACCATTCCTGAACCGTGCTGCTCAACTTGAGCGTTGGCGTGCCGGATGCAGGCGTAAACGACGAGGTCATCACATTGTAGGGATAGATGCCGGTGTAGAAGCGCCGATGTGCGTTTAGCTTCAGGACTGACACGGCATTCTCCGACTCGCCCTGCTCCTGCTTGACCTGAAGGGTCGGCATGAAGTCCTCGGTCACGAAAATCAACACCGCCTCGCCGTCGTGCGTTTCGCCGTAGCGCGCCTGACGAAGCGTGTACCGAGTGAGCTCCGCCTTGCTCTGGTGCCAATATGAGTCGAATGAGGAGAACTGCGCGGAAAATTGCTCCGGGGTCGGAAGCGAGGAGTCAGTCTGAACGAGACCGGACGCAGGCGTCGATGCAGGCTGTTTGTCCTGGCAGCCGAGCACGAGGGCGGCCACGACCGAAACGATGAGCAGGCGAGTCATGAAGAGGGCATAGGGACCGGTCGCGCACACGCAAGCGGCCGACGCCGCCCCTGGCACTCTGGCCTCGAATCCCTAGATTGGCACGGAGATGGATGAAGGGTTCCCAAGCCGCTACTCGAATCGGCAGCAGGCACGACAAGCGTTTGGTGAAGATGCGGATCGCTACGCGAGCTTCTACCTCGTAGGCGACGCCGTCGCCGATGACCTCGCTTCGTCGATTGAGCTCGGCGGTCCGTCGGCGAGAGCGCAATTCGAGCAGGCGCTGGCGCACGGCATCTCGGCCGTCCGCGACGCTTCACCGGAGCTGCTGCGCTTCTTCGAGCGTGCGGATGCGGTTCCGCCCTGGGTCGACTTCGAAGAGCTCGAGGTCGGCGCCCTCGCATACCAACGCTTTGGCATCATGGGGATGATTGTCTTGAGCGCATGGTCGCTCATCAACGGATACCACTCGAGCGCGGCGGTCAAGCCCTTGGCCTTCACCGGACAGCTTCAGCACAACACGCAGCGCCGACTCGCCGAAACCGCCCGCTTCGTGAGCGAGGCGACCCAGGTTGGCGGGTTACGGCAAGGCCGAGCGGGTCGTGAGATTTCGCTGCGAGTGTGCTTGATACACGCCCACGTGCGCCGCGCGTGTGGCCAGTCGCCCGACTGGCGCGAGCAAGACTGGGGCGTTGCGATCAACCAGTCCGACATGCTGGGCACGCTTCTCGAGTTCTCGCTCTTGATGATGGATGGCGCGGAGCGCTTGGGCTTTTTCGTGAGCGCCGAAGAGCGCAAGGCCATCCTCGCCATGTGGCGCTACTGTGGTCACTTGAGCGGAGTGGATCCCTGGTTGCTCGACCACATGGCGAGCGACACACGAACACGACGCATCGCGGACCTTCTTCACTTGGTGCAGCCGGGCCCAGATGCCGACTCACGGGAGCTAACGGAGCAGCTACTGAGGGTCCCGGAGCAGAACGCTCGAGGTGCGGGCCCACGCATGCTCGGAGTGGCGGTCAGCCGATTTCACAACGGTCTCGCGCGCGCATTGAACGGGGACGAAATCGCCGACAACCTCGGCATCCCGGACGACCTCTGGAAGTACTCGCTCTATCCAGTGCGGGCTGTAATCACCCCGCTCGAACGAATACGCCGAATCGTTCCCGGAGTGAGCCGAGTCATCTCCTCGGTGAGCAACCAGGTGATTCGCAGGGACCTGGATCGCATTCTGCGCGGCCAAGAACCCAGCTTCAGCTAGAGCATTCCGAGCTCGAGCTTTGCCGCATCGGTCATGTTGTCGGGCGTCCACGGCGGGTCCCAGACGAGCTCGACGTGCGACTTGGAAACACCCTCGACCCGCCCTGCCTTCTCGGCCACTTCTTCGACGAGCGCACCGGCAACGGGACATGCCGGCGCCGTGAGCGTCATTCGAATCTCGGCGCGACCGACCTCGGAGACCTCGACTCCATAGATGAGTCCGAGGTCGTAGATGTTGACCGGAATCTCCGGGTCGTAGACCGTCTTGAGCGCCTCGATCACAGCCGTCTCGACGGCCGCACAATCGACGGGCTCGGTGGGCTGAACGCCACTGCCGCCCACGGCTTCGCTGACGGGCTCGACCGGCGCGTGTGGAGTATCCGAGATCGGCAAGAACAGGTGGTCGGACGTCGTCCGCGGCTTGATCTTGTGGATCTTCAATCGCTCGATATCGTCGCCCACCCGCCTACTCCGTCTTCGCTTCGCCGGCTTCGTCATGAAGGGCTTGTTGCAAGGTGTGCCAACCAAGGGTCGCGCATTTGACCCTCATCGGAAACTCTCGGACTCCCGCGAACACGGCAAGCTTGCCGAGGGCATCCTCGTTCGCGGCGTCGGCATCGGTCGTCACCATCGCATGGAACTTGCCGAACAAAGCCTCTACTTCGGCCAAAGTCTTTCCCTTGAGCGCCTCTGTCATCGTGGAGCAAGACGCTTGGGAGATCGCGCAACCCTGGCCGATGAACCCAATATCGCTGATCGTGTCACCATCGAGCTGTAAGCGAAGCGTGATCTTGTCGCCGCAGAGCGGATTGTAGCCACGACCCTCGCGATTGTAAGGTTCGGGAAAACGATGGTTCCTCGGGTTCTTGCCGTGATCGAGGATCACTTCTTGGTAGAGTTCGCGAAGGTCCATCAGCCAAACAGCTCCTGCACTTTGTGAAGCGCGCGCACTAGCGCATCGATGTCGGCCTTCGTGTTGTACATGCCGAGCGAAGCCCGCGCCGTCGCTGCCACTCCGAAATGCTCCATCACGGGCTGCGCACAATGATGGCCGGTCCGGACAGCGACACCCTCTGCGTCGACGATGGTACCAATGTCGTGTGGGTGTGCGGCATCCATCAGAAACGAAAGCGCGGAAACCTTGCCCGGAGCAGTCCCAATCAAGCGAAGCCCAGGGACGGTTTGCAGCGCGTCGGTCGCGTAGCGAAGCACGTCGGCCTCGTACGCATGGACGGCAGGAAGATCGAAAGAGCTGTAGTAGTCGACCGCGGCCCCGAGCCCGATCGCCCCAGCAATGTTGGGTGTACCGGCTTCGAACTTGTACGGCAGCTCGTTGTAGATCGTCTCCTCGAACGTGACCGAGCGAATCATGTCGCCACCGCCCTGATACGGCGGCATCTCCTCGAGCAATCGCTCTTTGCCGTAGAGCACACCGATGCCGGTCGGTCCGTACAGTTTGTGCCCGCTAAAGGCGTAGAAATCACAGTCGAGCGCCTGCATGTCGGCCTCGACGTGAGACACAGCCTGGGCGCCGTCGAGCACCGTGACGGCGCCCGAGGCGTGCGCCATGGCGATGATCTCTGAAGCGGGGAGCACCGTTCCGAGCGCGTTCGACACATGCGCAAACGCAACGATCTTGGTTCGCTTACTCAGCTTGGTCTCGAACGCTTCGAGGAGCACCTCACCTCTGTCCGTAATCGGGACGACTACTAGCTTGGCGCCAGTCTGCTGACAGAGGAGCTGCCAGGGAACGATGTTCGAGTGATGTTCGAGCTCAGTGACGAGCACCTCGTCACCTTCTCCAAGTCGCGGGCGACCAAAGCTCTGTGCGACGAGATTGATCGACTCCGTGGTGCCGCGAGTGAAGACGATCTCACTGGTCTTCCGGGCGTTGAGGAACGCGCGGACCTTCTCGCGAGCGCCCTCAAACCGCGCGGTGGCTCGCTGCGACAAGAGATGCACAGCTCGATGAATGTTCGCGCAATCGCGCGCATACACTTCGTCGACCGCATCGATGACCACCTGGGGTTTGAGCGTAGTGGCCGCACTATCGAGATAGACGAGCGGCTGCCCATGCACCTCTTGGTGAAGAGCCGGGAAATCGCCACGAACACGTTCAGCGTCGAACGAAGAGGCCGCCTGGGTCGTCACCTGAGAGGCCATGCTCACGTGACGTCTCCGATCTGGTCGCCGTGCGGAATGCGGGTCAGAAGGGCCTCGCGCATTCGGGCGCGCGTCGGCTCGTCGCTGATGCGGTCCACGATCGCTTCGAGGAAAGCGAACGTCAGCATCGAGTGTGCGAAGTCCTTCGGCACGCCTCTGGTCCGCAAGTAGAAGAGCTGGTCGTCGTCGAGCGCGCCGACGGTTGCGCCGTGGCTGCAAATGACGTCATCCGCATCGATCTCGAGGTGCGGCTTGGTGTGGATCGTGGCGGTGTCGGAGAGAAGGAGATTGCGGTTCTCCTGATGCGCCTCGGTCTTCTGAGCGTCGCGATGAACCACGACGATGCCGTCAAAGACGGCCGTGCCCTTGCCCGATGCGATGCCGCGGTACGTTTGATCGCTCCGGCAATGCGGGGCTTGGTGCTCGACGCGCGTGTGGTGATCGACATGATCATCCCCGTCGACCAGATACACGCCATCGAGTTGGCACTGTGCCCCTGGACCTTGCAATAGGCATCGCACGTCGAATCGAAGAAGTTCTCCGCCGAGCGTGATGACAGTCGACCGGTACTCACTATCGGCCGCCTGACGGACGTCGACACGGCCCACTTGGAGCCTTGCGTTCTCGTGGATGCGGACGTGACGAACCGTTGCATTCGCCGCGAGGTCGACCTCGACCACGGAGTTGGTGAGGTGACCGACGCCGGCTCCAGTGTAGGTCTCGATCAGGGTTACCTCGGCGCCTCGGCCGGCAGTTACGAGAACTCGCGGATACCCCACGCCTTCGGCACCGATCGTATGCTCGACCTCGATGGGGGTCTGCACGACCATGCCCGCAGGCACGTCGACCCAAAGACCGTCATCGAAAAGGACCGTGTTGAGGGCGGCAAAGTGTTCGGGCGGGCCGGCGAGATCGAGCTTGCCCTCGAGAAGCTCGGGCTCGGATTCGAGCACGGCCTTCATGCTGCGGACGATGACACCCTCGGGCAGCGAGGAGCGGAGCTTCGGTGTGTCGGTCCCCCTCCTGAGCAAATCAGCTTCGACGATGGGGCGGACGGGCGTGAACCGCCATGCCTCGGTCTTGTGTGTCGGAAGACCAGCACCTCGAAGCGCATCGGCCGCACGACCGCGAAGCGAGCGAAGCCATTGCGGCCCCGCCTCGAAGGCCTTGGGAAGATCTCGCAAAAGCGTTTGGCGCGTAGTGTCGGTCACGGGCTGATAGCGTTCCGAACTTCGCTGTAGCCGTCCTTCTCGAGTTGCTTCGCGAGGTTCTTGTCTCCGGTACGAACGATTCGTCCGTCGATCAGCACGTGCACGACATCCGGCACGATGTAATCGAGCAGGCGCTGATAGTGGGTGATCACGAGCATCGCGCGCTCGGGCCCGCGGAGCGCGTTCACACCCTTGGCAACGACCTGCAACGCATCAATGTCGAGGCCGGAGTCCGTCTCGTCGAGCACCGCGAGAGCGGGCTCGAGGAGGGCCATCTGATAGATCTCGTTCCGCTTCTTTTCACCGCCGCTGAATCCGTCGTTGACGGCGCGCTTGGTCAGCTCGTCCGGGAGTTCGACGATCGCCGCCTTCTCCTTCGAAAGCTTCATGAAATCGATGGCGTCGAGGGGATCCTGCCCGCGGTGCTTGCGAATCGCATTGAGCGCCGCCTTGAGGAAGTAGATGTTGCTGACTCCTGGAATCGCCACCGGGTACTGAAACCCGAGGAAAATGCCCTCGGCAGCACGTATCTCCGGCGCCATCTCGAGCAGGTCCAGCCCCTTGTAAATGATGCTGCCGCGAGTCACTTCGTAACCTTCGCGCCCAGCGAGCACATAGGCGAGCGTGCTCTTGCCGGAGCCGTTCGGCCCCATGATCGCGTGCACCTCGCCGGCGTTGATCTCGAGGTTGATCCCCTTGAGGATAGGCTTCCCATCCACCTCGACGTGAAGGTCTTCGATCTTCAACATCAGCCGACTGCTCCTTCCAAACTGACACCGAGGAGCTTCTGCGCCTCGACCGCGAATTCCATCGGCAGCTCCTTGAGCACCTCTTTCGCGAAACCATTTACGATCAGGCTCACCGCGTCTTCTTCCGCGAGTCCTCGCTGGCGGCAGTAGAAGAGCTGGTCGTCGCCGATGCGCGATGTGGTGGCCTCGTGCTCGAGCTTCGAGCTTCCATTGCGCACGTCGACGTACGGCACTGTGTGTGCTCCGCACTTGTCGCCGATGAGAAGGGAGTCGCACTGCGTGTAGTTTCGAGCATTCTCGGCGCCGCGCATGATCTTCACGCCGCCACGATAGGTCTGCTGTCCGTGCCCAGCGCTGATACCTTTCGAGATGATCGTCGACTTCGTATTCTTGCCGAGGTGGATCATCTTGGTGCCGGTATCGGCCTGCTGTCGATGATTGCTGAGCGCGACGGAGTAAAACTCACCGATCGAGTGGTCGCCCTTGAGAATGCAGCTCGGATACTTCCAAGTGATCGCTGACCCCGTCTCGACTTGGGTCCAGCTGATCTTCGAACGCTCTCCTGCACAAAGACCGCGCTTCGTGACGAAGTTGAAGATGCCGCCCTTCCCGTTCTCGTCTCCCGGGTACCAGTTCTGCACGGTCGAGTACTTGATCGTCGCATCCTTGTGCGCGACCAGCTCCACGATCGCCGCGTGAAGCTGATTCTCGTCGCGCATCGGTGCGGTACAGCCCTCGAGGTAGCTGACGTAGCTTCCCTCTTCCGCGATGATGAGTGTGCGCTCGAACTGGCCCGTATTGGCGGCATTGATGCGGAAGTACGTGGACAGCTCCATCGGACAACGCACGCCCTTCGGAATGTAGACGAACGAGCCGTCACTGAAGACCGCGCTGTTCAACGCAGCGTAGAAGTTGTCCGACACCGGCACTACGGAGCCCAGGTACTGGCGGATGAGCTCAGGGTGCTTCTGCACGGCCTCCGAAAACGACATGAAGATGACGCCCACCTCGGCGAGCTTGTCCCGGAAGGTCGTGGCCACCGAGACGCTGTCGAACACGGCATCGACGGCAACACCTGCGAGCACCTCGCGCTCGTGAAGCGGAATGCCAAGCTTCTCGTAGGTCGCGAGGAGCTCCGGGTCGACCTCGTCGAGGCTCTTTGGAGCGTCGTCCTTGCTCTTCGGCGCGGCGTAGTAACAGATCTCCTGGTAGTCGATCGGGGGGTAGCTGACCTTTGCCCAGGTTGGTTCTTTCATCTCGAGCCAGCGACGGTACGCCTTGAGCCGCCAATCGAGCAGCCACTGGGGCTCCTGCTTCTTCTTCGAGATGAACCTCACGATCTCTTCGCTGAGACCGGGCGGCGCGTACTCCTGCTCGATGTCGGTGATGAAGCCCGCGTCGTAAGTCTTCTTGAGGATTTCGTCGATCGGTTCGGTAGCTGTGGACATGCGTTACTCCATCCCGGCGCGAAGCCGATCGGCTTCGGTACTCGAGAGCGAAAGTGAAACGAGCTCGGCGGTGCCCGGAACCGCCATGTCGGCCAAGGAGATCTCAGCAAGCGCGTTCTGCACCGCGTGGTTGATCCGCTGCCAGTTCGCCCGAACCTCGCAGCTCGGCTCGTACTCGCACGAGGAGTCGGTGCTCTCGTCCGAACACTCGGTGACGGCGATGGGCCCCTCGATCGCCTCGATGACTTCGTCGACGCCGATGAGGTCGGCCGGTCGCGCCAACGCGTAGCCGCCCTTGGCACCTCGCTGCGAGGTCACGACACCCGCCTTCGCGAGCTTCTTCAAAACCTTGCTGGCCGTGGGCTCCGGGATCTGGGTATGAACCGCGAGGTCGCGGGCGGCATAGGGCCCCTCGCTCACGGCAAGGTGCGTCGCCAGCATGACAGCATAGTCGGTCATCTTTGAAATACGCAGCATTTCCAGACACTTAGATACAGGACCGCAGGAGTCCTATATCGAGTATCTAGGGTACGGCGAGGGGCCCGTCAAGAAGGGCCGAAAGAAGGCTCAGCGAGCCGATTCGGGGACCATCAGCACTGGAATCGAAGCGATGCCCAGGCAGCGCGCGGCGGTGCTTCCGATCAACAAGCGCCCGAGGACGCTCTGGCGATGCGTTCCAACGACCATCACGTCTGCAGGGATCTCGCTAGCCGCCCGGCACAAGGCGTGAGAGGCGTAGTCCGGCGAGACCACCTGATGGATCTCCGAGTGCGGAGCATGCTCGTGCGCATACTGGGCGAGCTTCTTGCCGGCTTCGAGCCTGCTTTGATCACGAAGGACCTGACGCCAGGTGCGCTCCTCGTCCGGCTTGTCCTCGCCGCCCGCGGGGATCACCACGTTGGCGATGTGTAATTCGCCTTCGACTCGAGCAGCGGCTCGCTTCGCCCAGAGCACGGCCGAAAGAGCGGAGTCGGAAAAGTCGGTACCGACGAACCACTTCGTCCCGGCAAGCGCATCGGGAATCGGACCCTCCCCGGTAGCAACGAAAACCGGCCGATCCGCAGCGCGAATCACTCGCTGCGCGGTCGAGCCGAGCACGATCTCGGAGACGCCGCGGCTGTCGACGGAGCGTCGACCGCTCGCCCCGTAGGGCCCGATCGCGATCAGGAAGGCACCTCGTTCTTCGGCGAGCTCGGGAATGCGCCGCCAGGGGCGACCACGGACTACGAGCGCCTCACACTCGACGCCCTGCGCGCGGCAGCGTTGCTGCTCCTCCTCGAGGCGCGCTTCGAGCGCAGCCTCGTACCGAGTCGTGTCCGCTTTGGCGGCCTCGGTCGCTTCCTCGAGCTCTGTCGACTCGGGCCACCAGGAATCTGCATCATCGAGCACGTGCACCAAGTCGAGCCGTACACCGAAAGCCTTCGCCGCTGCGACGGCCAGATCGACGGTACGCGGCCCCTCGGACGTCAGATCCGTTCCACAAAGAATACTCGCTCCTGCCATGCCCGAAGCATAGACCAAGGCGTTGGAGGCGCACAGTGTCGGCGCTAGGATGGGCAGGGCAGATGAACACCGCACCGATTTACCTGGATCACCATGCGACCACACCGGTGGACCCCCGGGTTCTGAGCGCGATGCTCCCGTATTTCTCCGAGCAATTCGGGAACGCTTCGAGCCGGGTCCACGCGCACGGCCGGGCAGCACGGCGGGCCGTCGACACCGCGGCCGCGAACGTGGCCGCTCTCATCGGGGCAAGGCCCGACGAGCTCGTCTTCACGTCCGGGGCGACCGAGAGCAACAATCTTGCCCTGCTTGGGACCGCGCTCGGCCGCGAATCGGACGGCAAGCACGTGGTGAGCGTCCGCACGGAGCACAAGGCCGTGCTCGACACCCTACGCTCCCTCGAGCAGCGGGGCTGGCGCGTCACCCTGCTTCCAGTCGGCCGAGACGGCCTGGTCGAACCGCGCCATGTCGCCGAGGCGCTGGCCGACGACACGACTCTGGTGAGCGTCATGCTGACGAACAACGAAGTCGGCGTCGTGCAAGACATCGCGGCTATCGGAGCGTTGACGCGAGCGCGCGGTATCACATTCCACTGCGACGCCGCCCAAGGGCTCGGCTACCTACCCTTCTCCGTCGCTGAGCTGCCGGTCGATTTGGTCAGCATGTCCGCGCACAAGATGTACGGACCCAAAGGCGTGGGAGGCCTGTACATCCGGCGCTCACTTCGGAACCAGGGTCTTCCCCGGCCTCAGCTTCACGGAGGCGGCCACCAGGAGGGTTTTCGTTCCGGCACGCTCGACGTGCCAGGAATCGTGGGCTTCGGGGCGGCCGCAGACTGCATGAAGCTAGAGGGGCAGGACGAGGCCCATCGCTTGGACACCTTGCGCGACCGGCTAGAACGGCAGCTCCTCGATGGACTCGACGAAGTACGGGTGAACGGAGGCGCGTCCGTGCGGCACCCCGGGAACCTCAACATGTCGTTCGGGTACGTCGACGGGCCCGCGCTGCTCCTCGAGGTCTGCAAGACAGCCTCGGTGTCGAGCGGCTCCGCGTGCAGTTCGGTAGAGGCCGGGCCGAGCTACGTACTCGACGCAATGGGCGTTCCGAAAGACTGGGCCGCCGCATCGCTTCGGTTCGGCCTCGGCCGGGGGACGACCGAGGCCCAGATCGCACGAGTGGGAAGCGCTGTGATCGAGGCGGTGACGAAGCTCCGCGCCGCTTCTCCGCTCTATGCCGCGAAGCGCAGCGGGACGAAGATCGATTGGTGAACCGAGCGAGGGGTGGCGGATCCGGGCGGCCCGCCTTAAGTAGAGAGCGATGAACAATGCCGAGGGCATCAGCCTCACCTCCAAAGCCATCGAGATGGGCAAGCAGAAGGTCGCCGACGCCGGCGAACCCATTCACGGGCTTCGCTTGGGCATCAAAGGCGGCGGCTGCTCCGGCTACTACTACGTCTACGACTTCGCGCGAAAGGTCCGACCTAACAAAGACCTGGTCCTCGATTTCGATGGACTGACGGTCGTCGTCGACCAGCGAAGCCTCGAGTTTCTGAAGGGCGCCGTGCTCGACTGGGAGCAGGGCCTCATGAGCTACGGCTTCAAATGGAAGAACCCGAACGCGGCGGGCGACTGCGGCTGCGGGCAATCGTTCGACGTCGCTTAGAAACCGTCTTCCGCTGGGACTGGGATCGGATTCGGCAGATCGGAATACTGCTGAAGCGTCTCCGCAGAGCAATCGCTTGGTAGCAGATCCGGACTTTCGAGTTGCACGCTTCGGCAGCAGAGGTCGAACGCGGGCGTTCCTCCCTGGGAGCCCTCACAAGGATCCGGAATCGGAAGCTCGACTGGAGCAATGCCGTCCGCCAGGCGAGCACGGACGCCCTGGAAGCTGAACGCCACGCTGCTTGCTGTACATGGTTCGTCGGAGCTTCCAAGCCCAGGGTCGATCCGCAGGTCGAGGTTGTTGGTCAGAAGGCTCGTCACGCTACCTCGAAAACCTTGATCGCAGATGCCGAGAGGCTCCAGTGTCGCGACGAGCTCGCCCCCCGAGAATCGACCCGCCAGCAGCCCTTTTTCGAGGCTTTGGCCGTCTGCGCTGAGATCGGCCACGAGATAGCCCCGGAGCGAAAGGTAGAAGGCCCCGGGCCCGGTCAAGAAGACGAAGGTCGTCGCCGTATCCACCGGCAGTACGACACGACCATTGCTGATGTACGCGTTGGTCTTCCAGACGAGCGGATAGTTGAGATCACCGGCAACGAGGCTTGCGGGGTCGACGAAGAATACGTCATCACCATCCCAGGCAGGCGGCGGCGCTTCGCTGGCACCCCCTGGCATCATGACGGTCGGGCCCGCCCATTCGAGCTCGGAGATGTCATCGAGCGAGGTGCCGTCTACGGACGAGAGCACCGAGACGTCGACCTTCGCGTCGTTCGGTGTGCCGTTCCACTCTCGCAGGCGAACGAGCACGGTCCCGAAGCCCAAACCCTGATTGAGCGCGATGTTGTCTTCGAGGCACGAAAGGAGCCCGACCACCGTCGGAAGCACGTACTGACCGAAGGAGTTGTCGATGCCCTTGTCGCCGTCGAGCGTAGGGTTGCCATCGGCCGCGACGCACTCGGCGGGAGCGTCTGCCGATGACGTGTCCATGGCGTCGAGATCGAGTCCGAACCGACGCCATCGATCACCCCCCTGATCGAGCGAGACATTGCGCAACGCGAAGACCGCTTCGACATCGTCATTGGGTGAGCTGGTGCCGACTGGGGGACGCCCTGGGACGGTCGCGAGGCCCTTCTCCACGAGCTCCGAATCGTAGACGCTGCACGCGGTCAGACACGAGAGCAGCAAGGTAAGGGTGAGCGTCGTCTTCATCGTTCCGGCGCGGCAGAAGAAAGCATGAGATACCGCGTTACTATAATAAAACAGTACAGCGCTATTTCAATCCGCGCTATTTGTGAGGTTGCTCACAACGGCGGAGAGCAAGCGAAACCGCCATCGCTCAAGCGACGGAGTTGTCGTCCCGAACGACCAGCAGCTCGATCACATCGAGCACCCGGTGCGCCGCGCGATCCAAGATGGAGATGAAGACCATGTCGGGACTGTGGCGACAGAACGTGTCTCGCGTGTTTCAGGTCTCGAAACTCTCGGCAACTTCGGAGGGCGGTCGTCGGGACCACCAGGCGGCGAGCGCGCTCCCGAGGATGCAGTGCGTGATGGCCGAGATGGCACTTGGAATCGCTGTGAGCGGGTTCGCGAAGTGCGCCTGCGCAAGCACGGCACCGAGCCCCGAGTTCTGCATGCCAACTTCGATGGCCGTGGTGCGCGCCACGTTTCCGAAGCCCGAGACGAGGCCCGCGAGGGTGTAGCCAAGCACGAAGCCAAGCGAATGCGTCGTGACCACCGCCGCCACCAACGACAATCCGGAGTCGAGCACTGCGTCTTTCTGCGCGCCGAGAATCGCAGCAACGATCGCGGTGATCATCAAGACTGCGGCGGCGGGAGCCGCTGGGAGAATCCGTTGCGTTAGCCGAGGGAGGTAGTGTCGCATGAAGAGGCCCACGCCGACGGGCAAAAGAACGACCTTGGCGGTGCTGACGAAAAGGCTCCATCCATCCACGTCAACGGTACTACCAACGATCCACGTGGTGAGGAGGGGTGTGCATAGCGCTGCGAGCATCGTCGAGAATGCGGTCATCGACACGGACAAAGCCACGTCCGCCTTCGCCAGATAGGCAATGACGTTGGAGGCCGTCCCGCCGGGGCAGCAACAGACGAGCACCAAACCCACCGCAAACGGCGTGGGCAACGAGAAGAGGTACCCGATTCCCCATCCAAGAATCGGCATCAAGGTGTACTGCAAGAGCACGCCCCAGCCGATCGCTGCGGGAGCCCTGAGTACCCGCGAAAAGTCGCTGAACTCGAGCGTCAGGCCCATGCCGAGCATGATGATCTGCAGCCCCGGCGTGATGAGACCGAGATCGAGAAACCAGGTGAAGGCCGGAGGGTAAACGAGCGCGCCGACGCCACCCAAGGTGACCCACAACGGGAAGAGGCGAACGAACGACGACACGAAGCCGCGATGTAGCACAGGCGACCGGGCCACGCGGGACGCAGGCGAGCATCCGTGCTAATCATCGAGCGCTCATGTTCCGCCCCCCTACAGACGACGTCCGAATCGACGACATCCGTCCACTGATTCCGCCCGCCATCCTCATGGAGGAGATCCACCCGGGCGAGGCGGCCATCGCGCGAATCGCAGACACTCGGAGACAGATTGGTGACATCGTTCACGACAGGGACGATCGCTTGGTCGTCGTCGTGGGGCCCTGCTCGATCCACGACCCCGACGCTGCGCTCGATTACGCCAAGCGCCTGAAGGTCCTTCACGATCAGCACCGGGACGACCTCGTCATCGTCATGCGCACGTACTTCGAGAAGCCGCGTACGACGGTCGGCTGGAAGGGTCTGATCAACGATCCCAACCTCGACGGCAGCTTCGACATCAACCAGGGGCTTCGGGTCTCGCGGGGCCTGTTGAGCTCGCTTGCAGAGCTCGGGCTACCAACCGGCACCGAGTTCCTCGACCCGATCTCTCCGCAGTTCGTGGCCGACCTCGTCTGCTGGGGAGCCATCGGCGCTCGAACGACGGAAAGCCAGGTTCATAGGGAGCTCGCGAGCGGACTCTCGATGCCCGTGGGGTTCAAGAACGGAACCCGGGGGACGATTGTCATCGCGGTCGAGGCCGTCCGTGCAGCGCGAAACCCACACCATTTCCTCTCGGTCACGAAGCAGGGCCTCACCGCAATCGTCGCGACGAAGGGCAATCTCGACTGCCACGTCATCCTCCGTGGAGGCACTGGAAAGCCGAACTACCAAGCAGAACACGTCCAAGAGACGGTCGACATGCTGGAGTCCGCAGGGCTCGACCCCCATGTGATGGTGGATTGCAGTCACGCGAACAGCGGCAAGGATCACGAGAAGCAGGGAGCCGTTGCCTTGGCGGTAGCGACACAGGTGGCAGACGGCAGCACCGGTGTGTTCGGCTTGATGCTCGAGAGCTTCCTCGTCGGTGGCAGGCAGGACGGCGGCGGCGGCACGGAGCTCACCTACGGCCAGAGCATCACCGATGCGTGCATGAGCTGGGACGCAACGGTGCCCGTCATCGAGGGGCTCGCCGAAGCGGTTCGCAAGCGTCGCAGCGCTGGCACCTGACAGGCTTCACTCGAGTAGCTCTGGTGCCGGGATGGGAATCTCGATCGTGGCCGGAAGCGCATCGAATCGGGCCGCCTTGGCAGCGAGGCCAAGCGTGCTGCATGTGTCGGCACGAGACTCCCCGGAAAGCCATTGGCTCGGACAGCAACGGTCAACCCCGAGCTCGCCATCTGCCTCGCAGGGTTGGAGCGTTGGGCGGGATGACGATG
>Ga0316187_10002559_pt1 | contig 15832 bp, 12 predicted proteins | sample CroRivburrow1_MG_FD_204927 | JGI IMG/M metagenome (GOLD analysis project Ga0316187, IMG submission 204927) | Coastal sediment microbial communities from Maine, United States - Cross River worm burrow 1 | ecosystem: Environmental > Aquatic > Marine > Coastal > Sediment | place: USA: Maine... | reverse complement strand
CACCCCCCCCAACTGCCTCTCGTTGCTTCTCATCCAACACCGATGGGCGTATGACCAGGTCAGCGATATCGGCCGGCGATGTAAACTCACCGCTGGGCAGAATGCGCAGGCGCTTAGCCTGTATGTCTAATTTGCCGGCATCCAAGACCCTGTTCTGCTGCCGCAGGGTGTTCTCGAGGCTGGCGTCGCTCAAGCCCAGCTCGGCCAGCTGGCTCTGGGCCACATCCAGATAGATGATCTCATCCTGAGCGCCCCACAGGTCGACCCGCGCGACCCCTTCAACGATGCTGATCTCTTTCTTCAAATCCTTGGCAAACCGTTCCACTTCGGCATAGCTGAAGCCGTCACCGATCACCGCCAATTGAAATCCGAAAACATCACCGAAATCATCGGATATGACCGGTACACCGACCCCAGGCGGCAACTCCGCCTGCACATCACGAATTTTGCGTCTGAGCTCGTCCCAAACCTGGGGCAGCTGATCCAGCCAGTACTCCGCCTTGATCTCCACCGATACCATGGACTGTCCGGCCCGGGAATAGGATGAGACATAGTCGAGCTGCTTGAGCTCCTGCAGTGCCAGCTCGATCCGATCGGTGACTTCCAGTTCAACTTCCTGCGGGCTGGCACCCGGATACTGGGTCGTAATGACCGCTGTTTTCACGGTGAACTCGGGATCCTCCAACTGGCCGAGCTGGAAAAAGCTGAAGACCCCACCCACAATCAGCAGGACCGCGCCAAAATAGGTTACAGCGCGGTTCTTCACCGCAGTGGCTGTAAGGCTCATTGGGCGCCCTCCGTAGCGGTGTTCAACCCGAGCGCTCGCAATAACCTGGTCATGCCCTCACTCCATTTCAGGTCGAACCGACTGACCTTCGACCAGGAAATGCACCCCGGCGATGGCGATGACCTCGCCGAACTCCAAGCCAGCGAGTACCGTGACGCCACCGGTACTGAGCCCGCCCAGCGTAACCGGCCTCTGCGTGACCGTCCCTGCGTTCGGGTCAATCACCCAAACAAAGCTTTGGTCGCCGCCCGCGGGAGAAAACACCGAGGTCATGGGCACCACAATCCCCGCGCTGGCTCCGCCCGTCCGATCCGGCGCATTGCCCGTGGCAGTGCCCGCCATCCCGGGCAGGATCTCCGAGCCCTCTGGCTGATCCATGATCAGGGTGACCGGATAGGTCCGCGTGGTGGTCGACGCTTCCCCTCCGATCTCGAGGATTTCGGCGGACAGGTTCAGGCTCGGAAAAGCGTCGAAACGCACACTCAGATTCTGTACCTGTGGGACCATGGAAATGAGCGTTTCCGGCACGTTGATTTCGAACTCAATCCGGGTGTTGTCCAGCAACCGCACAATGGGCTGGCGGGCCTGGACATACTCGAAATTCTCGACAAAGGTCCCGACGATAGTGCCATCGAACGGTGCCAGGAGATGGGTATAGCCAACCGCGTCCCGCGCGCCATCGAGAGACGCCTCATAGGTGGCGATATTCGCCTCGGCAATCTGGTAATCCTCCTTGGCCCGATCCACTTGGACCTCGCTCACCAGCCCGGTCCCCTGCTTCTGTATCCCCAGCAGTCGTTGGTACTCGCTATTGGCCCGGGTCCGATTGGCGACGGCGCGCTGCAGTTCGCCCTCCACCTGACGCTGCTGAACCTCAAAGTCCCTCGGGTCGATGCGAGCGATCAAACCACCGGTGGAAACCCGGGTCCCCACACTGACCGGAAACTCGATCAGTGGACCCGCAACTCGAAACGACAGATCGACCTCCTGAGTGGCCCGGGCCCGGCCAGGAAAACTGCGCCCCGCCAGGTCATCAAGCGCCCCCACTTTCATGACCCGAACCGGCCGCACCGCCTCAGTTTGGGCGGGTTCCTGTTGTTGACAGGCCGAAAGCATCAGAAGCGCACCCAGTAATACGGCAATGTTCGTAAACGCTGAAAGAGAGCCTGAGTCGAATCTGCTAGGTGTTGCTGACATGGTCCGAGCCGCCTCAGAAGATGCTTTCGGGGAAATTCAAATGCGCAAACGATGACCACAGCCGGAAGCTCAATCCTGCGCCCGGCTCATGCGGCCTGTAAGGCGGCATCGGGCCGTCGCTATGCCACCACCTTCCCTTGCTTCACTCGCACCGAACACCAACGGTTTATAGTATGTTGGCCACCGGGGACAGTGAGTCACCGAGAGACGGCGCTTAACGAAAGGTTACATGCAGATCAATCCGCAAACTACGGGTGCTCCTGTTAGCTCTGATCCGACCCGTGCTGCGGACCCCGAACACATCCTGATTCAACTCCATCGCATCCTGGGCAGCCGCCTGTTCCGCGATTCCCATCGGCTGCAAACATTTCTGCGCTATGTAGTCACCGAGACCCTAGAAGGCAGAGCCGGACGTATAAAGGGTTTCACCGTTGCCCAGGCGGTGTTCGACCGCCAGGACCCGGAAGACGCGCAGGCCAGCACTATTGTCCGGGTCGAGGCCAGTCGACTGCGGCGATTACTGGGCGAGTACTACCTAGGGGAAGGCCGAGGCGATCCGATCCGCATCGAGGTTCCCAAAGGGGGGTATGTCCCCAGTTTTGAACCAAACCCGCCTGATGCCAGCATTTCCACGAGCACCGAATCCGAACCTGCTGGATCATCCCGTACTCGATTCCTGATTGGCATGGTCGCGGCAGTAAGCGCTTTTGCGATGGCGCTCATGGTTTATTTGCCACGACATGACCTGGCCCAATCCACGCGGGATCCGAGTGGTTTCGCTCCGACGGTTGCACCCGGTGTTCCGGCCATTGCCGTACTGCCCTTCGAGGACCGGACCACGGATGGCCGTGCTGCGAGTGTCGCCGATGGCCTGACCGAGGACATCATCACCGATCTATCCAGAGTTCCGGGCATCGACGTCATCGCCTTTTCATCCGTGCTGCCTTTCAGAGGCCAGGACACCGATACCGATCAGCTTGCCCAGGAACTGCAGGTTTCCCACGTACTTCGAGGCAGCATCAGGGGCACCCCGCCAACTCTGCGTGTCACCGCGCGCTTGCTCGAGTTGTCGACCAACCGGGAACTGTGGGCCGATCGTTTCGACCGACACCTCAGTGACGAACTGTCGCTGCAGGGTGAGTTGTCACAAAGCGTCGTGGAAAGCCTGACGGCCAACCTCCTCCCTGCCGACCGTCTGCCGACCCGCCCGGCGCCTCTGGCGCACATCGAGGCTCGCACCCTTTATCAACAGGCCATGAACCTGGCCAATCCACCCAGTGACAGCGGGCGGCTCGCGGTCGCAGCCAGAGCGTTTGAACGGGTGATTGAGATGGCGCCGGACTTTGCCGGGGGCTATGCAGGTGCGGCTTACATCGGCGCATTCAGAGCATTCTGGGGCAGCAGCGACGTATCCGACACGGATCTCCAAAAAGCCGTAAGCCTCGCCAACAGGGCGACGGAACTCGACCCGAACTTCGGACTTGCTTACACCGCCCTGGCTTTTGCGCACTTGAGCAATCGGGACTTCGACGCCGCATTAGGGGCCTCGATCCAGGCAATCGAAGCACAACCCGGCGACCCCTACCTCAATGCCTACCACGGGGTTTTGCTCAGCTTCAACGGCGAGCCGTCCAAGGGCTTGACGTACGCGAAGCGGGCGCTGCGTCTGGATCCTTTATACGTCCGAACGCCGCACTTGAACATACTCGGTGTCATCGCTTTTCAAACCGGTGACTACGCACAGGCCCTGGATGCTTTTGGGCGAAATCTTGATCGCGGCGGCCCTGTTAATCCGGTCATTCAAGCCTATCTGGTTGCGACCTACATGGCGCTCGGTCGGACCGAACAGGCCAGAAGCGCCTTCGAGTGGTTAACGCTGCACGGGCCCGGGTTCGATCTGGAGAAATGGCTACGCCGCGCCTATCGATTCGCCCCGGATTCGGACCGGGTTCTTAATCTGCTCGACCAGGCGGATTTCCGGTCAAATTCTGCAAACTAGTTGAATAAGGCTCGGTCGAGTGCACGGCAAGGCAAAAATGAAGGGGAAAGCGCAGCTTAGACCCAGTAAATGAGCATTTTAAAGGCGATTTCAACGCAATATCGTTCCGATTGAGGCTTTTTCAACACGCTGCTGGGCACCTGCGGAACAGAACAGGATCAGGCTGATCTGCACCAGTGTCCTGACGCTGCGCCTTGTCGTGCTCTCAACGGCGGATCGCCTGTGCGCTGCCGTCGCTGGCTGCAACCAAACGTGGCACCCGGGCGGAGATAGTGGTCACCACTTCGTAGTTGATGGTGCCCAGCCGGGCGGCGAGCTCATCGGCGGTCACCTCCTCATCGCCCTGGCGTCCGATGATAACCACCTCGTCGCCGAGTTCGACTCTGCCCTTCACATCGGTCAGGTCGATGAGGCTTTGGTCCATGGTGACCCGCCCAACCAGCGGGCAACGCACCCCCGCCACCAGGACCTCCAGATTGTTGGAAAACGCGCGGCTCAGGCCGTCGCCGTAACCACAGGGAATGGTGGCGATCAGGCTCTCACGGGCTGTGGGGAAAGCGTGACCGTAACTCAGCCCGGTGCCGGCGGGCACGGTTTTCAGAAAGCTGATCCGGGTCTTCCATTCCAGTACCGGCTGCAGCGCCTCGACGCGGGGATTGGACATGGTCAATGACGGTTTGAGCCCGTACAGGGCGATACCCGGCCGCACCGCGTCGAAGTGGGATTCGGGCAGATCGAATATGGCGGCGCTGTTCGCCATGTGAACATAGTCGATGGCCTGCCGATTCAGCCCCGCCACCACCCGACGGAACCGTTCTGTTTGTTCCTTTGAATAGCCCTTGTCCGCCTCGTCGGCCCGGGGAAAGTGGCTCATGACACCCCGGACGCGAAGGCCCGGCAGTGCCTGGCAGGTTTCTACAAACGAAGCCGCCGCATCCGGATGGATACCGACCCGTCCCATGCCGGTATCGACTTTTACGTGGATCGAGACCTGACGGCTCCGAGCCACCGCAACGCGGGCGATTTCCCGGGCGATTGCAAGCTCGCTGACCACCGGTTCCAGACCGTACTCGACGATCATGTCGGCTGGATCAGAAAGCCCGGCGGACAGCAAAACAAAACGCGCGGCCACCCCGGACCGGATCAACACCTCGGCTTCGGAGGCATGAGCCACACACAGCGTTCCGCAGCCCAGGTCCACCAGATGGCGGGCCACGATCACCGCGTCGTGCCCGTAGGCGTTGGCCTTGATCGCCGGCCATACCGCGCCCTTACCGACCAGCGACTGCAAAAGCCGGAGATTTCGGCTCAGACGATCCAGATGAATCGTCACGATGGTCGGGTGGCTGCTCAAAGTTCTCCCCGTGCCCCCCGTGCCCCCCGTGTTCCCACCATCAACCTGGGACGGGTTTGCGGCAGGCGTCCGACCCGCCAACACGTCTGGCGCGGCGCCAGGGTCAGAAGCGATACAGCACCGACGCGCCCAGCACACTGGCCTGGACATCGTAGAAGTCGATATTCGAGTCGCCCATAAAGCCGGACAACTGGCCCGCAACGGACAGATTCTTGACGCCAAAAGGTTGTGAATAAAACGCTTGGAAACTGGCGCCGTAGACGGTCTCGTCCCGAGTCCTGGCGTACACCGGATGGCGGGCATCGTAGTTGTTCCGGGCGCCGAACAGGTTGGTCACGAAGCGCCAACGATCACCGAAATACAAATGGGTCAGCTGCAAGCCGATTTCCTTGCTGGCCATGGCGTCCCCGTCCAGATCATAATCCACGTAGTTGATGGCCGGCACAAAAGCATGGCGGCCTTCGCCGATGCCATACTGGTAGGCCAGCTCGACACGGGTTTGGTCGCCTTTACGCCGCAACTGCTTGCGCTGGGATTCGCTCAAGCCAAGCCACTCTCCGCTGCTTTCCTTGTCCACATCGATTTTGCGGTAGGACACTTCGGCTTCGAAATTGCTGCCCAGAATGCGGTCATAACGCACTCGAACACCGTAGCTGTCACGGTCGGTACTCTTACGCTTCTGATCCACCACAAAGGGGTCCTGCCACAGTTTGCCCGGGAAGGCGCTGAACAAATAGCCAACGGTCAGGGCGCTGCCGTTCTCGAACTGCTTCTTCACACCGAGCTGGGTGGCGAAATCGAACCGCAACAGATCGAGCAGGCGGGTACCCGCAAACACCTGAATCTTCGGTTCGGCAAAGGTGTAGGCCACATTGAACGGCATGCGGAAGCCGGTGGAGCTTTGTGAGCCGGGTCTCGCGGTCAGGGAATCGATCCGCTTGGTGCCCAGATCGCCGGCCAGGGTATTGCTCTTGACCGTCGTGTAGGCCAGGCCCGGGTTGATAAAGCCGGAGAATCCGTCCTCCTCTGGCACCGGATCAGAGGCCGTCGCGGGCCCTGTCAAAAGGATCAGCGACGTCGCCACCACTGCAATTCCAAACCTGCTCACTGAAACGCTCCTGTCGAACAATCGATCCTGACCAGCAACCCAGGGTAAAGCAGGGCTCAGTTGAACCCAAGAGTATCCCCGAACCAACGCCATCCCGCAGAAAGATACCCGGTCACCGCCGATAAGGAAAATCTAGCCCGTGCGCAGTCCTGCGAGTATGGGCACACCCTCCAGACGGGTGCCAACACGGCCAGCAGGTCAGGTGCGAAATGTCATTTTCTCCGCGATTCTTGCGCATTATCGGTAAATAATGCAGCCTTATGCATATTTTTACGGTTCAGAGTTGTTCGCGTTTCCCATGCAGGACTTCGGTGAAGCGTTCCGGCTGGCCTTCGGACTGGTGTTCAGTGCGAATCCGGACCTGCTGGAAATCGTCGTGTTGTCGCTGCGGGTCAGTCTGACCGCGGTGGCTCTGTCCTGTTTGATTGGACTTCCCCTGGGCGCCGCCGTCGCCATGAGCCGATTCCGGGGCCGGATGGCCCTGGTCGTGATACTCAATGCACTGATGGGACTGCCGCCCGTCGTGGTGGGGCTGATGGTCTACCTGATGCTGTCCAACGCGGGTCCACTGGGTTGGATGCAGCTGCTCTACACTCCCACCGCCATGATTATTGCCCAGTCGATTCTGATCGCACCGATTGTTGCCGCCCTGACCCGGGAGGTGGTGGCGCAACTTCATGAAGAGTATGCGGAGCAGTTCCGATCGCTCTGCGTACCACCTGGCCGGGCCATACTCACCTTACTCTGGGACGCCCGCTACAGTCTCCTCACCGTGGCGTTGGCGGGCTTCGGCCGGGCCATCGCGGAGGTGGGGGCGGTCATCATCGTGGGCGGCAACATCCAACACCTCACCCGGGTCATGACCACCGCGATCGCGTTGGAAACCTCGAAGGGCGATCTTGCCCTGGCGCTGGCCCTGGGGCTGATTCTCATCACCCTCGCCCTGACCGTGAATACGATGGTGATGGCGTTGCGCGGCACCGCGATCCGGCAGGCCCATGTCTGATTCCAACGAAGGCGTACTGGTCGACACACTGCAGGGGGTCGAGCATTGGCCATTGCTGCCCGCCGTGGCCCGGGGCTTGTCCTTCGATGCCGGTGGGCGCCGGTTGATGCACGAGATCGATCTCACCCTCGTGGCCGGTACCGTGACCGTGATTATCGGTCCCAACGGCGCAGGAAAAAGCCTGCTGCTGCGACTGCTGCACGGCATGATCCCCTGTTCCGGCGGCACCCTCGCCTGGGGTGGGCGTACCATGACCGAGACGGTGCGGCTGCGGCAGGCCATGGTGTTTCAGCGTCCGGTGATGCTCCGCCGTTCGGTCGCCGCCAATCTGCGCTTTGCCCTGAAATTGAGGGGCCTGGAAAGTGACGATCGCTGCCATGCGCTGCTGACTGAGGTGGGCCTGGCGGACCGGGCAACGCAGGCGGCCCGGCTGCTGTCGGGAGGCGAGCAACAGCGTCTCGCACTCGCCCGGGCCATGGCCGTGGAGCCTCAAGTGTTGTTCCTGGATGAGCCCACCGCCAGTCTCGATCCGGCCGCAACCGACGCCATCGAAGACATCGTGAAGCGTGCCCATCAGCGGGGTACCAAGATCGTTTTCGTGACCCATGACATGGGCCAAGCCCGCCGTCTGGCCGATGACGTGGTGTTTCTCCATGCAGGGCGATTGCTTGAACACACCCAAGCCGAACAGTTCTTCCGCGCACCTGCTTCGACCACAGCCCGGGACTATATAGACGGCCGTCTCATTTTCTAAGCCCAAAGACCCGTGAACAGGAGAACCTCAGTGCACCGATTCACTCTGCGTCGGCGAATCTGCGCCGCCACCATGATGATCATGGCGCTGCCCGGCATCGGATTCGCGGCCGACAAGTCCATCTTCCTGCAATCGACCACCTCCACCGCCAATTCGGGTCTGTATGATGCGCTGTTGCCGGGTTTTACCGAGCGAACCGGCATCCAGGTCAATGTGGTGGCTGTGGGCACCGGGCAGGCTATTAAAAACGCAATGAACGGCGACGGTGACGTATTGCTGGTGCACGCCAAACCGGCCGAGGAAGCATTTGTGACCGAGGGTTACGGTGTGGAACGGTTCGATGTCATGTACAACGATTTTGTCATCGTCGGGCCGCCCTCGGACCCGGCCGGGATCGGCGGTTCCGGAGATGCGGCCGCCTCGCTGCGGAAGATCGGGGACAGTGGCGCCAAGTTCGCCTCCCGTGGTGACAGCTCAGGAACCCACAAGAAAGAGATCGCCCTGTGGGAAACCGCCGATGTCGATCCCACCGCGGCCAGTGGCGACTGGTATCGCGAGACCGGTTCGGGCATGGGCGCCACCCTCAACGCCGCCGTGGCCATGGGCGCCTACACCATGACCGACCGGGGCACATGGATCAGCTTTAAAAACAAAGGCGATTACACCATCCTCGTGGAGGGTGACGACGCGCTGTTCAATCAGTACGGTGTCATTCTGGTCAATCCGGCCAGGCATGCAAACGTGAAGGCCGAGGCAGGACAGATGTTCATCGACTGGATCATCGGTCCCCAGGGGCAGGCGGCCATCGCCGCTTATACCCTGGATGGCCAGCAGTTGTTTTTCCCCAACGCCCAACCACGCTGACACCCGAGCGAACGGCTCCGCGGGGAAAGCGGGGCCGGTTCAATTGCGCGACTTGAACCCGGACAGGCTCATTAAGGAAGGTCTGAACAATTGATACGAATCGCGTTTCGGTCCACAAGGGTGCAGATGCGAGGCTCCCGGCGCAGCGCCATAGTCATTCTATGGCCAAGCCGGGAAACGCGGCAGATGTGCCCTTGTGGGCGAAACCCCAGCGGGGCCGGGCCTTTGCGCCCCTCGTACCGCGTTGCACCTCGCTCATTGGCAGCTCACGCATTTGCCTTGGGCCAACTTCGCTCGGTGCGCCTTGTACGAGGGAGCGCAAAGACACCGGCGCGATCGCAGCAATTGTTCAGACCTTCCTTAACACCAGCATGGTTGGCGCCACAACCATGCCCACGTAGAAGATGACGATGGGTTCGTATTCCAGGCAGACCCAGTAGAACAGAACGAAGGCGAACAGCGACCCCAGAGCGCCCACCGAGGCTGCGCCATAGACATACCGCCTGCGGCTGGGGTCCACGTGACGGCCACCAGCACAGGATAAATCGGAACCCCTTTCTCGAGCGCTGTGGCCACTTCGCGAACCACCCAGTCGGTCGGATTCTGCAGACGTTGCCGGCCCTGGGAATCAGCGGCGTCAAGCCAATCGGGTCCGATCAGCACGATCACAGCATCCGCGGTACCAAGATTCTCCTGAATGACATCACCGAAATCGGCCCCGCCCGCGATACCGTCGATATCACGGAACACACGTTGATCGCCGAAGTAGGCGGACAGGGCATCGGCCAGGCGGCCCGCCGCCCACTGTGCGTCATCCCGGCGATAGCTTATGAATATGCGTTGTTTGGACGGCTGCCCAAGAAACAATGCTCGCTTGTCCAGATTGACCTCCCGTCCAGACACGTCCTATGTTTGCACCCATCCGGTCATTCGGGCATCAGGTAAGCTGGCATCGAGCCCACGCCCTTGAGATCGATCCGCCCGCGTTTGGTGATGGGCCAGCTGCGGGTCAGCGCCCGGCGGGTGGCGTCGGAGAATTGAATACGCCCGGGCAGACCGCTTGCCTCAAGGCGACTGGCAATGTTGACGGTTTCGCCCCAGACGTCGTAGACGAATCGATGGCGACCGATCAGCCCCGCGATGATGGGTCCGGTGTGGATGCCGATGCGGATCTTGAACGGCACCTCGTGCTGGTCGACGCGCTCAAGCGTCGTCAGCATGGACAGCCCAAGCGCGACCGCACGGTCCGCATGATCTTCGCTGTGCACTGGCACCCCGGCGGCGGCCATGTACGCGTCGCCGATGGTTTTGATCTTCTCCACCCCGTGTTCCTCGGCCAAGGTATCGAAGGCCCGAAAAATCTCGTCCAGCCGCTGCACCAGTTTTATCGCGGTGGTCTGGGCCGCGGTGGGTGTAAAGTCCACCAGATCAGCGAACACAATGGTAACCGACTCAAACCGGTCGGCGATGACATCCTCGCCGTTGTTGAGACGGGTAACCACCTGACCGGGCAGGATCGCGTGCAACAGGGCGTCGGCCCGGTCCCGCTCCAGTTCTATTCGCTCCAGGTAGCGCTGTTCCCGATCGGCCCAGCGTTTTTTCTCAAGACATGCCGCCATCCGGGCCCGCAGCAGCACCGTGTTGATCGGCTTTGTCAGATAATCGTCGGCTCCGGCTTCGATACAGCGGATCACCGCCTCCATATCGGTGAGGCCGGAGACCATGATGACCGGAATCCTGCCGACGTCGCTGCGGCCCTTGATGCGAGCCAACAGCTCTATGCCGTTCATGTCCGGCATCAGGATATCCAGCAGAATCAGATCGATGGCCTGACGGTTCAGGCATTCCAGCGCCTCGGCACCCGAAGCGGCCAACACCACTTCATGTCCGTCCATCCGCAGCCTGCGCGCGAGCAACTGGCGGTTGCTGTCAATGTCGTCCACCACCAGCACCCGCCCCGGCAGCAATTCGGTGTCGTGGTGATCTTCGCTGACACTGGCCTCAAGCCCGTCGGCAACGCTGCGGGCCTGTTCCGCAGCCATCTGCGCACCCCGGTTGCCCGTGGGATGTGAGAACTTCACAATATCGTCGATCCGCGCGAGCAGAGCGGCCGCCTCAGCGAGAATGACGGCGATATCGCTGTGCAGTGCCTCATGCTCAACCGGGTCGAGTTCCTCGGCGATCATCTCCGAATACCCGATGATGGCGTTCAGCGGCGTGCGCAGCTCGTGCCGAAGCCGCACCTCGGCGTCGGATCCGGCGACGGGTGGCGCATCCATCCCTTCCTCAATCAAACCATCCAGCAACCGGTTCAGATCTTTGATCGCACCGCTGACCCGATCGAAATCGGGCAACAGGTGGTTCAATCCGATGGTGCGGGCCTGCTCAACGGCCAATTCCTGAAAACCCAGAATGGCCTGAGCAGGACCCGCCAGGTCCTGTGCCAGATGGGCGGCGAAGGCACTCTTGCCGAGTTCGGTTTCCCCTGACATGGCGGTGCGCTTCAGCTTTCCTGCCCGGACTCCGAGGGCAACAGCTTTGTGATCTTTTCCAGCAATCTTGGCAGGTCGACGGGTTTGCTGTCGTAGTCGTCGCAGCCGGCTTCCATTGCCCGGTCACGATCCGCCGCCATGGCGTGGGCGGTGAGGGCGATGATGGGAATGCCGGCGGTGTCGGGGGCGGCCTTGAGGCATCGTGTCGCCTCCCAGCCGTCCATGACCGGCAGACTCATGTCCATCAGCACAAGATCGGGTTTGAGTTCGGTGGCCAGGGCAACGCCGAGTTCGCCATTCTCGGCGAGATCCACCTGGTATCCCCGCCGGATCAAACGCCGCGACAGCATGTCGCGATTGAGTTCGTTGTCTTCAACAATGAGAATTCGGGCCACATGCATGCCTTCGGTTGAGAGTTGTGCGCGCCCATTGGGGCCACGGGTTACTCGGTTGGTTCAACGGGTCGAGGTATCTGACGCTGCAGGGCCGCAACCAGGTCGCCCCGGGCCCCTGCGCCCTTGGCCACCACAGCACCCGCGTGTTCCCGCAGCCAGGTTTTTTCCGCTCCCGACAAGTCCTTGGCGGTCAAAACAATCACCCGAGTGTCGGTGAGTTCCGGCACGGACTGCATTTCAGTCAGAACCTCAAAGCCATCCATCTCCGGCATCATGAGGTCGAGAATGACGACACGGGGTTTCAGGTTCCGGATCTGCTCCAATCCGCGCAGGCCGTCGGCGGCCTCATGCACCGACCAGCCCTGTTTGACCAGCGTCCTGCGTAACAGGTCGCGTGAGACCCGGTCGTCGTCTATGACCAGCACCTCGCTTTTGCCATCGCCGCTGCGGAAACCCTCCAGGGTCGATATCAGCCGTTCGGTGTCGATGGGCTTGGACAGGTGATCCACCGCGCCCAATGCCAGACCGAAATCCCGATCCGCCATGACGGTGGCCAGGATCACGGGGATATCGCAGAACTCGGGGTCGCTCTTGAGGGTCCGCAAGACCGACCAACCATCCTGCCGGGGCATGATGATATCCAGCACAATGGCAAGCGGACGCGCCCGGCGCACCATACGTATGCCTTCGGTGCCGTCCGCCGCCTCCCGGTAGGCGATGCCGACCTGATCCAATGCCTGACCAATGATTCGCCGGGCCGCCGGTTCATCGTCTATAACCAGAACGTACTCGGACGGCAGACCCGATTCGGATACCGGATCGTCTTCCGTCGGCGTCAGCGGTTGGGGACAGATCGCCGGCAGCGTCATGGTGAACGTAGAGCCGACACCGGGCGTGCTGGCGACCTCGATCTTACCACCGATCATCTGGCAAAAACTGCGGGTGATGTTAAGGCCCAGTCCGGTACCGCCGTAGTTCCGGGTGGTGGAGGCATCCGCCTGGGTAAATGCCTCGAACAGCTTGCCCCGTTCCACCTCGGTCATTCCGATGCCGTTGTCCGAGACTTCGAACACGACCCGATCTCCGTCTGGGCTGAATTGACGCTGAACCGACAGCCCGATCTCCCCGTTCTCGGTGAACTTTGCGGCGTTGCTCAGAAGATTGAACAGATTTTGCCGGATCTTGGTTTGATCGGAACGCATCTCGCCCAGTTCCGCGCCCAGCTTGACTTGGAGATCGTTGGATTTCTTCCCCATCAGCGGCTCCACGGTGGCCGCCACCTCACCGATCAAGCCAGCCAGATCAAACGTTTCGACAAACACCTCCATCTTCCCGGCTTCGATCTTGGACAGATCGAGGATATCGTTGATGAGCATCAGCAAGTGGCGCCCTGATCCGGCGATTTTGTCCAGATCCGGGATGAAGGCGTCCTGCTCCAGATCGCTCGCCTCCTCCATCAGCATCTCGCTGTAGCCGATGATCGCGTTGAGCGGGGTCCGCAACTCATGGCTCATGGAGGCCAGGAACTGGCTTTTGGCTTCACTGGCGCCCTCGGCTGCACGCCGCGCCTCCTCCAGTTCGTCCTGTCGTTGTTTGAGCTCGGTGATGTCGGTGTAGACCGCCACCTTGCCCCCCTCCGGGGTCTCGCGTTTGCTGATCCGAACCCAGCCGCCCGCCCGCCGCACTTCGTCCACATAGCCCTTTGACTCCCGATGGCGGGCGAGACGCGTCTCGATCCAGGATTCGGCCGACATGCCGTCGAGATCGACCCGGCCACCCTCCAGCTGGGCCTGGAGTATCTCGCGGAAGCTGGCGCCTGGCTGCGCCACCGCAGCGGCATCCGGAAAAATCTCCCGATAACGGGAATTGGCCAGCAGCACGCGGTCATCAGCGTCATAGAGCACAAATCCGTCGGGTATGGTTTCGATCGCGGTGGCGATGCGCATACGCTGACGCTCCGCATCGGCTTCCAGCTGGCTGCGTTCGATGGCTGTTTCGCGGAACAACTCCAGGGTCCGCGCCACGGCCCCCAGTTCACCCCGGCCCGATGGCGGGAGATCGATGTCGTAGCGGCCTTGGGTCAGTCCGGCGATGGCTTCCTTCAACCGGGCCAGGGGCTGGACAATGGAACGCAGAACAATGGTGGTCAATATCAGACCGAGGATGGTCAGTGCGATCACAATGTACAACGCCGTCCTGGCTGAGGCGGCGGCTTCGTCCACCACATTGCGGCGCTCGGCCGTAGCGGCGGCGTTGACCGTTCCCACCAGTGCATTGAGGGCCTCGTCAACCTGGGTGCTGTGGCTGCGGGCTGCCGCCAACAGGGTGTTACCGATCACACGATTGTCGTCGGTGTAGGCGTCCACCGCTTGGATGGCCTTGTCCACATAGGCGTCGACTTCGGCCCGAATGGCGGAAACCGCGGCGTCATCATAGGCGGCCAGCCGATCAAGATGTGTATCGAGCCGGCCTCTGGCCTGCTCCGCGCGACGCTCCGAGGCCACCAGCAGACTGACGGCAAGGTCGGTCAGCCAATAGCGCATATCGCCGAAGTCGACATGCGCGGCTCCGGCCACCTCAACCACATCGAACAAGTCCTTCATTCGGTCGGTTCGATCCGCCGTCTGCTGCAGTGCCGAAGAAAGATAGAAGGTGGACCCAACCAGACTCACCAGACCCGTCAGCGTCAGCAGGGTAAGCTTTGCCCAGATGGGCATTGCCTCAAGGGCCCCGACCCGTTCCGTCCGCTCCGGCTGCACACGGGTCCGCACACCGCGGCCTGCATCAGAACTCATTGGAAAACAATGATGCTGATCGCCCCGCCCAGATCCCCTTCTTTGCCCCCTTCCTTGGGATACCCGGTGATGTCGGTTTCGCCTTTGGGCGCACCGTGGCATGACAGACACGATTCAAGATAGTACTCGGGCAACAACATCCGGAACGCGGGTCGCCCTTCATACTCCACCACCTCGGTGTAGGGTTCACCTCTTGGCCAGTCCGTGCCCATGAACTTAGTGCTGATGATCTCGCTTTCCCAGGCATCCGGGCGGGATTTGCGATTTCGAACCAGATCGGGGGGCGCGGTCACTCGAATGCGCGCTTCCGATCCCGCCAAAGACTTGAACGCGTCGTTGGACAGGCGGGCAAAAACCGCCGGTATGAATCCCTTGAAGCCGACACCTTCCACATTGATGTCCGACTGATGCGCATCGACCACCTGCCGCATCGCCATTTTCTGCGCCTCCAACAGGCGTTGGTCACGCTCGGAGGTGTCAGCGCCGGCCACGCCGGCACGATTCTCGTACAGCACTTCAGCCTCGCTGACCAGAACCTCGCCGGTGAAACCCTTGTCACCAATGGCAGGATCGTTGATCAGAGCCTGGTTGCCGGACACCACCGTTCTACCGGCCCTCAGCATTTCAGCCAGATCAAATGCCAGCGCCATATCCGTCCCGGCGGCATAGGCGGGCGATGACGAGATTCCGATCAGCGTAATCAGGCCCAATACACCGCCACGAAGGCGGACGGACGGCGCAGTGGCAAAGGCGGGGGGCATGGTTTTTCGACCTCTTTGAATACTCGATCATTGGGAAAAGGGCGTTCCGGTGATCTGTGGCGTGTGGCGACCCTTGACCGCCCTGCTCGCAGCCCACTTGCAATGGAATCGCGCGGACGACGACATTGCCCGAAAGAATAGGAGATCGGCTGCAATAGTGCGATAGCACAGCAACGCGCCGCGGAGGGCGCCCTAGGATTCTGTCGGATTTAACCGTTCGAAGCGAAAATTCATCGGGGGCGGATCAAATCAGTTTATCGGGCGAGGCGAATAGCAGGGCTATTTAACGAGCGGGATAAGGTGAGTTGATCGCCATCCAT
>Ga0316187_10002558_pt1 | contig 15833 bp, 8 predicted proteins | sample CroRivburrow1_MG_FD_204927 | JGI IMG/M metagenome (GOLD analysis project Ga0316187, IMG submission 204927) | Coastal sediment microbial communities from Maine, United States - Cross River worm burrow 1 | ecosystem: Environmental > Aquatic > Marine > Coastal > Sediment | place: USA: Maine... | reverse complement strand
ATTATAGCAGAAGTTGTTTGAAATTTTTTATTGGAGATAAATATAATGAATGTGAAATTAATGGTGGGGATGTTTGGTTTAGTCTCGATGATAACGGCAAGTATGGCTAATGCGGCAACTGTGGCGCTTAGTCCAGATGCTATTGACCTTCAGGTTGGCCAAACTATAGGAGTAGATGTGAATGGGGCGGGTTTTAATACCGACTTGAACTTCGGCACTCTCAGTCTTACTTGGGATAGCGCTATTTTGCAGTTGGACACAACTGTTGCTGATATCGCCTCGACCTTTAGTACCGCCGGATGGACTGGTGGTTTAACTTCGATCGCTCTCAACGCTGGTTCAGCGGAAATTACTTTCGATACGCCTTTTTTCGGCACTATAGCAGGACCTGACTACACCTTCTTTTCGCTTGTTTTTACTGCACTTGCGATAACGGGCACGCCAGGAGATGTTACCACTGCACTTGGGTTGGGTGGAGCTTTCTTAGATGGAAATAACGACTCTGTAAATATCGACTCTTTCGGTGGTGCTTCGGTTAGTGTTAGTGCTGTACCAATTCCTGCAGCCGTATGGTTGCTTGGTAGCGGCTTGCTAGGACTAGTTGGCGTAGCGCGTAGACGGTCAGCTACAGGTTCTACAGCGATAGCATAAGTTTACACCTGAAATCAGAGTTACCTTGTTCCTCACGTTTGCCACCTACGGTGTGCAAACATGAGGAGCAAGGAAAACTCCCAACAGAATAATGAAAGTGGGACTGCTTATCTGAAGCAGTTCAAACGCTTCGACATCACACCAGTTAGTAAGTGCCTAGCTCTATAGCTTGAGATACACCGGCCACACAGCCGGCCCTCAGGGCGGAGCCATGCCTGAATATTGGGGTCCCACGTAGCGAGAATATTAGAGGGTCTGACACAATGAACCGCGTAATACATGAAAAATTAATTCGCAATAAAAATGCGCATGGGGTAATGCCTTGGTTGGCTCTCTTAACCCTATGCGCCGCGACGCCGCTGAATGCGGCTGTCTTAACAAACATTGGCGGTGAAGTCGAACGTATCATCGTCGATAATCCCACCGATACCTGGTCACGTGGCACCATGGTGGTCAGTGGGCGTAATATCATTATCCCGGCTAATATGGTCTTAGACCTGCCAGCGAATCGACTGACACTGCAACAACTATTCGTTAATGCACCATCGGCTTGCGCCGCCGACACCAACGCCGATGGCATCCCGGATCAGACCGGTCTGGCCAAAGGTGACAGCTGTAACAACAGTGGTACAGGAGCTGCTGTCACCATCTTAGGCAACAAGACTAATGCCGGTGATCTCATTGCCGGGGACGTGTTCCTGGAGAAAAAGGCTGAAATCATCAGCGGTGTTGTCAGTTTTATCAACTACGCCGAAGGTTACTTCCGAATTAACGGTCTGGTTGGAGACGACACCACCGGCGCAATGGTACGTGTCAATGACCCTGAGGGCCGGCATACGCACCAGACCGGCGCGGGCTGTCTTGGTAGTGTATCAAACTGCAGTGCGGATACGCGCTACGGAGTAGACCCGGACAACTACACCTTCACCGCGAGTACCGGTTACCCTATGTGTATCCCAAGTACTATTGCGCGGGGACCTTACAACTTTGACACCAATCGGGATGGAAGTATCGATCCAGGTGTGACTGAGACAGGCCTCACGGCCGTAGCCGCATCCGACGGCTCAGGCGATCTGTTATGTCCACAAACCAACCGTACTACCCCCGGTATTCCGGCTGCTGATTCACGGTTGTTTGCGCCAGTTCAGATTGGTGACCACATTAACGCAGAGGGTAACTTCGAGAACATCGGCGGGGTGGTCTTCATGTCAGCCCACACAGTGGGCGTCAGCGTGGGGCTAGTCACGGCAAATAGTCCTTTTCAACCCGATTATATTGTCTTTGATGAAGTTGGCTGGGACGTGCCGGGTTACCAAAATAATCGTGTGCGCGATTTGCTAATTGGTTTTTCGACCCTGCCAAATCCTGGAGTAGATATTTTTGCTTTGTACAGTGATCCGGCGACCAATAGTTTCCAGGAGCACGTTTTTGCGACCACCGTAGGTTGTGACCTTATCGCTGGGGCTGGTACCTGCACCTCCCAAGGCATTGTCGGCAACATCGGAATTTTCAAGGTCGTGCATGACGTTGATTTTCTCATCGGTGTGCCTATCCAGGCCAGACGCTCTCCGTGCCAGCAACTGAATGCGGCAATTGACGCTGGCGGTATCCCTGATGCGACTGGCAACACGACTACTATCACTAAACGTTGTTCGGCTACCCCAACACTCGCTCAGGAATTTGCGATGTTGAGTCCCGCTACCCGTGACCTCATTGGGCGCAGCCGTCACAAACATGCGCTGAATCCAACCGTAGTTACTTTGGATTTTCATGGTGTTGCCTCTCAGAATGGCGAATACCTCAACCCTGTCGGAATCGGTCATCCGGAATTTGTCGAAATCAATCTTAACGCACTAAACACGGCATACATTTTTGCCGGCGAGCAATGGAACCTGGATCGTCGTTTAGGACCTGGCGGTTGTGACGGCGTATGTGAACCTGTAACAGGCACTGGCGGCATACCAATCGGCGATCCAAGCATGGCGCTCGATCCTTTTCCTTTCTCTGATCTTGATCCGGGAACCCAGGCGGGTCCACCGGGGGGAGTTCCAACAGTACCGGGGTATCTCGATCAAAAAGGACGCACCCTGACTTATTGGCCGCTGACTCCAGCAGAAGTTCTTCCGTGGCCACCTATTGATCCAGTTGCACAAGGTATTTTGCCGACAGATTTTGTCGTAAACCTTCAGTGCACAGCAGCTCCATAAACGGGCCTGGTTAAACAATAGAATAAAAGACAGGAATATAGAGGAAGCAATCATGAAATTCTTAAACAAATTTACAACCTATATGTGTGGTCACGGCCATACCAAGGTCCACACAGAGCGACAGAAGATAAAACACAGCATCGTATTAACAAGTGTGCTCGCCATGGCTAGCTACAGTGCAATTTCAACGGCTGCCGTAGTAAGCAACCCCATTAGTGGTGAGGTCGAGCGTATTATCGTCAATGAACCTACCAATATCTGGTCGGGTGGCACCATTGTAGTGGGTGGGATGAATGTCATTGTTCCCGCCAATATGGTTATCGACCTGCCAGCCAACCGCTTGACGTTGCAACAATTTTTCACCAATGCGCCATCGGCTTGTGCCGCTATTGACGCTAATGCGGATGGCATCCCAGACCAAACCGGTCTGGCCAAGGCTGACAGTTGTAATACCAGCTTTACCGGGGCATCGGTTACTATTGACGCCAATCGCATGGACAGTGGCGACATCATCGCCGGGTACATAATGTTGGAGAAGGCCACTGAACTCGTTAGTGGTATCGTCTCTTACGTCAATTATGATGAAGGTTATTTTCGCGTTGACGGCATACCGGGTGATGCCGCGACTGGCGCAATGGTACGAGTCAATGATCCCGAGGGACGGCATACGGAGCAGAGTGGCGCGGGTTGTGTCGGCAGTGGTCCAAACTGCAGTGCGGATACGCGCTATGGGGTCGATCCGGACAACTATACCTTCACTGGCAGTACCGGTTATCCAATGTGTATCCCCAGTACGGTTGCACGTGGACCCTACAATTTCGATGTGAATCGTGATGGTGTCATCGACCCAGGCCCGACAGAAACGGGCCTTACGGCCGTTGCCGCAGTTGACGGCACAGGCGATCTATTGTGTCCACAGAGCAATCGTGGCATCGATCCTGTTACCGATTCACGGCTGTTTGCTCCCATTCAGGTGGGTGATCACCTCAATGCCGAGGGTAACTTTGAAAACATTGGCGGGGTGATTTTTCTGTCGGCCCATACGGTCGGTGTCAGTGTAGGCTTGACCACAGACGACACACCATTCCAGCCAGACTATATCGTTTTTGATGAAGTTGGCTGGGACGTGCCGGGTTACCAGAATCAGCGCGTACGTGATTTGTTAATCGGTTTTAGCACTTTGCCGAATCCTGGTGTGGATATCTTTGGCCTGTACTCCGATCCAGCGACCAACAGTTACCAGGAAGTGGTTTTTGCGACTACCGTTGGTTGTGACCTGGCAGCTGGTGCGGGTACCTGTTCTACTCAGGGTGTTGTCGGCAACACCGGAATATTCAAGGTTGTGCATGATGTAGATTTTATTAATGGTGTGCCAATCGGTGCTAGGCAATCTCCTTGCCAACACTTGAACGCGGCTGTTCTTGCAGGCGGCATACCCGCTGCCGATGGCACAATGATTACTACTAGCCGTTGTTCGCCAACCCCGACAATGGCGCAGGAGTTCTCTGTATTATCTCCCGCTACACGTGACATCATTGGGCGCAGCCGTCACAAGCATGCTTTGAACCCAACAGTCGTTACACTGGATTTTCATGGCACGCCTTCACAGAACGGTGAGTACTTAAATCCTGTGGCGATTGGCCATCCGGAATTTGTCGAGATTGATCTGAATGCGTTGCAGACACCGTTAATATTTGCCGGCGAGCAATGGAATATGGATCGTCGTTTGGGTCCTGGTGGTTGCGATGGAGTTTGTGAAACACCTGGTGCCGTACCAATCGGTGATCCAAGCATGCAGCTTAATCCTTTTCCATATTCTGAATTGGATCCGGGTACACAAGCGGGTGTTCCAGGTGTTCCGTTTGTGCCGGGCTATGGCGACCAAAAAGGCCGTACCCTGACGTACTGGCCATTGACTCCTGCAGAAGTTCTACCTTATCCACCGGTCCTTCCAGTTCCTCAAGGTATTGTTCCGACACAGCATGCAGCCCTACAGTGTACGCTACTTAGCGGTATCGATACGGATTTGGATGGCATCGACGATGCCCTCGACAACTGCACAAATGTAGAAAACGGCACGCTGCTGCCGCTCGGGCAGGCTGCCATCAGTCAGCGTGATACCGATGGTGACGGCTACGGTAATATGTGCGATGCGGATATCAATGGAGACAATACGGTGAACGCTATCGACTATGGCCAATTCCGGAATGTATGGCTCAATACAGCACCGGGAGTCGTGCCTTATACAACAGCCGACCATATGGATTTCAATGGAGACGGCGTTGTGAATGCCATCGACTATGGAACTTTTAGAAATTCGTGGTTAAGTGCGCCTGGACCATCGGCACTAGCCCCATAGTCATTGTTACACTGAAGTAATGCAGACACCAGAGGGCGAATGGTATGAGGGACATTAGAAACCCAAAGCCTTCAAGCATTGAAAAATGCACGCCTTTCTGGTGTCGGTACTTAAAAATAATAATAATGAGCGAAAAGCCTGGATTTGAAATGGACTATTTGAGAGGTCGTGGAAGGGATAAAAGATTGATAGCTATTTTGGAGTGAACAAAAATGAATAATCACCATATAAACAAAAATTACAGGAGAGGTGTCGGCAATCGAGACACCGATCCCGTCACAAACAAGCATAGGTCGAACGCTTTTACGTTTAACACCATCGCTGCAACTGCCATCCTGGTTTTAGCCGGTGTCAACACCGCCAATGCGGCGACCAACGTACCCACGGATCTACCGGCCAGCCCACTATTCGGGGCAACGGATTTCGCTCAGCAATTGCTGCGCTTCGAGGAATTCGCGGTAGTACCACTACCAGCACCGGGTACTACAACGGCCAAGACCTTTCCGGCGCCCATCACCTGTGACGGTAGGCCGGACCCCGCTGCGATGGATAGCTTCTTAACCGCGCCGCTTTGGCCGGATCCATCCATAGAGGCCAATATCACTTTACCCAATGCATGGACGGCTGCGGTTACTCCTTGTGTAGGACCTATTACGGGCCCACTTGAAGGACGTCCACCGGGCCTTAGTTTTTCCCACCAGCGCTGGACGGAATTTCCTCCCACAGTGAGTTTTCAGACAGCCCAAGGGGGCGCGCGAGCCAGCGGGGGCAGACTCGATAGCTTTCAGAGTCACGGCTACGCAAATGGTGAATTTGCACCCGGCGGCTTGTACCACAACACGACGGGTCTCCCGGGTTTCGACGGTACAACCGCCGGTCTCGGTATTAAATTGCACCCGAGCATGCCGACCCAGGATCCGTTGACCTTGTGGACCTTCGGGGACGGCACCTTACCGCCTAAGCTACTACGGACCCGTTATGCACAACCCATTCTGTTGCGCCATTATAACGCGTTGCCGATCGACGTTGCGGCAAATAACGGTTTTGGTGAGCATACGATTACCACCCATGAACACAATGGCCACAATCCTGGCGAAAGCGACGGTTTCGCCGGCGCCTATTTCTTCCCTGGTCAGTTCTATGATTATCGTTGGCCAATGCAATTAGCTGGTTATGATTCAATAAACACGGATGCCACCGATCCACGCGCCTCCACACCATGCTCGGCGGGTGAAACGCTAATGATCTCTAATCCTAATACCGGCGTGCCGGAGCCCAAGCTCTGCGACCCTGTCACCCTGACAGTCAACATTCCGGGTGATTGGCATGAAACCATGAGTACCCATTGGTTCCACGATCATATGATCGACCGTACCTCAGAGAACGTCTATAAGGGCAACGCGGCCATGATGAACTACTACAGTGGCATTGACCGTGGTAAGGAAGGATTCAGATGTGAATACGATGATCCTGCCAATAACGTCAATTTATGTTTCCCAAGTGGTACCGCGCTCGACTGGGGCAACCGTGACTATGATGTTCAGTTATTGATTGCCGCCAAGGCCTGGACACCGGGGGGTGGTCAACTGAGCCACGCTCCCTTAAATGAAGATGGCTTCCTGGGTGACAGAATGACGGTTAATTGGTTGTATAAGCCATACATGGACGTGCGTGCTCGCAGATATCGTTTCCGCGTTATCGACGGCGCCGTGGCTCGCTTCTTCAAGTTCGCATTGGTGCGTGAATTTAACGATGCCACCAGCGGTACCATGCCTGGTCCGGCTGGCTCGAACACATCCTATAGCCGCGTTCCGTTTCACATGATTGCCAATGACGGCAACATCCTGGAGCACGCCGTACCTTTCCCTAATGCACAAGCGAAAGATATGCCCATCCAGGCTATTGCAGAGCGTTATGACATTATTGTCGATTTTGCCCAATTTCCAGTGGGTACCAAAATCTATATGGTTAACTTACTGTCGCATGATAACGGTCGGGGTCCTAAGGATATCATCCCGCTGGCCGACGTCCTCAGTGGTCTCTATAATCCCGTAGCTGATCCATTCCCTGCTTGTGTTGACAATTGTTGGTCGGATGACCCAGCGGTCACAAAATTTCTGGAATTCCGGGTACAGCCATATGCTGGTACCGATCTGAGCATGAATCCGGCTGACTACGAGGTGGGCAAGAAAAAGATGATCCCATTGGTGAGTTTTACCGATGCGGAACTTGCCGCTGCTACTCATCGTACCTTTACCTTTGGTCGCGGTGGTGGTGTTGCGACCGATGGTCGGCCCACCCCATGGACTATTTCGACCGACGGCGGCGCGGCACTTAATGCAGACGTAGGCCGTGTCTCGGCTGCCCCGGAAACCATGGGTGGCGGCGTTGAGATCTGGCATGTCGTCAACGGTGGGGGAGGTTGGGCGCATCCAGTGCATATCCACTTCGAAGAGGGGCAGTATCTGGCGCGTGTTAACTCGCTTGGCCAAAAGTCACTGCCGCCATTGTGGGAGGTCGGAGCGCGTAAGGATATGTACCGTGTCTCGGGTCTGGGAGAAAACGGTCTCCAGTCTGTAGCTGACAGCAGTATGGCAATCGATGTTGCAATCCGCTTCCGTGAGTTTGCAGGTACCTTCGTCGAGCACTGTCACAATACCACGCACGAGGACAAGGCCATGTTGTTGCGCTGGGATAACGAGAATCCAGGACAAACCTTACGTATCCCGACACCGATCCCAACCTGGAATGGTGTTAGTTACGTGCCTACTACTGAGTTGGCGACCATCAAAACCGGCAATCCGATAAGTCCGGTGACTGGTTTACCCTACGTTTCACCGCCTCAATTAAAAGCGGACCTGAACTTTGACACAGTGGTTAATGCGCTCGACTACGGAATATTCCGGTCGCAATGGTTAATGGAAGGTCTGTGGAGTGCGAATATTAATGATGATTTAAACGTTAATGCTATCGATTACGGATTGTTTAGGTCTGAGTGGCTCCAGTCGAGCGGACTCCCACTGCCACCGAATGATCCGTTCCCATAAAACGGCAACGCAGTGCATTAATAAATTGTGTAAATAATAAATGTCATGCCGTCTTTGGCCCCAGGGCTACTGACGGCACTGGCATTCATATTAGTAGTATAAAATAGAAATTTAGTTAGGGGTACTATCAATGAAAACCAAAAGGTCAAGGAAAAAGAATAGTTCGCGGATGTCTCCACTGCTGCACAGTATGATCGTCGCTAGCTTGGCATGTATCTCAACCAGCGCACTTGGTGCGCTCACGTCGCTTACAACGTTTACACCGCCGGTTGCTCTTGATCAGGGAACCTATGTCCCTAATCCATTAGCGGCTATTATCTTGGGCAAGGCACTGTTTTGGGACATGCAAGTGGGCAGTGATGGTGTTCAGGCCTGTGGCACTTGTCATTTTCATGCCGGAGCGGATTCTCGAACCGTGAATCAGATTAACCCCGGCATTCTCGGTGGTGATTCGGAATTTGGCAATAACAACCTGGGGTTACCGCAACCCGCAGCAGGTGCCGTAACCGTTAACCAGACGCTCACACCGGCACATTTCCCGACACACAAACTGATCAATCAACACTTCACTGGTGATCCCGCTATCGATCCCGGTAATGTGGTGAGTGATAACAACGATGTGATATCGTCACAGGGCGTAAAACTCACCCAGTTTTTGGATATCGTGCCCGGCAACCCGGTTGATTTAGGAACCCCAATAGCGGATCCAATTTTCACCAATGGTGTTGAAAATGTGCGTCGTGTAGAACCGCGTAATACACCGACGGTGTTTAATGCAGCCTATAGTTTTTACAATTTTTGGGACGGTCGAGCCAACAATATCTTTAATGGCGATAACCCGTTTGGCCCCGCCGACCCACGTCCGCATCTACTCACCAATGCCACTGGCAGCCTGGCAACGGAGGAACTGCGTCTGCGCCACTCTTCCCTGGCCTCACAGGCCGTCGGTCCACCATTGAGTGACTTTGAAATGTCTTATCAAGGACGTACCTTCCCCAAGGTCGGTAAAAAGATGCTGAGCCTGACACCGCTGGCACAACAGAAGGTTGATACGACTGACAGTGTGTTGGGTCCTTATGCTCAACCTACTGCGGGATTGACAGTATCCTATCGCCAGTTGATCGAACTCTCTTTCCCTGCAAAGTATTGGAATAACACCAGCCAAAAAGTCACCTATGATGCCAATGGTATCCCCAGTTTCGCGCCTTGGGATGGTATTACACCACTGACCACCGACGAGTACACTCAGATGGAGGCCAACTTCTCCTTTTTCTTCGGCATGGCCGTGCAGATGTACGAGCAGACTCTGGTGACTGATGATTCCAAGCTTGATCAGTGGTTTGATCTTGGCGCACCTCCCACTGGTTTCATGACGCCGGAAGAGCTAAGGGGCTTTGGCCACTATAATGCTTTCTGTCTCGCTTGCCATGATGGTGCGGTTATGACTGATAATGATGTACTTACCATACAGGGTATACAACCCCTTCCTATAGGTCTTGACTTACCACAACCACTGAATTTGAATCCACTGGCCGCAAATGATTTTATGCTCGTTGGTTCAGGTAGTGCATTTTATGACTCAGGTAGTCACAATTCGGGTGTACGACCGGGTGGTAATCCTGATCCGACAACTATGTTCTATTTGGCGACAAACGAAGATGTTGGTCGTGGAGGTCTTACCGGAATGGGGGCAGGCTTGACTGAGGTGCCGCTGGGTTTTGGTTTTCTGTCTATTCAGGCTGAGACTGTTGAGCTTGATCCATTATTTCAATTTCCGGGCCTCGACCCAACACCCGCCCGCACGTTTATGACGGCTTGGGTTCCACCGTTACCGCTTAATCAACTTCCGTCTGATACGTTTCCGCAGAACCGCTCGGCGAATTTTGGTGTCTTTAAGACACCCTCCATCCGTAATGCAGAGCTTACCGGCCCTTACATGCACCACGGCGGTTTTTCAACGCTGCGCCAGGTAGTGGATTTCTACGTTCGTGGCGGTGATTTTCCACAAACCAATGTCCAGAATTTTGATGACGGTATTTTGCCCATTCCTCTACTCAGGGACGATGAAGTTCTTGTTAATGAGTTAATGGCATTCCTGCTGACAATGACCGATAATCGCGTAAGACGAGAATCAGCTCCATTTGATCACCCCGAGATTTTTGTACCTATAACGGGTACCGCACCGGTTTCACCCGGCTCGCGTGACTTGTTGGTGGCCAATTCTACGGACTTCCAGCAAATACCTGCCATTGGAGAAAACGGTCGTGACGGTATATTTACGCCACTTCTGGGTACTTTCCTCGGCCTGCTTCCAACAGATGTTGCCCTTGTTGCCGACGCCGACCTTGATTTGATCGAGGACGGAGCAGATAATTGCCCCAACACTGTCAACCTAGGACAAGAAGATAGTGATGGCGATGGTGTTGGTGATGCCTGTGACAACTGCATCGATGTAGCCAACGGACCACTGATCCCGGATGCAGGTGGTAACAGCCAGCGTGATACCGATGGTGATGGCTACGGTAATATGTGCGATGCGGATATCAATGGAGACAATACGGTGAATGCTCTCGACTATGGCCAATTCCGGAACGTATGGCTCAATACAGCGCCGGGAGTCGTGCCTTATACCACAGCCGACCATATGGATTTCAATGGAGACGGCGTTGTGAATGCCATCGACTATGGAATTTTTAGAAATTCATGGTTAAGTGTGCCAGGTCCATCTGCACTTAATCCATAATTAATCAAATAGTTAATCCTTAGTTACGGCGTTAAAGTTGCGCCGTAACTAAGCTTAGGAGATAATATGGAATGGCAACTGAGTCAAGATTCGCTTTATTGAAATAGAAGTAAGAGAGAATAGCTACATGAAACATTTTAGAATCATCAGATTACACCACTTTTCAACCGCGCTGCTTATTAGCACGGTTTTTCTGCTTGGTATCCAACCCTCCTTAGCCGCCCGCAAGGGCGCTGATTATTACACCAATGCACCGCTGGTGAATCAGGACGGCAAGACCCTGCGTTTCTACGACGACGTGATTAAGGGGAAGGTAGTCTCTATCAATTTCATGTTCACCAGCTGTGAAGACTCCTGCCCACTGGAAACAGCCAAATTGATTAAAGTTAAGAATCTACTTGGAGAGCATGTGGGTAAAAATGTTTACATGTATTCTATCAGCGTTGATCCGGAACGCGACACCCCGGCGGTGCTTAAAGACTATAAGAAGAAATTCAAGATTGGCGACAATTGGCAGTTTCTCACGGGCAAGAAAAAAGATATCGATCTGATACGTAAAAGGCTGGGTATGTACTCTGCTGCTCCTGGTGAGGAGGAGGAGGATCTTAGTGCTCATGCCATTACATTTATGCTGGGTAATGAGAAGACCGGGCAGTGGTTAAAACGTACGCCTTTTGATCTACCTGAGACACTGGTTTCTGTGTTGCTTGGCCGTTTGCAACCACGGTCATTACTTTCTACGGCGGCTACTCCGAGTTATGCGCAGAGCAGTATCTTGCGCGCCGCGGAAGGTGCCCTCAGGGGTGAGGATCTGTTCAGGTCGCGTTGTAATTCCTGCCATAGTATTGGTGGGCAGGGCGATAACCTGGGGCCGGATCTGCTGGATGTGGCCAGTATTCGCGACCGTGCCTGGTTAATCCGTTGGCTACAAGAACCCGACGTGATGCTAAAGGAAAAAGACCCCATAGCAGTGGCGCTTGATGCCAAGTACACTAATGTAATTATGCCAAATTTGCAGCTGGAAGAAAAAGACGCGGTTGCTTTAATCGATTACATGAAAGAGAAAACTCGGCGTGTCACGGAGAGACGTGAGAAAGAAAAAGCCATGGCCAGTAAAGCTCATGGGGATCATGGGGATCATGCGGCTCATCAACACTAGCGGTCTGCAAACAAATAGACTCAAAAATTAATGGTTCAATAATAGTATTTTCAGTAATAAGAGGCTCACGACTATGAGATTCTGCTCAAATAATACAAGCTTTTCTGCGCCCTATATCGCAATACTGTTTAGCGTGTTGCTGCTGCAATCCGGTACAGCCGCGGCAGTTAGCGTCGGTATGGTCGATACTTTTAGCGACGGTACCTTACAAGGCTGGCAGCTAGGCTCCATCGATGAGACTCCCCAGCATATGACAAATATCGTCGACGGCGGACCCGCCGGGGTTGGTGACAATTACCTACAGACAGTCGCCGACGCACTCGAACCGGCCGCAGGTAACAGGCTTACCATTTTAAACAGGCTCCAGTGGGCAGGCGATTACACAACTGCGGGGGTCACCTCGATCGCGATGGATGTGAGCAATTTTGGTCCCGATCCGTTGAATTTGAGACTGGGGATAAGCGGTGGAACGGTGATCGATCCCGTAAATGGTACAGTGGATGGCGGGTTGTTTGTCACCACGGCCAGTGTATCGCTGGCGGCTGGAAGTGGTTGGACCCATGTGGTGTTTTCGTTCGTGGCTAGCGATTTTACGGCCGTTAGTGGCCGCTCTGGTCAAACCGGCAATAATATTGATGCGACGCTTGCCGATGTGTGGGAATTGCGCCTGCTTAACAGTGCTACTCCCTCTTGGACCGGGCTCAAGACCACCACCACCCTGGGTATCGACAACATCAGCGCAGTACCGCTGCCTCCAGCGCTGTTGCTATATGGTTCAGGACTGATTATCCTCGGTGCATGGCGCCGCCGACGCGGCGCTCCAAACCCAGCCTTATTGGGTGCTTGAGCATCAAAATATTATTGCAGTAAATTATTGGGTGCATTTGCTCGTGCACCCGCTGCGCCACGACTGGCTGCATGTATTTCAAAATTACCTTCTGTTTCAATCGTACTCTGCTTATTATCTCTCACATTTGATAATTCGTTACTGTTAGTCCATGATTGGTATGAAAATCATATCCACGATTCTTTTTTACAATACGATGGATTTAAATAGTGACAAATACAAATAACGATACGGGCAAAAAGCCCAAACTGTCTGGAATCTGTGAAATAGCGGAGTTTATCGCCAGCAATAACACGATTTCGGATGTGTTTGTTAAAACCATTGAAGAAATCAGTGTAGGTGTTCAATCAGATTATATTTTGGTTGCCGAATTAAAGCCGGACGGAGAAAAATACCTTTTAGTGGCGAAAGATGATTCGAAACGGTCCATAATGCAGAAAAAAATGGAGTTACCTTCGCTCATTACCAATATATTGGTTAACGATGTTACCCACATAGATGGCAATGCATATCGAAGTTTTTTTAGCGCCATTTTTTCCAGAACCGATATCGCGCAGGGTATTAGCGTTGTAATTCCCGGTTTTCAGCACCCACAAGGCGTCGTGATTGTATGCAATTCTGATCCTTACGAATTTAATTGCGACGAAATCAGTTTTCTTAAAACCACGGCGATGATTTTATCCAATTTACTTAACAGTAATCGTGTGCAACGCAAAATGGATACTGAACTGAGGCATGTCGAAGCGGCTAAAGGTGAACTGGAAAATATCATCGATACCTTACCTGACGTAATCTGCCTAATTGACAAACAAGGCTATGTCGCTCGCATCAATAACGCCATAGAAAAATGGGGTATAAGTCGGGTGTCGGATGTAAAAGGCAAATCTGTGCATGAATTACTTCATCCCAAATGCACTGACGCACATTGTGAATTTAAGAGAAAATGGCAAAATGCCTGGGAAAACTCAGGTCGGGATTACCGTGATTGGTTTTTGGATGACAAGATTCTGGATAAGAAACTAAATATATCCTTACGCTGGCTTTTTAATCCGAATAACAACAAAAATGCACAAATGCAAAAATTTATAGTTGCCGTCTTTCATGATGAAACACATTTACAATTTCAAGGTGCTACCCGACCCAGAGTACCCAAAAAGATCATCGATTTAAATCCTGGCGAGCAACAAACCAATGGGGCCGTAATTCGGCTTGATACGCGAGAGTTTGCTTCGCCATCAGGCTTGATAAAAAATCTAGACATTGCCCAGCAGCAAAGTGTTTTATTGGATAACAATATAGTAGGTATCTACATTACTTATGAAAACACCATAATTTACTGTAATAAACAATTTGCTTCAATTCTGCATGGTCGCTCTGTCGATGATTTTTATTTTAAAAAATTATCTGAGTTTTTAATTGGCGATAAAGAGCATGGCGATAATGGTGCTGCGAATAGTCGAAGTGATATTAACAGTGCTCAACAGGAAATTCAGGCCACACGGGTTGATGGTGAGAGGATTTGGTTATCAAAAACCGAGATAGAGATCTGGTCTGAAGGCAGGCTTTTAAACTTGGGCTACATTGTAGATATTACACAACAAAAGGCCATGGAAGACATTATACACAAATCCAGAAATGAACTGCACGCGTTATCCCGGCAATTGCTTAATGCGCAAGAAGACGAAAGAAAAAAACTGGCTTCAGAGTTACATGACGGAATAGGGCAGCACCTGAGCGCGGCAAAAATGGAGGTGGAAATTAGCCTGAAATTGGTGAGCTCCAGCAGTATTGAGGAGACAGCGCAAAGGTTAAAAATGGCCATATCTAGGATTAAGGAAACGATCGAAGAAGTGCGTAATCTTTCTATGGATCTTCGGCCTTCAACCCTGGACGATTTAGGTCTATTGATTACTGTGGCCTGGTTTTGTCGCCAGTATCAATCCGCCTATCCACATTTAGAGGTTGAGTTGGATAAAGACAGCGTAGAAGAAAAAGATATTCCCGATGGCAGGAAGGTCGTTATTTACAGAGTTATTCAGGAAGCCCTAAACAATATTGCAAAACATGCACAGGCAACATTGATTGATGTGATTATTGATAAGCCCGACGACAACCGATTACGATTATTTGTACGTGATAATGGACTTGGATTTGATGTGGACAGCGTGTCGACGGTAACTGAAGACCGAATGAAATTCGGTCTGAAAAGTATGCGTGAACGTGTTGAAAGTACAGGTGGCAGTTTTAGTTTAACATCTGATTGTACGTCTTCAAATAAACATAAGGGTACGGTAATAGAAGCTATTTGGGCGATCCACTAAAACCGCCTGATGTTTTAGATGTTAGACAAATCCATTTTCAATTGCATACGCGGTAATTGCCGATGCACTGTGCAGGTTCAATTTTTTCATCAAATTGGATCGGTGTTTTTCCACGGTCTTGGGGCTTATTGATAAGTATTCCGCCACACTTTTATTACGATAACCTTCGGCGATCAATTTCATTACTTCACGTTCACGTTGGGTTAGAGAACTCCAGGAATGTGTGCTGGCTTTCTCTGAAGAAGAGCCACCAAGATATCCGGATACGATCTTGTCGCAAATGCTGGGGGATAAGTAAGGTTTACCTTCTAGAATATTGCGTAGTGCTGTGAATAATTCGGATTGGTCATCATCTTTTAAGACATAACCATCGGCGCCAGCTTCTAGTGCCGCACGAATATATTCTTCGGCTTTATGGACGGTTAACACCACAATTTTAGTTTCAGGGTAGCGTTTTTTGATAATGTTGATCGCTTCGGTGCCATTGGAATTTGGCATG
>Ga0316187_10002557_pt1 | contig 15836 bp, 14 predicted proteins | sample CroRivburrow1_MG_FD_204927 | JGI IMG/M metagenome (GOLD analysis project Ga0316187, IMG submission 204927) | Coastal sediment microbial communities from Maine, United States - Cross River worm burrow 1 | ecosystem: Environmental > Aquatic > Marine > Coastal > Sediment | place: USA: Maine... | reverse complement strand
AGTTACTTCATGCAAAAAGTTTTCGTGTGATTCAATGTGATCATCAAAGTGGCGCTTATCTAAACCAATTTTAACCATCATTTCTTCTTCTGTTTTGAAATGGTACTGAGCGTAGTCAGCCAGCTTTTTAAATACCTCTTCAAGATCATCAAGCACAATCATATTCTCAGCCAGAAGGCTGCCAAACTGATTAATAATTGCTATAAGTCGTTGATGTTGCTGGTCAACTTCAGTCAACCCCGTTTCAAAGCTTTTGTCCCAATGAAATGATTCCATCTTTCGCGTATATCAACCTTTAATTGTTTTCTTTTAATCGTTTTAATTAAAACGACGTATGAAGGCATCCCCATCGCTTCAATTCAATCCGGAATGGATGTGCGCTATCTATTCACCAACTGACGCTCAGCTCGTAAAGGCGAAATTTTCCTCATGGAATAAAGCAATACACGCATCTACGACTGCCGGGTCAAATTGAATGCCACGCATTTTGGAAATTTCTTCCAGCGCAACATCTACTCCCAAGCCGGGACGATAGGGACGGTGTGCAGAAATGGCTTCCACCACATCCGCTACGCCTAGGATACGTGCTCCCAGCAATATATCCTCACCTTTTAATCCTTGTGGATAGCCGGAACCATCGATTCTCTCATGGTGCTGCAATACCATCTGCGCAATCGGCCAAGGGAAATCGATGTCTTTCAGGATGTCATAACCGGACTGTGAATGAATTTTGATCAAACTGAATTCGATGTCAGTGATCTTGCCTGGCTTGCTAAGTAGTTCCGCAGGTACTTGAATCTTGCCCAAGTCGTGAATTTTGCCAGCCAAGCTTATGCCATGAGCTTCTTCCTTAGCTAACCCCATGTGTTTGGCAATTGCGGTAGCCAGTTCGGCGACCCGGATTTGATGGCCAGCGGTATAAGGGTCACGCATTTCAGCAAGTTTGGCAATTGCCTGCACGGTATCTTCCAGACTCTTTTGCTGTTTGATTATAAAGTTCTTAATTTGATTCAGGGCGACTTCACGATCCCGGCTGATATGCAAAGAACGTACACCAAACGCCATATCCCCAGCCATTTCTTCTAGCAAGACAATTTCTTTTGCGGTAAATGCATTCACCTCATCAGAGTACACTTTAAGGATGCCAAACACACTCAAATCATCTCTCTTTAACGGTAGTGCAATGCTGGAGGCAAAACCCTGTTTAAGTTCAATATCACGCCATGCTTCACAGTTCAGGTCGTTGGCAATATCTTGACAGGTCTGCGTTTTGCCACTGCGAACAGCACGTCCGATTGGCCCCATACCATATTTATTTTCCGCCCAGGAGACCTGATTTGAATCCGGAAAGGTCCCAATCTGATTGGATGATGCCATGATATCGATGGATTTATCATCATCATCCTTCGTGTAACCTACCCAAGCCATTTTGTAGCCGCCATGATCCGTGATTGCTTCACAAATTTTCAATAGCAACACACCTTCGTTTGTGGAATGTACCAGCTCATGGTTCACCGCCCCCAAAGTGGTAATAGCGCGGCTGGAGTGTTCGATGTCAACTTCGATCTGTTTGCGCTCGGTAATGTCCTCTAGCGTATGCACGGAGTATCGATAGTTACCTAGCTCGTCGCTAACAGCGAAAGCGCGAGAGCGGTAAATTTTGTCTCCGAGTATTAGATCTTCTTCACATAAGTCTTTACCAACAGTTTTTAATGCCTTAAGGCAGCAAGCTGAGGGTGCATTTAATTTCGGGAAAATCTCGTAATAGCGCTGGCCGATGATTTTTTTGAATGGAATCCCGGCGAGTTGTTGATAGGCAAGATTACATCGCAGGATGCAAAATTCTTTATCGTGCAGGAAGATCGGATCATTCACGACGTCCAGCGCATTGATCCACTCACTATGCGCACTCTCGATTTCTTGCTTGCTCCTTTCGAGGTCTTCCAGCATGAACAGCAATGCGGTGCGCTCGTTTATCATATCCGATGTACTTGTACTGTCAGAAATGGTCTGATCGATGTTCTTACCCAATAAGCCGCTTGTCAGGCTTATTCCTTGTTGGCCTAACAGAATTCTAAGTGACTGGTTTTCTTCAAATAATTCTTTATTGCGCAGTTCCCGTCCGATCGTCGCGCTATGAATACGTTTCAACTCATCCAGATTGCGAGTTAACTCGTGGAACACGAAGTTACGATCAATAAATATTTTGCGTATCAACATTATCCCTATAAGGGATAAAGCTGATGTGATCAGAAAAAGGAGATCGCTTAATATTTCGTAATTTTTTAATTCAAGCCAAGCATATTGATGAATCAATAATTCGAGCATGCGTTCTAAAGCGAACAAAATAAATGCGACGGAAAGAAAAAGCCACGCGGCGGTTTTTTTCGCAAGGGGAATGATATAGATTGCCATGATTGCTGCAGCAAACATGACGAGGAAAACGAAAATATGAACTATAAAATCAAAAGGATATGATCCTTGCACCTAATTTCCTTTTTGCGTAGGGCAAATTGCCATAGTATCAATACATATATTAATTATACGGTTAATATCGTGCGCAGACTACGCCGAATCGGTAGCATTACAAGAGATATTTCATTAATGTATTTTTAAAATACATATAAAAAACCATATTCAGGTTTATCGTAAGGAAAAGGAGGAAATTTCTGTCGGTGTTTGTCTGACAGCACTTCTGTATATAAAGCGAACCGATCAAGTTGTTAACCGGCAAATCCGGGATAATGGTACGTCCCGTACAGAAATCTTCAAGTAGTTCAGGTGCTCCGGGAAGTACGGAAATACTCAGCATACTTATGATCCTCTTTGAGGATGTGATCAATAATGGCTTCCTTGATCATTAGACCAGCTTCTATCCATTGATATTCAGTACTAAAGTTTTCAGATCGAGCTTTGACGTTATGGATTAATTTCGTTAGTTGCATGTGTGAAATAACATGCTCGCCTACGTCGGGATAGCGCAGCTTTTTAAGTAACCTTTCCTCATCGGGAAAATGTCGCTCGGTCTCGTCCAGGATGGTTTTCAACCTCGCCTTGACTTCGGAAATGTCCATTCTGTCTACGATGGACCGATTGAACGCATCTACCAAAGAAATAAATTGTTTTTCATCCTCATCAATCTCAGGGATGCCGACACTCATCGTGTCACTCCATTCAATATTCCATTTTCGATCTTTCACAATTTCTTACCTGTGTGACGTATTCATGCCTCGATCATCCACAAAGAGGCGTTAATTTTCCAGTGCACTACATCATGTATATGGCTACGTAGTGAGTGGTTTCCTGCTGCTCATCTTTTACGGCGGTGATAACCATTCCAATTGGAAAATCGTGACCTCGCTTATCCCTTACACGTGTCTCTCCGGTCCAATGACCATTGCTTAGCAACTGCCCCCACATTTTTTTATAGTAATCCTCACTAAACCGTCCTGCCTTAAAAATCCTCGGATTTTTGCCGATTATTTCTTCTGAACTATAGCCAGTCATTTTTAAAAACATTTTATTGGCTCGGAGAATGTTAGCGTCTACATCGGTAATCAGAATCGGGTCTTTGCTCTCAAAAGCGACCGAGACTGTCCGCAAATCATCCTTTGCCTGTTGGAGTTCGTTGATGTTACGAACCAAGGGACGGAAAACAAGAAAGTAAAATATTGGAAAGGTTAGCGTGGTTAACAAAGCTGCGTCCAGCATAAAGCTGGAAACCTTTGGCATGGGTGGCAACGTATCCATGAAAAACATTACCAGCAACTCGATGATGTAAACCGACGCAGCCAATACAATCAAGAGCCATACTACTGACTGATGATGCTTTTTCTTTGATGCAGAATAATTATCGGACATAAAACAAGGCCTCATCTGCCTTTCATTGAACGATACATAGGTTTAAGCGACAAATAACCTAGCATCCAGTTGCCAATATATACTCATTAATAATCAAATCAACTTAGTAAATTACGCATATATTATTGGTGAATTCTACATGGGGCGATTTCGGAGTTGCTGCAAATATAACACTTCAACTTTCTGCCTTGCCCAAGATGTTCTACGTAAAAACTTCAAACTGGATTTGACGCTGGGGTCATGCGTAAAGCAGCGCACTGGCACGGCAGCAGCCATTGCTTCCCATCCCATGCTTTCAGAAAGTTGTGTGATCATCATTTCCAGGGTAATGCCGTCCAGATTTTGGAGACTTGCTGGTTTTTGAGTGTTATTCATATGTTCATTTTACAGTGAGAGTGGGCTCGTATGCGCTTCGGCCATGGGATTGTGACCAATATCACAGACAGCGGTGGTTATTAGCCGTAACTTGCGGACCCTGTATACCAATGCCATCAAAACTTTCAAAGGATCAATATGAAATCGAACAAGCTTGCGCAAATTGCTTTAATACTGTGGTTGGTTACCGTTGCTGTATTCGCATGGTTTTTTATCCGTGGGGTTACTGTTGAAGGAACAGACGAAAGGACTGCTATCGTGTTGCAGTCCGCTGAACGAGATTTGGTGCTGTCTGAGATGCGGGGGCTACTTGTTGCAACACAGGGGATATTGGAAGGGGTTAATCAGGGTGACAGCCAACAGATAAGCAAGGCAGCTCGTGCAGCTGGCAAGGCAGCTGCTGCCGATGTAAACCCTGCATTGATGGCTAAATTGCCTCTCGCATTTAAGCGTCTGGGCATGAGTGTGCATCAGGAAATGGATGATATTGCTCTAGCTGCGGAAGACGGTAAGGCACCCGGTGAGATTCTGACGATGGTTGCAAATACACTAAATAAATGTATTGCTTGTCACTCGGCTTGGCAGGTCAAGTCAACTGCTGCGCAATAATGTTTTTAGCTTCCCGCTCCTTTATTGGGTAAATAAACGGGAGCGAGAAGTTTGCCGGACTAATCTTGGGTTGTTTTTTTCGCAGCAACCTTTTTAGTGGCAGGTTTGCTTGTTTTTGCCTTAGTTTTCTTTTTGGGTGCAGCCTTGGCTTTGGTTTTCTTCGCCGCGGCCTTTTTGGTTTTTCCACCCTTGGCTACTCTGGCAGCAATCAATTCCAGCGCTTCTTCGAGCGTGACTGCTTCAGGTGAAACCCCTTTGGGTAAGGTTGCGTTGATCTTGCCATGGCGTGCGTATGGGCCATAACGACCACTGCATATCTCGACACTGGCTTGGTCATCCGGGTGGTCACCTAGTACACGTAGAACAGTTGCACCTTCGCGTGCTTGTGAGAGTAATTCCACGGCGCGATCCATGCTGATGTCGAAGATGGAGTCAGTGCGCGGAATGGATTTGAATTTGCCGTCATGACCTATGTAGGGGCCGAATCTGCCAATATTGACGATAACTTTTTTGGCCGTCTCCGGATGCGGGCCGAGTTCACGCGGTAGTGCCAATAGTTTTAATGCGTTGGCAAGATCGGCTTCTTCTAGCGGCATTTCCTTTGGCCATGAGACGCGCTTGGGCTTTTTCTTCTCGCCCTCTATTACTTCCCCAAGTTGCACATAGTGACCATAGGGGCCGCGCATTAACAACACGATTTGTTTGGTTTCCGGATGTTCGCCCAACTCTACTCTGGTTGAGGCATCATCTTGTGACTCACCGCTGAGGCTGCGCTTGTATTTACATTCCGGGTAGTCGGTGCAGCTGATGAAGCTCCCGTAGCGACTGAGCTTTTTAGCGAGCGGCTTGCCGCAATCCGGGCAGGCTTCGTCTATCAACTCTACGGGTCGTTCGATGTTGGCTTTTTCCTTGATCAGTTTGGAAAAGCCTCCCCAGAATCCAGTCATTACACCGATCCAGTCGCGCTTGCCTTCAGAGACTTCGTCCAACTCATCTTCGAGGTTGGCAGTGAAATCAAAGTCTACATAGCGGGTGAAATGCTCAGTGAGGAAGCGTGTGACAACGCGGCCTACATCGGTAGGCATGAAGCGCTTCTTATCCAGCACAGCATATTCGCGAGCTTGTAAGGTGGAGATGATGGTGGCATAGGTGGACGGGCGACCAATGCCATGTTCTTCCAGTGTCTTGACCAGGCTGGCTTCGGAATAACGTGGCGGAGGCTGGGTGAAATGCTGTTCACCATATAGTTTATCAATGGGCAGTACATCGCCCTCGGCTAACGGCGGCAGCTTGCCGCTTTCCTCTTCGGGTGCGTCATCAACGTCTTCCATGTACACACCAATGAAACCGGGGAATACCAGCACCTGACCATTGGCACGGAACAAGGTATTGTCACCACCCAGCCGTATGTCTAGGCTGACGGTGTCGAAACGGGCAGGCGACATCTGGCAGGCTAGGGTACGCTTCCAGATCATTTCATAAAGACGTGCCTGATCGGAGGACAGATGATCACGCATGCTGTCGGGTGTGCGGGCTATGGATGTTGGTCGTATCGCCTCATGAGATTCTTGAGCATTTTTGGTTTTGCTTTTGAAAGTCGGCTGGGTGGCAGGTAAATATTCGCCAGAAAAGTTATGCTTGATGTGGTCGCGAATCTCCAGTACGGCTTCCTTCGCCAGTGACACTGAATCGGTACGCATATAGGAGATCAAACCGACAGTCTGGCCACCAATGTCCACACCTTCATAAAGTGATTGCGCTGTACGCATGGTGCGATCAGCGGTCATACCAAGTTTGCGCACAGCTTCCTGCTGTAAAGTGGAGGTAGTAAACGGCGCAGCGGCATACCGCTGCTTGGCTTTTTTCTCTACGCGCACTACTTTGGGCGGCAGTTTGGCATCGGTGAGTTTGCTCTGGATTGCATCGTATTCGGCCTGGCTGCCTATGCTGAGCTGCTCGAGTTTTTTACCCTGATATTGGAAAAGTTTGGCAGTGAACGGTTGCTTATCCTTTTGGGTATCCAGATGAACAGTCCAATATTCCTGGCTTTTGAATGCCTCGATTTCGAGTTCGCGTTCGACGATCATGCGCAGGGCGGGGCTTTGTACACGCCCTGCTGATAATCCGGTGCGTATCTTGCGCCACAGCAAGGGTGACAAGTTAAAGCCGACCAGATAATCGAGTGCGCGTCGAGCCTGTTGTGCATTCACTAGTGGCAAGGAGATTTCACGCGGATTAGCGACCGCATCGCGTACCGCTGACTGAGTGATTTCATAAAATACTACGCGTTGAACCGTTTTATTTTTTAAGCCGCGCTTGGCTTTAAGTATCTCTGCGATGTGCCAGGCAATGGCCTCACCTTCGCGATCCGGATCAGGTGCCAGATAGATGTTGTCCGCGGAAGCCGCCGCTTTGGCAATAGCATCCATGTGTTTGCTGTTGCGTGCGATGGTTTCGTATTTCATCGCAAAGTCATTGTCGGGGTCGACTGCGCCGGTTTTGGGAATCAAGTCGCGCACGTGGCCATAGGAGGCAAGGATTTGAAAATCCTTGCCCAGGTATTTTTGTAGCGTTTTGGCCTTGGCCGGAGATTCTACGATCAGAAGATTAGATGCCATGCGTTCAAATATATAGTCAGTGTAATTGTGCAGAATGTAGCGGAGTAAGTAATTCCTCGATCAATAGCGGATCAAGATCCTGATGGCGACTCCATAACACCATCAACATGATTAGCTTTAGCTTGTCTAGCGCAAGACTTTCTTGTTTCAGCGCAACCGAGCGATCTATAATCATTTCGCGTTCGACGGAGGAAATCAAGTTTTGCTGTTCGGTAAACAGCAGAAATTGACGAGCTTCATCACTGATAAGTTGTAATTCAAGCTCGGCAAAATGACGCTGTCCAGTGTGCTCCAGGCTAGGCGGATAGCTGCCGGGATTTTGCGCCTGTAATGCAGATAGCCAGGTCAGTGCTTCACTGATTTCATCGCCCTCAAAGCCAGCGGCAGATAGTTTGCGCGATAACTTGTCTGGTTCCGGATAGCTACCAGCATCAAAGTAACTTTCAAACAGATACATTAAAATTTCGAACATGATCGCGTGGTTTTATTGAATTCGTTGATAAAGACCGCCGGGCAATGCACTAATGCGCCCTTCCAGTTCGAAGGTCAGCAGCATGGCGGATAGCTCGGCTATCGTCAAGCCACAGCGTGAGCTGAGGGTGTCTATATCTACCGGGTCGAAGCCAATATGTTCAAGTAGCACGTGCTCTGTATCTGGTGTTCCAGCACTCTTATTTACAGGGTTGTGCGCTGCTATCCGGAGTAGTCCACTTATTTCCTCTAGAATATCTTGTGCGGTCTCTACCAGCTTCGCACCCTGTTTTAATAATGCATGGCAACCCTTGCTTTGTGGTGCATGTATCGAACCTGGGATTGCAAACACGTCCCTGCCCTGTTCTGCAGCCAGTCTTGCTGTGATCAACGAGCCACTTTGCAGTGATGCTTCAACCACCAGGCAGCCGATACTCATGCCACTGATGAGGCGATTGCGTCGGGGAAAGTTGCTGGCTAGTGGTGGCGTGCCAAGCGGGAATTCAGAGATCAGCGCACCTTGCTGTGCCAGCGAGTGGGCAAGCTCACGGTTGGCAGCGGGATAGACTTTATCCAGTCCCGTGCCGATTAATGCAATACTACTGCCCTGCCCATGTAATGCACCACGATGGGCAGCAGCATCAATACCGTGCGCCATGCCGCTTATGACGCACAGTCCTGCATCGCTCAGTGATTTTGCAAATGCCTCAGCGTTGCTATTGCCCTGGGGTGTGGCATTGCGACTGCCAACTACCGCCAGTGCGGTACAGTTGAGCAGGTCTAGACGACCTTTTACATACAGCAATATGGGTGGGTCGGGAATATTTAGGAGTGCTTGGGGATATTCATTATCGGCCAGCGTGACGATGTGATTGTTGTCATCTTCGAGCCAGGAAAGGACGGGTGCGACCGTATCTTCTGTGTAGCCATTGCTGATTGCGGCAGCAACCTCGGGTTTGACTACTGCTTTGAGGGATGGGTTGGACGCAGCGAAGATTGCTTCAGGTGATTTGAATTCCTTTAGTAGGCGGCGAGCACTTTTGCCGCTCACACCTTGCGTCAGGCTAAGTGCCAGCCATGCTTTGAGCGTAACGTCGAAAGACATGAGCTAACTGGATGCCGGATTAACGTTGGGGTAATGCGATATTTCACTACGGGGTTAGTGCGCTATCCAGTAACTGAACTGGCATTGTAGTCTCCATTACCAGTGCATAAGAAACCTTGTCGAACACCCGAAATACGAATGCAAGGCCATAGCGCTCGTCAGGTAATGTGTATTCCTCCCCGTCACTTTTTACTACTTCACCCTTGTGATACAGCGCCAGCACGTGACCGATCTCCAAGCCTTCTCGAGTGCCATTGTTTAGCGTGATGGCCATATACTGCCCAGCCTGTGAAACACCGCCATAGACAGAGATCACTCGCGCGGCAATGTCAGTGGCCGGTGCACGTGGAAGATAATTCTTTGCTGTCTCGCCGAAAGACGCCACCAAATGATCGCCTTGTCTAACTTCCTGTACGGTATTAGTAATCAGCATGGTGCTGACGTTTGCAAACTTTTTAGCCTCGGCCTCACCCAGATAAATGGCTTCAATACCCAAAACCTCATCACTGTCGGGGTCGATGAGCTTTTTACCGGCACGATAGATCTGCCAGTTTTTACCCTGATCTTTGCTTAGGCCTTTGGCGAAAGCCGTATCTCCTGTTGAAAAAAGTACGCGCCCTTCTCGTCCGCCAATCAACTTGGGCCCGTCATCCAGTGCATCTTCTTCAACGATTAACGGCTGGCTAAGGAAAGGAGCGAGAGCGGCAACGGGAATACTCGGGATAGCATCGTGGTCGCTCATTCCTTCACGTACTCTCGGTGAAAGTCTGACGGCATCGGTTTCACTGGTGTCCTGTGACTCTGATGAAGTCATGTCATCAATGTACAAGGCGCCATTACCACGATTGAGCGCAACCACATCGCCCGGATAAATCCAATGAGGATCCTTGATGGTGTCTTTATTCAAGCCCCAGATAAATGGCCATTTCCATGGATCCTCATAAAATTTTCCGGAGATGTCCCATAATGTGTCGCCTTTAATGACAACGTATCGATCTGGTGCATCTGCGCGAATCAGAAATTCATCGGCACAGGCCAGGATAGGCAACAAAAGGCAAATCAGCGATATAATCTTGCGCATTGGACACTCCAGTACGGCTAGTATGGTTTGATAAGGGCGCATTAACTGCGGCATCTCGGTAAATTCTGCATCTTGTCCTGCAAATTAGCAAGCATAAATCTACTTCATGATAAAGAAGCACGCGTATGGCACTCCTGAAAATTCTACAATATCCAGATGTGAGATTGCACAAGGTTGCTATCCCGGTACAACATATTGATGATGTTACTCGCAAGTTGGTGAGTGATATGGCCGAGACCATGTATGCTGCCCAAGGCGTTGGCTTAGCGGCGACACAGGTCGATGTGCATGAGCAAGTTATTGTGATTGATATAAGCGAAAATCACGATCAACTGCAGGTTTTCATCAACCCGGAAATTATCGCCAAAAATGGTGAGGAAGAATGCGAGGAGGGCTGTCTGTCGGTGCCGGGAATCTATGAAACGGTGCGGCGGGCTGCACAGATCACGGTACGCGCCTTTGACGAAAGCGGTGAGACCTTTACGTTGGAGGCAGAAGGTTTGTTGGCTGTGTGCATCCAGCACGAGATGGATCATTTGCTTGGCAAGGTGTTCGTTGAATATCTGTCGCAGCTTAAACAGGTGCGAATTCGTACAAAGCTAAAAAAACGAGCACGAGAGACGATGTAAGGTTTTTTGCCTGTTGTCTTGAGCGCTGTCTCCTTTGAGGAATATCCCGATATGAAAATCATTTTTGCTGGTACGCCGCAATTTGCTGCCAGTGCACTGGCAGCGCTGTACGAAGATCACCAGATCGTTGCGGTGTTGACTCAGCCGGATCGTCGAGCTGGGCGGGGTATGCAGTTAAGTGTCAGTGCAGTGAAGCAATTTGCGCTGCAAAATCAACTCTCCGTATTGCAGCCCGTCACTTTGAAGCATTCCGAAGTGCAGCAGGAAATTGCCGCACTGGATGCAGACGTGATGGTCGTTGCTGCCTATGGTTTGATCTTGCCGCAAGCTGTGCTGGAACTGCCACGCTATGGTTGCTTGAACATACACGCCTCGCTGCTACCGCGTTGGCGAGGTGCTGCGCCAATTCAGAGAGCTATTCAGGCAGGTGATGAGGAGACGGGCATCACTATCATGCAAATGGATGAAGGGTTAGATACGGGTGCAATTTTATTGCAGCACAGCTGCAGCATAACTGAAAGCGATACTGCGCAGACTCTGCACGACAAATTGGCGGCTCAGGGAGCCAGTAGTATTTTAGAGGCCTTGCATTCTCTACAAGAAAATCATTTGATGCCGGTCAGGCAAGATGATGCAGCAGCCTGTTACGCTGCCAAGCTACTCAAGGGCGAAGCAAAAATAGATTGGCGAAATGATGCGCAGGTGATCGAACGTGCGGTGCGAGCCTTCAATCCATTCCCGGTATGTCACGCTGAATTGAATGGGGTAATGTTTAAAATCTGGCAGGCTGCCTTGTGCACAGATAAGTGCGGTGATCCAGGCGTAGTGACGGCTGTTGATAGGCGCGGCATAACGGTGGCATGCGGTAAGGCCGCGTTGAGGATGGAGCTGTTGCAACGACCCGGCGGAAAGGTGCAACCCGTAGAGCAATTTTTACAGGCTATGCCAGTTCAGGTTGGTGACTGCTTTACAGTGAATTAGATGCAATTCGTACAAATAGCTGCCAGCCTCATCGTTCAGCAAGTGCTGACGAAGGGGCGCAATCTTAATCGGGTGTTGGATGAATCGCAGCGTGGCAAAACTGCTTGGGTAGCGTCACAACGTGCAGCCTTACAGGATCTGAGTTATGGCACGCTGCGCTTTTATGGGCAGTTGCAGGCGGTATTGGATATGTTATTGCACAAACCATTGAAGGATGAGCGGGTGCGCTTCCTATTGCTCACTGCCTTGTACCAGTTGCAGTACAGTAAGTCTGCACAGCATGCGATAGTTGATCATGCAGTTCGTGCCGCACAAAGTTTGAATCCAAAAACGAGTGGCTTGGTTAATGCGATATTACGTAATTTTTTACGCAATCAGGTGATGTTGCTCAACCAGGCTGAACAACATCCAGAAGGAAAATACAGCTATCCGCAGTGGTGGATAGATGAACTGCGTGCGCAATATGGTGAGCGCAGTGCGGCACTTCTTAAAGCAGGTAATCTGCATCCACCCATGACTTTGCGTGTTAATCAGCGCAGAAATTCCTGTGTTGAGTATGGTGCTCTATTGGCACAGCAGGGAATAGACGCAGTGGCTGTCGAACCGGATGCACTAAAGTTGAAAAAACCGGTGTCAGTTGATAAGTTGCCAGGGTTTTTTGACGGCATGGTCTCGGTGCAGGATGCAGGGGCGCAATATGCCGCACATTTGCTGGATGCTCATGACGGGATGCGCGTACTGGATGCTTGCGCTGCACCTGGCGGCAAGACTGCGCACATTTTAGAGCTGGCGATGGTTGAGATGTTAGCGCTTGATAAGGATGCAACACGTTTACAACGTGTCGCAGAAAATTTACAGCGTTTAGGGCTGTCTGCGAGGCTGGAGGTTGGTGATGCTGCTGTTCCGGAAAAATGGTGGGATGGTAAAGCTTTCCAGCGTATTCTTGCTGACGTACCCTGTTCTGCTTCTGGCGTGGTGCGTCGCCATCCTGACATCAAATGGCTACGCCGCCGCAAAGATATTGAACAGTTCGCTTCACAACAACTGGATATCCTGAGTGCACTGTGGCAGCTATTGGAACAAGATGGTAAATTGCTTTACGTCACCTGTTCAGTATTTCAGCAGGAGAACGAACATATTATCAAAGCATTTCTGACACGGCATTCAGAGGCATGTCGCTTGCAGGTCATACTGCCGGAAGACAAAGAGGGAAAATTGTTGCCCAATGATGAGCATGACGGATTCTTTTACGCGTTACTGCAAAAAAAAGCATAGCTTGTGGCTATGTGGCGCTATGCTCATTTGCTTATGGGCTGCTACAGCGTATGCGGACGGTATCTACGTCAACAAAGCTGAAATGCGCCTGGAAGAAGATGGTTACCATCTTTCTGCCAACTATGACATTAGTTTAACCACGGTGATGCAGCAGGCATTATCGCGTGGTATTCCCATACATTTTATTGGTGAATTTTCACTTACCCGCCCTCGCTGGTACTGGTTGGATGAGGATGTTTTTTATGGGGAGCAGAACGTCAAACTTTCCTATAATGTTTTGACGCGCCAGTATCGAATTGCGCGAGGGGCGCTGTTCCAGAATTTCTCTAATCTTAAAGACGCAATAAATATTCTGGCCAGACAAAGCTCAAAGCCAATTCCTGTTGAACTGCTAAATAAAAATTCAAGCTATTTTACGGAGTGGGTGAAAAGAGATAACGCCCTTATAGCTAAAGTTCGTTTGCGACTGGACAACGCACAATTACCCAAATTGTTGCAAGTGAACGCGTTATCCGGAAGCGACTGGACACTTAATTCGGAGTGGTATGAATGGGAGATCAGTCCGGAAGAAATAATCATGAGCCAGCCAGTCGATAATAAGTGACAGTACAGTGAAGAATCTTATCCTGATTAGTGTAGTGCTTGCCGTTGTATTGCTGGTATTGTTGTCCGGCAATAGTGCCAACACTGAGGTGTTTTCTTCTAATTATAATGCCCTGCTCTGGTTGATTGGTGTATTGGCGTTATATCTGGTGGGTTTGTCTGCTTATCAGCTGTGGCGCTTGCGCGGCAAACTTAAAAATAAAGTATTTGGTGCAAAACTGACTCTGCGTCTGGTGGTATTTTTTACGTTGATCGGAGTAATGCCGGGTATTTTGATTTATGCGGTATCAGTGCAATTTCTCGATAAGAGTATTGAATCGTGGTTTGACGTGCGTGTCGAAAAGGCTCTGGAGGGTGGACTCAACCTTGGTCGGAGTGGTCTTAACAATAGTTTGAGCGAACTTGTGAAGAAGGGGAAATTTACGGCTTTATTGCTGGCCGAGAAGGACCCGAAACAATATCAGCTGGCATTGGATCAACTGGTAGCGGAAAAAGTTGTGCAAGAAGTTGCTTTGTTTGCTGCGAACGGCAAATTGATAGCGTTCTCTTCGGGTAGTAACGCGCAATTGCCCGATATGCCAGACGGTAATTTGATAAGGCTGACTCGGGAAAAAGGTGAATACTCGGTGATCGATACTTTGCCGCACAAGGGATTGACGCTACGTTCCCTGGTGATGGTGAATGCAAATGATTTGAATGGGGGGCGTGCGGTACTGCAATTTACTCAGCCAGTACCAAAACAGATCAAGGAGGATGCCGAGACTGTACAGGCCGTATATAGGGATTATCAGGAGCTGACATTCTCGAGACTTGGTTTGAAGCGTTTATATGCAATCACTTTGACGCTGTCGTTGTTGGTGGTGGTTTTAACGGCCGTATCAGTAGCTTTTTTTATTAGCGAACGAATCGGTTCATCGCTTGAAGCACTTGCTGAGGGAACTCGCGCCGTAGCACAAGGTAACTTTACCGGGCAATATCCAATTCGCAGTAGTGACGAGTTAGGTGCATTGACTGGCTTGTTCAATCAGATGATACGCCAGCTTTCAGATGCTAAAGCTGCCAGTGAGTTACAGCAAGGCCAGGTGATGCGTGCCAAAGGGTATTTGGAAAGTGTTTTGACCCACCTTTCTTCAGGTGTGATAGGTCTAGATGATAATTTACGCTTGCGCTCGATGAATACGAGCTCAGTACAAATTCTAGGTGTGCCGTTACACGAAATGCAGCGCATGAATCTGGAACAAATTGGTGAAAAATCCTCTTTGCTTAACTCATTCTGCCGCACCATTAGTGATGCTTTTGCGGACACGCCGAATGAAGAGTGGCAACGCCAAATAGAGCGGCTAAGCAAAAATGGCAATCAAATATTATTAATGCGCGGTACACGTTTGCCGCCCGGTTCTGGAGCCGGTTACGTGGTGGTGTTTGACGATATCAGTCATCTATTGAGTGCGGAACGTCAAGCAGCATGGGGGGAGGTTGCGCGTCGTTTGGCGCACGAGATAAAGAATCCACTGACCCCGATCCAGCTGTCAGCCGAACGTTTGCAGCACAAACTTAAAAGCAAATTAGACGAAGATGACGTAACGTTGTTGGCGAATGCTACGCAAACCATCGTTAGCCAAGTCGCAGCCATGAAAAACATGGTGAATGATTTTGCTGATTATGCGCGCGGCCCAGCGTTGAAATTATTGCAGTTAAATTTACATGAGTTGATCAAAGAGGTGCTGGGATTGTATGAGGCGCATGATATCCCTGTCGTGTTGAAACTGGAGGCGACCAAGAGCGAAATAAACGGTGATGCTACACGGCTTAGACAAATTATTCATAACCTGCTGCAAAATGCTCAGGATGCGCTGAAAGGCGTAGAAGAACCACAAATAACCTTACACACGGAGACACATAACAAGGAAATCAATCTGTATGTCGAGGATAACGGTTCGGGATTATCCGAAAAAGTGCTGTCAAATGCTTTTGATCCTTACAGAACGACCAAAGCCAAGGGTACCGGGCTTGGATTGGCTATAGTGAAAAAAATTGTGGAAGAGCATGGTGGTCATATAACTATTGAAAATAGATCAACAGGTGGAGCACGTGTAAGAGTTGCTCTTCCACTAGCCGAGGAGGCGTAATGAGCAGTAAAAATATTCTGGTGGTAGATGATGAGGTCGGTATCCGTGAATTATTATCGGAAATCTTGTTCGATGAGGGATATCAGCTGCATTTAGCCG
>Ga0316187_10002555_pt1 | contig 15843 bp, 19 predicted proteins | sample CroRivburrow1_MG_FD_204927 | JGI IMG/M metagenome (GOLD analysis project Ga0316187, IMG submission 204927) | Coastal sediment microbial communities from Maine, United States - Cross River worm burrow 1 | ecosystem: Environmental > Aquatic > Marine > Coastal > Sediment | place: USA: Maine... | reverse complement strand
TGGAGGCTGTCACCGGGCCCGCCCAGCGGAAGTATCGGCAATTCGCTCGCCCAAATTTCACCGAGATGGTCAGTCGTACTATCCTGTGCATCCTGGCGCAGAATCGTAAGCACCCAGCTTTCCGCACCCAGCGCCGCCTGAATCGCTTCCTCACGGTACATCGACACGTACGTGCGCCGCAGGTCGAGCGAGTTATCCCACTCCAGGCTGAAGATCAACGTGGTGATCAGCGCCATAATCAGCATCGCTGTAATTAACGCTACACCCCGTTGCCTTCTCATGGCGCGATCTCCAGGAGGCGAGTAATTTCGCCCTGGTCAGGCAACGTCAGGACAATCTCGACGGCCCTGGGGCGGTTGCGCATGCCTGCGCCACCCTGCTGGCTCTCTGGCGGCCAGACTTCGGACAGTTCTCCGCTCGCGGAGTAGAAACGAAAGTAGAGGCTTTCGACGTCGTCCAGCAGGACCGTGATGATAGGTTCGTTTGCATAGGTACGATCAAGAACACCCCAGTGATATCTGAGGAGCTCATCTTCCTCGATTCGGTATGCGACCCGCTGCAACGTCCCGCGGGGCAGCCCAACCGGATTTCCCCAACCACCGTGCGTCAACTCGAGAGCAAACTCCGAACCGAGCGCACTGCGCAGCGCCGGAACATAGGTATCCCCGAGCTCCGAGCGAATCGGGCGCGGCGCGGTCTGCAACAGGTCGCTACTCAGGTAGCGAATGGTCCGCTGCACAGACTGCAAGCGCTCCATGCGGTCGGTCAAATAGTCGGCGTTGGACAGCGTTGAGCCAAGAGCAGAATAGGCGAGCATCGACATGATACCGAATACCGCCAGAGCGACGAGCACTTCGATCAGAGTAAAGCCCGAGTGTGCCCGTCGGATCATTCGCGTGCCCCGGAACCTTCCGACCCTCGATTCCAGGCCCTGTTACTTTGCCCGGGAATCACGGGTTCGCCGATGAACCCGGTTACCTTGCGGATGACAGCGCTACCGTCCGCGTAGGATATTTCCACATCGACGCGGAAGAGATTATCGATGCCACTTTCAGATGTTACCGCGCGCCACCGCCAGGTTTGATTTGCGTAGTCGACTTCACCACTGGTCGCAGTGACCTCCGGAATGACATTTGCCAACCGCAACTCGGCAATTTTGTTTTGCGCGATCCAACTGGCGAAGGTGCGTTCCCGCATCGAATTCGACGTGTCAATCATGCGACTCATTTTGGCCGCAACCGCGGTGAGCGACAGCGCGATGATAGCGAGCGCGACCATAACTTCGACGAGGGTAAATGCCCTGAGGTTTCTGCGCCCGGCAATCATTGGTCTTCGGGGTCCTGGAACTTGATGTCGCCCAGTAAATTACTCTCGAGGACGATCACCTGGTCGAGATCCTGGCGCTGGACACGTAACTCAAAGGGCGTCATGTCGCCGCTCGAAAATACGAGTATGTGTGGGGCATATTCCTCAGCAATACTTACATCTTTCTTCTCGTCAGGTGCTTCGGTCTTTGCCGGTTCCGCATCAAGCAGAACGCGCTGGCCTTCGACCCACAATTCGAACTCCATTTCTTCGGGGAGCTGCCGCATTCGCAACGTGTCGTCGCCGATCAACTCGCTCCAGATGTTGAGCAGGGGATCGAACTCGACGAAACGAAACCCGCCGCTCATGAACTCGATACCGAATTCGCGACCCTGCATGACCGCCTCATCCTGCGCTACCTGAACCAGCGCCACAACGCGCCGACCTTCCTCGCGCAAATCCCGATCATCACCGAGTACACCGAGCGACAGCACGGCTATCGACATGACGACGGCAACAATCGAGACAACCACAAGGATCTCGATTAGCGTAAAAGCCCTACTAAGGCGGTGAATTTTCATCGATACGGGTCGATGTGCCGCTGCGTTCGGCGCTAGGACAGGTCCCAGTTACCGATGTCAGCATCGACACCCTCACCACCGGGTCGATTGTCGCGCCCAAGGGTATAGATGTCGATTTCGCCCTGGTTACCAGGATTCAGATAGAGATAGGGATTTCCCCACGGATCATTTGGCAGTTTGGGCAGGTATCCGCCCGATTTCCAGTTCTTTATATTCGGGTCCGCCGGCTTGTTCACAAGAGCCTCAAGACCCTGTTCGCTGCTCGGATAGGTGAAGTTGTCGAGGCGATAGAACTTGAGTGCGTTCTCGATATTGGCGATCTCGGCCTTGGCCTTGGTGATCTGGGCATCATCAACACGACCAATGACGTTCGGGGCCACGATGGCTGCCAGAATGCCGATAATTATCACGACGACCATGATTTCGATCAGCGTGAAACCGCGCTGGCGGCGAACAGCTGATCGAGACTCTGAAGATTGACTCACAACATTTGCTCCACGGCGCAAAGGCGCCGAAATTGACTCAGTAATTGATTAAACGTCAGTATACCAAACATGGGGTTACACAAAGGCGACTCAAGTCGCTACCAAAGTCTCGGATTCGCAGGCTGGGTGCTGCCAGCTGCGCTGCTAAGCTGCGCTGTAGTCATCGCCATTTTCGGTGACGCAGGCCGCATCTGGCTCAGTTATGATCGCCCGGAGATAGCGGCGGGCCAACTCTGGCGCCTTTTGAGCGGCCATTTCGTGCACCTCGGCATTACCCACCTGATCTGGGATGCGGCGGGATTTTCGTTGGTCTGGTACCTGGTAGGCCAGTCCTTCGACCGCATTCAGTGGGGCATCGTGTTGCTGGTGACTATTGTCGGCATCGATCTCGGCTTCTGGTTTCTTGAACCGAACCTGAGCTGGTACGTAGGCCTCTCTGGTCTCGTGCATGGCTTGCTGGCCGCGGGAATCGTGGGAAGTCTCAAATCCGGACGTGTCGATATGTGGATTCTTGGCGCCGCCCTGATCGCCAAGCTTGTGTACGAGGCTTTGGTGGGTCCTTTACCTGGCTCGGAAGAATCGAGCGGCGGCAACGTCATCGTTGCTGCACACATATACGGCGCGGTCGCCGGCGCGATCGCGGCAGCTGCGATCCTGATTAGAGTCCGGACTCAGGCGGCTATATAATGCGCGGCCACGAGTGGCCTCTTTTAGGGAGAACGATGTGTCCATAGCGATGGTATTCCCCGGTCAGGGTTCCCAGTCACAAGGCATGCAGGCTGATCTTGCGGCCGAGTATCCCCTGGTACAGGAAACCTATGCCGAGGCAAGCGAAATTCTTGGCTATGATCTTTGGCAGCTGGTGCAAGGCGGACCGACCGAAAAGCTCGCGGAGACTGTTGTAACGCAGCCCGCGATGTTGACCGCCGGGTACGCATCCTGGCTGGTGTGGCGGGCCGCGGGCGGCGCCCAGCCGGCACAAATGGCAGGACACAGCCTGGGCGAGTACACAGCACTTGTTTGTGCTGGCGCGATCGGTTTTGCCGATGCGGTGAGGATCGTCAAGAAGCGCTCGGAACTCATGCAGGCCGCTGTGCCGGTCGGAGTCGGCGCCATGGCGGCCATAATCGGACTCGATGACGAAGCCGTGATGGCCGTTTGCGACGACGCGTCCGCCATTGGCGTGGCGGAAGCTGTGAATTTCAACTCGCCTGGCCAGGTCGTCATTGCCGGCCACAAAGAAGCGGTTGCACACGCTGTTGCGCGTGCGGAGGCGAACGGAGCGCGACGCGCCATTATCCTGCCCGTGAGTGTCCCGTCACATTCGTCGCTTATGATCGGGGCAGGCGAAGCGCTGGCGGAGACACTCGCAGGGGTCGAATTCTCGGTCACCAACGTGACCGTGATCAACGCCACCGAAGCAACGGCGTACACGGACGGTGACGACATGCGCACGCGCCTCTCGCACCAGGTTTATCGCCCTGTCCGATGGGTATCTACGATAAACGCCATGCTCGACAGCGGGGCGACATCGATTGTCGAGTGCGGACCGGGTAAAGTACTTGCCGGTCTCGTGCGACGTATTAGCCGCGCCACTCCTGTTGGCACAATCGATTCAATCAGCGGCCTGCAAAAGGCGCTCGAAGTATAAGGAAGCATTATGAGCAGTTCGTTCACAAACAATGCGCTGGAGGGTGAGGTTGCCCTGGTCACAGGCGCGTCCCGTGGCATCGGCGCATCGATTGCAGAAGCGCTGGCCGCTGCCGGCGCAACGGTTATCGGTACGGCAACCACTGAAGGCGGTGCCGCCGGGATCTCTGATGCACTGGGCGGCAGCGGCCGAGGTATCGTGCTGAATATCTCGGACGCCGAATCTGTTGCGACTGCGATCAAGAATATCCAGGACAACGAAGGTAGCCCGACGATTGTCGTGAACAATGCCGGTATTACACGCGACAACCTGCTCATGCGTATGAAAGCGGAAGAGTGGGAGGACGTTTTATCGACCAATCTAAGTGGCGTCTATCGGGTCAGCAAAGCGTGCTTGCGCGGCATGATGAAAGCGAAGAAAGGCCGCATCATCAGCATAGCGTCCGTCATCGGTATCATGGGCAATGCCGGGCAATCCAATTACGCGGCGGCAAAGGCTGGCATCATCGGCTTCTCTAAATCGCTGGCGCGTGAAATTGGTTCTCGAAACATCACGGTCAATGTTGTGGCCCCCGGTTTTATCGACACCGATATGACACGGGTCCTGCCGGAAGAGCAAAAAAACGCCATGCTGACCCAGGTGCCGCTCGGGCGCCTCGGGGACGGGCAGGACATCGCGAATGCCGTCGTTTTTCTGGCCTCAGCCGCTGGCGCCTATATCACGGGCGAGACCCTGCATGTCAATGGTGGAATGCTGATGGACTAAATTGATCGGTTTTGTGTGTAGATTGCCATGAACGATTCACATACAATACCGTGCCACAGTCATACAGCACCTTGAATTATCAAGGACTTACATGGATTTTTAGGGTTTTTTGCGGTGCTATCCCGCGCCAATCAATACCCTGACGTGCAACATTTTTGATGAGTCTTCTCAGGAGAAGCGACCACTATGAGCAGTATCGAGGAACAAGTTAAGAGCATCGTTGCAGAGCAACTCGGCGTTAAGGAAGACGAGGTGACGAACGATGCTTCCTTTGTCGATGATCTCGGCGCCGATTCGCTGGACACGGTCGAGTTGGTGATGGCTCTCGAAGAGGAATTCGAAACCGAAATCCCCGACGAGGAAGCTGAGAAGATCACGACCGTTCAGCAAGCGATCGACTTTGTGACCGCTCGCAAAAGCGACGGCTGAGTCCGAAGGCGCGGTGCTTTGCACCGCGCCTTCTCTTCACCGCGACACATCGGCAGTTCTGCCAAAACATTCGGAATCATCTTGAAACAACGACGCGTCGTTATTACTGGCATGGGAATCATCTCGCCGGTAGGTAACCGGCTGGAAAAAGCCTGGTCAAACGTCTGCGAGGGCGTTTCAGGAATTGAACTTGTCGAAGACTTTGACACGAGTTCGTTCTCGACACGCATTGGCGGCATGATCCACAATTTCGACGCGAGCGACTATATGCCGTCGAAAGATGTTCGCCGAACCGATCCGTTTATCCACTACGGTATTGCCGCCAGCATCGAGGCAATCAAGCACTCCGGACTGGAAATAACGGAAGAGAACGGGCACACCATCGGCATCGCTATGGGCTCCGGTATCGGTGGCATCAAGACCATCGAAGACAATCACAACAAGTTTCTTGCTGGTGGCCCACGCAAGGTCTCGCCGTTCTTCATCCCGGGAAGCATTATCAATATGACCTCGGGTTACGTTTCGATCTTGCAGCACATCACCGGACCCAATGTCTCGATCGTGACCGCGTGCGCAACGTCTGCCCATTGCATCGGGTTCGCCGGACGCATGATCCAGCATGGTGATGCTGATGTAATGCTCGCTGGTGGCTCTGAGTACGCTACTACACCTGCAGCCATGGGCGGTTTTTGTTCCGCCAAGGCAATGTCGACCCGCAATGACGAGCCTACCAAGGCGAGCCGCCCGTATGACATCGACCGCGACGGCTTTGTTTTGAGCAATGGTGCAGGCTGCGTGGTGCTTGAAGAACTGGAACACGCGAAAGCGCGGGGCGCCACGATCCATGCAGAGCTGATCGGGTTCGGAATGAGCGGCGATGCCTTCCACATCACAACTCCGCCGGCGGATGGGGAGGGGGCTCGCAAGGCGATGGTTGCGGCCATTCGCGACGCAGGTATCGACCCGTCCGATGTTGATTACGTCAATTCACACGGCACATCGACCCCGGCCGGCGATATTGGCGAATCCATCGGCATACGCCGGGCGTTTGGCGATGCGGCCGACAAATTGATGGTGAGTTCGACCAAGTCGACGACAGGGCACATGCTCGGTGCGGCCGGCGTGGCTGAAGGCATATTTTGTGTGCAGGCCCTCAAAAACCAGGTGGTACCGCCGACCAGCAACCTGGATAATCAGGATCCTGCTTGCGACCTTGATTGCGTACCGAACGACGCGCGCGATGCTAAAGTGCGCACAGCCCTGTCCAATTCATTTGGGTTCGGCGGCACAAACGGAAGCCTTATTTTTCGCGCATTTGACTGACCGGAGTGATCAGATTTGAAGCGCCTGCTCATTCTCGGCAGTGCTGTTCTCGGCCTTTTGGTCCTGGTTGCCGCGTTTGCGGCCTTCAAGATAAGCGATTTCCTGCATACGCCGATCAACGCAGGTGACACAGGCATCGATTTTGTTATCGAGTCCGGCACGTCATTTCGTGCCGTCAGCGACGACCTCGCAGAACAGGGTGTCATCAGCAATTCCCGCGCCTTTCGCGCCTATGCGCGATGGACTGGCAAAGCCAACGCTATACACGCTGGTGATTACCACATCCGAGCAGGAACCACTCCGATGGAATTGCTCGGGCAGTTCACCAGTGGTGACGTCAAGCTGTATTCCTTTACGATCATCGAAGGCTGGAATCACTGGGAGCTTCTACAGGCGCTGCGAGACGACGACTTTATTAACGTCACATTAAGCGACGAGGACTGGCCCGGACTGCTCACGGAACTTGGCGCAGAAGGGGCGCACCCCGAAGGCTTGTTTCTTCCCGAAACTTACCGATTTCCGCGCAACACAAGCGACCGGGATGTTCTTCGTCAGGCCTACGAGTTGATGCAGGACGCGCTGACCGAAGAGTGGCAGGCAAGGGCTAAGGACCTCCCGATTGCCACGCCGTACGACGCACTAATACTGGCATCGATCATCGAAAAAGAAACCGCGCGCGCGGACGAGCGGCCGAGGATCTCCGGCGTGTTTACGCGGCGTCTCCAGAAACGCATGCGGCTGCAGACGGACCCCACTGTCATTTATGGCATTGGGCCTGACTTCAACGGCAACCTGACACGCCGCGACCTGCGGACCGACACTCCCTACAACACGTATACGCGCGGAGGTCTGCCACCGACACCTATTGCGATGCCGGGACGTGCTGCCATCAACGCGGCGTTGCATCCCGCCGATGGCGAAGAGTTGTATTTCGTGGCGACGGGACTTGGCGATGGCAGCCACGCATTTTCTACAACCAAAGACGAGCATGACGCTGCTGTCGCACAATACCTGCAACGTCTGCGGCAGCAACGCAATCAATGAGTGACATGGAAACCGGCAAGTTCATCACATTCGAGGGTATCGAGGGCGTCGGCAAGTCGACGAACATACGACACCTGGTCCAGGCCATTGAGAATGCGGGTCACGCAGTACTGACGACCAGGGAACCCGGCGGCACCCCGATGGCGGAGCGAATTCGCGAGCTTGTGGCCGAGCACGGTGATGAGCCGATGCCGGACATCGCCGAGTTGCTTCTCGTCTTCGCCTCTCGCGCATTGCACGTCAATAACGTCATTCGACCTGCGTTGGCAGCAGGAACATGGGTAATCTGTGACCGTTTTACTGACTCAAGTCGGGCCTACCAGGGCGGAGGCCGCGGATTGCCATCCGAAAACATTGATCGACTGGCCGAGTGGGTTCACGGAGACCTGGTGCCTGATCTTACGATACTGCTCGATGCTCCTGTCGCAACAGGCATGGAGCGAGCAGGGCGGCGCAGCGACCCTGATCGTTTTGAATCTGAGCAGAACGACTTTTTTGAGCGCGTTCGGGCGACCTACCTGCAACTCGCAGAGGCCCATCCCGGGAGATTTGTAATCGTTGACGCGACTGAAAGTATCAACGACGTGCAGACCAGGATTGAGGGCATAGCGGCAACATTGCTCGGCAGTCCACATGATAAGAAAAGACATTAAGTAATAACAATAAGCTATTGAATATAATACCTTTACATTGGCTGAAAACCTTCGCAAGTGGTTGGCAGGACTATGAGGATCACGGTCGCATACCGCATGCGGTGCTCCTGACGGGACCCGCCGGCGTTGGCAAGCGCGCCGCGGCAAGGTGGATTGCCGCACGCAGACTGGGTATTGATGTCGAGTCCGCGCTGCCTGTTTACCCGGCGGAACGGCTCGAACATGCCGATCTGCATTGGGTGGCGCCGCTTGAGGACAAGGAAACCATCGGAATCGAGCAAATTCGGGGGCTCATCAACGAATTCAGCCTGACCAGCTACGAAGGGGTCGGCAAGGTTGCCATCATCGAGCCGGCGAATGCGATGACCCACAACGCGGCGAACAGCCTTCTGAAGACCCTTGAGGAGCCGTCAGGTACGGCATTACTGATTTTGATAGCAGACCGTGCAGGCCGGCTGCCAGCAACGATTTTTAGCCGCTGTCAGCGCCTCGACATCGCATTGCCCGGTGAAACAGAGGGCCTGGAGTGGCTGGACCAGCTGCAACCCGGCACAAGTTGGCGGGAGGCGCTCAGGCTGGCTGGCAACGCACCACTGGCGGCCATTGCTGCGATCGAGCAACTCGACACACATGCGTCAATGCGCAGAGACTTTGCCGGTGTCGCGGACGGTAGTATTTCACCGCTTGAGGTTGCGGCGCGCTGGACCAAGCTTGAGGCGCCATTTGTGCTCGATTGGCTCGCAAGACAGGTTCAACACGCCATTTTGATTGTAGCAGGGGGCGCTCAGAGCTCACCTGGCGGGGTAATTGACGAATCTGTGCTGCGGCACGTGGACAGGCGAAATCTGTTCTGCTATCTAGACATAATCAACCGGCTGCGTGGGCAGCCAAAGGGCTCTTATAACGTCCAATTGACGCTTGAGAGCCTCCTGATTGACTGGGCTGAAGGCCTTGCACAGAGGTAAGACTGTATGAGCAAACCGGGACTATTGACGCTGACAATCAAGGACAAGAGTGCCTTGTATCTCGCGTACATGCCGTACGTGATAAACGGCGGCCTGTTTATTCCGACCAATAGCTCGTATCGGCTTGGTGACGAGGTTTTCATGCTGCTCAATCTAATGGGCGAGGAAGAGAAGATTCCGGTCGCAGGCACCGTGATCTGGATGACGCCAAAAGGGGCACAGGGCAAGCGAACAGCCGGTATTGGTGTGCAGTTCAGCGACCAGGACCAGGGCAATACGCAAAAGAAAATTGAAAACTACCTGGCGGGCGCACTCGGCGGAGATAAGCCCACCCACACCATGTAAACAGCCTGAGGGCTGTTATTCCTTATTGACTCCACCGCTCAGAACGTAGGCCTGGTAGCCGCGTTCATTGAGGATGTAGGCTCCCGCGGAGCTGCGACGGCCGGTGTCACAGCACACAACGTACTTCTTGTCGTGATCCAGCGTGCTGATCTTCAGGCGGATGAAATACAGCGGAATATTGATCGCACCGTCGTGATGGTGATTTTCAAACTCACTGGGCAAGCGCACGTCGAGCCATTGGCCACCACCCTGGATGATCTGCTGCGCCTGGTTGGCGTCCACCCAGTCCAGCATCGGCTCATTCAGGAGTTTTTTGAAGTCATCTTTACCAAGACGCATTACGGAGCCTTCGGCGGACATCGTAACCGTCGCGTTGCGTTTCGCGTCTGAAATCAGTGCTTCTTCACCGAAGGTGTCACCGACCTGCAGTTCCGCCAGCTTGATTCCTTCTTTCGACAGCGGCGTTTCGCGCGTTACGACAGCGGCGCCGCGCGTCAGGACGTAAAAGTAGTCACCTTCTGCGCCTTGCTTGAGAATGACATCACCCGACTTGTAATTGATCTGCTGCATGCGCATGAAGATCGCCTGGATGTTGGCCGGTGGAATTTTGTGGAACGCCTTGGTCTGCAACAACATCGTCATCCAGTCATCGCCGCCACCGTCCGACTTGCCCTGCAACTCTGAAACCTCGTAGGTGCCGGTCTGGTCCCAGGTGAGCATGACATCCAGCAGGTCGCTATCGATCGAAATGAACTTGACACGATCCCGCGCTCGCGCGGAAACGCGACGCGGGAATACCGGCGCGACAGGATTTCTTGCGGGATCAGTTCCACCCACAACGGTCTCGACAACCTTGCCCTGGTCAACGAGTTCGAGGATCCCTGACGCGACATAGAATGTGCGTTTCTCCGTGTCGCCTTCTTTGAACAGGACCTGCCCCGGCGATAATTCACGCAGCTGAACCTTGCGGGCGAGGGCTGCAAGATTATCGCGCTTCAGCCCATCAAGCGGCGAAAAGCCCTTGAGCAGGTCTACATTTAGCTGCTCAGTCGACATAAGTGGCCTTGTATTTCTTCGTGTTATTGATTTTGGTCATTCCCTGGTGCACGGAAATTTGCAATAAATTCCCCAACTGCGCGTTATTCTACCTTTAATTCAACGACTTCCGGTACTGCATAAAGCACGCATCGTGAAGCGGCGCACAGTTTGAACGGCATTTAAGAGTGCCATGCCCATCAAAGCGCGGACCAACCCGGGTGCGGCGAGAATCGGCTGCCATGACTGGATGCCAGAGCCTCGAGACGGGATTTGACCTCATCGAGGCCGCGCTCACGCGCATAGTTGAGCGGCCCCCCTCTGAAAGGCGCAAAACCGGTGCCGAAAATGACGCCCGCGTCCAGCAGATCCGGATCCGTAACGACGCCATCTGACAGGCACGAGACGGCCTCATTCACCATGGCAAGCACGAGCCTGTCTTCGGTATCGGATGGCACTCCGGATGGGTCTTGCGGTGGTTTGACCGCTTTTCCGTCGATCCACGAGTAGAAGCCCTGACCCGACTTTCGACCCAGATTGCCGGCATCCACCATGCCCGCCAACCTCTCAGGCACCGGGCCATCCATTTTCGCACCCAGGACCTTTGAAACGTGCAGCACGACATCCAATCCAACACTGTCGACAAGCTCCACAGGACCAATCGGCATACCGAAAGCAACCGCAGCCTCGTCGATACTCGCCAACGCCACGCCTTCCTGGACCAGGTGCATCGCTTCGGTCATGTACGGTGCAAGAATACGGTTCACAACAAACCCTGGTGCGCTCTTGCACACGAGCGGAAATTTGCCGATGCCTTTGACAAATGCCAAGCAGATATCGAGCGCGTCCTGAGATGTGTCTTCGCACCGGACAATTTCCACGAGTGGCATTACGGCGACGGGATTGAAAAAGTGGATGCCGATAAAACGCTGTGGATCCTTGAGATTCGTGCGCAACTCTTCAAGGCGGATACTCGATGTATTGGTCGCAAGAATCGCGCCGGCCTTCATTGTTTCCTCGACAACTTTGTAGAGCGCCTGCTTCGCCTCGAGATTCTCGTAAATCGCCTCAATGATCAGGTCCGCATCTGCGACACCATCACCTTTGACGTCAGACCGTAGACGTGCGCTGGTAACCTGTCGCTCGTCATCGTTTCGAACACGTTTTTTAAATAGCTTCTGCGCACGCTCCATGGCTGGGTCTATGTACTTCTGCTCGCGATCCTGCAGTGTCACATCCAGCCCGCGCAGTGCACACCAGGCTGCGATGTCGCCACCCATTACGCCAGCCCCAATAACGTGCACACGCGACGCCTTTGAAGATGGTTTGTTGCCCTGTCCTTTGAGTTTGTTTTGCAGGAAGAACACGCGCACAAGATTGCGAGACGTGGGCGTACACATGAGATCCGCAAAAGACCTGGCCTCTGCTTCATAGCCTGTCCTGGGCGACGCGCCATAGCGCGACCACAAATCGATCATTGCATAGGGAGCAGGGTAGTGATCCTTGCGCGCCTTGGACGCGACCTGCTTGATCAGCATCGGTTTGATGAATGGACGGACTAACGACAGATTCAGAATGCGCTCGACGAACGGCGGTCGACTCTTCGGCGGCCTTGCTGCGACCATATCTTTGGCAGCCTGGCGCCAGTTGTCTTCGCTGGCGATGCGATCAACCAGGCCAATGCGCCGACCCTTCTCAGCCGTCACGGGGTTGCCGGTCAGCATTAACTGCATTGCAGGACGAACACCGCAAATCTGGACGGCACGCACGGTCCCGCCGAAACCAGGGTGTAACCCCAGCTTTACTTCCGGCAGTCCGAGAATCTTCTTTTCGCCAGGCAGTGCAACGCGATAGTCGAAAGCCATAACGAGCTCAAGCCCGCCACCCATAGCGAATCCGTTGATTACTGCGACGGTCGGGCAATCAAGTGACTCGATCTTGTCAAAGACCTGTTGGCCGAGGCGGGTGACTTCATAAGCCAGCTCTGGCGAAGTGACCGATGTGAATTCATTGATGTCTGCACCCATGACAAAGCCATTTTGCTTGCCTGAGTAGATGACGAACCCACGAGGAGTTGACGCATGCAACGAGTCAACGACAGTACTGAGTTCTGTCATCACCTCGGTCGACAATACATTGGCACTGGCGTCCGCTTTGTCGATGCATAGCCATGCGATGCCTTCGGCATCCAGTTCCAGTGAGAAATGCTGCAAGTCCACTAACTCGCTCCTTTCAAAACATTAAAGTCACAGACCAGCGGCAGGTGATCCGAGAGTCTTATTTTTGGCACTTCAAACCCCGTAACTTCGATGCCTTCCTGGTAAAGGATGAAATCCAGTTCCTTTCTTGGGGATCGACTCGGATACGTCGGAATGCCATCAGGATTTGCTGACGTCAGTCCGGCAGCGCGCATGAACAGGTAAATCTCGTTCTCGCCCCAGAAGGTATTAAAATCACCAGCAACAATGACCGGTTTCTCGGTTTCCTGAATCAGGTCGTAGAGGCGCCGCATTTGCAGATGCCGGTGACGGTATTTCAGGGACAGGTGCACCAGAAATACCGCGAACTCGCTCATCTCGAGTTCAATGATCAGTCGCTTGATACCGGTATCGAAATAATGAAATTTCTCACCATGTACGCGCGGCGCTGCCATGAACGCGTTCCCTTGCTTGCGAACAATCGGCAGCATCTTGTTGAACGATTTCGTGCCGTATTTCGTTTCATACGACGTGTTCATGCCCAGATCCGACGCGATTTTCTCCGCCTGGTTGACCTTGCGACTGCGGATGGACCCGGTATCCACTTCAATCAGGCCGACGATGTCCGGATCGACGGATTTTATGAACTTTGTGATCTCGGGAAGCACGTCCTTATTGCCCAGAACGTAGCCGGCGCCGGGCAGTGGCATGTGCATACTTGCACCACCACCAACGGCGTATCGAATGTTGTAGAGAAGGAGTCGCATGACGGGTCCGGGTACGATACCGAATAGCCGATACCATGGGAACCATTCTGCGCCTAACTCAGGTAGTTTCACAGCAGCGCCACGAATGGATAAACTTCATCCGTAGAGTGCTGAACAGGGAGCTAGCAGTGTCCGAAAAGAATCCGATCAGGGTGTTCGTAACCCACACATTCGTGGAAAGCGACGACTACATGCGCGTGTTCGAGTTTCTGGAGAGCGTCGACCGCTTCTATTACCTCAACGTCGCCAAGCCCGAGAACGTCCCGTCAGAAGGCGGACTCGAGGCAATCAAGGACGAGTTGATCCAGCAGATCAAGGCCTCCGAAGCACTGGTAGTGGTAGCTGACGCGTATGCCACCAAACCTGACCTGGTTAACTACATGATGGACGTCGCCGAAGCCAACGATATCGGCATGATCGCGATCAGGCCCTTCGGCGGCCTGACCGAGACGCATCCGGATGTCGTCAGCCGGGTTCAGGAACAGGTCGAGTGGAATGACCGCGAACTCGTAGATGCTATCAAGCGTCAGGCGCGCGGGGAGGACACGGCGCGATGGGAGGTTATCGACTTCCCCGGGTTTGATGCCAATGGGGAAATTGACGACTCGTGACCCGCCCACTGGTTATTGCTCATCGTGGCGCCTCCGGCTATCTGCCCGAGCACACGCTGGCAGCAAAGACCCTGGCATTCGAGATGGGTGCCGATTTTCTCGAACAGGATATCGTCGCGAGTCGCGACGACGAGCTTATCGTGCTGCACGATGTACTCCTTGACCGGGTATCTGACGTGGCGCTCAGGTTTCCGGGCCGCCACCGCGACGATGGTCGCTACTATGTTCGCGACTTTGACCTCGACGAAATCCGGTCACTCAGAGCATGGGAACGCATGCGCGCGGACGGCAGCGCCGTTTACCCCGGTCGCTACCCGGCACAACGTGGCGATTTCCGTATCAATACGCTGGCCGAGGAATTGGCACTGGTACAGCGACTCAATGCCGACCACGATCGATCGGTCGGGGTCTACCCGGAAGTAAAACGACCAGCCTGGCACAAGCAAGAGGGCATCGATATTGCGCCGCTGTTGCTCGGTACACTGGCGGATTTCGGCTACGAAGAGCACCCGGACCTGGTATACGTCCAGTGCTTTGATGACGCTGAAATTCGGCGCCTCAGGAACGAACTCAATTGCCCGTTCAAGCTCGTGCAGTTGATTGGTGAAAACACGTGGCACGAGGCAGAGACGGACTACAACGCGATGCGGACTGACGCCGGTCTACGTGAGATCGCCGATAGCGCCGATGCTATCGGCCCGCATATCGGGCACTTGTTCATACAAGGGGCTGATTCAGTGCCGGTGTCAACCGGCCTGGTGGCGATGGCCCACGATGCCGGACTTGCCGTACACCCCTATACATTCAGGGTGGATGAGTTGCCGGCCGGCTTTTCGTCCTTCGAGGACCTCGTTAGCTTCTGCGTTATCGAACTGGGCATCGACGGCCTTTTTACCGACTTTCCCGACAGGGTAGTGGAGCTAAGATTTCCTTAAGGAATAACCGCTATAGTCCGGCAAACTCCTATGTGCAAGACTCTTCAGGGATTGGGCTATCTATGTTTAGGCGACACTCTATGCGGCAACTGGGCTTGCTTTCAGCAGTTCTGCTTCTTTCCTGGCAGGCCAGCGTTGCCGACAATGCGACATTTAATATCACGGACCACGAAGGAAAAGTCGTCGTTCTCGACTTCTGGGCATCCTGGTGTGTGCCATGCAGGCGCTCATTTCCGTGGCTCAATGAGATGCACGCCAAGTATGGCGACGACGGTCTGGTCATTATTGGTGTGAATCTTGATCAGGAACAGTCCGAAGCAGAGGCGTTCTTGCAGGAATTCCCCGCACAATTTCAAATTCACTATGACGAAAGCAAAGCGCTGGCAACCCAGTACGAGGTCGTCGCAATGCCGAGCTCATACGTGCTTGGGCCCGACGGCGAGGTACTCAAGCGCCACTACGGTTTCAAGGTGAAGAAGCAGGAAGAATACGAAGCTGCAATTGTCGCAGCGCTTGAAAAACTCAAGTAATAGCAGTCTGGAGCAATTTGATGATCATTAGCAGGTTTGTTGCGGTTCTACTGGCGCTCGGCATCCTTTCAGGGTGTTCGTCAATGGGTGTTGAACCGTGGGAGCGAGATGTGCTCGCTAAAGAAGAAATGCAACTGACTACGGACGCGATCGAAGCGGCCACAGATGATCATATCTATTTCAGCAAAGAAGCCTCGAGTGGCGGACGTGGTTTCGGTGGT
>Ga0316187_10002554_pt1 | contig 15844 bp, 12 predicted proteins | sample CroRivburrow1_MG_FD_204927 | JGI IMG/M metagenome (GOLD analysis project Ga0316187, IMG submission 204927) | Coastal sediment microbial communities from Maine, United States - Cross River worm burrow 1 | ecosystem: Environmental > Aquatic > Marine > Coastal > Sediment | place: USA: Maine... | reverse complement strand
CTCAAGCGCGAGGACGTGCAGCCGGTGTTCTCCTTCAAGTGCCGCGGCGCCTACAACAAGATCTACCAGCTGCTGCGCAAGCAGCCGGATCTACAGGGGGTGATCGCCGCTTCGGCCGGCAACCACGCCCAGGGCGTGGCCCTGGCGGGGCGGACGCTGGGGCTGAAATCGATCATCGTCATGCCGCGCACCACGCCGGCGATCAAGGTCGATGCGGTGCGCAACTTCGGCGGTCGCGCGGTGTTGCACGGCGACAATTACGACGAGGCCTACACCCACGCCTGCCAGCTGCAGGAGGAAAAGGGCTACGCCTTCATCCACCCCTTCGATGACCCGCACACCATCGCCGGGCAGGGCACCATCGGCGTCGAGCTGTGCCGCCAGCACCCGGACGAGCTGCACGCGGTGTTCCTGCCGGTGGGCGGCGGCGGGCTGGCCGCCGGCGTGGCCACCTTCATGAAATACCTGCGCCCGGAGGTGAAGATCATCGGCGTCGAGCCGAACGACGCCAACTGCATGCAGCAGGCGCTGGCGCGCAAGCGCCGCGTGGCGCTGCCGCAGGTGGGCATGTTCGCCGACGGCGTGGCGGTGAAGATCGCCGGCAAGGAGACGTTTCGCCTCTGCCGCAAGTATCTCGACGAGGTGATCACCTGTTCGGTGGACGAGATCTGCGCGGCGATGAAGGATGTCTTCGACGACACCCGCACGCTGATGGAGCCGGCCGGGGCGCTGTCGGTGGCGGGGATGAAAAAGTACGTCGCCGAGCGCGGCTGCAGCGGCGAGAACCTGATCGCGGTGACTTCCGGCGCCAACATCAACTTCGATCGCCTGCGCCACGTCGCCGAGCGCGCCGAGGTGGGCGAGCACCGCGAGGCGCTGCTGGCGGTGACCATCCCCGAACAGCCGGGCAGTTTCCGCAAGTTGCTGCAGATGCTCGGCGGGCGGCAGATCACCGAGTTCAACTACCGCTACGCGGACAGCGAGCAGGCGCGCATCTTTGTCGGTGTGCAGCTCACCGCCGGCAATGAGGAGCGCGAGGCACTACTCGCCGCGCTGGCCGAGGCCGAGTACCCGGTGGTCGATATGACCGACGATGAGATGGCCAAGCTGCACGTGCGCTACATGGTCGGCGGCCGCGCCCCGGCGCAGGATGAACGGCTCTACCGCTTCGATTTCCCCGAGCGCCCCGGTGCCCTGTCGACCTTCCTCAACAAGGTGGGGCACAAGTGGAATATTTCGCTGTTCCACTATCGCAACCACGGTTCGGCCTACGGCCGCGTGCTGTGTGGCATCCAGGTGCCGGACGGCGATCAGACGCGCTTCGCCGGCTTCCTCGAAGCGCTCGGTTACAACTACCACGCGGAGAGCGACAACCCGGCCTATCGGGCCTTTTTGCGCTGAGGCGAAAAGGCCCGAGGTTGTGATGCGGGTCGAGATGGGGTGCGAAATCGGGGTCGGCGGAGGCGGCGCTCACTCCATGCCGAGGATGTAGGCCCACTCGGCCTCGCCCACCGGCATGATCGATAGCCGGTTGCCCTTGCGCACCAGCGGCATGTGCTCCAGCGCCGGCTGTTCCTTCAGCTCGGCCAGCGGGATGTTGCGCTTGAGATGGCGCAGGTATTTCACGTCGACCATGTACCAGCGCGGCTTGTCCGGATCGGATTTGGGGTCGTAGTACTTGGCCTCCGGATCGAAGGCGGTGTGGTCCACATAGCCCTCGCGGGCGATTTCCATGATGCCGACGATGCCGGGCACATCCGTGTTGGAGTGATAGAAGAACACCCGATCGCCGATCTTCATTTCGTCGCGCATCATGTTGCGCGCCTGGTAGTTACGCACCCCGTCCCAGTGGTCGGTCTGCCCCGGTTCGGCGGCCAGGTGATTGATACCGTAGACGTCCGGTTCGGACTTCATCAGCCAGTAGGCCATGCCTGCGCTCCTCTCGATTGGTCTTTCAGCGGCCGGTCAAGCGTTCGCCTTTGCCATCGGGCGGTAGATGCCGGCATCCGTGGCCGCCATCTGCAGCGGCACATCCCAGGATTCGGCGTCGAGCGCATCGACGCGCTGCAGCTCGTGGGCCACGCCGCAGAATACCGGCCGCGTCGCACCTTCGCGCAGGAAGGCGAAGCTGCGGTCGTAGTAGCCACCGCCCATGCCGAGGCGGTTGCCGGCGGCGTCGAAGGCGACCAGCGGCACCAGCGCCAGATCCAGCTCGCGCGGCTCGATCAGCGCGTCTCGTGACACCGCCGGTTCGAGCAGGCCGAAGGGGCGCTTTTCCAGCGGCTCGCCGGGCGCCCAAGGGGCGAACAGCAGGTAGTCGCCGTCCAGCACCGGCAGGTAGATCTGCTTGCCGTCGGCGCCAGCACGCTCGATCAGCGGGGCCATGTCGATCTCGCCGCGCACCGCGAAGTAGGCGGAGATGCGCGCCGCCGCGGCGTACTCGGGCTGGGCGATGAGTTGCGCGCGGAGAGCCTGCGCCGCGGCGGCTTGCGACGCGGCATCCAGTTGGCGCCGTGCGCCGCGCATCTCGGCGCGGAGGGCGTCGCGCGCCGCATTGCAATCTGTCATGGAGTGGTCTCTCGGGATGGGGTCGGGCCTGGCCCGCCTGCCGCCGCGGCTGGAGGTGGGCATCCTCCACTCTGCCGTCGCTGACCTTTAACCTTGAACCAGATGGTTCAGGTGGGGAAGTGCCGGCTCTCATCAGGCTTTCCGCCGTGGCGGACATGCTCAACAAAGAACTGAGGTACGACCCCGGGGTACGAAATTAGGCTCAAGGGATATTACCCGGCCCGCTAACGCACATCGCAGAGGATGCCCGGAACAGTACGGCGACGCATTGCGTTGCCGACGATCTGATTCTAGTCGAAGCGTCGGCGTGCGGTGCAACCTCTGAGCGACGCACGGTGTCGTTTTCATGGGGCGGACGGGTGAGCGGTACCTCGGCGACGGCCGCCCAGCGCGGTCGTCAATCATCCAGCGCGCTGGCGACCCGTTGCTGCAGCTCGGCGAGCCGCTCGCCGAGGGCGGCATGCTCGCTCTCCACGCCGCGCAGGCGCAGCAGCTCATTGGACAGGTTGAGGGCGGTGATCACCGCCAGGCGGTCGCTGCCGATAACGCTGCCGCGACCGCGCAGTTCGCGCATGCGCCGGTCGAGGTACTCAGCGGCCTCCAGCAGCGAGGCGCGCTCGTCCGGCTGGCAGGCGATCTGGTATTCCTTGTCGAGGATGCGCACGCGCACCGCTTGCAGGTCTTCCAAGCCTTTACTCCATCGCCTTCAGGCGCGCGATCATCGCTTCGACGCGTGAGCGCGCCAGCTCGTTTTTTTCCACCAGCCGGGCGCGCTCGGCGCTCAACTGGCGCTGTTGTTCGCGCAGGTTGTCGTTCTCCGCGCGCAGCTTGTCGCAGCGTTTCAGCAGGGCTTCGAGCTGCGTCTGCAGGGCGTCGAGCGTTTGGCTGGGGCTGTTGGTTGCGGCGGTGGGCTGGTCGTTCATGGGCGTAGATAGTAGCAGCGGCGCCGGTGGCGATGAAACGACTTCGCGCAAAGCGTGTACCGCCCGGCGCGCGGTGCTTAGAATAGCCACCCATGGATGCCACAACCTATGCCACCTTCGCCGAAGCGCTGCGCCGCGACGGCGCCGAAGTATCCCTCGCCGAGGCCCACGGACTACTCTGTGGGCTGCTCTGCGCGGACCCCGACAGCGCCGCCGAACGCTGGCTCGAACAGCTCTACACCGAGTCCGAGCCCGGCGCCGCCCGCGCCGCGCTGGACGCCCTGCGCGATCTCACCGCCGACCAGCTCGGCGGCGAGCAGCTGGATTTTGCGCCGCTGCTGCCCGGCGACGACGCGCCGCTGAGCGAGCGCGCCGACACCCTCGGCGATTGGTGCCAGGGCTTCGTCTACGCCCTCGGTGCCAGCGGTGTCGGCGCCGGCGGTGCGCCGCTGCCCGGCGATGCTGGCGAGCTGCTGGAAGATCTGGTGCAGATCTCCCGCGCCGGCCTCGACGAGGATGACGACTCAGAGGCCGAGGAGGGTGCCTACGCCGAGCTGCTGGAGTATGTGCGCGTCGGCGTGATACTGATCCACGAGGAATTGCAGCCGGAGGCCACGGCCGCCGTCGCCGCCGATCCTGGCGATAGCTTCGACGATACCTTCGACGATACCTTCGACGATGCCTTCGACAGCGCCGCAGGTGACGATGACGATCCACCGCCCGGCTATCCCGGCCACCCCGGTCACCGCGGAGAAGATCGCCTGCACTGAGCGTCGCGTTCGATGATCGCGACCAGCAACTGCAACCACTAGCCGCAACCATCGGCCACAATCCGGGCCGCCCACCGCGCGCGCCGCGCGCCCAGCGAGATGCCGCCATGCCAGCCAGTCAGTCCGCCAAGCCCGCCAGTCCGCAAACCGCCACGACACAGGCCGTGGCAGAGCCCGGGGCGCTGCCCGAGGGCGGCGCTCCGGCGAGCGGCAAGACGCTGTTCGCCGAGCGCGCCCGGCGCCGCCGCGAGTTGATGCGCGCCATGGGGCCGAGCGCGGTGGCGGTGATTCCCGCCGCGCCGCCGCGCACGCGCAACCGCGACGTCGACTACCCGCACCGCCAGGACAGCGACTTCTTCTACCTCACCGGCTTTACCGAGCCGGAGGCACTGCTGGTGCTGGTGCCCGGTCGCGAGCAGGGCGAATCGATCATCTTCTGCCGCGAGCGTGATCGTCAACGCGAGATCTGGGACGGTCGCCGCGTCGGTGTGGAGCAGGCCCCGCAGCTGGTTGGAGTCGATCACGCCTTCCCCATCGGCGACGCCGACGACATTCTCCCCGGCCTGCTGGAGGGCCGCGACAAGCTCTACTACCCGATGGGCCGCGAGGTGGAGTTCGACGCCCGCGTCATCCAATGGGTCAACCGCGTCAAGGAGAAGGTCCGCGGCGGCGTCCACGCCCCGCGCGAGATGATCTCCCTGGAATTCCACCTGCACGAGATGCGCCTGATCAAGAGCCGCGAGGAACTGCGCCAGATGCGCCGCGCCGGCAGGCTCTCCGCCCAGGGCCACATCCGCGCCATGCAGGTCTGCCGGCCCGGCCTGCGCGAATATCAGCTGGAGGCGGAGCTGAGCTACGTGTTTGGCCGCGATGGCTGCGGCCACGCCTACTCGCCGATCGTCGGCGGCGGCGACAACGGCTGCATCCTCCACTACACCGAGAACAGCGAGGAGCTGCGCGACGGCGATCTGGTGCTGATCGACGCCGGCGCCGAGTACGCCGGATACGCCGGCGACATCACCCGCACCTTCCCGGTCAACGGCCGCTTCAGCGAGGCACAGCGGGAGATCTACCAGCTGGTGCTGAGGGCACAGCTGGCGGCCATCGACGAGGTGCGCCCCGGCCAGCACTGGGATGCCCCGCACACCGCCGCGGTGCGCGCGCTCACCGCCGGGCTGGTCGATCTCGGCCTGCTGCAGGGCGAGGTCGACCAGCTCATCGAGGACGGCACCTACCGCAAGTACTACATGCACCGCACCGGCCACTGGCTGGGCATGGATGTACACGACGTGGGCGAATACAAGGTCGACGGCCAGTGGCGTGAGCTGGAGCCGGGGATGGTGCTGACCATCGAGCCGGGGCTGTACATCGCCAGCGACAGCGATGCGCCGGAGCAGTACCGCGGCATCGGTGTGCGCATTGAGGACGACGTCGCCGTGACCCGCGACGGCTGCGAGGTGCTCAGCGCCGACGTACCCAAGGACATCGACGCCATCGAGGCGCTGGTGGGCAGCGCGCGGTGAGCAGTGCCGCCGAGGCCGACTGCGATGTGCTGATCAGCGGCGGCGGCATGGTCGGTGGCTGCCTCGCCGTGGCCCTGGCGCGGTGCGGCCATCGCGTCGCCGTGGTCGAGGCGCAGGCCCGGCTACGGGGCCAGGCACAGAGTGTCGATTCGCCAGGCAACTATGACGACCGCGCCAGCGCCCTGTCCTGGGGCTCGCGGCTGCTGCTGGAACAGCTCGGCCTGTGGCCCGAGATCGCCGCGGCGGCGGCACCCATCGAACACATCCACGTCTCCCAGCGCGGCCATTTCGGCGCCACCCGCCTGCACGCGGAGGAAGAGGGCACCGCCGCCCTCGGCTACGTGCTGGAGAACCGCGTCCTCGGTGCCGCGCTGGCGCCGCGGCTGACCACCGATCCGGCCATCGAGCTGCTCGCCCCGGCGCGGATCATCGGCTTCGAGCCGGTCGATGGTGGCGTCGTTGCGCGCGTCTCCCTTGCTGGTCAAGACAGCGGCCAAGTCGGCGGCGAGCAGTGCAGTATCCGCGCTCGGCTGCTGATCGCCGCCGAGGGCACGCGCTCACCGCTGCGCGAGCTGGGCGGCTTCGAGCTGCGCGAGACGCCCTACGGGCAAAGTGCGGTGATCGCCAATATGGATGTCGAGCGCGATCTCGCCGGCTGGGCCTTCGAACGCTTTACCGACAGTGGCCCGCTGGCGCTGCTGCCGCTGCACGCGGCCGGCGACGGCGGTGCCGGGCTTGGTGGCGATGGTCGGCGCTGCTCGCTGGTGTGGACGCTGCGCGATGCCGATGTGGACGGCGTGCTGGCGCTGGACGACGACGAATTCCTGCGCCGCCTGCAGGCGCGCTTCGGCTGGCGCGTCGGGCGCCTGCTGCACGTCGGCCGGCGCAGCGCCTTCCCGCTCGGTCTGGTGGAGGCGTTGCCGCAGTACCGCGGGCGCCTGCTGTTGCTGGGCAACGCTGCGCGCACCCTGCACCCGGCGGCCGGGCAGGGCTTCAACCTGGCGCTGCGCGATCTCTGTGCGCTGGCCGAACTGCTCGGCGAGGCGCGCGCCAACGATGCCGGCAGCGACCCCGGAGACGCCGCGCTGCTGGCCGAGTTCGCTGCGCGCCGGCACGCCGATCAGCGCGCGGTGGTGCGCATGACCGACGGTCTGGTCAAGCTGTTCTCCAGCCGTTGCAGGCCGCTCGGCCAGCTGCGCGGCGCCGGCCTGCTGGCCTGCGATCTGCTGCCAACCCTGCGCCATGCACTGGCGCGGCAGAGCATGGGCCTGCACACGCGCTTGTCGCTGCCGGGCTGAGAGCTCAGTGGCGGCCGCCGCCGCGATGGCCGCCGCGGTCGTGGTCGTGGCGGTAGCCGCCGTGGCCGTGGCTGTGGTCGCGCCGCCCCCGGTAGTGACGGCGGCGGTGGTCGCGGTGGCGCCACCAGGCACCGTAGTGGTTCTGCCACTGGCGGTGGTCGTGGCGACCGTAGTGGCCGCCGAGCGGCAGCTGGATCTGCCAGTGGATGCTGTGACTGCCGCCGTCGGTGCTCCCACCGCCGTGAGCCCAGGTCAGCGGCGTCGCCAGCAGCATGGCCGCGGTGCCCGCGGCGAGAATCAGTTTGCGCATGTCGCACCTCGCTGTGTGCCTTTGCCGGGTGTGAGCCGCAGTCTGTGCGCGCCGTGCTGAACCGTTACTGAACGCCTTTTTGTCGCCGATCTGCCGCCGATTCGCCACCACGGGAGGCACCGTGTACGTCGCCATCAGCTACCTGCACCTGAGCTGTGTGGTGCTGAGTTTTGCGCTGTTCAATCTGCGCCTGGGGTGGATGTTTCTCGATTCGCCGCTGCTGCGACGGCGCTGGGTGCGCCTGCTGCCGCATGTCATCGACACCTTGCTGCTGATCGCCGGGGTGGCTCTGGCGGTGCAGCTCGGCCAGTACCCGCTGCTCGATGCCTGGCTGACTGCCAAGCTGTTGGGTCTGCTGGCCTATATCGTGCTCGGCAGCCTGGCGCTGAAGCGCGCGCCGACCCGACGGGCGCGGCTGCTGGCGGCGATCGGCGCCTGGCTGGCCTTCGCTTTTATCGTCGCCGCCGCGCTGACGCGCTCGCCGCTGCCGTGGGTTTGATCGCCACCCAGCGGGCGCTGCGCCCCGCGACTTGCGGGGCTGCGCTGGGTCAAGTGCGGCCGGCTCCACTGCAGTAGCCTTGCGCGGATGGATATCCCCGCTCATCTGCTTCCCGCTGGCTGGCTGTGGATGGCTTGGTGCGTCTGCGTGGTTTTGCTGTCGGCGGCGCTGTGGCGCGCGCCCTGGTACAAGCTGGACAGCGAGGCACTGCACGTGTTTCTCGGCGCAGTGGTCTGCCTGATGGTGCTCTGGTCGCTGCGCGCAGGGGTTCAGCCCGGGCTGAGTTTTCACCTGATCGGCGCCACCGCCGCCTGCCTGCTGTTCGACTGGGCCTTCGCCCTGCTTGCCATGAGTCTGGTGCTGGCCGGGGTGACCCTCTCCGGGCAGGGCGACTGGCCTGGCTTCGCTGTCAATCTGCTGCTCATGGCGGCGCTGCCCATCGCCATCACCCGCGGCCTGCTGACCTTCGCCTGGCGACGCCTGCCGGACAACTTTTTCATCTACGTGTTCGTCAACGCCTACCTGGCCGCGGCGCTGTCCAATATTGCCGTCGGTCTGCTCGCCACCGGGCTGCACGCCGCCGCGGGCAGCTATCCGCTGGGTCGTCTGCTGGAGGGGTTTCTGCCGTTCTTTCTGCTCACCGCGCTGCCCGAGGCGGTATTCAGCGGCGTGGTGATGACCGGCGTGGTGGCCTACCGACCGCGCTGGGTGGCGACCTTCGACGACAGTCGCTATCTGCGCCGCTGAGCGCGGCGCGGGAGCCCGTCGGTGCGCGCTCAGCCGGCCGCGCGCTGCGCGTTCTCGGCGCTGTAGTGCAGCGGCAGCCGCAGGCGTAGCAGGGTGCCGCCATCGCGGCGGTTCTCGGCATTGATCGTGCCGCCGTGCAATTCCACCAGCTCGCGGCTGATGGCCAGGCCGAGGCCGGTGCCGCCGGCGCCGGAGCGCGTCCTGCGCGACTGGATGAACTTGTCGAAGATCGCCTCCAGCTCGTCCTCGGGGATGCCCGGGCCGCGATCGCCCACGGTCAGCTCCAGACATTGGCCGTCGTCGGCGCCGTAGTGCAGGTCGATGATGCTGCCCGGCGGTGCGAATTTGATCGCGTTGGAGAGCAGGTTGCGCAGCACCTGCAGTATGCGCACCGGATCGAAAGCGAAGGTGGTGTCGCTGCCCGAACCGTGTGTCAGTTGCAGGTTCAGCTCGCGCTCGTCCAGCGAGGCCTGGAACTCTTCGCGGGCGGTATCGACGATGTCCCCGAGTTGGCCCGGCTCGGTGGCCAGTTCGAGGCGCCCGGATTCCAGCTTGGATAGATCGAGCAGATCGTTGAGCAGCGCCATCAGCCGTTCGCCACTGCTGGTGATGCGCTCGAAATATACTTGCAGGCGCTTGCTGTCGGCGCTCGGTGTGCGGTCCTCGCCGAGGCGGGCGAAGCTGAGGATGGCGTGCATCGGCGTGCGCAACTCGTGGGACATATTGGCGAGGAATTCGGACTTCGCACGGTTCGCCGACTCGGCCAGCTGAACCGCAGTTCGCAGCTCCTGAGTGCGACTGTCCACGAGTTGCTGCAGGTTGTCGCGATGTGCCTGCAATGCCTCCTGGTAGCCGCGCGTCTCGCTGATGTCGATCATGTAGCCGCGCACCAGTGCGGCGCTCGGGTCGGGCTGGACGATGTTGCGCAGCCAGACGTAGTGGCCCTCCGCGGCGCGCATGCGGAACTCGAAGCTGTAGGCGTCGCACTCCTGAACGCGCTGCGCGCTGAGCCCAAGCGCCCACTCGCGATCCTCCGGATGGATGTGCTCGCCCCAGAAGCCGGCTTCCAGCCAGGCCGATGGGAGATGGCCGAGCAACTGCGTGCTTTGCGGGCCGACGTAGGTGAAATTGGTGCTGTTGGTGTGCGCCTCCCAGGGGATCACTCCGGCGGTTTCGGCCAGTTCGCGGAAGCGTGCCTCGCTGTCGCGCAGGGCGCGCTCGGCGCGCTTGCGCTCGCCGATGTCGTGGAAGACCACCTGGATGCCCGGGGCGCCGTCGATGTCGATGCACGTGCTGGCCGCTTCGACGTCGATGGTGCTGCCATCCAGGCGCAAGAACTGCTGTTCGGTGCGATGCGCGATGTCTATTTCGCCGCTGATGAGGCCAATGATGCGCTGCCTGGTGGATTCCCGGGAATCGGGATGCACGAACTGCATCACTGGCTTGCCGATGAACTCGGCGGCGGACTTGCCACCGAGCAGGCGTACGCCCTCGCGGTTGACCAGCGTCACATGCTGGTCGTGATGGATGGCGATGGCCAGGGGCGACTGCTCGATCAGCAATCGGTAGCGGGATTCGCTCTCCTGCAGTGCGATCATCGCCTGGCGGCGTTCGGTCTCGTCGACCACGTAGCCGTGCAGATGGGTGACGCAGCCGTTGTCGTCGGTGACCGTGCTGGTCATGTCCTGCAGCCAGCGCACCTGGCCGTCGCTGGTGACCACCCGGTAGTGTTGCTCGAAGTGCTTGCGCCCGCTGGCGATGCAGGCCTGTGCCCCGTCGATGATGCGCGGCAGATCGTCGGGGTGGACGATGTCGGAGAAGGGGATCTCGCCGCTGGTGAGCTGCTCGGCGCGGTAGCCGAGTAGCGATTCGATGTTCGGCGAGACGTAATCCACCGGGCGCGACTTGTCGGTGGGATCGCGCCACTTGAAGATCACCGTCGGTCCGGCGACGAACAGCGAGCGCTCCTGCACCAGCTCCGCCTCCATGGCCTTGCGCACGCTGATGTCGATGTGCGTGCCGATGATGCGCAGTGGCTCGCCGTCGGGGCCGCGGTCGACCACCCTGCCGCGCGCCAGCACCCATTTGTAGCTGCCGTCCTTGCAGCGCATGCGGAATTCGATCTCGTAGTGCTCGCGCTCACCGGGCAGGTGCGGCTGCAGGGTGGCGAAGACGCGTTCTCGATCCTCGGGGTGGAGCAGTTCGACCCACTGTGCGCCGTTCTCCTCGATGTCGCCGTCGGCGTAGCCCAGCATGCTCTTCCAGCGCGGTGAGAAATAGGCCTGGTCGGTCCGTGGATTCCAGTCCCAGACGCCGTCGCGTGCCCCCTCCAGGGCGAATTGCCAGCGATCCTCGCTGCGCCGCAGTTCGTCGTCGGCGCGCTTCAGTGCGCTGATATCGCTGCGGATGCCGACGATGTCGCCATTGTTGCTGCGCCGCTCCTTGATCAGCAGCCAGCAGTCGTCATCGAGTCGCTGCTCGAAGGTCGCCTCATAGTGCGGGCTGTTGTGGAGGGCGACGCGCGTGGCCAGCCACTCCTCTTCGCGGCCGATGGCCTCGATGTACTGGCCGCGCTCGAGGCCATAGCGCAGGATCTGTTCAAAGCTGTTGCCGGGCACGATGGCCGGCGCACTCTTGGCGTAGATCTCCAGGTAGCGCTGGTTGCACAGCACCAGGCGATCCTCGCGGTCGTAGAGCACAAAGCCGTCGTGGATGGTATCGATGGCGTCGCGCAGTCGTCGATGGGTGGCGCGCAGCTCGCGGGTGCGCTCGGCGACGCTGCGTTCGACGCTGCGCGTGCGCCCGGTGAGCAGCAGCAGAAATGCCTCGATGCCGATCGCCAGCAGCACGCCGATGGCGAGGATACCCTCGGCGTTAACGCTGGCCTGCAGCGCGGCCGGGCCTTCGATGTGGTGGACGCTGAGCTCCCAGCGGCGGCCGCCGATCTCGTGTACCTGGCGGTGATAGGTTCCGTCTTCGGACTGCTCGCTGCGCACCGCGGCCACGCTGGCGCCACGCGCATCCAAGTCGTGCAGCTGGACGTCCAGCTGCGTATCCGGCGGCAGCAGTTCGGTGACGAAATCGCCCAGGCGCAGGACCAGCATCACGAAACCGGTGAGTTGTGTGCGGCGCTCGGCCACCATCTCCGGTGCCGTGCCGTCGCGGTATACGGGCAAAAAGGCCAGCACGCCACGCTGGTCGCCGGTCTCCTGCACCAGTCGGATCGGCGCGCTCAGTACTAGCTGGTTGCCGTCGCGCGCCCGAGCCATGCTGCGGTTGCGCGATTCCATGCTCGGCGCGGCGAAGCCCAGCGCACCTTCGTTACCGCGCAGCGGCTCCACGTAGTAAACCGGAAAGTATTCGGGGTAACCGGTGGCCGCCACCACCTGGCCATCGTCGTTGCGCTCGGTGATCTCGAAATCGCTCAGGCCCTCGGTGCGTGCCCGCGCCACGTAGGCGTCGCGCTCCGCGGCGCTGACGCGCGGGATCCACTCCAGTGCCTGGATGCCCGGGTAGCGCTGCAGCAGTTGCTGGTTGAAGCGTGCGAATTCGTCACGACTGACGTGTTCGCTGGCGGCGAAGTGGGCGCGCAGCGCGTACAACGCGCCAATGTAGGCGTCCAGCCGCCAGGAGAAGTTCTGCATCACCTGCGAGGAGATAGCGGTGAACTTGCGCTCGCGCTGCTGGCGGTTTTCCTCGCGCGCTGCGTCGTAGGCCAGCCCGGAGGCCAGCAATACGAGCAGTATCGGTGTGGCCACGACGAGCAGCCAGCGCAGGCGGTGGCGCTTCTGCTCCAGCTCCAGTCCGAACAGCAGCGGCACCACCAGCAGCGCACCGGCGCTGTCGCCAAGCCACCAGGTGAGCCACACTTGGCGGGCGACTTCGGCGGAGAACTGGCCCGCGGCGAACATGCCGGGCACGCTGATGCTGGCGCTGATGAGGCAGATCGGCACCAGTGTGGCCAGCAGCGGCAGCAGCCCGAGGTGGATGCGCTCAAGGGGGTTCTGCGTGCCGTGCAGGCGGCGCAGCAGCCAGGCGCCCAGCAGCGCTTGGGTCATCGCCCCGGTGGATGGGGCGGCATAGGACAACAGGTTGAGTTCGAGTAGCGAGCCGTGGCCCGGCTGCAGCCACAGCAGGGTGGCAAGCTCGCCCACCCAGACCGCCGGCGCCAAGCGCAGACCGTGGCGATAGAGTGCCCACATGGCGAGACCGGCCGGCGGCCAAACCGGCAGCACGTGGCCCGGCTGCAGGGCCAGTGTGTGCACGCAGATCGCCAGCAGACAGTAGGTGACGGCGAGCAGCGCGTAGCTTTTCAGTGGCGGCGCGTCCTCATTGGCAACTCGGCTGGTGGCTGAGGGTTCTGTGTCGCTGGCGGGTGGCGGCGTTGGTTGCTGGGCATTCGGTTCGGAATTCAATGCTGTGGCCATTTCGCGCCTTGTGCGGCGGGTATCGTGGATTGTCGGCCGCGCGCTGCGAGCGCACCCTGGCGGCCTGTTGCTACGTGAATATAGTAGTCGCCGTGTGGCTTCGGGAGGTCGTCTTGGAATTGCAGCGACTAGCCGGTTTGGCCGGTGTCGACCATCGTGAGAGCGAGCGCGCACAGCGCTGGGGGAGGCGCTTCGACCGCCTGCTGGTGGCGGTCGCCCTGCTGATTCCGCTGCAATGGCTGTTGCAGTCGCCGCGTCTCGACGGGGGGCTGTTCGGCTACGCCGTGGACGGCGCTCTGGCCGACGCCATCGACTGGGCGATCTGGCTGTTTTTCAGCATGGAGACCGTCGCAATGCTGGCGCTGGTGCGCCAGCGGCGGCGCTATCTGCTCGGCAACTGGATGAACCTGCTGATCATCGCCGGCGGACTGCCCATCCTCTGGCCCGGGCTGCCGCTGGTCGCCGCGCTGCGCAGCCTGCGTCTGCTGCTGTTCGTCGGCCTGCTGCCGCGCCTGTCGCACACGGCCGCATCCCTGCTGGCACGCAACCGTCTCGGCAGCACGCTGCTGGTGATGGGCACGCTGATCGCCACCACCGGGGTGCTGGTGTCGCTGTTCGAGCCGGCCATCGAAACGCCGCTGGACGGCGTCTGGTGGGCGCTGGTTACCGCTTCCACGGTCGGCTACGGCGACATCGTACCGAGCACCCCGCAGGGGCGCGCCTTCGCCGCGGTGGTGATTCTCATCGGGCTGGCGATGGTGGCGCTGATCACTGCCAACATCTCCGCCTTTCTGGTGGACAGTGAGGTCGATCGCGAGCGCCGCGAACTGCTGGAGAAGATGACCCGCATCGAGCGGCAGCTGGACGAGATCGAGCGCCGCCTGCGACGCGCCGAGCGCGGTGACGACTGACGCGCCGCTCGGGTATCATTGGCGGCTTTTCGCCCGCCCGTTCACGCCTTCAACGCCCGGACCCAGCCATGCAGGATCAGTACGATTTTCAACAGGTCGAGCGCGACGCCCAGCACCACTGGGAAGCGCAGCAGACCTTTCGCGTCAACGAGGACGACAGCCGCGAGAAGTTCTACTGCCTGTCGATGTTCCCCTACCCCAGCGGCAAGCTGCACATGGGGCACGTGCGTAACTATTCGATCGGCGACGTGCTTTCCCGCTACCAGCGCATGCAGGGCAAAAACGTGCTGCAGCCAATGGGCTGGGACGCCTTCGGCCTGCCGGCGGAGAATGCGGCGATCAAGCACGGCGTGCCGCCGGCCGAGTGGACCTACTCCAACATCGATTACATGAAGGGCCAGCTCAAGGCGCTGGGCTTTGGCTACGACTGGTCGCGCGAGCTGGCCACCTGCCACCCCGGCTACTACCGCTGGGAACAGTGGTTCTTCACCCGGCTGATCGAAAAGGGCATCGCCTACAAGAAGACCGCGCCGGTCAACTGGTGCCCCACCGACGAGACCGTGCTGGCCAACGAGCAGGTGGTCGACGGCTGCTGCTGGCGCTGCGATACGCCGGTCGAGCGCCGCGACCTGGCGCAGTGGTTTCTGAAGATCACCGACTACGCCGACGAGCTGCTGGCCGACCTCGAACACGTGGACTGGCCGGAGCAGGTGGTCACCATGCAGCGCAACTGGATCGGCCGTTCCGAGGGCATCGAGTTCGCCTGGGCGGTCGACGGCGGCGGCGATCCGATCCGCGTCTACACCACCCGCCCGGACACCATCATGGGCGTGACCTTCATGGCGGTGGCGGCGGAGCACCCGCTGGCCCGGGCGGCAGCGGAAACCGATCCGCAGGTCGCCGCCTTCATCGCCGAATGCCAAAAGACCGGCACCTCGGAAGCGGTGATCGAAAAGCTGGAGAAAAAGGGCCTGCCGCTGGGCAGCCACGTGATCCACCCGGTGAGCGGCGAGCGGGTGCCGGTGTGGGTCGGCAACTACGTGCTGATGAGCTACGGCGGTGGCGCGGTGATGGGCGTGCCCGGCCACGACCAGCGCGATTACGATTTCGCGAAAAAGTACGCCATCGACATTCTGCAGGTGGTCGACAGCGCCGACGGCCACGTGAGCATCGAAGAAGAAGCCTACATCGCCAAGGGCGGCAGCCTGGCGATCAATTCCGGCCGCTTCGACGGCCTGGATTTTGCCGCCTGCTTCGAGGCCAGCTGCGACTATCTGGTCGAGCACGCCGCCGGCGAGCGCCGCGTCAACTATCGCCTGCGCGACTGGGGCGTCTCCCGCCAGCGCTACTGGGGCGCGCCGATCCCGGTGATCCACTGCGAGCACTGCGGCAGCCTGCCGGTGCCGGCCGAGCAGCTGCCCGTGGAACTGCCCACCGATGTGGTGCTCGACGGCGTCACCTCGCCGCTGAAGAAGATCGCCGATTTCGTCGATGTGGACTGCCCGGCCTGCGGCCGGCCGGCAGCGCGCGAGACCGACACCTTCGACACCTTCATGGAGTCGTCCTGGTACTTCGCCCGCTACGCCTGCCGTGATCAAAACGCAGCCATGCTCGATCAGCGGGCCGACCACTGGACGCCGGTCGACCAGTACATCGGCGGCATCGAGCACGCCATCCTGCATCTGCTGTACGCGCGCTTCTACCACAAGCTGCTGCGCGACGAAGGGCTGGTCCACTCGGACGAACCCTTCCAGAGCCTGCTCACCCAGGGCATGGTGCTCAAGGACGGCGCCAAGATGTCCAAGTCCAAGGGCAACACCGTCGACCCGCAGGAGATGATCGACCGCTACGGCGCCGACACGGTGCGC
>Ga0316187_10002553_pt1 | contig 15846 bp, 10 predicted proteins | sample CroRivburrow1_MG_FD_204927 | JGI IMG/M metagenome (GOLD analysis project Ga0316187, IMG submission 204927) | Coastal sediment microbial communities from Maine, United States - Cross River worm burrow 1 | ecosystem: Environmental > Aquatic > Marine > Coastal > Sediment | place: USA: Maine... | reverse complement strand
CAAATCAGAAGATATGACTTGGCTTGTTGAACAAGGCTTCAGGGTGGTTGGTGTTGAGTTAAGTGAAAAGGCGATTAAAGCGTATTTTGATAAGCATGATGAAAATGTGACTGTTACCAGTGAAGGCTCCTTTGATGTCTGGCAATCAGGGAGTATCACCATCTACAAAGGCGATTATTTTGATCTAGAAGTAACTCACCTGGCAGGAGTGAAAGCTGTTTTTTATAGGGCTGCATTGATTGCTCTGAAACCAGAAATGAGAAGGCGATATGTTCAACATTACTTGAGTGTTGGGTTAAAAGGTATTCAGGTTTTGTTGATTACTCTGGAGTATGATCAGTCATTAAAGAATGGCCCGCCTTTTTCAGTTTCTGATGATGAGGTTAGTGAGTTGTTCCAGGCGGGTGATGTGACATTACAAAAAGAGAGTGATGTGCTGGATGAGAACCTGAACTTTAAAAAAAGTGGGCATCCTTATCTTATAGAGAGGGCTTACCGAATCACATTGTAATGAAAACGTGATGTCTTGAAACATCTAAATTGTGGAGAGATAAATGAATCAACATTTAGGATGTGTTGGCAATGTGGGAACTAGCATTTATAGACTGATTAAGGTGAGGCTTTTCGCTTTTCTGTTTATTCTTACAGCTTTAGTAGTTACCCCAGCTTGTGCAGATGATTCACCGACAGTTGATGAGAAAAAGAGTGAGCCTGAGAATAAGCATGGCTTTAGCCTCTATGTAGATCAGGATTTCTTTATTCCCGCCCGTAATGAGGACCGGGATTACACCATGGGATTTGCCCTAGAGCTTTTTTGGGAGAACATCCCGGACGAGATTGATTATCTGGATGATGCAATCACATGGCTTGATGAGAATGCTACCGGTGGCCTGCTAGTTAAATCTATCTCTCCTACTATGCGCAGTGTTGTGCTGGGGTCTGTCAACTATACGCCAGATGACCTTGCTGCATCGGCCCCGCTTCCTGATGATAGGCCCTATGCTTCTCTGCTGTTTGTGAGTGGCAAACAGGTGTTTGAGTCTTCAAATAAAGACTGGGTTATAGGTAGTGAGCTGCAGGTTGGGCTGTTGGGCTTAGGTATTGCCAGATCGCTTCAGACAAAGATGCATGGTTATACACGTAGTGTGACAGATGAAGATACGCCGGTTGATCCCAAGGGGTGGTCCCATCAGATTTCTGATGGTGGTGAGTTAACGCTTAAGTATCGCCAATCCTTCGGTCATAAACTGGTTTATAAGAATGCTTTTGATATCGCCTGGATGGCCGATGCTAGTGTGGGCTATCAGACAAATGCCAGCTTGGGGGTTCAACTAAGGTTAGGGTGTAGGGATAGCAAGTTTTGGACACTGCCTTATGATCCGGTTAATCGCGGAAATTTTGTCCCTTCAACTGTAGGAGAGGAGCTTTATGTCTGGGCGGTTTTTCGGGGGCGTGGTGTGGTCTATGATGCGCTGCTTCAGGGGCAGTTCCGAGATAGTGATTTAACCTTTAGCAGTGGAGAGATTAAACGTTTTGTCCAAGAGGGTGGGCTTGGCATAACCAAAGCCTGGGATCCAGTTCAGGTGACCTTGGCGTTGAATTATAAGAGTGCTGAGTTAGAAGGACAGGCTGCACGTTCCCATTATTGGGGTGGAGCATATTTCATGTTTCGTTGGTAATCTGGGCTGTAGGATATAATAGTGGCAGCGTATTGCACCGCATTGATCAATCTGGCGTTTGGGGTCATCCATTAGCCTGCCCCGGTCAATAGCCCAAACTAACCTCTGCTGATAACAGCATACCAATTAACTTCATCCATCATTGTTACGAACTTCGCATCCGTTATGTCATAGTCTTTGGCATCGGGCATAAAATGCTCCGCACCAGTCACCCATCTGGATCAAGGAAAATTACGTCCGTTGTATTAAGCCCCTGGTACCTCAGTACCCCTCACAATCTTCGGTCTCCCGCATTGTCCCCAGGTTATTTTGAATGATGGCGACATCATGATCCATGAAGGTGACCATGATGCTAATGACCTTTTTGCCCTGATATCAGGGGAGATAGAAATTGTATCCAAATCACACAAGCACTATTAGCAATGAGGTTGTCCTCTCCAAAGAGGATATGGGGCTGTATGCTGAGCAATCGTGGCTTACAAAACGCAAATGAACCGCTTCAGCAATATGCAGGGGCGATGTGGAGACAATAAAGATAGGTGGAAATGCATTGATGGAGGAGCTAAAGAAACCTCCAGAACTTGCCTTCAAGGGGTTACACCGCATCTCCCTGACCTTGGTTGAACGGTTGGATGATTCAGATCGTTTGATGAAGCAGTTATTGTGGGACTCAAATATCTGATTAGGGATGGAACTTTGGGGTATCAATGGCGCTGTTTAAGAATCACCATCAACACTTACCAAGTCATGAGCATATTACTTAATTCTGCCATTTTGAAAGGCTTCTTCAAACAGCGTGTAAAACCATAATGGCCGCAATTACTCATGACAGAATCATCATAGCCACTGACTCCTGCGTGATTAAGGATCAATAATATTGCTACTGCCTACTTGCCGCCTATACCACCAGGCGCGATCAAAATGCGTATTGCTATATGCCCCATTTCCATGAGAACAGATAACAAAAAACCACAACCCTATTTTTTATGGGACGATTAGAGTACCTGTCTACAGTTTTCAAAAACGATTGCAGCATAGGGTACTATACTTTGTATTTACAGCCCCCGATTTCTACATGACTGGTAGGTGATTTCTTATGGCATATCGTGGGATGCATTGATCTTATAGAATAAATGCTTATCTTATTTATTGCATACAACACCACAAAGAATCATAAAACCAAGAACCATAAAAAGGCATGACTAGTGCGAAAAGGATACGAAAAGAAAAATTTGGACTGGTGGCGTATTAGCTGGCAGGCAAACATCGAGACATCCCCTGGGAGAAGCACGCTCACTGCGATCATGAATTCCAATCATCAGACAGGAATTCTGCTAGCCACACTCCGTAACTAGGCTATTTTTTGATCAAACAGCCATGGACTATGAAGCCTTTCTTAACGCTCACAGTGACACAACAACGGAGATCACCCAGGGACAGGTACTTGATACTTGCCAGGGACAGCATGAATCATGAATAAACAATGTTCAGTCAATCATACCTCCGCATTTGGCAAAGGCCGTCACTCCATTGGCCGCAGCCTGTTGACATGGTTCCTGCTACTGGCCTTGGTGCCGTTAATTCTGACAGCCTGGCTCGGTTACCGCCAGGCGGTTGATGGACTGATGGCAACAACGACTCAAGGGCTGGAGGAAGGAGCGCAGTTAAAGGCGCAATTTATTCAAAATTGGTTCGATTACCGCCTTATGGATCTTAATAGCCAAGCAAAAAACCGACGCAATACAGGGTTGCTGATGGCTCTACAAAAGGGATTTGAGGCAAGCGGCAAAGGCCTGGATAAATTCGTCAAAAGCCCTGCTTGGTTCTCACTGGTAAGTGGTTGGCAACAGAACCTCATCGCCTTCACCAATGATTATGATTACATCTATGATGTCTTTCTGATTGATAGTGACGGCAATATTCTCTTTACGGTAGCCCACGAATCTGACCTGGGAACCAATCTTTTTGACGGTTCCTATGCTGCTACCCGCTTTGCCCACAGCGCAAAAAGCAGTCTGGAAAATGGGCAGATACTGTTCTCTGATCTGGAGCGCTATGCCCCCTCCAACAACCTCATGGCTGGATTTATCATTGCTCCAGTGTTGGATGATCGAGGCAACAAGCTGGGGCTATTTGCTATTCAGTTACAGCTGAATCGAATACAACACATAATGGGAAATCAAGGCATTGAATCTTCTCTAAACCACTACCTGGTAGGAGAAGATGGCCTGCTACGCACTGCACTCAAAGGGATGGCAGAGGAAACTGTGCTGACTAAATCTGTTGAGACGGAACAGTTCGATATCTGGCTGCGTGAACATGGCACTCATGGCGAACGGCCATTTGACATGCATGAAACGGCCTTCATCTATCGTGGCATCAATGGCCAGCAGGTTATCGGCATACATCACTCAGTGAATCTGCCGGGGGTACACTGGGGATTGATCAGTGAAATTGATCAGAATGAGGCATTGGCAATAGCCCACAGTCAGGCGAAAACAACACTAACAATACTCCTGCTGACAGGCCTGATGGTGGTATGCCTGGCCGTCTATCTGGCACGGCGCCTCAGTCAGCCCATTATTCAGCTGGCTGAGGCCAGTCTGGCCGCAGCAGCCGGCAAACTTGATCAGCAAGTATCCATCGAAGACGACAATGAAATCGGCATATTGGGCGAGGCATTCAACCACATGCTGGCGACGCGCCAAAAGCATTTGGATGACCTTGAGCAAAGCAACCGAAAAGCAACAAGGGCGCTGGCCGATCTGGCTGAGCAGAAGTTTGCCCTTGATCAGCATGCCATCGTCGCCATTACCAATGTGCAAGGCGATATTACCTACGCAAATGACCTGTTTTCAATAATCAGCGGATTCAGCAGGGATGAGCTGCTGGGCGCCAACCATCGTTTAATGAAATCCGGCCAACACGACACCGCTTTTTTCCGCAACATGTACCGCACCATCGGCAAAGGTAAGGTGTGGCATGGTGAGATCTGCAACAAGACCAAGGACGGTCACCTTTATTGGCTGGAAACCAGCATCGTGCCTTTTTTGGGTGAGAACGGAAAACCAAAAAGTTACATCAGCATTCGTACCGATATCACCGAACGCAAATGCATCGAGCAGAGCCTGGAGAGAGAGCGGCAGTTCAATCAGTTGACCCTGGATGCCATCCCTGCAGAGATCATAGTTATGGATGAGTATGGAAAGGCGATCTATGTCAATGATTCCTGGCAGCAATCTGATGTCAACACAGATGAGTCGGCTAACAATATTATTGGCAAAAATTTCATTGCCCGCATCGAATCGACAAACACATTCTGTACTAAGAACAGAAAAATTATCCACAGGCATCTAATCGCAATGTTGCATGGGGAATACAATCGCTTCAGTGAAGAGATCTCTTGTACCATTGCTGATAAACAGCAGTGGTATGTTGTACGTGCTGCCTCTTTCAGTGAAGAAACGCAACGCCGTATTGTGCTTGCGCGCATTGATATTACTGACCAAAAAATGGCAGAGCTGGCGCTGCAAAGAGAAAAAGAGACGGCGCAGCGTTACCTGAATGTAGCAGGTGTCATGTTGTTGGTTGTCGATGCGGATGAGACGGTGTCCCTGGTAAACCGCTGGGGTTGCGCTTTGCTGGGTTTGCCTGAAGAGAAAATTGTTGGCCGCAATTGGTTCAATGACTTTGTTTCAGAACATGATCAAGATAGTGCTCGCGCTAATTTTAATGACTTACTGACTGGCAATCTGGATATTTGGAATTCCCAGGAAACCACCTTGCGCTGCCACAACCTTGATGATTGTTTGATGAGCTGGCAGAGCCAACCGCTACGGGACATTGATGGGATAGTGACTGGCATTCTGTTTTCTGGTGAGGATATTACCGAGCGCAAGCGCGCTGAACATGCACTAAGAAATAGTGAGGAACGGATCAGATCACTGTTGATGTCTACAGGTGAAGCTATCTATGGCATTGACCTGAATGGTAATTGCACTTTCGTCAATGCGGCCTGTATACGAATACTCGGCTATGAGGATGCGTCTGAATTAATGGGTAAAAATATGCATGAATTGGCCCATCATAGCCATGCCGACGGCACACCTTATCCAAAAGCGGAATGTCCTATTGCTCGGGCACTTAATAAAGGGAAAGGCTTTCACGTCAGCGACGAGATGTTCTGGCGAAAAAACGGCGAAGGTTTTCCGGTGGAATACAGATCAGAACCGGTACGACGTGATAGAGAGATTATTGGGGCGGCAGTCAGTTTTTCAGACATTTCGGAACGTCTGCTTATGATTCAGGAGCTGCAAAGTGCAAAGGATGCTGCGGAGCAGGCCAGTCACACAAAATCCGCATTTCTAGCCACCATGAGCCATGAGATTCGCACACCAATGAATGGCGTGGTGGGCATGATTGATGTACTGCGCCGCACAGAACTCGATGAAAGCCAGCAGGAGATGATTCATGGCGTGCGCGAATCCGCTTATACCCTATTACGTATCATCGACGATATCCTTGACTTCTCCAAAATCGAGGCAGGGCGCTTGGAATTGGAGCAGGTGCCAGTTTCATTAGAGCAACTGGTTGAAACCGTGGCTGACAATATACTGCCAATGGCGGTACAAAAGGATATCGAATTGGTGCTGTATTGCCAGCCGAGCCTACCAATTGTTATAGGCGATCCAGTGCGAATTCGACAAATTCTATTCAATTTGATTGGCAATGCCATCAAATTCACCAGTGCGGATCCTGAGAAATTACGGCGTGTGTTTATTGGAGTTGAGTTGGCATCAATTAATCAGGATCAGGCAGCGGTGGACTTGTGGGTGAAAGATAATGGCATCGGCATGAAACCTGAGGCACAGGAACAACTGTTTCAGCCTTTTGCTCAGGGCGAAGGCTCCATTACCCGGCGGTTTGGCGGCACAGGTCTTGGGCTTAGCATCTGTAAGCGTCTTGCAAAAATAATGGGAGGTAATGTAGAGGTTGAGAGTGAGGAGGGGGTAGGCTCTACTTTTACCGTGCACCTGACCCTGGATATTGCTCATGATGAAGCACCTCAGGCAACACTGGATCTCAGTGGTGTAAATATTTTGGTGGCAAGCAATGACAATGACAACATCTCTGTGTGGAAGAGCTATTTGAAGCATGCTGGCGCATCTGTTGTTGTCGCCGGTTCTGAGGAAACAATAGTGGCACATGCGCTGGGCCTGGCCGCCAAGAAAGACGATCTCATCGTAATAATCGACACCGAGCACACAGGACATAATATGCCGAGTGCTGACAAAATACGGGGGCTACTGCGAAAAAAAACCCAACCTAAATTACTACACTTTGTATTGATGAGGCACGGTCGTCGACGCAATGCCCGGCAGACAGCCGATGACAGTCTTGAGCTGGATCTTAACGCCATGCGGCGGATGGATTTTCTACGTGCAGTTGCAGCGGCATGCAGCCGTGTCTCCCTACCGGATAAAGGTCCAAAAGCTTCAGTCGATGAGTATATACCCCCCATTTGCTTGACTAGAGATGAGGCAGCAGCGACTGGCCGATTGATATTGGTAGCCGAAGACAACGAGATCAACCAGGATGTATTGACCATGCAACTCAGCATCTTGGGTTTAACCGCTGATATGGCCGCTGATGGCAAGGAGGCGCTTGAGCTTTGGCGTAAAGGACAGTACGCGTTGTTACTGACCGACTGCCATATGCCGGAAATGGACGGATATACGCTGGTGCGGGCGATACGCGAGGAAGAGAAGGATGGGCAACATATCCCGATTATGGCAATAACAGCTGATGCACTCAAGGGAACGCAAGAACGCTGCCGTGAGGCTGGCATGGATGACTATCTTGCAAAGCCGGTGCAATTGAATGTTCTGGAACAGAAACTGAGCATTTGGTTAGATATGGATAAGTGCGACGATGCTGCAACATAAAATGAGGCTAATTCAGAGCAGGAGATGAACTCAGAGGTGGTTGATCCCACTGCTCTTAAGGAGGTGCTCGGAATTAACGACAAGGCGGTATTGGCAGGTTTTTATATCGATTTTCTTCACACTGGTGCAGCAACAATAGACGAAATCCAAAGAGCCTTTGATGTTCAGCAAGGGGGGGAGGTTGGAAGATTGGCTCATCGACTCAAATCCTCTGCCCGAACCATAGGCGCCAATGACCTCGCTGACTGCTGTCTGGCTTTGGAGGAGGCAGGAAGGTCCGGTGATTTACAGTCCATCACACTGCACATGAGTAAACTGCCCCTGTACTTTTCCCGGGTTGGACAATGGATTGAGCAACATGTAAAGAGTGAGAAATAAAATCAAGCATACCTGCAAGATTTCAATCCATGTACAAATCAAGATGACACTATAAGCAAATGACAAGAGGTCAACCATGAAGGAAGTCGCACCTATTAGAGGCATATTGGTTGTAGATGATGATGAGTTCATACTCAAGACCACCACTTTCACTCTGCACGAAATGGGTTTTGGTACAGTATTGACCGCCAATCGGGCAATAAAGGCTCTTGCACACATCACAACGCCAACCAAACCAATTGATGTCATATTGTGCGATCTGAACATGCCGGAGATGGATGGTATCGAATTTCTGCGCCGACTTATGGAAGAGGGCTATGAGGGTGGTATTCTGCTTTTTAGTGGAGAGGATGCTCGCACATTATCGACAGCAAAGAATCTCGCCAAAGCTTACTCCCTCAATGTACTTGGTGCCGTGTCTAAGCCGGTACAATCTAGCGAACTGGCAGAGATACTAGCAACCTGGCATGGTCCACTCGAACGAAAGCATCCAAGCGTAACCCCGCTGATCGATGCTGCAACGCTGAGTACCGCTATCGAAGCAGGCGAAATCATTCCTCACTACCAACCCAAAGTTGATTTGCGAAACGGGCGCACAGTCGGCGCGGAGATATTGGCACGCTGGGATAGTCCTATGTTTGGAATGGTTTTTCCAGATGCCTTTATTACAGTAGCCGAGAATGAAGGATTGATTGACTCAATGACATTCCGGCTGCTGGCTTCTGCCCTGGAGCAGAGCTCGGCCTGGAAGCGCGAAGGCATTGAGCTCGAACTGGCGCTCAATGTCTCTATGACAAGCCTGCAGCGGCTTGAATTCGCCGATCAGCTATTGGAAGTCATCTACCACACCGGAGGTCATGCCCAAAATATTGTACTGGAGGTTACAGAAAGCCAATTCATAAAAGATTCGGTGGAGCCAATGAATGTCTTGCTACGCTTGCGGATGAAAAGAATCAAATTATCCATTGATGATTTTGGCACAGGCTATTCCTCTTTGGCCCAATTGAGGGATTTGCCATTTGATCAACTGAAGATCGACCAGAGCTTTGTACGCGGTGCAGCACGAGATGCAGACGCCCATTCTATATTGAAATCCAGTATTGAAATGGGTAGACAATTGGGAATGACCGTTATCGCCGAGGGTGTGGAAAATCTGGGAGACTGGAAACGAGTAGCTGAGATGAACTGCGATCTGGCGCAAGGTTACTTTATAGGCCGCCCTATGGCAGGTGAGCGTATTCCAGGCTGGTTGCGGCAATGGCAGGCACGCTGCCAGGTGATTTCTAATAAAAATTAAGAGGCCGATAAAAGACCCAGTCGACTATATCCCATTTAATAACCTACCCATACTGAATCTTCTTTCAGCAAGATCCGAAGTTCAAGCAGGCGGTTGATTACCACTTGGTCGATTCGAAGGCCAGCGGGAAGCAACAAATTGCCATTCTTAAAAAGAATATCCTCTGCCACAAGTGCTCCTGGCTTGAGTTCCAATAAAGGAACCTGTTTGCGATTATTCGGCTTTTCTACCGCCTTGGACGTAACAACATAGCCTGCTGTGGCAACACCTTGTTTTGGAGGGGGTGGCCCACCTTCCACTAAAACAGGGCGATGAGACTGCACAGTCAATATATCAAGATTGGTATTTATGGATTTATAGACGATCTCAGATCTGAGGTTGATGGTTTCATTTAAAGCACCGCTTATTTTTGTTAATACATCATTTGGTTTCATCGGTTTGACAAGAAAGCCGTTAACATCCAATGCCAATGCAGAGCCAAGCACTTCCGTATTTGAAAAAGATGTAAGAATAATTACTCGAGTATCACGGGGAGCAGGAGTTTGTCCGCTACGTATCTGTTGCAATAGCTCCAGTCCATTCATCAATGGCATTTGCACATCACTGAGAATAACCTGAAAACTCCTCTTGCTTAGCAGAGCAACGGCCGACCGTCCAGAGTCTGCTTCAGTGATGTCTTGAAAACCCACGCTGGATAAAACACTACGCACCACATTACGGAAAAAGCCATCATCTTCCACAACAAGAATAGGCAAGTGTGCACGGTTTAGAATCTGATCCTGTTCCATTTAACTATCCTGTTGTCGTCATCAGGAACGTATCTGTAGCGCGAGTAACGTCCCTTTTTTTGTCATTATTTATAGTAATTAAGTCCATATTTGCTCCTGCTTCCATTGAACAGACTGCTTGAGAAAATGTGCATTAAAGCATCACCCATTGGTGAAAGTGTAGCAGTAAAAAGTGTGTTATACCGTCAATAAACGGCGGGAATTACCAGGGTTAATTATCCAAATAAAAACCGTTCTCCATGCAGGTTTGATCGGAGCAATATCATCTCTATTAATCACTTGATCCACTTCTTACATTCAGAAACTAAGTGCCACAATGTATAAAAATTTGCTCCAATTCCAAGTGCTCTCTTGGGATCAGAGTAAGCATTTTTCTAAGAATAGAGGCAGAATTAGTGAAAACGCATCCTTTATCCCTACTCTTTGAGTATGATCTATGAGTTGAAAGCATGCTTACTACAGTCCCTAATGGATAGGACATAAACTTTTTGTAAATTGCTATTATCTAGATGTGGCACGAAGATTGTTCTGCACAGGGCTGTAGGGTGCAATCGTGGTAGCGTATTGCACCGCATTGATCAATCCAATGTGTGGTGTCAGAGCATGCATTGTTCTAAGAGTGGAGACTAAAATATGGAAGCTGCCCCCTTTATCGCTGTTTCACTTCTTTTATTAATTGTGTTGGGTGTCGGAGTGGGGTTGTTTGCCATAAAGTATCGCAATGCGAAAGGGCGTAATAGCCCGGATGAGCCAAAAGATTAGAGGGATATTTTATGTATCTTGTGCGCTATCCATTAACTTTTGCTGAACCTCATTAAACTCCTCTTCTATCTCTTTTGCAGGTTTGTTGTCCATCAATGAGACAACCACCACTGCCAGTGCTGACAAGAGGAAGCCGGGCAGGATTTCATATAGTGCAAAAATGCCTCCTTCAAGCTGTTTCCACACCACAACGGTTGCTCCGCCTGTAATGATGCCAGCCAGGGCGCCATTGCGGGTCATGCGTCTCCAGTAGAGGGATAGAATTAGCGGGGGGCCAAAGGCAGCACCAAAGCCGGCCCAGGCATAGGCCACCATATCAAGCACCTTGCTTTTTGGATCGAGCGCCAGGGTAAAGGCGGCCAGGGCAATCACAATCACAGCGGCCCGTCCTACCAATACAAGCTCCTGCTCACTGGCCTGTTTACGGAACAGTCCCTTATAGAAATCTCCGGTAAAGGCCGAGGAGGAGACCAGCAGCTGGGAGTCTGCCGTACTCATAACGGCCGCCAAAACGGCCGCCAGACAGATGCCAGCAATAACCGGATGAAACAGGGCATTCACCATCATCATGAAGATCTTTTCTGAATCTGCTTCAACCAGGGGTGTCTCCAGATAGCCAATGCCGGTAATGCCGACCAGCGTGCCGCCTGCCAGGGTCAGGAATACCCAGGTTACGGCGATATGGTGAGCGCGTGGCAGGCTCTTGAGACTGTCGATAGCCTTAAAACGTGCCAGGATATGAGGCTGCCCAAAATAGCCCAGCCCCCAGCCGAGCAGTGAAAGAATGGCGATGAGTGAAAGCGCTTCTCCATCACTGGAGGTAAAGGCATCCAACAGATGTGCATTCTGTTCTGCCATGGCGGCAATGGCTACATCAGGGCCGCCCAATTCTCCAAAGGCCATAATGGGGACAGCGATAAGGGCAGCTGCCATCAGCAGGGCCTGCACCATATCGGTCCAGGATACGGCCAGGAAACCACCAATGGAGGTGTAGATAATGATGGTGAGAGTTCCTACAATTACAGCCCAGATGTAGGGGAGCCCAAAAACGGTTTCAAACAGCTTGCCACCTGCTACTAACCCCGAGGCGGTATAGAAGAGAAAAAAGAGCAGTATAAAAAAGGCAGACAGGATGCGAAGCAGTCCACTCTCATCCCGGAAGCGTTGGCTGAAGAAGGTGGGAAGTGTGAGGGCATTGCCAGCCACCTCGCTATAGACCCGCAGCCGTGCTGCCAGGATTTGCCAATTGAGCCAGGTACCCACCAGCAGCCCAAGCCCCAGCCAGATGGACTCCAAACCTGCTAGGTAGGCATAACCAGGCAACCCAAGCAGCAGCCAGCCGCTCATATCAGATGCGCCAGCACTTAAAGCTGTGACCCAGCTGCCCAAGCTTCGACCGCCCAGTATGAAATCACTCAGGCTGCTGGTGCGCCGATAGGCATACCACCCAATCAGGAGCATGCCAGCCAGATAGGCAAAAAAGGTGATGCTGATGATAAGCTGGTTTGAATTCATCTGTTTATGATTGTCCTTTAATCTCTTGTATTGTGATATTTTAGCTTCTTAAGATTAGAGTAAAGCATAAGAGGTTATAGTTTTAACGCTATGATTAAAGAGACTCGTTGCTCAGCTGCTGACCCATAATAAACTTATGTCTAATGCTTCCGTTGATATCACTTTACCCGCTTGGTGCTCACCCTTCCTTGAGCGCCAGGGCGATCTGTTTGAAACGGTTGAATCACGTATGCGCTTTGCTCTGGATGTGACGGAAGAGAACATCCAGAACGGGGGAGGGCCATTTGGCGCCGCTGTGTTTGATGCCGACCACCGGTTGCTTTCCATCGGTATGAATCTGGTGACGTTGACCAACTGCTCTATGTTGCATGCTGAGGTGGTTGCTTTGATGCTGGCGGAGAAGTCCCTGCAAAGCTATGACCTGAGTGTGCGCGGTCAACACCTTGAGGTAGTGACGACCTGTGAACCCTGCACCATGTGTCTGGGTGCAGTGATCTGGTCTGGTGTAAGTTGCATGGTAACCGGGGCACGTGATGAAGATGCTCGTGCTATCGGTTTTGATGAAGGCCCAAAACCGGCTAATGTAACGGTTGAATTGGAGCGCCGGGGTATCCATGTTCAACGGGATGTACTGCGAAAGGAGGCCGTTGCATTAATGCAGCGCTATCAACAAAACGGTCAGCCTATCTATAATCCGGGCCATAGCTAAACATAGGGGGCGTTAAGCGTAGCGTAGCCCACCATTAAGACTTTTATCCGGTGCAATACGCTATGCCTAACTTTACCCTACACTTGAGTAGCTATTTGTCTGTCACCCTTTGTTAAAGGAAACATGGAGATTGTTGCCGACGATGCTGAAAGTCGGCTCTACGCCCTCTATGCTGTTGCCGCTGAATTGAGCCTCTGTAAAACTGGCGAGATTGGGCGTCGTGAGAATGGTATAGGGTGTATTGAATTGAAACCCCCCATCATCCTTCTTCCAAAAGGAGAAGGTTGCCTGGGTTGATTTGAGAATCAGCTCCCCAGAGAGTGTGAGATTAGTCACGTTGGTGCCGAGCTGGGTAGTGATGATACCTCCCGTCAAATCGAGGATGCCGATGGTTAGTCCGCTGGTATGGTCGCCGATGTCCAGTTCACCATTGCCGAATAGCTGAACGCTCGCTGCGCCGCCCGAAGCGTTGTCGTAGAACGCTATTCGGCCTCCGTCACCGCCGTTGGTTCCGCCGATGGCGATCAGCTGGGCATTTTCTGCAGTCGATGTGCCTGAAAATACGGTGTAGCCGCTGGCGGCCCCTGGGAGATAAGCGCCTTGGTTGATGAAAGTGCCATTGCCTGCTGTTGGAACATTGGCGCCAGCACCAGTACCGTAAACTGAAAATTCTGTGAAGCCGGCGACAGCACCTTTGACCACTCCAGGATAGTTCCAAAAGATGCCATTGCCTGCGGTCGGATAGTAGTTGGTTGGGAGGCTGATTGAGAAGATTGTGTGGCCAGCGCTGGATTTGTCTGCAAGCGTGCTGCCATAGTTAACGAAGCAACCATGTGCGGCTGTCGGTGAGCCGTGTTTTGCGCTGAACTCGACATGGCCGCCTCCGCCTAGCTCGCCCTCCCGTGCGCCATAGTTGAAGTAGAAACCGTTGCCTGCAGATGCCCCCTGTGTTGCTACCTCTGGAGGATTGTTGTTGAAGCTTGTAACTCCGCCGTATGACTCAGCGGCTGGGGCGGCGTGATTGTAGAAGTGGCCACTCCCTCCATTTGCGATGCCATCGAATGCGACATCACCGCCGTTTGCCCCGCTGTACCGCTGGCCCTTCACCCCGGTGTGTGTTCCACCCTGGTTGATGAAGGTGCCATTGGCTGCAGTTGAATTGTCGTAGAGCTGTGTGTTGCCGCCATCGCCGCCTGCCACTGTTCCACCGATGTTTATGAATGTGCCATTGGCTGCAGTCGAGCTGTCGTGGAAGACCACATTGCCGAAGGTATCTCCGTCGGTGCCCAAGGTGCCGTAGATGGTGAAACGGGCAGTACCTGCTGATGAGTAGTCACCGAAGCTTATTTCGCCCCCCACAGTGCTGTTGTGCTTCGGGGGCGCTGCGGCTCCGGTCCATGCTTTGAAAGAGGCTGAGCCCGCTGTAGAGGTATCGCAGAAGCGGATAACGCCTCCGCCGTAGCCTTGTTCTGTCTCCGGGCCGGCGCAGTAGAACATGTCAGGCCCACCTGCCGTTGCTGAGTTTATGAATTTGAGCTGCGGTTTCTCATAGCCGGAACTGGTGGCCGCAACAATGAAGCTCTGCTGGCTTGTGGAGCTGTTGGCAACTCCCTGGCCTGTGATCGTCAAAGTTGGTGTGTCGGGAGAGGGAGCGCCAAATGTGAAGGTGTAGGCCGATGCACCTGCAGCAAACTCGATGTTGTTTACTGTGGCATCGCTGGTTGGTGAAAAGCTGATTGCTGTTTGGGATGAAGTTGTAAAGGTGGCTTTGTCCGTGGGTACAGTGGCAGGTTCCCAGTTGGTTGCCGTGTTCCATTCTCCGGTGGCTGGCTGGATACTCCATGTCGACTCTGTCATGTATTTCTCCTTAGAAAGTAAGTTTTTTGTTTGATCCTGCAACACAGCGCATGTTGCGCCTGAGTGCTGTGTCTATCTTCGACTAGGTGCCCCCTAATTTCCTGTATCTCAACAAGGTTGCAATTTTACAAGGGCTGTCATTCTTCCCAGTGCGTCCAAAGTGGAAATTTATTAAGGCCAAAGTAAAAATATTTACTATTACTTGAGTGTACACGGACAGTGTCGTGAGCTGGTGACAGCCTGTGAACCCTGCACCATGTGTCTGGGGGTGGTGATTTGGTCTGGTGCAAACAGGATGGTATCTGAGGTGCGTGATGAAGATGTTTGAGCTATTGGGCCTGTTGAAGGTTTGAAACCGGTAAATGTAACGGCTGAATTGGAGTGCCGGGGTATCCATGTTCAACGGGATGTGCTGCGAGAGGGGCTGTTAATCTATTGCAGTGCAATCAACAGAATGGCAAGCTGATCTACAAACCAAGCCATATCTGGATTTAGCAAATAACCTGGATTGGAATGTCTGGGTTTAGAGTAAGCATAAGGTATTTTTGCGCTAATTCAGCGGTTCCTGGCTGAGAAGCCATACGGTAATCTTGATGCAAGGCGTAGATATATGAGTGCGATGATATTGGGTGCTGATGGTAAATCACGCTGCCATTGGTGTGGCGCCGCACCGGAGTTTCTCGACTATCACGATACTGAATGGGGTTTCCCTGTGAGTGATGATCATCGCTTGTTCGAGAAACTGAGTTTGGAGAGTTTTCAGTCTGGTCTAAGTTGGCGCACCATTCTTGCTAAGCGTGAGAACTTCCGTGCAGCGTTCCATGATTTTGATTTTGACAGGATAGCGTGCTTTACCCAGCGTGATGTTAATCGGCTGCTGAAGGATGAAGGGATCGTTCGCCATCGTGGCAAGATT
>Ga0316187_10002552_pt1 | contig 15846 bp, 15 predicted proteins | sample CroRivburrow1_MG_FD_204927 | JGI IMG/M metagenome (GOLD analysis project Ga0316187, IMG submission 204927) | Coastal sediment microbial communities from Maine, United States - Cross River worm burrow 1 | ecosystem: Environmental > Aquatic > Marine > Coastal > Sediment | place: USA: Maine... | reverse complement strand
ACCGACGATGTCGGTGGCCTCGGTCGAGGTGACGTATTCCAACTCGAACAGGCCACCATCGTCAGCGGCGGCCACAGGGCCGGGGGGCGTATCAGCCTTATCAGTCATGGCGGAGTCAGTCATGGCGGAGTCAGTCATGGCGGGGTCAGTCGTTGGTGTAGTAGTTGGGGGACTGGTAGCGGCCGTCGCGCAGCCAACCGATCTGCATCAACAGGTCGTTGAGCAGGCTGGAAGCTCCGAAGCGGAACAAGTCGGGGGTCAGCCAGCGGGGCCCGAGGGTCTCGCTGAGCAGCACCAGGTAGCGGATGGCGTCCTTGGAGGTGCGGATGCCGCCGGCCGGTTTCATGCCGATCACCGCCCCGGTCAGGTCGTGGAAGTCGCGGATGGCCTCGAACATGACGAGGGTGACCTCGCGGGTGGCGGCTGGTTGCACCTTGCCCGTTGAGGTCTTGATGAAGTCGGCCCCGGCGGCCATGGCCAGCATGGAGGCCCGGCGCACATTGTCGAACGTGGCCAGCTCACCGGTTTCCAGGATCACCTTCAAGTGGCAGTGGCCGCTGGCTTCCTTGACCGCCACGATCTGGTCGAACACCTCGACGTAGCGGCCGGAGAGGAACGCACCCCGGTCGATGACCATGTCGATCTCGTCGGCCCCCATCTCCACCGCGGCCCGGACGTCGGCCAGTTTCACCTCAAGCGGGGCCTGCCCACTGGGGAAGTAGGTCGACACCGCCGCCACCTTGACCGGTGAGCCTTCAAGGGCGGCCAGGGCCGTTGGCACCATGGCCGGGTAGACGCACAGCGCGGCGGGTAAGGGGATGGTGGGATCGGAGGGGTCGGGGCGGAGGGCCTTGGCCGCCAACTGGCGGACCTTGCCCGGGGTGTCCATGCCTTCCAGCGTGGTGAGGTCGATCATGGAAACGGCCAGACGCAGGGTCTTGGCCTTGGCCTCACGCTTCACACTGCGGGTGGCCAGCGACGCCACCCGTTCGGCGATCCCCACCTGATCAACCGGCGGTACGGCCCCCAGGAAGGCGGCCATGCTCTGCTTGGTCACCGCCCCCGTTCCCAGCAGGTTGTGGCGGGTGGCCGAGCCAACGCTCGAGCGGGGCAGGTTCGTGTCGGTACTGGTGGTCATGGCCATCGATTCATGCCTTCAACCTCGTCCTCTCCCTCTTGGTGGAGACTAGCGTCCGGGTCGGGGCGGACGGGGAAAGATCTGGTGGCGGACGCCCTGGCGGTCGTCGTGGCCGACGTCGTGGCCGACGCGGGGAACGTCGTCGTGGCCGTCGCTGAGACCTCGAGCGGTTGCCGAACTGAGGCTGCGGAGCGCCCCGTAGGGGTCGGTGACATTGGACAGCTTCAGGTACACGGTCCGTCTTTTCTGACCGGTGCGACCATGATCGATCAAGATCGAGCCCGACTCGGTTCCGAACATCCGGTCGACAATCCCGACCTTGACCTTGTAGCTGGCGATACTGCGGAGATCGACGATGTCGTACCCGGTACCAACAATGCCCTTCTACACAATCAGCCGTTCGGTGGTGACGGCGTAGAACTTCTTCTTGTGGGTGAGCAGCCGGTACACGATTCGTTCGTCGTGGCCAAGGATCTGCGAGATCTTGCTCCCACCCGATCCCGGTTCCCCGCCGTTCCCGCATCGATCCCCCACCATGGCCACGACGGTAGGCGGTTGCTGTTCAGGCAGATCCTCACGGCCCGAACAGGTCGAGCACAACTCCTTCGATCTCCCCGGCGGGGTTGAGGAACAGGCTCACCCCGAACCATGCGATGCAGGAATCGACGCCGATCGGTTCGATGTTGACCTGCCGCAGACCGTCGAATGGGGCAGGCCAGTCGCGGGGCGGGCCTACGCAGTACGGGATGGCACCGGAGGTGATCCGGACCGGGCCCGAACGGGCGAGGGTTTCGAGCACACCGAAATCGCCAGAGAAGCCTTCGAAGTCGGTCACGTCGGAGATCCAGACGTCGGCATCAGCCAGTTCAGCCCGGCCCAGGGTTCTGCTTTCGGCCAACCCGAGGCCAAGGGTCACCTCATCGGCCAGCGGCACCGACGCCACCCTCCCTCCACCCCGGGCGAAGTTGACCAGGGCCTCGACGGTGTCCAACTCGACCGCGGTGGCCAGGTCAGGCTCGGAGCCCCGCTCGGCCACGGTGAAGGGGATTCGCAGGGCTGGCGGCGTGTCGCTACCACCGTTGGCGTTGAGCACCATGGTGTAGCGGCCGGGAGCGAGGTCTTCGACCCTCACGGCGAACGGTGCCCACGCCTCGGTCCAGTCGATGGTCTGTACCGCGTACTCATCGGTGCGGGTGGTGCCGAGATAAAGGCTGCCGGAGAAGATGGCCTCAACGGCCGAACCGTCGCCATCCTCCACGCTGACCTCGAGGTTGGCCTCGAACGGCCGGGTGATCCCGGTGACCTCGAATGAACCCGGGCCAAACCCGGAGTCCGGATCTCGGGTCAGCACCACCCCACCCTCGGCCGGCGGCTTCGCCCGGTCGGGATCGAGTTCGAGGTCGACGACCACGATGCCCCGATCGTCAAAACCTGTCACGGATGACCCGTTCACGGGGTCGGGTATGCGGAGTTCGAGGGTCCGGTCCTGACGGCGCACGACGTAGACCCCATCGTCGGTTTCGGTTGCCCCCGGCCCCACCGAGTCGATGGCACCCAAGTCGACCACAACCCCAAAACTGCCACTCTCAACCCCCCGAACCAGGGGCAGGCTGTCGGCTGGCGACAACCCCGCAAGTGCCGTCTCCAGCTCAAAGGGTGCCGCTCCGGTTCCGAAGGTGACAACGACCCGCAAACAGTCAGGCGACACCAGCGCGCTGTCCACGGCGTAGACGTGGCCAGGCGACCGCGACCCCGACGACGACGTTTCGATCGTCTCACCCGGTGTTCCACAGGGGGCCAACTCGTCGACGGTTACCGGCAGCCCTTCGGGCAAGGCGGCCAGCAGAGCCGAATTGACCCAACCGACCGGCTTGGACCCGTGCAACGGCTCGTCGAAGTGCACCCGAACCGGGTCAAGCAGTTCCACTTCGTACCAGAGGTCTCCGTCTGCGGTTGTCTGCTCCTGACCCGTCCACAACACCCCGGTATAGGTGGCGGGCAGCTTGGCCACGATGCCGCTGCCGGTGCCCGAACCAGAACGGACATTCAAAAACGGGTCACCACGATCGGCGGCCACCCGCTCGGTGTCGACCTTGAACCGGCGCCCATCATCCCGGGCCTCGGGGGTGGCCCCGTCGGTGCCCTCGGCGTCGTCAGGATCGGGGGCGACCGGGTCGTCATCGGAGGTGGCCGAAGCGCCGGCGATACCGGAGGCGGCGTCGCCCAGGGCGTCGGCGGCGGAGTCAGCGGCGGTCGAAGCGGTGGTGTCGGCGGTGTCGACGTTCGTCGCCCCGTCACCGTCATCCCCACCGCTCACCAACACAAACACGACAACGGCGCTGATTACGACCATCAGCCCGACGGCGGCCGCTGCGACGAAGCCCCCGCGTCGATCAGTGCTCATCGATTGCCCGTGATCTGCTCCCATACTTCTAGTGATACCTGAGCGGGGGTTCAGGTTTACCGCTTCCCGACACTGTCTCGGGAGTGCCATCGCCGCAGTGCCGGTACGTTGGCGAAGCCGGTGACCGTTTGCGTTTGCCGAAGAGTAAGGAGTAGCTGTGAGCACCGAGGCCACACCCGACGTTCCCCCGCATCGATACGACGCCGCCCGGGCGGGTGAGATCGAGCTTCGTTGGCAGCAGCACTGGAGCGACAACAAGACCTACGAGACCGCCAACCCCTCCGGTGTCCTGGCCGAGGGCCACGGCCCCGCCGGCCAGAGTGAACGTGAGGGCGAGGGTGACACCGGGAAGCTGTTCGTGATGGACATGTTCCCCTACCCCTCGGGTAGTGGACTGCACGTCGGACACCCCCTCGGCTTCATCGGCACCGACGTCTACGCCCGCTACAAGCGCATGACGGGCCACCACGTGCTCCACACCATGGGGTTCGACGCCTTCGGGCTCCCGGCCGAGGAGCACGCCCGCCAGACGGGCCAGCACCCGCGGGAGAACACCGAGGCCAACATCACCACCTACCGTCGGCAACTGACCCGCCTCGGCCTGGGCCACGACCAGCGCCGCAGCGTGTCGACCACCGACCCCGACTACTACCGCTGGACCCAGTGGATCTTCCTTCAGATCTTCAACTCCTGGTACGACGACGAGGCCGACCGTGCCCGTCCCATTGCCGAGTTGGAAGCGGCCTTCGCCGACGGTTCACGACCGACCCCCGACGGTCGGGCCTGGGCCGACCTGAGCCGCACCGAACAGCGCCAGATGATCAACGACCATCGTCTGGCCTATGTCGGTGAGGCCCCGGTCAACTGGTGCCCGGGTCTCGGCACGGTGTTGGCCAATGAGGAGATCACGGCCGACGGGCGCAGTGAGCGGGGCAACCATCCGGTGTTCCGTCGTCCACTGAAGCAGTGGATGATGCGCATCACCGCCTACTCCGACCGTCTCCTGGCCGACCTCGGCCAGCTCGACTGGCCCGAGCCGGTGAAGACGATGCAGCGCAACTGGATCGGCCGCAGCGAGGGCGCCTTTATCAACTTCCCCGTCGCCGGCGGCGCCGGTTCCGACAACGGCACCACCATCGACGTCTTCACCACCCGCCCCGACACCCTGTTCGGGGCCACCTACATGGTGCTGGCCCCTGAGCATCCCCTGGTCGACGACCTCCTGCCCGACGCCTGGCCCGACGGCACCGCCGAGGTATGGACCGGCGGAGCCGCCACCCCGGCCGAGGCCGTTGCCGCCTACCGGGCCGCCGCCGCCCAGAAGTCCGACCTCGACCGCCAGGAGAACAAGAAAAAGACCGGCGTGTTCATCGGGGCCTACGCCACCGTGCCAACCAGCGGCAACCCGATCCCGGTGTTCATCGCCGACTACGTGCTCATGGGCTACGGCACCGGGGCCATCATGGCCGTGCCGGGTCAGGACGAGCGCGATTGGGAGTTCGCCGAAGCGTTCGAGCTGCCCATCGTGCGCACCGTGCAACCGTCGGAGGGTTTCGACGGCAAGGCCTACCTGGGCGACGGCCCCGCCATCAACAGCTCCTTCCTCGACGGCATGGCGGTGGACGAGGCCAAGCGGCGCATCATCGACTGGCTCGAGAACGACCGCAGCGGCAGCAGCACCGTCACCTACAAACTGCGTGACTGGCTGTTCAGCCGTCAGCGCTACTGGGGTGAGCCGTTCCCCATCGTGTTCGACGACGACGGTCTGCCCCAACCGGTGCCCGAATCCGAACTACCGGTCGAGCTGCCCCCGCTGATCGACTGGGCCCCCCGGTCCCTCGACGTCGACAGTGCCCCCGAGCCCCCGCTGGGGCGGGCGGACAGCTGGGCCTCGGTCGATCTCGACCTGGGCCAGGGCGAAGGCACCCGCCACTACCGGCGTGAGCTCAACACGATGCCGCAATGGGCCGGGTCGTGCTGGTACTACCTGCGTTACCTCGACCCGACCAACGACGACGCCCTCGTCGATCCCGACGTCGAGCGCTACTGGATGAACTACCCCGGTCGCGACAGCACCTCCGATTCCGGCTCCAGTGATGGCGGGGGCCAGGGCGGTGTCGACCTCTATATCGGCGGGGTGGAGCATGCCGTGCTGCACCTGCTGTACGCCCGGTTCTGGCACAAGGTGCTGTTCGATCTGGGCCACGTCTCAACCCGGGAACCGTTCCAACGCCTGTTCAACCAGGGCTACATCCAGGCCTACGCCTTCCAGGACGAGCGGGGCATCTATGTCGAGGCGTCCGACGTCGTCGAGGACGATGGCCGCTTCCTGCTCGACGGCCAGCCCGTCACCCGTTCCTACGGGAAGATGGGCAAGAGCCTGAAGAACTCCGTCACCCCCGACGACATGTACGAGGACTACGGCGCCGACACCCTGCGGCTGCACGAGATGTTCATGGGCCCCCTCGACCAGGACCGGGTGTGGGACACCACCGCCGTTGTCGGCTCCCACCGGCTGCTCCAGCGGGTGTGGCGCAACCTGGTCGACGAGGACAGCGGCGAGTTGACCGTCGTCGACACCCCCGCCTCCGACGAACTGCGACGGCTGCTGCACCGCACCATCGCCCAGGTGGCGGCGGCCATGGACGGGCTGCGGTTCAACACCGCCATCGCCAGGATCACCGAGCTCAACAACGAGATCACCAAGGTTGCAGGCCCCACCCCCCGCGAGCTGGCCGAACCGCTGGTGCTCATGCTCGGCCCCCTGGTGCCCCACATCGCCGAGGAGCTTTGGCAACTGCTGGGTCATGGTGACTCGGTCGTCTACCGGCCGTTCCCCGTGGCCGACGACAAGTTGCTGGTCGAGGACACCGTGGAGATCCCGGTTCAGGTCAACGGCAAGGTGCGGGCCCGGATCACCGTCCCGGCTGACACCCCTGAGGCCATGGTGCGCAAGACCGCCCTCAACGACCAGCGCGTCGCCGAGCTTATCGGCGACGCCGAGCCCCGCAAGGTGATCGTCGTGCCCGGCAAACTCATCAACATCGTGGTCTGACGCCTTCACTGCTCCTTGGCAGTTGCTTGTCCATAGATGAAGCTCAAATTAGCTCAATAATGCATTATGTGTCTTCACTATGGGTACGGTAATAATACGTCCAAGTTAGTAAATGAACCCTTGTGGCCCCGCAGGCCTGAAGTAACATGCAAACGCGGCAGCAGTTTAATCAGGAGACGCCATGAAGCTTGGTGGGACCACCCTGTCCGTTCACCACAGTCGTCAGGTTACATCGCCGACGAGTACGGTTGAGCGGCTACCGACAGCGCGACCGCGCACGGCCGACCAGCAGGCCAAACGGGTGCTGGCCGAAGCTCATCGCCGGTGGATCACGGGGCCGGGCAGACCGTTCGGTAGTGTGCTCCTATGGGTGGTGACGAACAAACTTGGGGGCGATATCGCCGCCGCCGTTCGCCAGGCCGACCGTCACATCGCCACGGCCCTGGTCGAGAACGAGCTCCCCGACGCCCGCTCCACCATCGCTAGCGTGCTCCGCCAGTCGGTTCCTGCCACCGGACACGCCCCGGCGGCAGTGGCCTGACCAGGCACGATCCAGCCCCTGACCAGGTCTTTCAGAAATTCTTCACCTCTTTGGGAACTTTTCGACCCTGATTTACTACTTACCCGGTAATAGAAACTAGCAACCGTGCTAGTAGGTCCGACGGGTTGGCTCCGGTTCAACTGCCCCAAACTTGGGACAGCCCGTCGGACAAAATTCTTGAACTGGGTGGCTGGCTTTGGGTCAATATGGCTCGATCCCCCAGGCCTATTGCTGGTCACCCCATTTCTTCAGGGCGGCGGATTCACCGATTCCTCGATCAGCCTGGCTGCGGTCGGGGAGTCGGTACGGCGGCGGCCGATCAGGCGGCTAGCGTCAGCGTGAATGCGCTCGACGGAGAAGTCCCCCACCACTGATCGTCGAGCGCTGGCGGCGGTGGCGGCACAGTTCTTCGTCAACGGGGCGCTGTTCGCCTCCTTCCTTCCCCGCATGCCCGAGATCCGGGATCACGTCGACATCAGCATCGCCCGGGTTGGCCTGCTGATGTCGATCGCGGGCTTCGCCGGACTGGTCGGCAGCGCGGCGGCCGGCCCCGCCATCGCCCGCTTCGGTACCCGTCGGGTGATGCTGGGTGGAGGTTCAATCATCGCCGTGTCGTTGCCGATCGTCGGCCTGGCCAACACCCAGGTTGCGCTCCTGGTCGGGTTGGTGGCGATGTTGACCTTCGACGCTCCCGTCGATGTGGCCATGAACCTGCAGGGCTCGTGGCTCAGTGCGCGCCGCCATGCTCCGGTCATGAACCGACTGCATGGGCTGTGGAGTCTCGGGGCCGCCGTCGGGGGTTTGTCGTCGTCGCGGATCGCGGCGTCGGGCGTTTCGCTGTCGGTGCACCTGACCATGGCCGGGGCAGTGTTGTTGATGGTGGTGATCGTCGTCAGTCGGGGGGTGCTGCAAACCGATGAGCACCCCGTCCCCGAGGTGCAGGGCGGGTCAACAGCGCCGGCTGGTGCCACCGCCCGCCGATCCCCACCCGCCGTACTGTTGCTGTTCGCCCTGGCGGGGTTCACGGCGCTGGCCATCGAGGCCACCTCGATCGACTGGGCCGCCTTCCGCCTCAGCGACGATCTCGGGTCCGGGGCCGGTTTCGCCGCCCTCGGCTACGCCGCCGTCACCACCGGTATGACCATCGGGCGTTTCGGTGGCGACTGGGTGGCCCACCGCGTCGGCCCGGCCCGTCTCAGCGGCTGGGCGTCGGCCGTTACCGCTGCTGGGCTGGTGATCGCCACGCTGGTCGACAACCGCCACCTGGTCCTGACCGGGTACCTGTTGGCCGGGGTCGGCATCGCCACCATGCTCCCCACCATCTACGACCAGGCGGCCAAACACCCCGGGCGCCCGGGAGCCGGGTTGGGGGCCCTCACCGCAGGACTACGCCTCGCCATCCTCACCGTGCCCTTCATCGTCGGGACCATCGCCGCCACCGATCTGTCGGTCGGCTCCGCCGTCGCCATCGTCACCCTGCCCAGCGTCGCCGGCTTCGTTGTTGTCGGTCGGGCCCTGCAACGATCGTCGTAGCGCTCAGAGCTCTTCGAGATTCCTTGCAAGGAAGACCATGGATGACCAACGCCCGGCCGAAGAACACCCGGCCGAGGAACGCCTGGCCGAGGAACGCCTGGCCGAGGAACGCCTGGCCGAGGAACGCCTGGCCGAGCTGCTGGAGCAGCAGGCGGCCCGGATCACGATCCACCTCGACCTCGACCTCGACGGGGTGCTCCGGGCCAATCTCGAACCAGAGACCACATTGAAGAGCAGGGCGGCCAGTAGGCGGGCGACACGGCACCGCTGGCTGGCGGCATCGGCCGCGGCCGTCGTCCTCCTCGTGCTGTTCTGGGCCTTCTTCGCCGGTGGACCCGGCGTCACGGAACCGATCGCCGTCGGGGAGGAGTTTCCTGTTGACGAGGCTCCACACGACTTCGACGCCGGGTCCTCCGACGAGCTGGCCGGGGCTCTGGCCCTCGCCATCGGTAACCCCAACCCCAAACCGGGGGTGGAGCTCATCATCTGGTTCAGTCCCACCGCCGACTCCCAGTCGATTGAGGACGTCTCGGACTGGCTCCGTCAGCACCCCCAGGTCGACCGCTACTCCTACGTCAACCAGGAGGCGGCCTACCAGGAGTTCCGCGAGTACTATGCCAACCAGCCCGAGGTCATCGAACTGGTCAAACCCGAGCAGCTGCCGACATCGTTTCAGGTCGCCACCACCGAACCCGAGCTACTGGCCCCGCTGGCCGAAGCGTTCCCCGGCGTCGCCTCAACCGCCACCGCAGACAGGTAGCGGGAGGCTATTCGTTCGCGAATTCACAGACGCCGGTCTGGAGGAACTCACCGAGGTCCTCACACGACCCGGCGAACAGGTAGCGGACCTTGTCGACGGTCGGGAACTGAAAGGCGGTGGCGTTGAGGCTTGAGGTGAAGGCCGAGCTGCCGCAGCTGCTACTGGCGTTGGAGATCTCGGCCCGCACGTCGTCGAAATCGACGGTCAGGACGCCATCGGCCAGCAGCACCGACCGGACAGTATCGGCGGTGGCCGATGAGAAGAACGACGAGGCGCCTGCCGCCTCCTCAGCCGTGGTCGGGCCGCCGACCAGTTCCTCGAAGGCGGCCTCGGCCGGGCCGATCGAGGTGCCAACGGTGCGCTCGAAGGCGGTGACCTCACTGCAATCGCTGCCATCGCCGGTGTTGAAGTACACCATGACCACCCGGGTGGCAGCCGTCGTCGACGACCCGGTCGTGCTGCTCGACGTCGACCGCGCGGCTTCGGTGGTCGAGGCGGTGGCCGCGGTCGAGGCGGTTGTTGTCGGGGCCACCGATGTCGTCGTGGTGGACTCAGCGGTGGTCGACGACCCAGTGGTGCTGGCCGACGCCGACGTCGTCGTTGTTTCAGTCGTAGTAGCGGCGTCATCGTCACCGCTACAGCCGACGAGGAACAAGAACAGGAAGATGGTGGCAGTCAGGAAGAGGCGGGAAGAACGACCAATGGCCATGTATCAACCATCATCCTGGCGGAGCGATGAGGGCAGAGCACAAGGTGCTCTGCGGACCAACAAGTGAGCGTCAAGTCCCAGCTCGCTAAACGCAGAGGCCGCCGGACGCACCTCGCCAGCAGAACATGGTGCGCTCGATCGAGCGCAGCACAAAGCCGCCGGCGTCAGCGGGCGTGGCGAAGATATGCAGGCGGTAGCCGGCAATGGAATCGTCGGCCACGCCGATCACGTCGTAGGTGACTTCGGCCAGATCGCCCTGCGAAGCCTCTACTGACTGCACGATCCTCAGCCCAGGCTCGGGATCGGGGTCGTCGGGGGCGAACTCAGCGGCCACCAGTTCCCCCAATGCCTCCATGGTGTCGACTTCGGGTGGGTTCGCCCCGTCCAAGAACTCAGCAGTGGCGTCGTCGGTTGTTCCCATGAACCCGAGATAGGAGGAGTTGGCCCAGCCGGTGACGCCGCCGACCGTCACCTCGTTCCAGATCGATTGGCTCAGCTGCCGGGCCCGACCCGTCGACACGGCGTTGGCCGCCGTCGGTGTCAGTTCGGCCACGGTCTCACCATCGAGCCCCGGTACCGCTCGGACATTCAACACATCGTCATGGGCGACGGCCATCACTGCCAGTACGTCCCCCTCAGCGGCGAACGAGAAGATCGGCTCACCCGGCAAGGTCGTGGACGGCGTCACCGTGGTGGACACCGGGGCCGACGAAGTTGTCGTGCTACCGGGCTCAACATCGCTGGAAGCAGTGGTGGCGGCGGTGCTGGAATTCGACACGGTGGTCGTCTCCGTCGCCGTCCCTTCATCGCCGCCACAGCCGACTGTCAACAATGAGAGAAGGACCGTGACGCCTGCGACGCCAACGGCGATCACCCTGGAGTCCCCGGAAATCGGCCTACGAGCCATACCACAACGATCTTGTGCCAAGGTCCCCGCAAGAAGGGCCAAACGTCCCTTGGTTAGCCATCGACGATGGCCGCCCGGAGCGTTGCCAGCGTCGGATTGGCCGGCCACCCGTCACCGACCGAGGAGGCAATGACCGACTGGGCGGGCCCCGTGGTTCCACACGCGAGCCAGACGCCCTCCACGTCTCCGACGAGACCGTCGTAAACGTCGTCGGGGCCGTGGGCGAAGACCACGATGCTCAAACCCCGTAGCGCCTCGACCGTGGGCGTGGTGTCGTACAAGCTGCCAACGTCGATGGCCACGGTGGTTGGCACCTCCACGTCGTCGCCCCGGTTGTCGGCCAAGACCTGCACCTCGTCAAGGGTCAGAACAAGGTGCTCACCATCCAGGGCCAACCCGGTGACGTGCTGGGCCAGGACGGTCACGGCCACGGCCACGGCCACGGCCACGGCCACGGCCACGGATTCAGCCAACGCCTGGGGTGAAGCCGACGGGTCATAGGTCCGCGTCCAACCGCGTTGTTGCCTTCATCTCGTTGTAGTCCCTCCGTATGAAACGTGCGGGTTGCATACTCGGGCCTGCGGTCGGTCAGGTCTGCCGACCATTCCGCACAAGCGCGAACTACCGCCGATTGGTGTCCTACGGCTCAGCGTCGACGTAGACCCACTGGCCCTGGTGGCGACGAAAGAGGCTGCGTTCCCGGAGAATGCCGGGCGCCGAGCCGTCGACGTAGTGGGCGATGAACTCCACCGTTCCGAACTTGTCCCGGGAGCCGCCGGCGCTGCTGGCAACGATCTGGAGTTGGGTCCAGCGCTGCCCGGGAGAGATTGTGATCGACGTCGGGCGGGTGTTCGGATCCCACGACTCGAGCAGGTAGCGGTTATCACCAACGGCAAACGCCGAGTACCGCGACCGCATCAACTCCTCGGCGGTGGCGGCGGGACGTTGGCCCGACACGATCGGCTCGCAGCACGACTGGTAGGTGGGACCGTGGCCACACCAACACTGACCGGGTAGTTGCAGGGACAGACCTCGGGACATCCGCTCTACTCCGAACAGAAGTGCACGGTGTCGAACTGGGCCCGGAACTTCGAGACCGACTCAGCTACCGCCTCGGGTTCGCCCCGCAGGGCGTCGACCACGTAGGACCCCAGTTCGGCCATGTGTTCAGGCCCCATTCCCCAGCGCACGATCTCCGGGGTGCCAAGGCGGATGCCCTCGCCCTCGGGCAGGCCGATGCCGCTGCTCAAGATGTTGGCCCGCCGTAGGCGCACGGCGGCGGCGTAACCGCCGAACCATTCGTCGGCCTTGATGGCGAACTGGTGTGAAGTGGTGACCGGCCCGGCCTCGGTCCGAAACAGCGGTAGCTCGGGCTCCAGGGCATCGGCCAGGGCCTGGGCAGTGTCGGTCATGGCGGTGTAGTAGGCGGCGCCGTGGTCGATCCAGTCGAGCAGGGTGAAGGCCAGGGCGGTGGTGGAGCCGGCGTCGAAGTTGGCGGTCAGGCCGGGGTAGGCAATGGCATCAACCCGTTCGGCCAGGGCCGCATCGTTGGTCACGAGCAGACCCGACGGTGGACCGGCGAGACTCTTGTAGGTGCTCATGGTCATGAGGTGAGCGCCCTCATCGAGCGGATTGGGCCAGCCCCCACCGGCAAACATGCCGCACAGATGGGCGGCGTCGAACAACAGCTTGGCCCCCACCTCGTCGGCGATCTCGCGCAGCTCGGCCACCGGGTGGGGCAGAAGGTTGAGGCTGGCGCCGATGGTGATCAGGGTTGGCTGTACCTCACGGGCCAGGGCGGCGACCCCGTCGACGTCGACGCTGTAGCGACCAGAATCAACCGGCGCGGGATGGATGTCGAGCCCGTAGAGCCCGGCCGCCCCCGCGTTGTGGTGGGTGACGTGCCCGCCGATGGATGCCGGGGGCACGATGATGGCGTCGCCCGCCGAGGAGGTGGCCATGAAGGCGTAGAGGTTGGCCATCGCCCCCGACGCCACCCGGATCTCGGCGTAGTCGGCGTTGAACACCCGCGACGCCAGATCGGCGGTGATGACCTCCAGCTCCTCGATGGCCTCCAGCCCCATCTCGTACTTCTCGCCGGCATGACCGAGGGAGGGCCGTGACCCCAACCCCGCCGCCAACGCCGCCTCGGCCCGAGGACTCATCACGTTGGTTGCGGGGTTGAGGTTGACCGATTCCCGTTCGTGGATCGTGCGGTTGCGCTCGATCAGGGAGTCGATGACGGCGCGGGCCGCCCCCGATTCGAGCCCCGCCGTTTGCAGCCGGATCTCCTGCTCACGCTGGGCGGCGACGTCGGACAGCCAACGGCGAAACATCAGGAGTAGGTCTCGTTGCCGAACTGGTCGGTGTACACCAGTCCTTCCAGCGGCAGACGGTCGAGCTTGGTCGGGAACGGCTTGGGCCGGTGACCGACCACGATGTGGGCGGCGGTGATGACCCCGTCGGGGATGTTGAGCATCTCCTTGACCTGCGGCTCGTACATCACCAGCAGGGTGGTGAGGGCGGCCCCGAGGTTGGCCTCACGGCACCCGAGCACGAAGTTCTGCACGGCGGGATAGATGGAGCCGCCGCCGACGATGCTGAGCCGATCGAGTTCAGTGTCGGTGGGGTGCAGACCGTCGATTTCGGCGCAGGCCACGACGATGGCCGGGGCCTGGCTCATGTGCTCGGCGAAGTGGTCGGCATTGCCCAGGGTTTTGGCCATCTTGGCCGCCTCGTCCTTGCCAATGTTGATGTCGCCCGACTGCGCGGCGGCCAGGTAACCCTTCCACGGGACCAGATACCACTCCTGCAACTGATCCTTCATGGCCTGATCGCGCACCACAACCCAGCGGGCAGGTTGGCGGTTGCCGCCCTGGGGAGCGAAGCGGGCGTAGTCGAAAGCGGTGCGCAACTCCTCGTCGGTCACCGGCTGATCGGTGAAGTAGCGGCTGGTCACCGCGCTGCGGACGGCATCTCCGAGTTCCATGATGCTGTATCCCTTGGTGGTTCGTAGGTTGGCCGAGCGTAGCCGTCAGTCGGTGCCCGGCGCTGCCAGCAGCTCGTGGTAGAGGCGGGCGCTCTCGTCGTCGAAGCAGACGAACAGAATCTCGGCTACCGAGGGTGCGGTTTCGACGGCACGACCCACCGCTTCGACGGCCACGGCGGCAGCCCGGGCCTTGGGATAACCGTAGGCCCCGGCGCTGATGGAGGGGAAGGCGATCGACGTGACGCCGTTGGCCTCGGCCAACTGCAGGCTGTTCAGGTAGCAGTTCCCCAGTACGGGATCGAGCACGTCGCCCGCGCCCTCCCGCCAGACGGGACCGACCGTGTGGATCACGTGCGTTGCCGGCAGGTCGCCGCCGCCGGTGATGACGGCCTGACCCGGTGGGCAACCGCCCTGGCGGGCGACAACGGCCCGGCACTGTTCGAGCAGGGCAGGCCCCGCCGCCCGGTGGATGGCACCGTCGACCCCTCCGCCGCCGAGCAGCGACGAGTTGGCGGCGTTGACAATGGCATCGACCTCGAGCCCGGTGATATCGCCCCGAACCACCCGCATCACAACCATCGGCCGACCCTACCCGGACACCGTGTCGACGGTAGTGCTGAGAACGTCACACCCCGGCCCTAAGGTGCTGCCATGACCCCCAGCGCCGGCGTTGCTCCGGCCATGGAGAGCAACCTGCGCTGGATCCCGGTGCACGAGGCCCTGACCCGGGCCCTGGTCTGGATCCCCATCTTCGTGCTGTTCACCCAGGTGCGCTTCGGGCTGCATGGGGCGCTCCGGCTGGCTGCCTTCTACTACCTGTTCGTGGTGGTGATGGAGGTGCCGTCGGGGTGGATGAGCGACCGACTGGGCCGCGTCCCCACCCTGCGCTTGGCCGCGGTGAGTTGGATCGTGGCCCAGGTCTGCTTTCTGGTTGGCGACGATCGCTTCCTGGTGATCATGGCCGGACAGTTCTTCCTGGCCGGTGGCTTCGCCGCTCTGTCGGGCACCGACGTTGCCTTTCATTACGACACGCTCGAGGCATTGGGCCAGGCCGAGGAGTACCGCCACCGCCGGGCCGTGGTGGCCGGGATCGGCTACGCCGCCACGGCGGTGAGTGCCCTGGTCGGCGGCCTCCTCGGCCTCATCGACCTGCGGCTGGCGTTTGCCGCATCCCTGGCTTTGACGCTGGTCCAGTTGGCGGTCGCCCTGCGATTGGTCGAGCCGCCGGTGGTGGAGGGGCCGCTATCGGGTGGGGCTGAGCCCTTCTTCGGTCAGCTGAGAGTCTCGACCGCCTATCTCCGCAACCGTCGTCTGGGGTGGATCTTCTTCTACGGGATCATTCTCCTCACCCTGATCCACGTGGCCTACACCCTGATGCAACCGTGGTTGACGCTGCTCTTGGGCCGCACACCGGAAGATTTTGGCGCCACCCCGCTGTACGCAGGGGTGGTGTTCGCTGCCGTCTCACTCGTGGGGGCAGGAGCGGCCCGGCTCAGCGCCCCCCTCGGGGCCCGGTTCGGCACCACGCCGACCCTGATCGGGTTCGCCGCCTTGTCGGCCGCCATCGTGACATCGATGGCGTTGTGGGTTCACGTTGCCGTGTTGGCCCTGGTGCTGTTCCGCAGCGCCCAGGGGGCGGCGGCACCAGTGCTGATCAGCGCCACCGTTGCTCCCATGGTGCAACAGGGCCACCGGGCCACCTTCCTGAGCCTGAACTCCCTCGCCGGACGCCTCGGCTACGGCCTGATCCTGTTGTTCGTGGCCAACACCCCTTCGGCGTCGGAAGTGGTGGGGGTGCTGGCCTGGTTCT
>Ga0316187_10002551_pt1 | contig 15847 bp, 10 predicted proteins | sample CroRivburrow1_MG_FD_204927 | JGI IMG/M metagenome (GOLD analysis project Ga0316187, IMG submission 204927) | Coastal sediment microbial communities from Maine, United States - Cross River worm burrow 1 | ecosystem: Environmental > Aquatic > Marine > Coastal > Sediment | place: USA: Maine... | reverse complement strand
CGGAATCCCGTCATCGCGTAGCGCTTCGAAAATCCATCGAGCACGTAGCAGTTCTCGGTGAAGGCCAATGGCGAGGTCACCTCCGCGCCGTCATAGGTCAGCCCGTCGTAAATCTCGTCGGAGAGGATTGGGATGCCGAGGTCACTGAGTTCCTCGACAACTTCCTTCGGCTGAACCGCGCCGGTCGGATTGGCCGGTGATGCGAGGAAGATCGCGCGCGTGCGCGGTGTGATCGCAGCCCGCACCTTGGCAACGTCCATCAGGAAGCCGTCTTCGGGGCCCGTTGGCACGAGGACCGGTTTGCCGCCGCACACGGCGATCATGTTCGGGTAGCAAGGGTAGTGCGGCGTTGCGAGGATCACTTCGTCACCTGGATCGACCAGCAGGTTCAAGCACAGCAAGATCGCCGGGGACGTTCCGCTCGTGACCACCACCTGATCAGGGTTCACCGCAACGCCACGACGCTCTTCGCACTCGCGAGCGATCGCTTCGCGTAGGACGAACAACCCGCGGCTGTCGGTATAGTGCGTTTCGCCGGACACCAGCGAGTCGACCGCGGCCTGGACGGCAGCCGGCGGCGCATCGAAGTTTGGCTCTCCAACGCCGAGCTGAACGATCCGCGTCCCGGCCCGCGCCATCGCCATCCCCCGCTCCATCACCTCCATGGCAAGGAACGGCTCGACCTCCTGCGTACGCTTCGCGAACATGACGACACGCTCTACGGTCCTAACCCCCCGAGATCTAGCCGCTTCTCAGGCGAAGATCGCAGCGCCCGTCTGGAGGCGCTGCGATCTTTGCCTGGAAAGCCTTGGAATGTCGGGTGATTACAGGTATGGAGCGTGTCCCTCATGGAGAGTCTCGTTGTTACTGTGATCGGGAAAGATCGGCCGGGGTTGGTCGAGTTGGTTTCGGCTGTCGTCGAGGAGCACGGTGGCGACTGGGTGGAGAGCCGGATGTCCCGGCTGGCCGGAGAGTTCGCCGGGATTCTTCGGGTGAGCGTGCCCGCCGCTCAGGCGGATGCCTTGTCCGAGGGGCTCGAAGGGCTGCGGTCGGACGGGCTTCGGGTAGTGGTCGAGCGTGGCTTCGAGGAAGCGGTCGAAGAGGGGCACGTGATCTTGCTGGAGCTGATCGGTAGCGATCGTCCCGGCATCGTTCACAAGATTTCCGAGGCGCTCGCGGCGCGTGGCGTCAACGTCGACGAGCTCAATACCGAGTGCGATGGGGCGCCCTGGTCCGGCGACACCCTGTTCAAGGCGATGGCAAGGCTTCGCGCGCCGAGGGACCTAGACCTCGATCAGCTTCGAGAAAGCCTCGAGGCGATCGCCGGTGACCTGATGGTCGACATCAGCATCGGCGAGGCCGACTAAGGCGTTCGCTCGCGCGCGAGGGTAACGGCGCAGGAGTTGACGGGCGGCCCGCGCCTTCTCTTCCACGGTCATCCACATCCGCAGGGTTGCGAAGCGATAGATGGCGCGGATGTTTGGAAACAGCGCCAGGTAGATCTGCCACGAGCCATCATACGCGGTCGCGTCGAGCGCGAACGCGAGCTGTTCGTCGTTCACCACTGGCATCGGGTCAGTGCCTCGCATCGCCAGCAAGGCGCGGACGAGGCGGTCCACCGCGTGTGGTTGCGCCCGCGTCGTCGCGCCGCCGCCGGGGTTGAACGAGTTGCGGCGTTGCGTCCAGCTCTTCCGCCAGCGCTGGTCCCATGCGTAGAGAAGCGTGTTGTCGAAGTGGGCCAGCGCGATGAGCCGACTCCATCGCATGCATTGCTGGACCGTCCCGCTTGCTCGAAGGTTTACTTCGGGAACGTCGTCGCGTGTGACGGGTAGCCGCCCCGCCCTGAAGCGTTTTTCGAGCCAAGCGAACTCCGCGGGGAAGTCGTTCGCCGCGATCTGAAGTGGGTAGCTTGGCTGCTTTCCGAGGTCGATCGCGATGTCCTTGAGGTCATCGAAGATCTGGAACGCCGAAAGGAGATACCCCCAGCGGCGAATGGCAGCGATGTGCTTCGCGGGCTCGAGCCCGAGCAATCGCGCACGAAGATCGAGCCAGAGCATCATGACCATGTTGTTCTTGCGATAGAAGTGCCAGGCGGTGTCTCGCAGCCGCAACTGGTCTGGTCGACGCCCGACTGCGCTCGAACAAAGCTCGGCTTCGTCCAAGTAGGTCTGAAAGCAATGGTGCAGAAAGAGATGCGTGGCGTGCACCGTTGCGCCATCTGCGCTGACGAGAAGCTCATCGATTGTGACCGCCACCTCGTCTAGCGCATCGAACAGTGCGGCGAGTGTGATTCCGAACTTGGTCACGTGAGCATCCGGATCGATGCCGCCCTTCCGAAGGTGGCCCAGTGAGAGGTCTCGAAGCGGACGCTCGGAGGCATCGTCCCGGTAAACCGACTGGACGACACGCCCGGCGGCGTCGTGGCCACCGGCTGCTGCCGCCAGCTCGTCGAGGAACTCGTCGGCGAGCTGCATGTAGAAGAACGCGATGTCTGCCAAGCCAACCGAGGTCGAGACCGGAACCCCAGCCGCACCCTTGAACGCGAAGTTGTCAACCAGCGGACCGACCTGCTCGATGGCAAATAGGGTTTCGCGAAGGACGGAATTGTTGAGCACGACGTCCGGAAGAAGCTTGCGAATCCGTCTACGCCTCACCCAGTAGAAAGGCAGCAGCGCGCCGTGCCGAAAGAAGTCGCGGTTCTGCTGCAACCTCGCGGACAGAATCGACCTCGCCGGCCGGTTCTTGCGCAGCCGCTCCCATGAGCCAGTGACGCGTTCGATGTTTTCCGCGATCGTGCCGCGCGTCTCTGGGCTATGCGGCTCGGGGTGCAGCAGGAGCGTGGTCGCGTACTGAAGACGGGCCTCCTCCGAACCCTCCTCCTCAATCACGGCGTTGGCGAGCTCTGCTTCCCAACCTCGAAGCTTGCCGAGGAGCACCACGGCTTCACCGCCTGCCGCAACGGACCCTGCCGTGTGCAGGAGCGCGAGCCTCGCGCTCAGCACATCCTCGAGCCCCTGGGCGATCGGACCCGATCCGCCTAGGTCTGCGCGCATATACGGGTTGCGCACGAGCACGCCCTCGATGCGCCGCAGCACGGCGAGCTCCTCGTCGGTGAAGGGGGGCATCGTGATCGAAGCGAGGACTGTCATCCGCCGAGGTCGGTTGTGACACGGCGGGGGGAAGGGCTCCAACTCCCGCTTGCTTGGTGTTAGGGTCGCAATCGGGACGATGACGAAGACAGGCCGAAAACCAAGCTGGCGCGCGCCTTTTCGCCGGGTCGCGATGGCCACTGAAAACGCCCTCGAGCTTGCGAGGCTCGGACACTTCACGGACCCCGAGCACGCGCCATACAAGATCGCGCATCAGATGCGCATCGCGCGGCTTCGACGGTACGGTGGGGACGACCACCGCCCCAGCGTCGAGGCGCCACTGCTCCTGATTCCTCCGTTGATGGTCACCGCGGAGATCTACGATGTCGCGCCCGACATCAGCGGTGTCACCGCGTTGACGCAATTGGGGCTCGACGTCTGGGTCATCGACTTCGGCTCGCCCGAGCAAGAAGAGGGCGGCATGAAACGCACCCTCGACGACCACATCAAAGCGGTCAGTGATTCGATCGATTGGATTCGCAATGCGACGGGCCACGACGTGCATGTGGTCGGCTACTCGCAGGGCGGGATGTTCGCCTATCAAACCGCAGCGTATCGAAAGTCGGAGGGCATCGCTTCGCTAGTGACGTTTGGAAGTCCCGTCGACATTCACCGCAACCTCCCCAACATCGAGGACACGATCGCCGGCCGCATGTTCGAGCTCGCTCAAGGCGCGATCGATGCGCCGCTGGACAAGTTCGAAGGCCTACCCGGGGCTCTGACCAGCACTGGGTTCAAACTTCTCGCTGTTCACAAGGAAATCGGCCAGCTCATGGACTTCGTCCGGAAGCTGCACGACCGGCAGGCGCTCGAGAAACGCGAGGCGCGCCGACGCTTTCTCGGCGGTGAAGGGTTCGTCGCCTGGCCCGGGCCGGCCCTCAAGAAGTTCATTCACGAGTTCGTCGTTCATAATCGAATGCTGTCCGGGGGCTTCGTCGTGGACGGCCGCACCGTCACGCTCGCGGACATTACTTGTCCCGTGATGTTCTTCGTTGGCGAACGAGACTCAATCGCCAACGACTCCGCGATTCGCGCCATCCGCGGCGCCGCCCCCAACGCCGAGCTCTTCGAAGTGTCGATGCGTGCCGGGCACTTCGGGCTCGTCGTCGGCAGACAAGCCATGTCGTTTACCTGGCCCACCGTCGCGAGCTGGGTTCGCTGGCGCGAAGGCGCCGGCCCTGAGCCATCGGCGATCCAAGCCCCGCCGCCGCTCGAAGAGCCGGAGCAAGCGGACTTCGACGAGGTCGACTTCGATATTGAGCTCTTCTATCGAACTGTCGTCGGTACGGTGGGTGCTTGGTGGCAACGACTCGGCCGGTCTGCGACGGACTTTGGCGAGCAGCTCGATAGCCTCCGTTGGCAGGTTCCGCGCCTCAGCGTGCTCCAGCGGATGGGCCCGGACACCCGGGTAAGCCTGGGGCTCGCCCTCTCCGAGCAGGCCGCTTCCCATCCAGAGGGCACGTTCTTCCTTTGGGAAGGGCGCGCGTTCTCCTACGCACAAGCGGATCGCCGAGTCGACAACATCGTTCGGGGTTTGATCCGTTGCGGCATTCGGCGCGGGGAGCCAGTCGCCGTCCTGATGGAGGCGCGGCCCAGCTACCTTTCGGTGACCGCCGCGTTGAGCCGTCTGGGTGCCGTGCCGATCTTGCTGAGCCCAGGCCGTTCGAGCGCCACGCTGCGTGACGCCATTCATGGATCCGCGCCACGCTTCCTGATCGCAGACCCCGAGAGCGCTGCCTTGGCCAAAGAGCTGTTCGACGAGGTGCTCGTGCTAGGCGGCGCGCGCGAGGAACGAACGCTCCCCCCGGGCGTCACCGACATGGAGCTCATCGATCCCGACACGGTCGAGCTGCCCGGCTGGTACGAGCAAAACCCGGGGTGCGCGCGAGACCTGGCTCTGATCATGCTCACCGCGGGCCGCGGTCAGAAGCCACGCGCGGCCAAGATCACCAACCAGCGATGGGCGTTCTCCGCGTACGGCGCCGCAGCCGCGTGCACCTTGTCCCCTGGCGACACCGTCTACTGCTGTCTGCCGCTTCATCACCCGGCCGGGATGTTGGTGACGGTCGGGGGAGGGCTGGTCGGGGGCTCTCGCCTGGCGCTCGCGACCGGCTTCGACCCAGAGGCGTTCTGGGGGGATGTCCGTCGATATGGCGCCACAGTGGTCTTCTATGCCGGCGAGATGTTGCGCGAGCTTCTCCGCGCTGAGCCCTCCGCCGCGGACAATGAAAACCCGATCCGCTTGTTTGCCGGGAGCGGCCTCCGGCGAGACGTGTGGCAACGCATCGTCGAGCGGTTCGGTCCGGTCGGCATTCTCGAGTTCTACGCAGCCACCGAAGGCAACGCGGTCTTGGCCAACGCATCCGGTGAAAAGGTGGGCGCGCTTGGCCGTCCGCTTCCGGGGAGCGCCGAGGTCGCCCTCGTCCGCTACGATTTCGACACCGAGGAGTTCGTCCGTGGCGAGCACGGCCTCCTCGTTCGTTGTGATGCCGGCGAGCCCGGCGTGCTGCTCGCACGTCTCGACGCCGACCATCCGCTCGCGAGCTTCACCGGAGGCGACGAGGCTGGCCGGCGCCTGTTGCAAGGGGTGTTCGAGGCCGACGACATCTGGTTCGTCACATGGGATGTGCTGCGACGCGACGCCGACGGTGATTTTTGGTTCGTTGACCGAAAAAGCCAAATGCTGAGAACGAAGGCCGGTGTCGTCGCGACCCGAACGATCGAGGACGCCCTCTACGGCTTCCCCGACCTGCGTCACACCGTCGTCTACGGGGTCGAGCGCGAGGGTGGCGATCGTGCCGTGGCCGTGGTCGTTACCGAGGGCAACCAAGGTTTGAATTTGCAGGCCTGGAACGAGTTTACTGCCGGGCTGGACCCGAGCGAGCGCCCAGGCTGGGTCAAGCGCGTCGAGCGGATTCCCATGACCGACGGTTTTCGTCCAGATAAGGCTGCGCTCGAGATGGACCCACTCGATGCTGGTGCAGAGCTTTTCGTCTATGACGATGAAACCAGGCTGTATCGCACTGCGTAAGCCCCCCGGGGGTGGGAGCCCCGGCCGACTGCACGGGTGTACAAAAATCGCGCCCTTCCGCCTCTCTTGCTACATACCGTCTCGATGACCGCCCGAGCCCTCCTTCTGCCCTTTGCTTTGATGACGGCGCTTCTTGTCGCGTGCGTGAAGCCAGTCAACAACGGCAACGCATGCTTCGATACGGCCGAGTGCCGCGAAGGCTCGATCTGCGCGGAGACGGTCTATGGAAAATATTGCATGAGGCAGTGCGGGCCCGAGATCGTCCAATGCCAGGACGACGAAGCCTGCGTGCTCTCGGAGGAGCTGCCCGACGGCGCAGGTGGTGCCGGTGGTGAAGGCGGCGCCGGCGGCGAGGGCGGTGCCGGTGGTGCAGCGGGTGCCGGTGGTGCAGCGGGTGCCGGTGGTGCAGCGGGTGCCGGCGGTGCAGCGGGTGCCGGCGGTGCAGCGGGTGCCGGCGGTGCAGCGGGTGCCGGCGGTGCAGCTGGAGCCGGCGGTGGAGCTGGCACTGGCGGTGGAGCTGGCGCTGGCGGTGGAGCTGGCGGTGGCGCTGGCACGGGCGGTGGGGCTGGCATGGGCGGTGAAGGCGGCGCTGGCGGTGGAGATGGCACTCCCGAAATCTGGGTGTGCCTGCCAGGCCAACTCGAGAATCCGGACTACGTTCCTGCCGACCTCCTCGACCAGTGCGACTACAGCCTCGACTGCGACGTCAGCCTCATCTGTGTGTGTCTCCCCGGCGCGATCTGCGATCCTGACGACCTGATGAGGAGCGGCCCCAGGTGCCTGCGGATCTGCGATCCAGCGTTCAGCCAGTGTTCTGCGATTCCCGGATTTGAGGGGGCCCAGTGCGTGGATCTCGGCGACGGCCGCGGTTATTGCGACCCGACGACCATCCCGATACCGCCCTAGCCGCGCTGAGCGAATTGACCGTTTACGCGGGCCGGTTGGAACACTAGACTCAACCGGTCATGCCCACTCCCCAAGAAACAGTCGACGCCGTTCGTTCCTATTTGCGCGGGCATCCCGAGGAGCTCGGGCGCGCCGTACGCAGCGCGCTGGGCCTCCGGTTTGGCGTCCCGCTTGCTGCTCTTCGCTGGCTTGGCCAGCAAGCCGAGCGCAACGGGAAGGTCGAGGACTTCCACATCGACTCGGTGCCGCCCGGCCTCCGGCTTTCGGGGAACCTCGACGCCATGAATACCCCGATCCGCGCCTCCGCGATCATCTTCGTCGAGCGCGTGGTGTTCAACGACGAGGAGCTGACCGTCGCGCTCCGGCTCGAAGAGGTGATGCTCAAGCTGAACGGCGAATCCGATTCCCCGGTGGCTGCGCTGATCAAGTCCGGCGCGTTGGACCTCTCGAATCCGGGAACCCTGGTCAACTTCATGCCTGGCCGGTCGCCCGTCTTGGCGGAAGCCAACGGTAACCGAATCGTGCTCGACCTGATGCGCGACCCGAACATCGGAAAGAACCCTCTCGTGCGCCGGGCCGTGTCGTTGCTCACTTCGTTCGTGACGCTGCACGGCGTCGAAACCGACACGAAGCATCTCGACATCGCGTTCCGTGCGCTTCCCACCGGCCTTGGTGGGGCCGCGCAGTCGATTCGCAAGAACATCGTCCTGCCATCGATGAGCCGGCTTCTTCCGCGCGCCAGGTAACGCCCATGCCGGTTTGCAGAGCGTGCAACGACGAGGTCGACGAGCTCGTTTCCGTCAAGGCGGAAGGGCGTCGCATCAAGGTTTGTGAAGACTGCGCGGAGCGCTTGGCCGAAGAAGCGGAGATCGCCGAGATGAGCGAGTCCGCCATGCAAGATATGATGGGCTACAAAGGCCGCCGCTAGCGCCTTCGCAACGAAGCGATTCCGCCGATCACCGAGTAGGACGCTGAGAAAACGAGCAGCGCGAACTTCACCAGCGCGAATGACGCCGCCAGCTGCGGAAACGGGGCGGGGGAGGTGAAGCGAACCAGTTCGTACAGCAGTACGGCGTTCTCGAGCACATCAAAGGCAGCCGCAAGGGTCGCCGCCCAAGCCGCCCGCGCGCTCCACACCGCTTCATCGAGGCGCGATCCGACAAAAAGCGCAAGCGCCGCGAAGAACATCGCGTAGAGGGCGAGGTACACGAAATCCGCGATCTGGATGAGCTTCGCAGGACCAATCCCGCCTCGGCTCTTCCACTCGAGCAGGATCCGGAGTGCCCGGTGCGGCGTGCCGGCAAGCTCGAACGAAACGATTCCCCATGGCGAGGACTCGCCCTGCAGCGGAACGTCGAGGAACATCATGAGCGCCGTGGCGAACACGAGCAGGCCCCCCAGCCTAATCGTGAGCGATCCGAGAAGACGTGGCTCCAGCGATCGCAAAGGATGGCTCATGAAACCTCAGCTATCGGGAGTGGGTTGGTCGAGCGCCGGGTCCGACTCGGTGTCCGGCTGACGGGGCAAAGCGCGGTTCCGCAGGGCCTCGAGCTCCTCTTCGGCGAACTCTAGCTCGAGCTCTGCTCGACTACGCGCGGCCACAGCCCGTGCGACTGCGTCTTGTAGTTCGTCGGCCTTCGAGGCCTCGGCCTTCAAACGCGCATCGAGTGCAGCGATCTCGCCTTGAAGCTCCAGGCGCCGGTCGGCTTCACGCTCCAGCTTCCGTTCGATGCGCGTGGCCCGCTCTTCCTCTGCGGCGAGCGCCTGCGTGGTGGTCGCCAGCTTCTGATTCGTTGCGGCGAGGGAGCGCTCTTTCGCGGAAAGGTCCCGCTCGGTTTCGGAAAGATGCTGCTCGATCGTCGCCTTCTCTTGGCGGTTCTGCGCGAGCTTGTCGCGAGTACGCAACAGGCGGCGCTCCTCGTCTTTCAGCTGCGTTTTCAGCGAAGCGACCTTGCCGTCTGTGCGCGCGAGTCGCTTCGCAAGCTCGGTTCGTGTCAGACGGCTCTGCTCGTAACGCAGCTCGAGCTGTTCCGCGATTTCACGGGTATCGGCCAAGTCTTGCCGGAGATCCGAAGCGGTCAGCTTCGCGCGGTGAGCCACTTCGCGTTGCGTTTCGGCCTGTTGGTAGAAGACGGTGACCGCGGCGCCCGACGCCCCGAGCAGCGCAAGCGCCAACGGGATCGTCCACCGCAGGATCGTTTTGACCCGTTCCCGGCGCTCCTCGGGAAGCGAGAGCGCGGAAAGCTCTTCGACGAGGTCATCGGCGCTGGGTCGCAACTCTGCATCCCAGTTCATCCAACGGTCGAAAAATGGAGTCAGGTATTTGAGACCCTTGCGCGTCGGCGCGTTCGGGGTCTCCTTCGATCGATACTCGATGAACGTGTCGACTGCGCCTGCAGCAACGTCCTCTTGAGTCTCCGGCTCGAGCGCATTGCGAAGAGAGAGGGCCAGCGCAAACACGTCGGCTTTGTTGCTGACCGCGGGCTTTCGTTCGACCGATGAAAACTGCGCTGCGACCTCGGGCGCGAAATACGTCGGTGTCCCGGCAACGACCATCTCCGCCTCGGTCGCAGCGACGCCGAGATCGAGGAGCACTGGTGTGACCTCGGCTTCGCCGAAGCCAGGAATGCGTGCCAAGAAAATGTTCTCTGGCTTCACGTCCTGGTGGCGAACACCCGCGGCGTGCATTGCCGCCAGCGCTCGTGCGAGCGGCTGGAAGATCGAGAGCGCTTCGGGGCGGCTCAACGGTTCGCGCTGCAAACGCGATTCGAGCGTCTCGCCGTCGTACCAGGGCATGACGAACCAGAGACGCTCTTCGAACCAACCGTGGTCCTTGAATTGCACGATCGACGGGTGAAACACCGACGCGATGAGTCGTAACTCGCGGAGCGCTGATTGCTTGGCCGACTTGGAATGCGCTGCCTGGTGCAGCAATTTCAGGGCGACGACGTGTCCCGGCACCTCGGTGTCCTTGGCCCGATACACGTCCCCAAACGCGCCCAAACCCACCCGGGCTTCGACCGAATAGCGCCCGCCGACGATGGTTCCGTTGGGCAGTGGCTCGATGCCCTCGTGCTCGTCGCCCCGTGATCGCGGAGCCACCTCGAGGGCGAATGCTTCGACGATTATACGTCCGAATCGCTCGGTGTCGCGGACGCCATGCTCGTCGAGAATGTGCTTTGCGCGAGTCATCGCCGCATCAACACGTTCTTCCATTTCGAGCGGTGTCTTTGTGTACACGAACGCGAGCTCGTCGATACTCAGCTCGCGCGCGTGGCGGAGCTCCAGGAGCTCAGAGTCTTCTGAGTCGAGCTCGAAGCGTAACGCGTTGAGCGGACTGACGGATGAGTGCGCCGAGGGAAGGGCGCGCCACGGAAGCTCTTCGAGGTCTCCCTTCGTTGGCGGTTCGTGGGGACGGCTTTGATTGTGCAGATACCCGCGGGCAGCCCGGTAGAGCCGTGCACGAACGCCAGGTGCTTGGATTAGATCCTCGCTCTCGACTTTGGCTACAAACGCGCGAAGCTTGGAGAGGTAGTGGTCCGCTCTGCTGGTCGAGCCGGTTCGAATCGCGAGGTATTGGCGGAGGCCTTCGGCGTAGTAGCGAAACGCGCGGCCATGCAGAACGTCTACGATCGTCTGCGGCTGGCCCTGCGAAAGCGCGATCGATGCGGCCGCCTGCGTTAGCGCGGCGCCACCCTTGCCGGGTGGCCTGAGTTGATTCAGCAGAAAGGGGACGGTGCCCATAGTTCCCATGGTTGCCTCTCACAAAGTGGGGAACTGTAAGGATGAGTCACCCTTGCGGCTGCTCTCAACAAAACGGCAAGCCTATGTCCATCCGTAGAAGATGCTCAATCCGTACAACACTGCGAGGAGAGTCAGTGCGGCAACGATGTTCAGCACGAAGCCGATGCGCATCATCTGCGGCAACTCGAGCAGACCGGTCCCGTAAGCGACAGCGTTCGGTCCCGTTGCGATCGGCAGCATGAACGCGCAGCTCGCGGCCAGGCCAACGGCCAAGGCCGGTGGAAGCGGGGAGACGCCGAGCTCTACCGCCGCCGCAATCGCGAGGGGCACGATCATGTTCGACGATGCCGTGTTGGAGCACGCTTCGGTGAAGAAGACGGTGAAGACGATCAGGGCGGCAGTGAGCCCCCACAACGAGGTGATCCCCGTCACACCCAGAAACCACTGACTGATCGCCGCGGCCAATCCCGTCTGGAACATCTGGGCGCCAAGCGAGAGTCCTCCGCCAAAGAGGAGGATCAGCCCCCAATCGATCTGCATGGCGTCGCGCCACGGGAGGACGGGCGCTTTCCGTTTCTCGTCGAGGATCAGGAACAACGGGGCTGCCGCAAGGATTGCCACTGCACCGATCGGCAGAGCGCGTGCGATCTCCTCTGCATGGGGGGCGCCGACTGCCCGCATGATGCCCGGCACCGTCCATCCGACGACCGCCAGCCCGAAGCAAAACGCCGTCACTCTTTCCCCGCGCGACCACGGCGACGCAACCAAAGTGACGTTGGTTTCCACCGGCGACGGGGGCGCGAGCCACTGCAGAACGAATCCGATGATCACCACGAGGACCAGGGACGCCGGTACGCCGATGCCCATCCACTGCAAGAAATCGAATGGCGTGTCTGTCTGCTCTTGGAGGAACCGGACCGTGATGAAGTTGGGCGGGCTGCCGATCAGGGTCCCCATGCCGCCGACGGACGCCGCGTAGGCGATGGCGAGGACGCTCCCTGAGCTCGCGTCGTCGTCTTCGGGGAGGGTGCCGAGAAGAATCGGGATCAGAATCGCCGCCGTCGCGGTGTTGCTGATCCACATCGAAAGCACCACCGCCGTCATCATGAAGGCCATCCGAATGCGAACCGGAGAGCCGCGCACGAGGCGAAGCTGCATGAGCGATCGAGCGATGCGTCGGTCGAGACCGTGCCGCATCATCGCTCTCGCGATGAAGAAGCCGCCGATGAAGAGGAAGATGAGAGGGTCGGCGTATGGAGCAAAGGCGGTGCGGCTGTCGGTGACGCCGACCACGATCATCGCAGGCCCGATCAAGAGCGCTGTCACCGAAATCGGCAGGACCTCGGTGACCCAGGCGACGATCACCGCCGCAAAAACCGCGGCAAGCCGCTGGGCGTGTGGTTCCAGTCCGAGCGGAGCAAACCAAGCTGCCAGGAACAGTGCCGGAGTAAGGACTAAACCTACCTTGCGCCGCTCAAAAAAGCCCATCCACGCGCCATCTAGCACGTCACCCCACCGGTACGTCCAGCCCGGTCCGCTCGAAAGTTGCGCTGCGTCCCGTTCGGCCCCAAGGTGAGTAAGTCGTGACTCATTTGCGCCTGGGATTATTGACAATTCTGGCGTGTGCAGTCTTTTATGGCTGCGCACCGAAACAGGGCCCTGCGTCCTCTCCGATCGAGAGCGACGCCAAACCGGTGCCAAGCTCCGATCCCGCTGCGGAAGCTCCACCGGTGGTCCTCGGCGCCCCGGTCGCCTTCTGGAAGGACGGCAAGGCGCAGGGGCAGGTCGATGCCGCCAAGGCCGACGAAGAGGGCCATCTTCTCCTCGATCTCGGCGAAGAGTGGACCCCGTACATTCTGACGGAGGCCTCGTCGGCCGAAGAGCAGGGTCAGACGAGCGAGTATCGTTCGACGTATCTGGCCTTAGCCCGCGGGGAGTTTCCGAAGGATCGGCACGGCTACCGGGCCGAGAAGGATCAGTATCTCGAGCTCTACGGCATCTTGCCGACGCTGACCTTGCTGAGGAAGCGCTTCACGGATGTGCGGGCTTTCGAATGCGCCGCAGAGCTCGACCTTCTGCCATTGCAGGAGTTCGAAGGATTCCTCGCCTATGAAAATGGCCGCCGTCCAGCTCGCCGCCTAGCCCGGTATCAGCTGCTCAAGCCGCAGATGGCCGCGCTCGTCACGCGCGCCCAGGTGGAAAGCCTCTCCGAAGTCACCCGCGCACATGCCGTCGATGACGAGGAGTGGGAGAAAGTCGAAGAGTACAAGACCCTCGCGCCGGAGATCGAAGCGATTATCGCTGCGCAAGCTCGGCTCGAATGCGAAGGCTTCTTCACGGGCCGCGGCGAGCACACGCCAGGCCTCTTCGATTGGCGCACTCACGAAGCGCTCGCCGAGTTCGAGCGCAGGCATCGCGTGTACGGCTGGGGCTTCATCGGCGACGACACCTTGGCCGTTCTACAGACGTCGCCACAAGACACCGAACGGGAAGCAGTGATTCGCGTGTTGACCGAGCGCGCCATGCACGCGGCCGAGGTCATCGAAGACGGCAGCACGTCGACTTTGCGCGACGGCGAACCCCGCACGTACAAGGCCGAGGACGGAAGAGAGCTGCAGATCCCGAACCTCGAGGCGGAGCTTCGCGAGCGTGTCGTCGCAGCATTCGGGCTCGAGACGGCCGAATCTACCTACGCATGGCTCGAATCTCTGGGCGAGATTTCCGCGGAGCAAGTCGTGGCCATTCGGGACATCGAGCTTCCTCCCTACTACGCGGACGTGATGGAGCTCAGCGCCTCGACCGACCGTGGTGACGTCTGGTACGAGTTCCCATATGACGAAGAGGGCAAGGCCCGCTCGCAGCCGGTGAGCCGACGGCCGCGCCTGACGATCTCAGTCCACTACAACGACCAGAAGATCCCGCTGGCGCGCTACGGGACTACCGTAGGCGGCTGGCGTGGCGAATTCATCGACGGCCAGGTCATGTGGAAGTACAAGGGCTCGCCCGTTGGCAAGCGTGTGTGGAGCCGCATTTCCGCCGCGCCGATTTGGGTGCCGCCGGAGAGCACACCGCCTCGCGTCATGCTCAACAAGAGGCGCGACAGAAGGCGCGGCGACTACTTCGAGATCGACTACCACACCACCGGTCCTAGCTATGCGTCGGCCTACGGCTTGGTAGCCGCGTATCACCGCAAGTACTACCGCTCACCCGACGGGAAGATTCAGCTCGGCGGCGACGAAGGGATTCGAACACACGGCTCGGTCGACTACATGAGCATCATGCGGCGCCACTCACACGGCTGTCACCGAATGCACAATCACATTGCCGTGCGACTGATGTCGTTCGTCCTCGAGCACCGTCCGCACACACGATACGGCCAGCAGCCGATGGTCTACCGCCGCGAGTTCGAGTTTGAAGAAGAGATGTACGTGATGGAGTTCGACAAGGGCGGCTACAACTTCGTGCTCGAAGAGCCACTGCCCGTCGAGGTTCTGCCCGGCAGAGTTCGCGGCCAAGTCAAAGAGCCCATCGAAGTCGCATTGCCGCGCTTCGACCGCGAAGTGGGAGCGTACGTCATGCCTGACGGTGCGTGGGTCTCAGTCGACCGTTTCGGCAACATGACTCCACGTATCAAGCCGTTCGATTTCGACGCACCGCTCGATGCACCGGAGCTGGCGCCCAGTCCCGACCCGTTTGCCACGGCGGAAGTGACACCGACGACGACCGAAACCGGCATGCCCACGACTCCGTCGGCGACGATCCCCGTGAACACTGCCGTGGCGCCCGCGACCCCCACACCCTGAAAAACACCCCAATTCGGTGGCGTTGTCCGCTGTGGACGAGTTGGGCGAAAAGTCCGTCGCTTGTGGAAAAACAATCGTATTTTCCACAAGCGAATTTCGTTGATCTCTCTTCGTGGATCGGAGACAAAAGGGATCGGAAGATCGCGACAGCGAGCTCGACGTTCTTTGAATCAACCTATCTGACACAGCAACGAAAGTTGTTGTTTCTCACTCTCACGGGAGAGAAGCGAGGCCGAAAGGTCACGCAGTCGGTGGGCGCGAAGAGCGCCGGGCGTGTCCGTGGGTCGTGAGGATTGCAGAAGCCGGCGCTCTGATGCGTGGGCCCGAATCGAGCGAGAGCTGTGATGAAGGCCGTCGACGTGAGGAACATCGGTGGAAGGCGCGCTAGAATCGGGACGCCGCTCTGTTTCACCACAAAGCAGCCGCGAAGGTTCTAGACGGGACGTCGGAGGCACCCTGGCATAGGGCTGCCCGACGACCGTGACGGCGTGCCAGAGGTTCGGTGCTCGTCCGTTTCGACGGAGCGAGTGCCCGCCGAAGCGAGCACGACGGGGTGAACACCGTCTGCTCACTGTCATAGAGCCGGGTCGAAACCGGTGACAGTAATCTCACGAGGTTCGGGTGCCCATCTTTGAAAACTAAAACTCTGGATTGCACGCGTCGGTCTGAACATGCTGGGCGACACCGTTGCACACGGGGCGAGAGCTCCGGCAACGGCGCGGAGTGCGGCATGAGCATCAGGATCCACTAGAACTGAATCCCATTACGCGCCCTTGGCGAGTCGAAAACCAAGGGTTCAGGTACGACGAGAGTCGTCGCGGAGTCCAAACACTTCGGTTTGCTAAACCCAAATCGTTGCTGGGACTCCGTCCGAAGGAAGCGCGTAGGGCAACCTATGCGAACCCGCGGTACCTCGAGACCTTCAAGTCGAGAGATACGACGACAGCGCACGGGACGTGTCGGTCAAAGCTCCTCCAGTGAGTCCAAAAGCTCACGCGGGGGGTTAGCAGGCTTCCCGACGGGGAATGCATCGCGCCGAAACGTGTCGCGCAAAGCAGGAGAGGCTGAATAAGCCCACCATCGAGCCTCGCGCTCGAAATCCAGACAAAGTCGGTCGTGGTGTGCGCAACGTATAAGCGCACACACAGCCAAGCGAGGAGCTAGCTCGTCGTGAGGTAAGCGAACTTCCAGAAGGGGCGATCCGTGCCGGGTCG
>Ga0316187_10002549_pt1 | contig 15857 bp, 14 predicted proteins | sample CroRivburrow1_MG_FD_204927 | JGI IMG/M metagenome (GOLD analysis project Ga0316187, IMG submission 204927) | Coastal sediment microbial communities from Maine, United States - Cross River worm burrow 1 | ecosystem: Environmental > Aquatic > Marine > Coastal > Sediment | place: USA: Maine... | reverse complement strand
CACCCCCTCTTCCCGACATCGCCGAAATGCCGTAAAACATTCGTTCGATTACATTTATGTCTAGTGTCACCGTTCCGGAACTGCTTGACAGCCGGCAACACGCCTGGGATATTCTCCAGTTGTCCCACCGGGTAGTCCGTCGTCCCCGAGGGTACCCATGAGTTGTTGCGTCGGCGTCATGGCCTACAACGAGGAGGCCAACATCGCTGCGGCCCTCCGCTCACTCCTCGCCCAGGAGGGCCCGCACCTCGCCGACCTTTCAGTCGTGGTGGTGGCCAGCGGCTGCACGGATGCCACGGTTCCGCGGGCGCGGGCGGTGGCCGAAGACGACCCCAGGGTCCGGGTCGTCGACGAGGCGAAACGCGAGGGCAAGGCCGCCGCGATCGTGACCTTCCTCGGGGAAGCCGCGGGCGCAGAGATCCTGGCCCTGGCGGGCGCCGACACGATCCTGGAGCCCGGCGCCCTGGAGGCGCTGGTCGCGCCGTTCGATGATCCATCGATCGGCATGACCGGCGGCCATCCGATCCCGGTGAACGAAACGGGCACCGTCATGGGCCGGGTGGTGAACCTCCTGTGGGAGCTACACCATCGAGTGGCCCTGGAGAACCCGAAGCTGGGCGAGCTGGTCGCGTTCCGCCCGGTCTTCGCCACGCTGCCGCGGACGGCGGTGGACGAGGCCGCGATCGAGGCCACGGTGAGAGCCCGAGGGCTGGGTCTGGTTTACGCCCCCGAGGCCAGGGTCAGGATGAAGGGACCGTGCACCGCCCGCGACTACGTCGCCCAGCGACGGCGCATCCACGCCGGCCACCTGCGGCTGCGGCGCGGCTCGGGCCACGAGGTCAGCACCTTCTCGCTCGGGCGGGTCTTCAAGACGGTGTGGCGTACCCGTCCTCAGGACCTCAGCGGCACGGTGGCCCTGGGCGCCGCGATCGGGTTGGAGGCCTCCGCCCGCCTGTTGGGAACGTGGGACGATCGCTTTGGCAGCCGCTCTCACGAAGTGTGGGAACGAATCCCCTCGACGAAGGACCTCACCTCGTGATCGGCGCGCTTCTCAGGACCCCGGCCTACCGGGTGATGCACGCCTTCGGCTTTCCGAGGATGAAGCCTGTCAACGTCACCGTTTCAACGACTTATCGATGCAATTCCCGTTGCCTGACCTGCAACGTCTACGAGCGGCCGGTCGACGAGCTGAGCGTCGAGGAATGGGATCAGGCCTTCAGGTCGCTGGGTCGATCGGCGCAGTGGTTCACCTTCTCCGGCGGCGAGCCGTTCGTCAGGAAGGACCTGGTCGAGATCGTCGAGTCGGCCTACCGGCACTGCCGCCCCAAGGTCGTCAACATCCCGACCAACGGAACGTTCACGAACCGGGTCGTGGACGGCGTGGAGCGTCTTGCGGGAGCGCTCGCGGGGACGCGGCTGGTCATCAACATCTCCCTCGACGCGGTGGGCGAGCGCAATGACGTCATTCGAGGAACCAAGAACGACTACCTCCTCGCCACGGAGACCTTTCGGCGCTTGAAGGCCCTGGCTGCCGACAACCTCACGGTGGGCATCCACACGGTCGTCTCGCGCTTCAACGTCGCGGACTTCCCCACCATCGCCGATCGCCTGATCGCGCTCGGTCCGGACCAGTTCATTGCCGAGCCCGCCGAGGAACGACTCGAGCTCCAGACTCTCGGTACGGGGATTACCCCGTCGGTCGAGGCATTCGAGGCCGCCATGGCGCCTGTCGAGGATCGTCTGCTCCAGCGACAGGACGACGGCCTCCCGTCGCTGACCCGGGCCATCCGGCTGGTCTACTACGGGATCGCGCGGGAGACGCTGCGCCGCCAGCAGCAGGTCATCCCGTGCTACGCGGCGATCGCCTCGGCCCACCTCGCGCCGAACGGGGACGTGTGGGGCTGTTGCACCAAGGCCACTCCCCTGGGGAACCTCCGCGATTCCGGCTTCAACTTCAACGCCATCTGGCGCTCCGAGGCAGCGCGCCGCGAGCGCGCGTCGATCAAGCGCAAGGAATGTGCCTGTCCGCTGGCCAACGCCGCCTACACCAGCATGCTGTGCCACCCGGGCTCCCTGGCCCGCGTGGGCTTGAACCTTTTGCCGGGCCGCCCCAGAGTCGAGGGGACGCGCGTGGCCGTGACCGAGGCGGATCGATCGTGAAGTCGGTCATCGTCATTCCGACGTACGAGGAAGACTACACACTTCCCATCATTCTGGACGCCGTGCTCTCCCTGGACGCCGGCTTCCACGTCCTCGTGGTAGACGACAACTCTCCCGACGGCACCGGCGAGATCGCCGAAGGCTACGCCTCCCGTCACCCGGAGATCCGGGTCCACCACCGCCCCGGCAAGCTGGGCATGGGCAGCGCCTACCGCGACGGGTTCGAGATCGTGATGGCCGACGGCGCCGACGTGATCCTCGAGATGGATGCCGACCTGTCCCACAACCCGAAGTTCCTCCCGGCCCTCCGGGATCGGATCGGGCCGGATGCGGACCTCGTTCTGGGCAGCCGTTACATCCACGGCGTCAGGGTGGAGAACTGGCCGTTCCGAAGGCTCATGCTCTCCCGTTTCGCGAACGCCTACGTCAACAAGGTCACCGGCATGCCGATGGAGGTGGCCAGCGATTCGACCTCCGGATTCCGCGCCTACCGACGCGAGGTCCTCGAGGCCATCGACTTGCGGACGGTGCAGTCCAACGGGTACTCGTTCCAGGTCGAGATGACCGTGAGGGCCTGGCGCCTCGGTTTCAACGTCCGGGAGATCCCGATCACCTTCGAGGAGCACTACCTGTCGTCGTCGAAGATCTCTCGCTCGATCGTCTGGGAAGCGATCTGGAGAACGCCGTTGCTGCGATTCACCACGCCGCGAGGGCGGCGCGAGGCGGAGACGTCCGGCGAGGTCGAGGCGGACCGCATCCCGCGATGAGCAAGACGAACGGCCGCGTCGAGAGGACGGCGGGAGATCGCGTGGGCGCCGGCGCGTCGCCCGCCCGCCGGGCGGTGCTCGTCGTCGGAGGCACCGGGTTCATCGGCAGTCACGTCGTCGGACGACTGGGCGCGCGAGGCGTTGCGGTGCGCTCGGCCTCGAGCTCCGGGTGCTGGCGGTGGGGTGCGGCGCCCGAGGGGATCGAGTGGGCATCGCTCGACCTGCGGGACCCCGCGGAGCGCGACCGGCTGGAGAGGCTGGTGCGGGGCTCGTCCGCGGTCGTCAATCTTGCCGGCATCCTCTACCGCCCCGGCATTTCCGAGAAACACCTGAGGAAGCTGCACGTCGGCGCCGTGAGACATCTGGTCTCGGCTGCCCGATCGGCGGCGCAGGACGGCCCGGTCCGGGTCGTTCACGTCAGCACCACCGGGGTCCTCGGCCCGACCGGACCCGAGCCGCTGGACGAGGACGCCGTGCTTCACCCGACGACTCCCTACGAGGCAACCAAGCTCGAGGGCGAGCGTGAAGCCCTCGCCGGGCGGGGCGACGGCGTCGAGGTCGTCGTCGTGCGTCCCGGGCTCGTTTACGGCCCGCGCGACCTCCACCTGCTCCCCCTGTACCGTTCCATCGACCGGGGTCTCTTTCGGACGGTTGCCGGCGGACGGGCCCGCTGGCAACCGATCCACGTTCGGGACCTTTCCCGCGGGATCGTGGCCGCGATCGAGCAGGACGGTATCGACGGCGAGGTCTTCCATCTGGCCGGGGCCGAGGTCGTGGAGCTCGCCGATCTCGCCGGTCGCATTGCGAGCCTGCTCGGAACGCGGATTCGGCGACCGGGGCTTCCGTTCGGAGTTGCCATGGCGGCGGGCGCGGCTCTCGAGCTCGGCCTTCGTCCCTTCGGGATCGAGCCGCCGCTTTCGCGGACGCGGGTCCGGACGTTGACCGAGGACCGGGTCTATAGCATCGATCGAGCGAGGCGGAAACTGGGATTCGAGCCGGAGACGATCCTGGACGACGGGCTGGCCGAAACCGTGGACTGGTACCGTGAGCACGGCTACCTCTGACCGCGGCAAGACGGACGCCCTGCCGCGGGCATCGGTGGTCGTTCCGGTGTTCGACGCCGTGGGCGAGATCGGACGGCTTGTCGAGTCCCTTCTGGCCCAGGACTACCCCCGGGATCGATTCGAGATCGTCGTGGTCGACAACGGATCGACCGACGGCACCGCCGCGGTGGTGGCCGGATTCCCCGTCAAGCTCCTGAAGGAGACGGACGTCCAGAGCTCCTACGCCGCCCGCAATCGGGCGCTCGCCGAGGTGACGGGAGAGTGGGTCGCGTTCACCGATGCCGACTGTTTCGCGCCTCCCGGGTGGCTCCGCGCGCTCCTCGGATCGCCGCTACCGGACGACGTCGGCGCCGTTGCCGGCGAGATCGAAGCTCTCGAGCTCGAGACAGCGGTACAGCGTCTGACCGAGCGTTTCGCGATCATGAAGCACGCGGAGACCCTGCACCACAAGGCCGTGGCGTGCTTCTCGACAGCCAACGTCGCGGTGAGACGCGACGTGCTCATCGAGCTCGGCGGTTTCAGGGACGACACCCAATTCTTCGGCGACATGGACCTTTCGTGGAGGATGCAGCTCGAGCTGAAACGGCGCCTCCTGTTCCGTCCCGAGGCGGTCGTCCTTCACCGGCACCGGCGCACATGGCGACAGCTGCTGCGGCACGGACGCCAGCACGGGCGCGGCGTGGCATTCATGAAGAAGAGCCACCCGGAGGTCTACCGCATCGATCCCGGCGAGCAGCTCGGGCGGATTGCGGGACTCGTCCGGGCGGCCGGGGCCGCGTTGGGTGGAAAGCGAAAGAACGGCTTCGGCCGCGATCGCTGGCTCGCGCCCCTGTTCCTGGCGACGTGGTACTGCGGGATGGGGGCGGGCTACCTCATGGGCCCCGCTCACTCCAGCGCCGTGAAAGCTCCGAAGGAGCAGGAATCGTGAGGTAGAACATTCGCTTCAACTCGCGGCGGCCTCGCGTGACCGTATCCAGGACCAAACCCGCGGCCAGACTCAGGAAGGCCAGCAGCATCGTGGCGCTGGCCAGGATCGCCGTGGGGAACCGCGGGACCAGGCCGGTCTCCAGATAGGTCGGTAGCAGCGGCGCCGCAAGAGCGACGGAAGTGAGCGCCAGGATCGCGAACACGGACGTGAAGAACCCCAGGGGCCGCTCCTCCTTCAACAGCACCAGGATCATCGTCAGGATGCGCAGCCCGTCGCGCACGGTCCGGAGCTTGCTGTCCGAGCCCTCCGGGCGATCCTTGAATCCGATCGGCACCTCTTCCACCGGCATGCTCAGCTCCAGGGCGTGCACGGTCAGCTCGGTCTCGATCTCGAACCCGGAGGTCAGCACTGGAAAAGACTTGACGAACCGCCGCGACAGGACTCGATAGCCGGTGAGCATGTCCGTGAATCGGCTCCCGAACAACGCACCCACGATCCCGCTCAGCACGCGGTTGCCGAATCGATGCCCGGGACGGTATGCGGACCCGTTCCCGGGGGTGCGGGCGCCGGCGACCATGTCGAGGCTTCCGTCGATCGAGCGCCGGACCATCTCGGGAGCCGCACCGGCATCGTAGGTATCGTCACCATCGACCAGCACGTAGATGTCCGCTTCGATGTCCGCGAACATCCGCCGGACGACGTTGCCCTTGCCCAGCAGGGGCTCCCGCCGGACCCTCGCCCCGGCCTCCTCGGCCACCTGCGCGGTCCGGTCGGTGGAGGCGTTGTCGTAGACCCACACGACGGCGCCGGGCAGGGCCGTGCGGAAGTCCTCGACCACCTTGGCGACGGTCGCCTCTTCGTTGAAGCACGGAACCAGACCGGCGACGTCGAGCGGCCGCGTCGATGAGCCGGAGCCGGCGCGATCTGCATCCATCGGTCGATTCACCTCGCGGGGATGTTACTACGCCCACCGGGCCGGAGTACGTGGAGTGTAACGGCTGCGGGGTCTCGGGTTACAGCGACCTGAGAGTCTCGATCTGACGCTCCACGGCGAACTCCTCCTCGACCGCGCGACGAGCGAGGCGAGCGCGGGCCACCCGCCGTTCTTGTGGCTCGTCGATCGCGGCACGAAGGACCTCGGCAAAGAGGTCCGCGCGATCGGGCGCCGCGAGCCAGCCATTCTCCGGGGTCACGAGCTCGGGGATGCCGGAAACGTCGGTGGCCACGATGGGAGTCCCAAGCGCCGCGGCCTCGATGAGCGCCACGGGAAGACCGTCACGGTCGCCGTCGTCGGCTACGCGCGAGGCCAGCACCACGAGATCGCTGTTTCGCATCAACTCCCGCACCCGGTCACAAGGCACACCGCCCAGGAAATCGACCGACGTATCGAGACCCAGCTCGGCAGCGAGGGCTCGGAGAGACGTTTCGAGCGGCCCGTCTCCCGCCAGGACGAGCCGGGCGGAAGCACCCCGATCCCGGAGTTGCCTCAGCGCCTCGAAGAGAACCGCGTGGCCCTTCTTCGGGATCAGCCTGGCAACGCACAGCAAACGCGCCGGCCGCGGCGGGGGCTCGGGGTCGCGATACGGAAAGTCGGCGAGATCGACGGCGCAGTGGAGCACCGCGCAGCGATCCTCCGGCTCGATGTCGAAGGTCGAGCGCAGGTACCGGACGTTGGAGCGCGACACGGAGTAGACCTTCATCGCGGAGGCCAGGTTCCGGGCCAGCAGAAACGGGTCCTGGTAGATGTCGTAAGCGTGGGCGGTGATCGCGTAAGGCACTCGCGTCAGGATGGAGAGGTAGCGAGCGAGTGCCGCGGCATCGTTGGCGAAGTGCGCGTGGAGGCGACGACTTCCTTCCGGAACGTGGCGGCATCCTCGAATCGCGTACAGCGCGAGGCGCACGCAACGGGCGGTCCGGCGGGGATGCGCCCCGAGGTGTGCGATGTCGCCGGCCACGGCGCCCAGCAGCCTGCCGAGCGCGCCCACGCCCGGGCGGCCGCGCACGGCCGTCGACGGTGCCGGGAGGGCACCCCGGAGATAGTGGGTCGGGGGCGCGACGCCGGCGGACACGACATCGACGAGGCCTGCGGGATCCACACGCTCCAGTGCCACGATCGTGACGGCAGTGCCCGCCCGGATCAGGCCCTCGATCTCCCGACGGATGAAGGTCTCGGAGGGCTCGGGGTAGGTCCGGAGGACGTAGACGACGTCGCCTTGCGTGGCGTTTACCTCCTGAAGGCGGCGCCAAGAACCCGCCACCCCGGACGACTTAAAAAGCCTCTCCCTCAGCGGGGGGATTCCCCGTTGACAGACAGCCCTAAACACAGCATATGATACACTTTACAGAGGCTCCGGGTACGACAGACACGACGACCAGGAGACATGGTGCGCAAGGTCCTGCTCCTCAACCCCCCCGGGGACCGGCTCTATATCCGCGACCAGTTCTGCAGCCACGTCTCCAAGGGCACCTACTACTGGCAGCCCCTGGACCTGCTCATGCTCTCGGCCCGCCTCGACGCCGACGGCTACGAGCTCGCGGTCGTGGACGCCATCGCCGAGCGCCTGTCGGCGGAGGAAACCCACGCCCGCATCCGACGCTTCGCCCCCGAGGCGATCGTCTTCTTGACGGGTAGCGACTCGTTCCACGACGACGTCCGGTTCATCGAGGAGGCCAAGCGCCGGGGGGCCGAGGTCGCGGTCGGGATCGGCGACATCCTGCGCGAGAAGGGCGACCGACTCCTGATGCGGCACCCTGCCATCGACGCCTGCGTCAACGATTTCGTCACCCACGGCCTGCACGCCTTTCTGCAAGGCAACCTCGAAGCCGCCGAGAACATGACCGTTCGCAGCGACACCGCCGTCCGGAAGGTTCCGGCGATCCCGCGGAAGAAGACCTTCAGGATGCCTTCTCCGAGGTATGACCTGTTCGCCCTCGACCGCTACAAGATGCCCTTCAACAAGTACCACCCTTACGCGACGATTATCACCTCGACTTGGTGCCCGTACGGCTGCTCGTACTGTCCCTTCGCACGGACCCCGTATCGTGTGCGCGAGGTCGACGACGTTCTGGAGAACCTCGAGCACATCCGCCGCATGGGGATCCGCCAGCTCCACGTCGCCGACTGGACGTTCGCCGTCGATCGCCGCCAGGCCAAGGCGATCCTCGAGGGCATGATCGATGCCAGGTTCGGATTTACCTGGTCGTGCCTGTCGCGAGTCGATCTCATGGACCGCGAGATGCTCGAGCTGATCAAGAGCGCCGGCTGCGACCTCATCGAGCTCGGTGTGGAATCCGGAACCCAGGAGCTGCAAGACCGCTACGGGAAGGCGATCTCCCTCGACCAGATCCGGCGGGCTTTCCGGTGGGCGACGGCTCTCGACCTCCCGACCCTGGCGACTTTCGTCTTCGGGCTTCCGGGGGAGACTCGTGAGACCCTGGAACAGACTCTCGCGCTGGCCCTCGAGATCGAGCCGACCTATTGCTCGTTCAACGTTGCGAGCCCGCGCATGGGAACTCGCCTTCGCCGGGAGATGATCGGTGAAGGGTTGATCGACGACGACGATCACACGGTCCTTGACTCCTCCCGCTCGCTGCCGGTCTTCTCGACGCCGGAGCTCTCCGCCGCGGAGGTTCTGGCGTTCCAGAAGCGAGCGATCCGGAGCTTCTACCTCCGACCGTCCTATATCGCCCGGAGGGTGAAGCGCCTGGGCTCGTGGATCGAGCTTCAGAACCATCTCGGCAACGGCATCTCCCTGGCCTGGCAGGCGCTCCAGTCGGCGAAAGCCGGTCGTTCATAACCACCGGGTCGAAGCTTCGACCCGGCCGGTCCACGCGTTCGCATGGTGGCACTCGATCATCCCCCCGTCGGGACAGCCGCACGCCGGTGGACCGGAATCGCCGCGGTGCTGGCGGCGGTGCTGTCCCTTGCGCTGCTGGGGGTCCGGTCCTGGCAGATCGACTACCCGTACTCCATCGACTTCCAGGTCTACTGGCTCGCGGGGAGTCGTGTCGCGGCCGGTAACGCGACATCGCTGTACGAGCCCGGCGGTGGTCCGGACGAGGGCGTACCCCTCGAGATGCCGCGCTTCGAGTTCAAGAACTTGCCGATCGTCTCTGTAGCCTTCGTTCCCTTCGCCGGCCTGGAGTACTTCAGCGCCAAGCGCGTCTTCTGGTGGATCTCCTTCGGCGCTCTTCTCGGCTCTGCCGTGCTCCTCGGGCGCTTCGTCCTACCCGGGAGTCTTGGCGGCACCGGTGCACGGATCGCGTGGTCCGTCGCGATGATCTGCATCATGGCCCCGGCCCACACCTCGTTGCGCCATGGCCAGACGACGCCGCTGGTTCTTCTCTTGCTGACCGCGTACGTCGTCTTCGGCCTGCGCGAGCGACGCCGGCTGTCCGGAGCCTGCCTCGCCCTCGCCGGAACGGTGAAGCTCCCGGTGTTGTTCCTGGCGGGCCTCGAAGCGGTTCGGAGGCGGTGGTCGACGGTGGCCGCCTGGGGAGTGGTTCTCGCCGCCATCGTGGCGCTGTCCCTCGTGGGTTTCGGGCGGGAGCTTCACCGGCAATACGTGGCCGGCCTGGAGCAACACGCGGGAACGGTGATGACCGGCCACAACAACCAGTCCATCCCGGCCGTGGTGACGCGAGTCACGGGACAGGCCGGGATTTACGACTGGGAGCCCCGCCCGATACCCGCCGACGCGATGGCGGCCTCGGTGGTGGTGACGCTTCTCCTCGGAGGGATCCTGGCCTGGGGACTCGCGCGCCGGCCTGTCCCGGCGGGCCCGGGAGGTCTGCTGCTCGATTTTTCGGCGGTGCTGGCCTTCGGGCTGGTGGTGATGCCGGTGGCCTGGGACCATTACTTCCTGTTGCTCGTTCCCGCCGTGGCGGCTCTCGCCACCGGCCTCGACGCCCTCGGACCGCCCGTGCGCCGCGCGGTCCTCGGAGCCCTGGCGGTCGCGTTCGCGGCCATCGCCATCCCGACTCCGCAACGGCTTCTGGACGGCGGCGTCGATGGGGGCTTGCCCGGCTCCCTCCTTCTCTCCCACTATTTCGCGGGAGCCGTACTCATACTCGTCCTCGCGGTCGCGGGGCCCAGACGCAAGGAAGCGAAACTGCATGAGTGATCGCCGCTGGTCGTGGCCGTTCGTGATCGGCGTCAACGTTGTCGCAGGCGCGGCGGCCTGGGTCGCGGCCGTCCCGGCCGCCCCGGCGGTGGCACGGATGCTCGGGGCGGCGCTTCTCGTTCTGGTGATCCCGGGGCTCGGGTGGCTCGGCCTCGCCCGCCGGCGCGAGTTGGACCTACCCCGACTCTCCCTGGCGGTCGTCGGGCTGTCGAGCGTCGCTTGTGTGGGTGGCGCCGCGTTGCTCGCCATCACGGTCGGGGAACCGTCCCGGGCGCTCTTTTTGGTGTGGATCGCGATCGTCACGAACGCCGGGTTCGCGGCGGCCGGGACGCCGGGCACGTTGGACCGGAGAACGCCATGGAGCTTTCTCGCGATCGTCGGCGCCGTCGCCTTCGTGGTGAGCTCCACCGCCGCCACGAAGCTCGTGCCTCCCCTCGAGGACCACGACATGGAGGTCCGGGGCACGGCCTACGGCCTGGTCAGCGACTTCAAGCCCTACTTCCAGACCAACCGGGAGGTCTATCTCCCGATGGCGCACCCACCGCTGTTTCACTTCCACGTCGCGGAGAGCCTGGTCCTGACCGCCGAGATCGATGCGGTGCGACCGTCCTACGAATCGGCTCTCCGCGCGGAGCGCGCGCAGGCAAGCGGCGAGTCGCTCGACTGGATGGACCAGTGGCGGGAGGACCATCGAGCCTTCGTCGAACGCCCTGCCCTCGCCGGCACGCGCGCCCCCAATGCCCTGTTCTTCGCTCTCGTGGTTGCGCTGCTGGGCGATGTGGTGGTCCGCCTCACCCGGAGCCGTGTGGCGGGAGTGGCGGCGGCCGCTTTGTACGTGACATTCCCCGAGACCCTGGTCCGGGGTGCTTATGCCGGGTATTTCTCGGTCACGGTCTTCGCCATGCTCACGGTGGCCATGCTGTTCGACTCGGAACGAGGGGCGGATCCGGGTGGCACGCGCAACCTGGGGTGGCTGGCGGTGGGTGGAGCGTTCGCCGCGCTCGTCGACCACAAGACGGTGGTCCTGATCCTGGCCGTCACCCTGGTGGCGGCCCTGCAGTTTCTGTGGGACTCCGTGCGCCTCGGTTCCCCGCGGAGCCTGTCGCGCCTGGTGTCGATCGTCGACAAGAAAACGATCGCCCTCGGGGTCGGGTTCAGCCTCGCGACCTTCGCGTGGTGGGGTTACGGTCTGCTCGTGGATTCCGCGACGTTTGTCCGCGACCACTTGCGAATGCACATCGCCCATCGATTCCTGCTCAACGACATCAGGCTGGCCCACGACTCCACGCGCTACGCTCCGTCGATGATGGAGCTGTGGGCCGAGCTCGCGGCGCACACCGGCTACCTGTTCGTCCCGGTCGCGGTCGTGGGGATCGGCCTGTGGATCGCGAGGCGCAAGCGGCTCGACATGGTCGCCGTGCTCGCGGCGTGGTTTCTGGTCGGGTCGGTGCTCTACACCCTGACCGACTGGCGCCAGACCAAACACATGATGAACCAGGTCGCTCCGGCCGTCGCCGCCGCCGTCGTTCTGGTGTGGCCACGGCGAGAGACCGATGAGGACGGGGAGGGGGCGAGCTCCCGGTGGTCCGTTGCGGGACGGGCCGTGGCGGGTGGCGCCCTCGTGGTGGCGCTGGGCTTGAACCTGCTCGCGGATGCGCGGCTCGTCGAGGACTTCCGCTCCCTGACGATCAGCGGGGCCAGCGACGTGGACGGATGGTGACGACGGTGCCCTTGTTCTCGATCCTGGTGCCGACGCGCAATCGGCCCGAGCTCGCGGCCACCTGCGTTCGCTCGATCCTCGCCCAGGGAGAGCACGACTTCGAGCTTCTGGTGCTCGACCAGAGCGACGATCGGGCTACCTGCGATGCCGTGGCCGCCGCCGCCGCAGACTCCTCCCGCACGCGCCACGTCGCGGTGTCGGGTCGTGGACGCAGCCTCTCGCTCAACGCCGGAATCGGGGAGGCCCGCGGTCAATGGATCGTCATGACCGACGACGACTGCGAGGCCGAGCCCGGCTGGCTCGACGGTCTGCAAGCCGAGGCCCGCGCCGCGGGCCCGCGGGACGCGATCGTGGGCCGCGTCAGGCCCGGCCCGGTTCAACCCGGGAAGTCGCTTCCCCCGGCGACGATCGAAGACCCCGAACCGTCAATCTACACCGGTCGCGTCGATCGCGACCTCGTTTACCCGAACTTCGCCGTTCCGGGCACGGCCTTCGACGCCATCGGACGCTTCGACGTCCGTATGGGGGTGGGCACGACGCTCCCCGGCGGGGAAGACAACGACTTCGGCTACCGCCTGCTACGCGCCGGCTGGCGCATCCTCTATCGCCCCGGCCCGACGGTCGTCCACTGCGCGTGGAGATCGACCGAAGAGCGCGCGGCGCTCAAGCGGGCATACGGGACCGGTCAGGGGGCCTTCTACGCCAAGCACCTGGCGTCGGCCGATCCCTTCATCGCCTACCGCTTCGCGCGGGACGTCCTGCGCACGGCCCGCGCCGCCGGAGGTGCGCTGATCCGCGGCTGGCCCGCCGAGTGCCGCGGTCACCTCGACTACCTGGCGGGCCTGTTCGTCGGCGCGGCACGCATGACGTCCCTGATGGCGCGGGGCGTGCGGTCGGACCGCGCCTGATCCGCTAGCGCCGGATTCTCTAGCCTTCCGGAGGGGCCTCCGTCCCCGACGCTGCCAGCCAACCCTCGATGATGGTGTCGTTGAGCTGACCGGGGTGCCCTCTCCAGATGATCTTGCCGTCCTGCACCACCGCCGCCGCGGGGATCCCGCTGACGTTGAAGTAGCGGCTGACGTCGCCTCGCTCTTTCGCGATCGGGAAGTCCAGGGAGTTGGTCTCGATGAAGCCGGTGACCTTCTCTTCGGTGGAGGTCTTGGTGATCTTGGTCAGGGCCACGACCTCGAGCCCGTCGTCGTGAAACTTGTCGTAGGTGGCCTGCAGCTTGGGAACCTCGCGCTTGCAGTGCGGGCACCACTCTTCCCAGAAGACCAGGAGGCTGAGCCCGTCTGCGGTGAGGTCGATCGACTCTCCGTCGCCCTTGTACCACTTCTCGACGGTGAGCTGAGGCGGCGCCGCTTTGCCGACGACCGCCAGCTCCTGGTTGAGCCGCGAGGCCTTCTTGGCCGCCTCGGTCCCCGAGTACTTCGCGAGGAAGACCGTCATTTCTTCCTTGGCGCCAACGTGGTCGCCCTGACCTGCAAGGGCCATGACCGATTGGAGCGCCTGGTTGGCTCGCTGGTCGCGCTGGGCGATCTCCGCGACGGCCGCATCGACGCATTCGTCGAAGCGGGTGTCGACCTGCTGCTCGACCGCCTCGAGCTGCGCCTCCAGGGCACCGATGCGCTCTTCGAGGGCCGCGATGCGGTCGTCGTCTTTCTTGGCGGCGAACGCCGTGGTCACGGTCATAATGGCCACTAGGGCCACGATAAGGGTTCGTTTCAAGGTCATGGGGCCTCCGATGGATTCAGGTGCGTCGTCGATCGATACGCCGGGAGGCGGCTCCCGGCAAGACGAAAACAGAGAGTATACATTCAATCCGTCCGCCGGCTCCTGGAACGAAGAGGGTGCTCCACGGGGCGCGTAGAATGGCGGGCCTATGGACGGGCCGCTCCGATGAAGCAACACGCCCACGCCGCCGGGACCCTCACCGCGGGCGTCGTCGAGCTGGATCTGGCCTCGGAGCCCCTCCGGCCCCCGGAGACGGCGGGGGCCGAGCTGGTCTATCTCGTCCTGCGCTGGAAGGGACGGCCGGTCGGGCGCCTCGTCCTGGAAGGCGCCTCCCCGCCGGACGCCGAGACGTTTCGCCACGCCGTCCTGGAAGCGGCCGCCGCGGGCATCTTCTTCGCCGAGCTGGAGGCTCGAGACCCGGAGCCGTCCCTGGCCCGGCTTCGGAGCTCGGGGGAAGCTACCGTCAGTCCGGATGCCGTCAGCGTGGTGGTCGCGACACGAAATCGCCCCGACGACCTCGCCGAGTGTCTCACCGCTATCGGCGAGATGCACCCGGCGCCCGGGGAGATCATCGTCGCCGACTCGGCCTCGGCCCGTCCGGACGAGATCGCACGCATCGTGATCGAGCTCGGTGCCCGCCTCGTTCGACTCGACGAGCCGGGCCTGTCGCTGGCCCGAAACGCCGCGGCGCGTGAGGTGTCGGGCTCGGTGATCGCCTTCCTCGACGACGACTGCCGCGTCGACCCCGGATGGCTCACCGCCCTGTGCTCCGGTTTCTCGGACGACGGGGTAGGGGTCGTCGCCGGGCAGCTGCTTCCGCGAGAGCTGCACACCGACGCACAGCGCCTGTTCTTGCGCTACAGCCACATGGATCGCCGAGGCTTCGTTCCTCACCGATTCCACCTCGATGCCGACGAGTCCCCGCACTGGCCGCTCGATGTGTGGCGAATCGGAAGCGGTGGAAATCTGGCCGTGCGCGCCGCGACCTTCGAGCGCGTCGGCGGCTTCCGTCGCTACCTCGGGCTCGGGACGGCGGCCCGCGGGGGAGAGGATCTGTTTTTCTTGTGGTCGGTCCTCCGAGCCGGCGAGGCCGCGGTCTACCGACCCGACGCGGTGGCGTGGCACCGGCATCACGAACGGCTCGACGCCTTGCACGACGTGATGTTCGGTTACGGCGCGGGCCACGCCGCCTATCTGCGCGCCGTCCGCGAGGTGGGCGCCGGCTTCGTGGCGGTGCTCGGCTATCGCGCGTCGTTCTGGGCGGACCGCCTGCTGAGGCTGGGCCGGTCCGTGACGGGGCTGTCGCCGGTGCCGGCCGGCATGGTCGTCCGCGAAATGGCCGGCAGCCTGTGCGGCGGTCACCTGGGGCGCCGGGCCGAGCGGGACGCGACGCCGTGAGCCTCCTTCGCGGCGACGGCATCCCGGTGCTGATGTACCACTGGGTGAACGACGACCTCGGCGACCGGCTTCGGCTCTACGGGGTCCGGCCGAACGTGTTCGCGAGCCAGGTCCGCCGTCTCGCCGCCGCCGGCTTTCGGGGCGTTCCGCTGGGTGACCTCGTACGCCATCTGTCGGGCGAGACCCGCCTTCCGGCGCGCTCGCTGGTGGTGACCTTCGACGACGGCTACGTCGACAACCTCGAGAACGCGGGACCGGTGCTCGAATCGGTCGGCTGGGCCGCGACGATCTTCCTGGTCACCGATCGCGTCGGGGGGGTGAACGCGTGGGACCTGCACGCGGGCGACCCTCCAAGACAGCTTCTGACCTGGAACGACGCGCGCAGGCTCGATGGGAAGACCTTTCGGTTCGAGCCTCACAGTCGAACCCACCCCTTCCTGACCCGCGTCGACGTCGACGCGGCGCGCGAGGAGATCGTCGAGAGCCGGCGGAAACTCGAGGACGAGCTCGGCCGGTCGGCCGAGGTCTTCTCGTACCCCCACGGCGAGTTTGACACGACCTCGGAAGCCATCGTCAAAGAGGCCGGGTTTCGTGCCGCGGTTACCGATGTCTGGGGACTGAATCGCGCAGGCGACGATCCGTTCCGGATCCGCCGGACGATGATCACGTCACGGGACGTGCTACCCACCTTCTCGTTCAAGGTCCTGACCGGGTACGGCGTCTACAACCTCGCGACCGAGGTCCGCCGTCGTTGGACCGGTAGAGGCCGCGGCGCGCTCGCGTCGACCGAGCCATGACCGGCGCGCCCGAGATCACGGTCGTCGTGCCGACGCACCAGCGACGGGCGCTGTTGGTTCGGACGCTCGAGGCCCTTGTGAGCCAGAGCGTCGGCGGTGATCGATACGAATTGGCCGTCGTCTGCGACGGCTGCGACGACGGTAGCGCGGAGGCGGCCCGGAGCGC
>Ga0316187_10002548_pt1 | contig 15864 bp, 12 predicted proteins | sample CroRivburrow1_MG_FD_204927 | JGI IMG/M metagenome (GOLD analysis project Ga0316187, IMG submission 204927) | Coastal sediment microbial communities from Maine, United States - Cross River worm burrow 1 | ecosystem: Environmental > Aquatic > Marine > Coastal > Sediment | place: USA: Maine... | reverse complement strand
CACCGCTGGATGCACCGGATCCCATCATCGCCACACCCATTTCAGACATAACGGTGCGTACATCCGCAAAGTCGACGTTGATCAGACCCGGGCGGGTGATCAGCTCTGCAATGCCTTGCACCGCACCCAGCAGCACATCATTGGCCGTTTTAAAGGCATTGAGCAGCGTCATCTCTTTACCCAGCACCGCAAGCAGCTTCTCATTAGGAATAGTGATCAGCGAGTCCACATTCTTGGCCAGCGCCTCTATTCCTTCTGCAGCAACCGATTGGCGCTTTACACCTTCAAAACGAAAAGGTTTGGTCACCACAGCCACGGTGAGAATACCCAACTCCCTGGCCACTTCCGCAACAATGGGGGCTGCACCGGTACCAGTACCACCACCCATACCCGCTGTAATAAAGACCATATCGGCACCTTCAAGCGCATCCTGAATACGGTCCCGCTCCTCCAAAGCCGCATCACGCCCGATATCTGGATTGGCACCTGCGCCCAAACCTTTAGTGATATTGGAACCCAGCTGCAGCACGGTTCGAACCTCACTGTTTTTTAGCGCCTGCGCATCAGTGTTGGCGCAGATAAAATCCACACCCTCTATATTGGCCTCCAGCATATGGCTGACCGCATTACCACCGCCGCCGCCAACACCGATAACCTTAATTACAGCATCTTGGCTGTGTGCATCCATTAACTCAAACATAACCTTATCTCCTCACACCTGAATATATTGAAATCTAGAAAACAATTTACTTGCCGAGCTTGTTAGCCCGCCGTTAAAAATTACCTTGAAACCAGCTCTTCATCCGCGCCCATACCGATTTCACACTACCCCCTCGCGATAACTCCATACCCCCTTTGGCATGGTGACTACGCCCGAACAGCAATAGGCCCACACCTGTGGCATAGATTGGATTTCGCACCACATCTGCCAACCCCGTGACATACTGTGGTATCCCCAAACGCACCGGCATGTGGAACACCTCTTCCGCCAGCTCAATCAACCCTTCCATCTTGGAACTGCCACCGGTAAGCACCACACCACCAGCAATCAAATTCTCAAATCCACTGCGTCGCAGCTCAGCCTGTATCAGCATCAACAGCTCCTCATAGCGGGGTTCAACCACCTCAGCCAGCGTCTGGCGCGAAAGCCGCCGCGCCGGCCTGTTGCCAATGCTTGGCACCTCGATGGTTTCATTATCTGAAGCCAGCTGGGTCAGGGCACAGGCATACTTGATCTTGATATCTTCCGCATGCTGGGTCGGAGTACGTAGTGCCACGGCAATATCATTGGTCACCTGATCACCCGCTATGGGGATAACAGCGGTATGCCGAATCGCGCCTTCAGTAAAGATGGCTATATCCGTGGTGCCCCCACCAATATCCACCAGGCAGACACCCAGCTCTTTCTCATCATCACTCAACACCGCATTGGCGGAGCTGAGCTGCTCAAGGATCAGATCATCCACCTCCAGCCCACAACGGCGCACACATTTAACGATGTTCTGTGCGGCACTCACCGCTCCAGTCACCATATGCACCCGTGCCTCAAGCCTTACCCCGGACATCCCCACCGGCTCCCGAATACCATCCTGGTCATCAATAACGAACTCCTGGGGCAGGATATGCAGAATCTTCTGATCCGCCGGAATGGCCACAGCCCTTGCTGCATCAATCACCCGTTCCAGGTCCCCATGGGTGACCTCCTGATCCTTGATGGCAACAATGCCATGTGAATTCAGGCTGCGGATATGGCTGCCCGCAATACCGGCATAGACCGACTGGATCTCACAGCCTGCCATCAGCTCTGCCTCTTCAACGGCTCGCTGCATGGACTGAACCGTGGATTCAATATTGACCACCACCCCCTTCTTCAGACCACGGGATGGATGCGATCCAATGCCAATAATCTCGATCTCACTGTCCGGTTTGATCTCCCCAACAATGGCCACCACCTTGGAGGTACCAATGTCCAACCCAACAATGAGGTTCATTTCACTTTTTTTAGTCATCTAACCCAACTCATTATGTTTGGTTGTCTCTGTTATTAACGAGGCAGACTGCTTGGTCACCCCATCCAGTTCCCAATGCACCACAAACCCATTGGTGTAGCGCAGATCCACCTGCTTTGGCTTGCCTCGCCCTGCTGCTTTAAGGCGGGGATAGAGCCTGACAAAACGCCCCAGTCGCTCATCGATATACTGATTGCCCAACCTGATAGCGCTTTTATCCGTAAACTCAATGAGCCACGATTGGCGGAGATCCTGCTTAACCTTGGCAATCTGCAACCCAACTTCATCAAAACGCGACTGCATCTCACGGTAGCGTAAAACCATTTCACGCTCTGTCCCTTCAGGCCCGGTAAGCCACGGCAATCCTGCCGGGATCTCATTTTTTGCTGGCTGGAACAGCTCACCCTGCATATTCATCAACTGTTTACGACCCCACCTGGCCAATGGCACCTGCTCCTCCACTTTAATCAATAGGGTATCTGGCCAGACCCGGCGTAGCGCCAGCTTGGCCACCCAGGGCATCTGCAGTAGCTTGGCATGCACCTTCTCCACATCCAGTGTAAAAAAGCCCTCTCGCACCTCAGTCGCCATCGCCTGTTCCAGTTTCTGGCGATCAAGATGCTTAAAATCCCCCTTGATCTGCACAACCTTCAGCGGAAATGTCTGTGGGTCCTGCAACTTGGCAGAGACCAGCACAGCACCACTCCCCATTACACCAAACAGCACCAAAGCCAAGCACCAGCGAAAGAGAGAGTGCAGCGACACGCCCTTGCTCTCCGTCTTTGCAGTAGTGCGCTTTGCAGCCATCTACAGCGTCTCCTCTAAGATTCGCCACACCAGTTGATCGAACTCAATGCCTCGCGCACGAGCCGCCATCGGAACCAGGCTGTGATCGGTCATTCCAGGTGCGGTATTAATCTCCAACAGCAGAAACCTCCCATCCTCATCCTGCATCAGATCCACCCGCCCCCAACCCCGGGCATCCACTGAGCGAAATGCCCTGAGCGCCAATGCCTGAATCTCCTGTTCCTGCTTTTTTTTCAGCCCACAGGGGCAGAGGTAAGAGGTGTTATCAGCCTCATACTTGGCCGCATAGTCATAAAAGGTATGCGGTGTCTCAAGCCGGATCAGCGGCAGAGCCTCATCACCCAGAATGGCTACGGTAAACTCTGCACCTGTAATCCATTTCTCTGCCATTACCTCCGCATCGTACTGCGCTGCCTCCTGCCACGCGCTCTGCAGTTCATCCCGGTTTTCCACACGCGCCATGCCGATACTGGAGCCCTCATGAGATGGCTTGATCATGAGTGGAAAACCCAGTGCCGCAGCCGCCTCCAGGTCTGATTCACCCTGCAACATGACAAAATCAGCCGTTGGCAGACCCAACCCTTGCCACAACAACTTGCAACGATATTTATCCATCCCCAACGCAGAACCTGGCACGCCACTTCCGGTATAGGGAAGTCCTATCGTCTCCAGCGCCCCCTGGATGACTCCATCCTCTCCACCGCGCCCATGCAGTGCGACAAAGGCTCGATCAAAACCCTCCCTCAACAGCTGAGCCATTACATCTGGCCCCACATCCACCGACTGGACATTCACATTCTGGCGACGCAAGGCACTCAGTACGGCCTGACCGCTTTGCAGTGAAATCTCTCTTTCTGCCGACTGCCCCCCCATGAGCACAGCCACTTTGCCAAAATCTGCCGCTTTGACTGTCATGCCTCACCCACAATGCAGACCTCTGTCTGCAGCTCAATGCCACTCTGCTCTGCTACCTGTTGCTGCACTTTCTGAATCAATTGCTCAATATCCGCTGCCGTTGATCTGCCTGTATTGATAATAAAGTTGGCATGCTTTTCCGAGACACAGGCCCCGCCTATCACAGTACCTTTTAGTCCTGCCAACTCAATCAGTCGCGCGGCATGATCCCCTTCAGGATTACGGAACACGGAGCCACAACTGGGCAGCCCAATCGGCTGAGTCGCCGCTCTTTTTTCAAGCAACTGTCGGATCCGTTCCTGCCCCTGAGCAGTATCTCCCCGCTCCAGCCGTAACCAGGCTGCAAGAAACCATTCACCCTCAGGGCCGACTGCCCTGCGGTATCCCACATCAAAATCTTCAGGGGTGCGCACTCGCACCCGGCCGGTCCGATCAATAGTCTCCACCTTCTCAACCACTGGCCAGATCTCACCCCCGAAGGCGCCTGCATTCATAGCCAGGGCACCACCCATGGTACCGGGGATACCGGCCAGAAACTCCACACCACAGAGACCAGCACGAGCTGCAAACCGCGCCACCTGTGCTGATGCAACCCCAGACTCAATGCGCAACAAGTTCTCTTCAACCGTACTCATCTCATTCAGGCAACCCTGGGTAGAGACAACCGTGCCACTGAACCCACCGTCACGTACCAGCAGATTGCTGCCCATGCCCAACCACAGCAGCGGTTCATCAACTGGCAGCTGTTGTAGAAACCGGCTGAGATCTGCACTGTCTGCAGGGCGATAAAACTGCCGTGCCGGGCCACCGACCCGCCAACTGGTATGCTTTGCCAGCGGCTCGTCATATAGCATCACGCCCTGCCAGTTGGGTTGCTCTGCCACTAGCATGCCCCTTTCCCTTTTGGTTTCTGGGCTGGTTGTTTGAAATCATCAGAAACTGATTTTTTCGGACTGCTTTTTTTGTCCCCTTTTCTGAGTGCCGTCCAAGCCGCTACAAGCGGCTCCCCACACCCCATATGCAGATGTCGCAGGTTGGATGAGGTCACTGATCATCTCCTGTTTGAGTTATCTCAACCGCCAATCGGGCAGCAATCCCACCGATATCCCCGGCGCCCATCGTCAGAACAATATCGCCATCCTGCAACACACCCGGCAGCACTGTTGCCAGATCTGCAATGGGATCAACAAACACCGGATCTACCTGACCGCGCGCCCGTAACGCCCGGATCAATGAGCGCGTATCTGCACCTGCAATGGGCTCTTCACCTGCCGCATAGACCTCTGTCAGCAACAGCGCATCTGCACGCGAGAGCACCTGCACAAAATCCTCAAACTGCTCCTGAGTTCGGGTATAGCGGTGGGGCTGGAATGCCACCACCAGCCGCCGTTCGGGCCAGCCAGCACGCACCGCATTGATGGTGGCCTCCACCTCTCGCGGGTGATGGGCATAATCATCAACCAACATCACTTTTCCAGCCGATGTCTGGCATTCATCCGTTACCTGAAAACGGCGACCAATCCCCTGGAACCCCAGCAGTCCCTGCTGGATAGCGGCATCTTCAATCTTCAGCTCACGCGCGACCGTTATCGCTGCCAGGGCATTCAGCATGTTGTGTCTGCCGGGCATATTCAGGGTGACATCCAACAGCGGATAACCAGCCTGATGGACCTTAAAGAAGGTTTGCAGACCTTCCTGACGGATATCGCTTGCACGCACATCTGCCTCTGCTGCAGTACCATAGGTGCGCATTGGGCGCGCAATCTCCGGTAGAAGACCGCGCATCTCATCATCATCAATGCAGAGTACCGCCAGGCCATAAAATGGGAGGTGATGCAGAAATTCAATAAAGGTGCTGCGCAGACGACTGAAATCACCATCATAGGTGGCCATATGGTCGGCATCTACATTGGTCACCACAGCTATCATAGGCTGCAGATAGAGAAAAGAGGCATCACTCTCATCCGCCTCTGCTACCAGGTAGTCACCTTCTCCCAAACGGGCATTACTGCCCGCACTATTGAGCCTGCCGCCAATCACAAAGGTGGGATCCAGCTCACCTTCGGCCAGCAGACTGGAGACCAGACTGGTGGTCGTGGTCTTGCCATGGGTTCCCGCCACTGCGATGCCAAAGCGAAAGCGCATCAGTTCGGCCAACATCTCCGCCCGCGGCACCACCGGGATGCGCTGCACCCTTGCCGCTGCCACTTCGGGGTTGTCCTCTTTCACAGCACTGGAGATCACCACTGCATCGCAACCCACAACATTCCTGGAACGATGACCAATCATGATGGTCGCACCCAACTCTGCCAACCGCTGGGTTGTTGGCCCTTCGCGCACATCCGAGCCTGTCACCTGAAAATCCAGATTCAGCAATACCTCAGCGATGCCGCTCATACCCACGCCACCGATACCGACAAAGTGGATACGCTTCACCCGGCTCATCACCTCGGCAGGCCGGCGGCAGAGATTACTCGTTGGCATATTCATCGGTTGCATGCCTCCTCACAGATATCAGCCACGCGCTGCGTCGATTCCGGTTGAGCCAGAGCCCGCGCCTGCTCTGCCATATGTTGCAGTTGGGCACGATCGCTCAATAATTCATTCAGGCAGCCCGCCAGACTCTCCCCATTCAACTCACTCTGGGGCAATAACCTTGCTGCACCTGCATCGCATAAGAAGGCCGCATTCGCAGTTTGGTGGTCATCCACTGCATACGGGAAAGGCACCAGCACCGCCGCCATACCTGCTGCCGCCAGCTCAGAGACCGTCAATGCCCCAGAACGACAGACAACCAGATCAGCCCACTCATAAGCCTCTGCCATATCCGTAACAAAAGGCTGCACATTGGCCTCCACACCAACCGACATATAGGCCGCCAGCGTTGCTTCATCTTTATCCCGGCCGGCCTGATGACGCACCAACGGGCGTGAAGCTGGCTCCATTGACGCCAAGGCCTCTGGCACAGTTTCATTCAGGATCTGAGCACCCAGAGAGCCACCCAGCACCAGCAATCTCAATGGCCCCTCACGACTGGCCATTCGTTCAGCAGGCGATGGCAGCGCTGCAATCTCCGCCCGCACTGGATTTCCCATCAACTGTGCCTGCCGCTCTGCCCCAAAGCTTCCGGGGAATGCCTCCAGCACCCGGGTGGCAATCCGCGCTAGCAGCTGATTGGTCATGCCTGGGATGGCATTCTGTTCATGAATGACCAGCGGGACTCTCATCAGGCATGCCATCACGCCACCTGGACCACTGACAAAGCCGCCCATACCCAGCACCACGCTGGGCCGCCTGCGAATCAGCACCATCAGTGCCTGCAGCATCGCCATTCCCAACTTGAAGGGTGCGACCAGCCAACGCCCCAGGCCTGTCCCACGCAGCCCCTGCACATCGATCCACTCCATGGGAAAACCAGATTGCGGCACCACACGCGCCTCGAAGCTGTTGCGGGTCCCAAGCCAGAACACATCCATGCCACGGGCGCGCAGATCTTCCGCCACTGCCAATGCAGGGAAGACATGACCACCTGTTCCGCCAGCCATAATCATCACGCGCGCGCCCATTTCACCTGCTCTAATTTATGTGTCGGCGTATCCCGCCGTGTCTCATAATCGATACGAGCCAGCATCCCAATCACTATGCAAGCCACAATAATGCTGTTACCGCCATAGCTCATCAGCGGCAGGGTCAGCCCCTTGGTGGGAAGCAGACCCACATTAACGCCGATATTGATAAAGGCCTGCATCCCTATCCAGAGCCCAAAACCGTATGCCACATAGGCGGAAAAGCGGCGGTCAATGGCCTCTGCTGCCGCACCAATACGGAAGGCGCGCCAAACGAGCAGGCTAAACAGGGCGATCACTATCAGCGTTCCCAGCAGACCAAACTCTTCACCAATCACCGCCATGAGAAAATCGGTATGCGCCTCTGGCAGATAGAACTGTTTCTGGATGCCATTGCCCAACCCCACGCCAAACCACTCACCGCGACCAAAGGCAATAAGCGCCTGAGCCAGCTGATAACCACAGTTATTGACATCAGCCCACGGATTTAGAAAACAGGTAACACGCTCCAGCCGATAGGTTGATGAGACCACCAGCTGCGTCAAAACCGTGCCTGACAGCAGCAGCAACACGGCAAATTGCCAGAGGGCGACACCCCCCAGAAAAAGCATACCCAGGGCCGTTGCCAGCAGCACAGCCGTTGTACCAAAGTCCGGCTGCAACATGATGAGCGACGCCGCCACAATCAGCAGAATCATCGGCTTTATAAAGCCCCAAATACTATGAGCCACCTCCAGCTGCCGCCGCACCAGATAGCCCGCAATATAGACCACCAGAAATAGCTTCATGAACTCTGAGCTCTGGAGGTTAAATGGCCCTACTGGAATCCAGCGAACAGCTCCATTAGCCTCACGCCCAACCCCAGGGATCAGCACCAGTAACAGCAGGCCCAGACCAATAAAATAGAGCACGGTTCCAGAGCGCTCCCACTGCACAGTGGGTATCTGTGAAATAACCAATGCACCAGCCAGCCCCAGACCCATCCCTATACCGTGACGAGTGAGGTGGTAGAAAGGGTTACCCATCTGCCGGTCACCCACATGCAGAGAGGCAGAGGCCACCATAACCAGTCCAAACCCCAGCAATGCAACAGCCGCACCAATCAACCAGTAGTCAAGCTCTGGCAGCGCTGGCTGGGAAGAACCCGGCATAGCTTGTGGATGGGTCGTCAGGCTCACGCCATCAACCTCCGTACGGCATCACTAAAGGCCTCACCCCGATGCTCAAAACTACGAAACATATCGAAGCTGGCGCAGGCGGGAGATAACAGCACGCAATCACCTGGTTTGGCCAACTCCTCAGCACGAGCAACCGCTGCATCCATATTGGCCGCCCTGGCCACCGGCACAACACCACCCAATGCATCTTCAATCAGCGCAGCATCCCGGCCTATCAGCACTACGGCCCGCACTGTATGTTCAACCACTGTCACCAATCCAGAGAAGTCCGCATCCTTGCTCTCACCACCCGCAATCAGCACAATGCAGCCAACACTGTTCGCCATCCCTTCCAGAGCAGCCACACAGGCCCCCACATTGGTGGCCTTGGAGTCGTTATACCAACGCACCCCTGCATGCTCTGCAACAAATTGGGTTCGATGAGGCAGACCAGAAAACGTGCACAAGGCCTCAAGCATGGCGGTAGTCGGCAACTCCAGGGCAGCTCCCATCGCCAGCGCGGCCAAGGCATTGGCGAGATTATGCCTTCCAGGAAGCTGCAGCTCTGAAGCAGGCAGCAGCGCCTGCTCACCCCGGCATAGCCACGCCTCACCATCCTGCAGGCGAATACCGAATACATTAGGAGTGTTTGGCTCCTGCAATGTGAAGAAGAGATCATTCGCCTGTGGCTGACCACACATCGCCATGACTTGGGGGTCATCCTGATTAAATACCCGGGTCTCAGCCCCCTCATAGATGCCGCTCTTGGCAGCAGCATAGGCCTCAATATCGTCATAGCGATCGAGATGATCAGGCGAGAGATTCAATACCGCTGAAACCTTTGGTTTCAGAGAATGCGTGGTCTCCAGCTGGAAGCTGGAGAGCTCAACCACATATAACTCATTCTTATCTGACAGCAGGTCCAAAACCGGCAATCCAATATTGCCCCCCACACCCACCTCACTCCCTGCACAGCGAGCCATCTCACCCAGCAGCGTGGTCACCGTGCTTTTACCATTCGAGCCGGTGATGGCCGCCACAGGCGCCTTCACCTCATGGGCAAACAACTCAACATCACCAACGATCTCAACGCCTCGTTTGCGGGCCGCCTGGATCTCTGGCTCTTGAATCGAAATCCCCGGACTCACCACCAACCGTTCAGCCGATGCAAAGACCAATGGATCAAAGCCTCCGGTGACCACCGATACTCCAAACATCTGCTCCCGCAGCATGGAGAGTCCAGGCGGATGCAGCCGACTATCAATAATCACAACAGGGACATTGCGCTCATGCAGGTACCGTGCGCAGGAGACACCCGTCAGCCCCAACCCCACAATCAAGGTTCGGGCAGGCTCTGTTCCCATTTGCGATCTCTGCTTTACCATCTCTATCGCTACTCTAGTCATGTCAATTTACACCCCATGGTCAGGGTTTTCGGAATCAACGTATCTTCAGGCTGGCAAGCCCGATCAAAACAAGAATTACCGTGATGATCCAAAACCGCACAATGATGCGCGGCTCGGGCCACCCTTTAAGCTCATAGTGGTGATGCAGCGGTGCCATGCGAAAGATACGCCGCCCCGTCAGCTTGAAGGAGGCCACCTGCAGGATCACAGAGACCGTCTCCACGACAAATACACCGCCCATAATCAACAGCACCAGCTCCTGGCGCACCATCACGGCCAGCAACCCAAGAGCCGCCCCTAGTGCAAGCGCACCCACATCACCCATAAACACCTGAGCCGGGTAGGCGTTAAACCACAGAAAGCCCAATCCAGCTCCCACCAGGGCTCCACAGAAGACAACCGCCTCACCCACTCCGGGTAGATAAGGAATCATCAGATAGCTGGCAAAGGAGACATTGCCGGAGGTGTAGACAAAGATTCCCAGCGCACCCGACACCAGCACAGTGGGCATAATGGCCAGACCATCCAGGCCGTCTGTAAGATTGACTGCATTGCTGCTACCCACAATGACGAAGTAGCCCAACACCACAAACCCGAAAAAGCCCAGCTCAATAACGATGTCTTTAAAGAAAGGGATAATCAGCTGGGTTTCTGCAGGCAGAGAAGAGGTGGCATAGAGAAAACAGGCCGCACCAAAGCCGGCAATAGACTGCCATAGATATTTCTGTCGGGCAGGCAACCCAACAGAATCCTGTAGCGCTATTTTTTTGTAGTCATCAATAAAACCGATGGCACCAAACAGCAGGGTCACTATCACCAGCACCCAGACGTAGCGGTTGGCCAGATCAGACCAAAGCAAAGTGCTCACCGCCACAGCGACCAACAGCAAAGCACCGCCCATGGTTGGAGTGCCCGCCTTGGCAAGATGGCTCTCTGGCCCATCGTCACGCACGGTCTGCCCAATCTGATGAAAACTAAGGCGGCGTATCATCACCGGCCCAACAACAAAGGAGATGATCAGCGCCGTCAGTACCCCCAGGATGGCACGCAGGGTCAAGTACTGAAAGACATTGAAGCCACTATGAAACTGGGTCAGATAATCTGCAAGGTAGACCAGCATGTTACGCTCCAGCCTCCTCTACCAATGCATTCACCACCAGCTCCATATGGGCGCTACGAGAACCTTTTATCAATACGGTATCACCTTCAGTTAATCTCTCTTTTAGTGCAGCGATGATCGAGCCATGATCCTGAAACCACTCTGCTCCTGCACCAAACCCATGAACTGCAGCACGTGACAGCTCACCCAGACAGTAGAGCTGTTCAATCCCTGCTTCAGATGCCTGCCGACCCAATGCCTCATGCAGTTGCTTTGCCTCCAGACCCAGCTCTGCCAAATCACCCAATACCAAGAAGCGCCGACCAGGTGCCGTAGAGAGGACAGCAATAGCGGCTGCCACAGAGTCCGGGTTGGCGTTATAACTGTCATCAATGACACGAACACCACCTGCACCAACAGCAGGCTGCAAACGCCCGGGCACTGGCTGGAGCCCCATCAGGCCACTACAAATCTGCTGCAGGCTGACGCCCATTAGCTGGGTTGCGGCAATGGCTGCCAAGGCATTCATTCTGTTGTGACGGCCTGCCAGCGGCAGATCAATCTCAACCTCACCAATGGGTGTTTTGACAGAAAAACGGCTGAAAAAACCAACATCATTCCAGTGCGTTTCAATAGATAACTCAGGACTACTGACATCTGCCTCAGCCTGCAGCCCAAAGGTGCAGGTTGCCCGCTCCGCTGCCAGCTCACGCCAGAGCCCGGCCCAGCGATCATCAGCATTGAAAACAAAGACGCCATCCTCTGCCAGGCCGGAGACAATCTCCGCCTTGGCTCTTGCCACCCCTTCAAGGGAGCCAAAACCTTCCAGATGGGCACTGCCTGCATTATTCAGCAGCGCTATATTGGGTTGTGCAATATCGCTCAGATATTTGATCTCACCCGGATGATTAGCCCCCAGCTCAACCACGGCATAGGCCTCATCCTGCAGACGTAATAGGGTCAGTGGCAGCCCAATGTCATTATTCAGATTGCCAAGGGTGGCCAATGTGCGACCCTGCCGGGAGAGGATGGCCGCAATCATCTCCTTTACCGTGGTCTTGCCATTGCTGCCTGTTACGGCCACCACTTGCGCACTACTGGCCTGACGCCAGCGGGCAGCCAGCTCACCAAGGCCAATCCGGGTATCAGCCACCTGCAGTTGTGGCAGATCACTCTTCACCTGATGGCTCACCATAGCTGCAGCAGCGCCCTGGGCCTGGGCCTGGCTCAAATATTCATGACCATCAAAGCTTGGCCCCTGCAAGGCGACAAACAGATCTCCCTCAGAGAGGGTGCGGCTGTCCGTGCTCACGGATGTGAAGCGGGCATCTGCCCCCACAACGTGACCATCTAGCAGTTTTGCACTATCGGTCAGTGAAAAGGCAATCATTTGTCCACCTTCCCATCAAGCACCTTCTGCACCTGCTCCCGATCACTGAAATAGAGACAGAGATCACCGCACTGCTGGGTTGTCTCATGCCCTTTGCCGCTAACCAGCACCAGGTCTCCTGTAACTGCTTCACTTATGAGGCTACAGATCGCTTCAGCACGGTTACGCTGAACCTGTATAGCATCTGGCTGGCTCACGCCCGACAGGATATCGGCAATGATCTGATCACCATCCTCACTGCGGGGGTTGTCATCGGTCAGCATCACAACATCACAGAGCCGCTCTGCAATAGCCCCCATCAAGGGCCGTTTGCCTTGATCACGGTCTCCACCACAACCCAGTAGGCAGAGTAAGCGACCTGAGACATGCGGACGCAACGCTGTGATCGCCTGTTCCAGTGCATCTGGCGTATGCGCATAATCCACGACGACCAGTGGCTGATCATTGCCACCAAAACACTCCATACGGCCAGGCACTGTGTGCAATCCAGAGAGCCGCTGCAGCGCCATCGGCAGTGAGACTCCCTGTTCCAATAGGACCGCCAGCACAGCCAAGAGATTACTGGCATTGAATCGGCCCAGCAGCCTGCTATCAAAGGCACCCGCCCCCCAACTGCTCTCTACTTGGATATGCATGCCTTTCTGGGTGGGCTTAACCTCTTTGCTCCACACCCACCCTTTCACGCGGTCAGGCAGAGGACACTCTGGATGCGACAGGCCATAGGCCACTACCTGCACAGTTTCAGGCAGGGTTTCCAACAGCGACCAGCCAAAGGGATCATCCAGATTCAAGACCGCACATCTCAGAGCTGGATATTCAAACAGGCGTTGTTTGGCCGCCGCATAGCTCGCCATATCGCCATGAAAATCGAGATGATCACGACTGAGATTAGTCAGGACAGCGCAATCAAACGGAATAGCCGCCGCACGCCCCTGATCCAGAGCATGGGACGAAACCTCCATTGCAACCGCCTCTGCACCCTCACCTCTCAGACCTGCCAGGATGGCCTGCAGCTCTACCGGTTCAGGGGTTGTATGCCGCCCAACCTTCAGCGCACCTGGAAACCCACTGCCCAGGGTGCCCACTATGCCGCAAGAGACAGTGCCTTGCAGGGCTTCAGCCAAAAACTGGCTGCAACTGGTTTTACCATTGGTGCCGGTGATACCGATCATTTTCATATCACGACCAGGCTCACCATAGAAACGCGCTGCCAGCTGGCTCACTTCTTGACTCAAACCTTCCATCGATAACAGCGGCACTGCAATTTCAGCTTCCAAGGCATCAATCTGGGCCTGCGGCCAGTCACCACCCGCCTCACACAGGATGGCCGCCACACCCTGTTCCAGCACCTGAAACACAAAATCCAGACCGTGATGCGTCTCACCTGCACAGGCCAGAAACAGACCACCCGGCACTACTGTGCGGCTATCCAGTGAGATACTGGTGATGACAGGATCCTGCGAAGGCTTCACCCGGACCTTTTTGGAGAGCAGCGTTGAAAGGTACCACTGACGATGAATGGATTGTGCTGTCATCATGGTTGCACCACTCCACCCGCAAGTCTTACTCCGGGGGTATCAATGGCATCGGGCGCAATATTCAACAGCCGCAATGCGCCCGTCATGATCTTTGAAAATACCGGGGCAGCCACCTGACCACCATAAAACTCCCCGGTTGATGGCTCATTCAACATAACCGCCATGGCCAGCCGTGGCTTGCTAACTGGCGCCAGTCCAGCAAATACCGCCAGGTAACGATCTTCAGCATAGCCTCCAGCAATCGATTTTTTTACCGTTCCTGTCTTGCCTCCTACCCTGTATCTTGATACAGCTGCCGCAGGTGCTGTCCCCTCTGCAGAGACGACAGACTCCAACATCTCACGCATGGCAACAGCGGTCTTTTTGCTCATAACCCGCTCACCTTCTGGCACTTTGTCATGGCGCAGCAACGATACCGGATGCAGGATGCCATCGGCAGCCAACACGCTATAGGCCTGCGCAAGCTGCAGTGGTGTAACAGAGATACCATAACCAAAGGAGAGCGTGGCCTGATCAATCTTCGCCCAGCGTCGATAGGGCGCTAGCTGTCCCGCAGACTCACCTGGAAAACTGGCTGCAGTCACCTGACCAAAACCCAGTTCTGAATAGGCTTTCCACAGCTCCTCTTGAGGCAGCTCCAAGGCAATCTTGCTCACGCCCACATTGCTGGATTTACGAATAACGCCCGCCACATCCAGCACGCCGTAGTCACGATGATCTTTAACCTGCGCACGCCCCACGCGCAGAGTACCTGGTCGGGTATCAATAAGCGTAGAGGGGGTAATCTTACCCAGCTCCATTGCTGCAGTTACCGCAAAGGGCTTCATGGTAGAACCCGGCTCAAATACATCTGTCAATGCACGATTTCTCAATACCCCTCCACGACCACTGCGAGAACCGTTGGGGTTATATGAGGGCTGGTTAACCATAGCCAGCACCTCACCTGTATGGATATCCAGAATAACCGCTGAGCCTGAACGGGCCTTATGCTGCTGCACGGCTGCCTTTAGCTCGCGATATGCCAGATACTGCAACCGTCGATCCAGGCTGAGTGTTAACGTCTTTCCCGGACTTGGCGCACGGATACTCTCAACATCCTTGACGATTCGAGCCCGCCCATCCCGTATGACCCTTTTTGCTCCAGGCTTGCCAACCAACCAATCATCGTAAGCCAGCTCCAGGCCTTCCTGACCCTGATCATCTACGTTGGTAAAACCAATAACATGCGCAAAAACCTCACCACCGGGATAGTAGCGGCGAAACTCACGCTGCAGACCAATGCCGACAAGTTTTTGCTCCTGCGCAAATGCCATGATCTGTTCCGCCACATCAGGGTTTGCCCGCCTTTTCAAATAGACGAAGGCCCGGTCACTGTAACGGGCCAATAAGCGGCGTAACTCATCCTGATTTTTCCCGAGGATCTTCTCCAGCCGGGCCAGCGTCTGGCCATCTGGTTTAAGCAGTTTGGGATTGGCCCAGATGGAATCCACCGGCGTACTCATGGCCAATGGCTCTCCATTGCGGTCAGTAATCATCCCTCTGTGGGCAGGCATCTCAACAACCCGCAGGTGACGGCGCTCCCCTTCATGCTGAAGAAAATCAGTCTCCAGAACATGTTGATCTACCGCCCTCACAACCAAAGCAAACAGCGCGATAGAGAGCATTCCAAGCAAAGTACGGCGACGCCCAATATAGCTTGGCAGCTCAAGCGGGGTCTGTTGTTGCGCCTGGATTGCGCGTTTTTTTCGTTTAGTCTTTGCCATTGTTTTAAGGTGTAATGATCACAACCTCTTGAGCCACCGGCATGTGCATGTCCAACTTCTTGCGAGCAAGACGTTCCACCCGACCATGCGTGCCCCAGGTACTCTGCTCCAGCTGCAATCTCCCCCACTCAATATCCACCGCATCACGCTCCGCCAGCAGTGACTGCAGCTCTACAAAATGTTTTCGACTAATGTATTTGGCGTGCACAACCCC
>Ga0316187_10002546_pt1 | contig 15874 bp, 13 predicted proteins | sample CroRivburrow1_MG_FD_204927 | JGI IMG/M metagenome (GOLD analysis project Ga0316187, IMG submission 204927) | Coastal sediment microbial communities from Maine, United States - Cross River worm burrow 1 | ecosystem: Environmental > Aquatic > Marine > Coastal > Sediment | place: USA: Maine... | reverse complement strand
CCCCCTGCGTAAGCACCAGCGCCGCATCAGTGGCATCCAGGCTGTTACGTGCCGTCACCCGTTGCTCCTCACCAACCAGGACCTCCTGCTCCAGCTGCACCACCTCGGAACGCAGGTCGGTAAACATCTCGCTACGCGCCCTGACCGTATCGTGATTGAGGATCAGGACCAGCAGCACCACAGCGCCAAAACCACAGAACATGATATCGAGGAAGGACAGCGAGAATGCGGAGACGGGCCGGCGTTTCATAATCTCAGACCTTCAGGCGGCGCACCATCCACTGGTCTGCATAACGTTCGCTGTCGAGCACCAGCCGCTCCTGCATCAGCTGCAACTGGTGAATAAAAAACATCAGCACAATACTGATCACCAGTGCGATAAAGGTGGAATTGAACGCCACGCCGAGGCTCGCTGTCACGCCGGTGATATCACCTTCAACCGCACGATGTGCCTGTCCCAGCGCATCGCCGATGCCGCGCACGGTGCCGATAAATCCAACCGAGGGAATGGCCCAGGCAATATAACGGATTATGGATAACTCGGACTCTAAGCGCTCACCTTCTGAATCGCACACGGCACGCGCAGAGGTCGATACATCCTGAACATTGCGGGTCGCGGCAAAGCGTTCAATCGCTGTCAGCAGGGCGCGCGGTAACAGCGACTCGCGTTCCCGCCCGGGCAGCGACTGCAGGCGATTGGCCAGGTCGCGGGTGTCCTCGACCCCGATAGGCATATCTTCGGGCAAGCCGAGTAAATCACGTTCCAGCATTCTCTGCTGAAGGTACACGGCGCGCCCCTTGTAGGTAAGGATTGCAAGCGCCCACAGCATCAGCACGAAACAAGTTTCCTGTTCGTAGTCCTTGACCACGACATAGAACGAACGTTGCTGCACATAGTCTGGATTATCCTGCATGTTAATCGCTTCCTGCTGCAGGAAAATGTCTGCCTGCGGGCGTATCAGGGTAACGTACAGGGCATGTACAAGGATAAAAGCAATCAGCAGTGCGAACAGCTGGTATATGAATTCCGTGGGAAAGGCTTTTTTCATGACGTGGGTACTCAGATGTCGACCGGGAACGACACAGTGCTGTCGGCCTTGATTTTCTCAGTGGGGGTGTAGTTGTTTAGCGGCGCCGGTGGTTTATCCCGGCCGGGAGTGGTTTTTTCCTGTTGGGTTTGCGGTGTCGTCTGGTCCGGAGTTTTCTCCTTCTCGGACAAAGCAAGTGCATACGGATTCACAACAGCCATGCTAAAGACAAGAAACACTGACAGACGTCGCATAATTCAGACTCCATTACTCGGCATAACGTGCAATACGGAAACCCAGGTCACTGCGCGCCTCGCGGCTGTAATCGCGATAACTCAGGCGCAGCTCGGTGATATTGCCGTGGCGCCAGCTGGAACCGCGCACCACGTGGTGCTCTCCAGACTCTGGACCAGCGGGATCTTTGACCAGCCGCTCGCTTTCACCCGGGTAAAGCGCATAAAAATCATTGCTCCATTCTGCCACGTTACCGCCCAGATCATGGAATCCCGCGGGATACGCAGTAAAGCTGCCCACCGGCGCAGTCCCCCGGTAGCGGTCATCATAACCCGGCACCACGTCGGCAAGGGTATCGCTGATCTGCGCGTCGGCAAAGTTACCCACCACAGCGGTTGGCGGGAAGCTGCCTGACCAGGGGTAACGTTGCGGGGCAGCATGGCCCATTACGCGGGCGACGTAAGCCCACTCCGCCTCGCTAGGCAGGCGGTAGCCAGTGGTCATCGGCCTCACGGTATGCATATGCCCACCCTGTTCCCGGTACGCCGCTGGCAGACCATCCTGCTTGCTCAGCCAGTTGCAGTAACGGGCTGCATCGTCCCAGCTGATATTCACAACCGGTTGCGTCTCGCCGTCAAGTGCTGTGCCTTCTGATCTTCCCGAGCTATGCGATTTGCGAAAGCGGCGGAACTGGCTGTTGCTTACCTCGCCCTCGCCCAGATAAAAGGGCCGCAGCAGCTGAACCAGGCGACGGCTCTCATTGGCACGGCGCCCCGCATCACGCCGCGAAGCACCCATCAGGAAACTGGCACCAGCCGGTCGCACCAGGCGCAGCAGCTGACCACCGGCGGTGGTCAGCGTAGCGGGTATTGCATCTGCCTTTGCCTGTGCCACCGTCTTGAGACGTATATCCAGGTTGCGGCTGATACCGGCGCGCGGCGTGACCGTTATCCGCTGGGTAAGGTAACCCGGTTTACTGAACTCCAGGCGGTGCGGCCGCGTTGTCAGGCGCAGACGGCGACTGGCCTCGCCAGCTGCCTTGCCATCCAGCACCAGCCTGGCATCCGCCGGGGACACGGTAATGAACAGCGTCCCGTACTCGGCTGGCAACGTTAGCGACAGCGCCTGTTCTTCATCAGCAGCGAGTGTCACCTCCTGCCCGGTATTGCGATAGCCGGGTTTGCTGAGCTGAAGACGGTGCGGCTGCCCTGAAGACAGGGTGAGCGTCAGCGGTGTTGTACCGTGGAAAGTGCCATCGACACTGATGGTGGCCGCGGTCGGTGTACTTTGCAGCACCAGCCGACCGTCAGCTGGTGGCAGTTCGATATTTTGCAGTTGCAACGTCGATCCGGCAACGATTTCCCGCTGCAACACCACCGGCTTGTACGCTTGCAGGGACAAAACGATGCTGTGTTTACCCTGCAGAAGCTCGGCCTGCAGGGGTGTAAGCCCTATGCTGCGCCCGTCTACACTCACCTCGGCACCCGCAGGCTGACTGCTGATCCGCACCTCGGCCCAGGCCGGTTGCAATGCAAACAGTACCTGCTGGTCTTTTCCCAGCCCCGCAATATTGAGCTGTTGCTCCGCGCTCAGGTAGCGCTCAGTCTGTACGCGCAGGCGATGCAACCCGCCTGGAATCTCCGCCACGCCGGCGCTGTCGATTGCCACCGGCTCATCGTCCACCAACAGTTGGAAAGCCACCTCAGGTTCAACATCCACCGTCACGCGTCCAGGTAATTCCTGCATGCGGAAGCTGTATTCCCGAAATCCGCCCACGGAAATATCCAGTATCTGTACCAGGTCCTGATAGCCGTCAAGGGTGGCATGAAGCGTATAGCGCCCGGGCAGGGCCAGTAGTCTGCCCCCCAGGGATATGGGCGGCGGGAATCCACTCAACGACTGCAGCTCCGGCTCAGGTGTGATACGCAGTACCAGTGGCGTCGCCAGCAGGACAAACGCGGCCACTGCTACCAGTAGTACAAACAACCCGGCAAAGACACGCCGCAGCCCACGCTGCCCGTGCCCGGCTACCGGTACGTCGGCAACTGGTGGAACCGTTATATTCTCAGCCACCGACGGTGGTGGACTCTGTGGTGGTGTCAGTTGAGGTGCGTCGTGTGCCTGCCCTACGCTGATGAATACCTGGTCACCTTTAACGTTCCAGTGCAGAACCGACTCACCCAGCGCCACCTGGTCTCCGGATTTGAGCCACACTGAATCCAGCATGCGCTGGTGGTTATGAAACAGCGGCAGCGCCACGTCATCCGGCTGAATAAAGGCGTGCCCATCGGCAACGGCAATATGCGCCACACGGGTCCCGTCCCCGGCATCGGGTAACACAATGTCAACGTGTCGCCCACCACCAACGGACAGCGGCATGTCGGCTTCGCCGACGTGCCGTTCTCCGCGCGCATCCTGAACGAGGTAGACGCGGCTCACACCGGTTCCTCGCAACGAATATCAACCGGCGGCGGCACCTGGCCCGGCAACACCGAGAACACTTTGCGCACGTCCCGATAGCCCGGTCGTGACCCGACGGCGGTGTAGGTCCCCGGCCTCAGTTCCAGCTGGTGCTCTATAAAAAGTCCCAGACGGGCAACGTGATAGATCGCCACCTCGGTCTCGCCATTCGAGCGCAGCTGAACCTGTACCGGGGCGCGCGCGGCAGCCAGCAGTCGTGCAAGCCGATTGATTTTGTTTGCCAGGTTCGGTTCGCCAGCAGGCGCCTCACCGACGTCTGAAAGCAGCACGCGGGCGTTCTCCTGCGGTTCGGCCGAATAGAGACGTTGCGGATCGTTCAGGTAGTGATCAAGTTGTTGGTGCAAATGTAACCGCGCCTCTGCGTGCGCCAGGCCGTCGCGGGAAAATCCGGCATTGGCATCTATCTGTAACGCCTTTTTATACAGCGCAGCCGCCCCACGCCAGTCTTCATCCCTGACCTTTGCCGCCGCATTGCGGCGTAAACGGGACAGCTTCGACTGCTCGCGCGCCTGCGTCAGTCGCTGGCGGGCATCACGTACCACACCCTCATCAGGCTTCAGCTGCGCAGCAGCATCCAGCGCTTTGCCAGCCTCACTCAGCTGACCGTTATCCAGCGCCGTCAGCGCACGACTCATGGCCGCACGAAACTTTGTATCGGTAAGCTGTACAGATACCCGCTGCAGACTGTCGCGAGCCGGTTGGTAGTCGCTGTCCAGCTGTAACGCCTCAGTGTATTCAACACTGGCAGCTTCCAGATCGCCATTACCCTCCGCGGCTTCGCCAGCGGCCATACGCTGCAGGACAGCGTTACGCACCTGTGCACGTGCAAGACTGCGGGTTGCCGGTTCGTTGCCGGGTTTAACGGCCAGCGCCAGCTCAAGCTGTTTCTGTGCGGCATCCACATCGTTCGCCGCCAATGCAGACTGGCCTGCATCCAGCGCTTCGATGAATATCTGCTGCTGCCGGCTGTCCAGTTGCTCCAGTCTTTGCAATGCATCCGCATAGACACCAGCGGCATCAACGAAGCGCCGCTCGCCAAATATACGGTCAGCGGATGCTGCCAGCCCGACCGCCTCGCTCCACGCTGGCTCCCCCCATACAGCAGCATTGCCCAGCTCCAGTTTTGCCTGCAAATGCAGGAATTGCTGCAGAGTCTGTTCAGCCGCTGCGCGCGCCGCTGCTTTGGGTTTAACGATGGCAGGGGTTGGTGCCACGGCCGGTTGCTGCACAACCACTCCGGTTGGCTCAGGCACCAGTTGCGGCAGCACCAGTACAACCAGCAGACTCAGCAGCAGCGCAGCAGCGAGCGCCATCCAGATCCAGCGATGCGAGGAACTGGTCTGGACAGACGACTGTGTTGCGCTCCCGGGCGGGCGTAGTGGCGGATGCTGGTCGGGAGTATTCCCGCCTGTTCCAGGCTGATCACCGGATGACATTCTGTTGCCTCAGTTTATGGTCCCCGGCAAACCGGTTTCGGCAGCATAGATTTGCTTCAGCAAGGCACGCCATTTGGCGTATTGCACCTCGGCGGACCCGGTCAGTTTGTGGGTTTCCCCCTCCACGTCCACCACCAGCGGCTTTGTGTCTGCGGAGAACGATTCCCCCAGTTCCTCGATCGCATCGCGGTGAATAGTGGTTTCCGAATCCTTGTCGAACCCGGTCTTGATGGCATAGGCACCACCGATCACCATGACGTCACGCAGAGTGCCGGTAGCGGCACGGCTACTGTCGCCACCCAGTACTTCGATCGCAATCGCGCCGATGATTGCGGCAGCACCGATCAGCTTTCTGTTCCTGGCCTCGCGCTCGATGGCACGCAGCGACTCAAGCTCCTCGAGGCGCGTCTTGCGCCACTGCACATAGGGTTCCTGCATAGTCTGGTAGAAGTTATCAAAGCGCCCGTTCAGGGTATCGATAAGCAGAAAATCCCGTTCCCGGATAGCGCTCACGCGCCGCACCATCGGATCATCCGTTGCCGGCAGGCGCACAATGGTGAACTGGCCCTTATCGCTGCGCTGCAGATAATTACTGAAAACATCAGGCGCCAGGTCGCCAGCAAAGCGCAGCTCCGCTATACGGCGAACGGTCAGGATATCATCCGGCTCCAGGGTGGCACGGTACACCGCCAGGTCGTTGGCAATGGCATTGAACAGGGCCTGGAACACCTCATGTCCGCCCGGTTCCGCATCTTGATACGCCTGCAGGGAAACCTCGGCCTCGTAGGTGCTGCTGAACCACTCCCTGCCACTCGCGTCCAGCGCGGTTATCTTCAGTTCCAGCCGTTCGCCATCCGATTCAAGAATAACGCCCTGCACCAGCACCTCGCCACCTTCGGTACCCCGGGGCACGACCCGAACGGCGCCCCAGTAACCGGTTTTCTCCATGGTGTCGCGCAGCAATAAAGGCAGGTAGCGTGCCTCGGCCTCGCGAATATCCACAGACAGCCCCTTCGAGTCGTTCTCGTCTACCTGCAACTCGCCGGGATCAAACAGCTCGATCCATACATCAAGCAACTGGTTCTCGGTTATCTCTCCGACGGGTTTCTCTATCTGCACGTCGTTGTCGATGCTGCGATGCGAACTGATGGTGCTGCAGCCTGCCAACAGGACCAACGGGATGAACAGCAGGTTGCGCCATGCCATATTCAAGACTACTACCTCAGAGAGTTCCCTGTTTGTAATTTCGATATTCTTCCCAGAGTTTTTTCTTCGTCTCCGGATCTGTTGCTCGCTCGGCGGCTTCACGAAACTGACGGGCAACGATGTCATCATCACTGCCGTCCGGCACATCGTTCGGTTGATCCTTAATAGTGGTCTGCTGTCCCGGACCACCCGCCGCACCGCTTGTTGTGGGCGGAGCAGCCAGGTCACCATTTTCCCGTGGTTCGCCAGTGACACCCGGTTCGCCGCTGCCTGCAAGGTCTCCACTGCGCCCACCTTCAGCACCTTCAGCACCTTCAGCACCTTCAGCACCTTCAGTAGCGGAGCCAGCACCCCCCTGGCTGCCGCCTCCCGCTGCAGGGGGTTTGGCTGCTTTCACCCGTTCCTGTTCGCGCAACAAACGTTGATCGAACTCACCCAGTTCAGCATTGAGTTCGGCGTCCAGGACAGCCGCCCGCTCGTCATCGGTCTGTTCAGACTGCTGATCGATAGCCACAGGTCCGGCGATGGGCGGCGTCTGCTGCGGGCAGTCGATGTTTGCTGGAACCACTACCTCGGCCGCGGCCAGCGCCACACAGTCCCGTACCACGCGCTGACGCAAGCGGTCCACATAAGCGGCATATTCACGGGTTTCAGTTACCCCGAGGTTGCCCTGTTGCTGATGCCGCAGCAAGTCCCGTTCGGCTGCCTTCAGGGCTCCATGGTCTACCCGCAGCCGCTCCAGCAACTGCCCGTCCTGCCCACCCCAGGCAGGACACACTAACAACAGGGTCAACAGCATTATTGCCGGTTTAAACATGCGCATACTAGACTTCCACACCTGCAGCAGACACCGGAGAAGCACTCAGGTTTCACTGTTATAATAACTGTAAGGCCTGATGGGCGCGACAGCGTGCCGGAAACATGCTGATTATCTACTAAACTTAGCTATATCAGGCACATCAGGAAACTGATCTCAGCCTCCTGTAACCGGGTTATGCTTAAAACCAGTCTTCGGCATGCCATTGAGGATGGTCAGGGTTTCTTTTAAGTACATCCTATGCTCGCAGCATGCTTCAGTAAATCAGGGAGGAGAACATGGCAAAGACCTGTTTCGTGCTGATGGGATTCGGGGAAAAAACGGATTTCCGCACCGATCGAAAACTCAACCTGGATAAAACCTACAAGATTATCCAGTCCGCGGTGGAAGCCTGTGGCGTGAGCTGCATACGGGCCGATGACATCATCCATTCCAGTGCCATCGACAAGCCCATGTACGAGCAGCTGCTGGAGGCGGATATCGCCATCGCCGATCTGTCCACCTCGAACGAGAATGCCATCTATGAACTGGGCGTGCGCCACGCACTGCGGCCCAATACCACCATCGTGATTGCCGAAAGCCGGTTCAGCTTTCCTTTCGATCTGAACCACCTGCTGATCCGCACCTACGACCACCTGGGCACGGGGATCGACTTCGAGGAAGCCGAGCGCCTGAAGAAGAACCTCATGGACGCAATCCGGACCCTGTTGGATACTGATGAAGTGGACAGCCCGGTCTACACTTTCCTGCCGGATCTCAACCCGCCCAGCCGCAAGTCGACACCACCGGGAGGTCCAGGCGACCTTCAGCGGGCGGTGGGCACCAGCGTCGATGAGCAGAGCTTTTCCGTGTTGCTTGATGCCTATCACGGCGTGCGGACGGACAGTGATTACGCTGCCGCGAAAGGCCTGCTCACCACCCTGCGCAAAATGAAACCCCGTGATCCCTACCTGATTCAGCAACAGGCCCTGGTCACTTATAAAAGCAGGCAACCGGATACGGTGCAGGCACTGAATGATGCCAGGGCCATCCTCCAGCAGCACCTGCCGCCGGACACCACCAGTGATCCGGAAACCCTGGGCCTTTGGGGCGCCATCCACAAACGCCTGTGGGAGGAGCAGGGAAACATGGCGGATCTGAATACCTCGGTGGCCGCCTATGAGCGTGGCTTTTATCTGCGCCGGGATTATTACACCGGTATCAATTACGCTTTCCTGCTGGATTTGCGCGCCGCGCAACAAGCGGACCCTGATGAAGCGTTGGCAGACCACGTGATTGCCAGACGGGTACGGCAACAGGTGCTGCACATCGTGGACGCCACGCTGGACTCCCTGCCGCGGGCCAGATCGGGGCAGCCAAGTGATCCGCACGAAGCCTACTGGTTAGGGGCCACCCGCCTGGAGGCCATGCTGGGCCTGGGCATGCTCGGCGAAATGGAACAGGAAAAGAATACACTGTATGAAACGGCCCCTGAACCCTGGATGCAGGGCTCCACTGACGAGCAACTGACAAAACTGCGGCTGTTGCTGGAAGAAGGCGCGGCCGGGACGATTCTGCAGCCGGGAATGACAGCGGAATGATCACAGCAACCGAAGCCATCGGTGAATACCAACCACAGGACTGGCACCTGGATCCCCGCAGCCATGCGCAACGCATGGCCAGGGAGGCCGGTCCGCTGCAAAGGATACTGCAAGGCAGTCGCGTGCAGGTGATCCTGGAGCAATACGAGGCTGGTAACGCAAAGGCTGGAGAATACCAGGCCGAATACAAGCGCTACGGGCGTTGGGAGATCTACCTTGGCAGCGCCGCCGCCATCATCGGGGCGATCATCCTGTACCTGGCCTCAGGGGATGGTGGTGAACCGGGCCTGTCGCGCTCGGTCCTGCTGGTAGCCCAGGGTTTCTGTCTGGCGGGGGCCATCGCGCTAAAGTACAAGCTCGGCCACAGCGCGATATACCGCCAGTGGCAACAGCAACGAACCCGCGCGGAGACCAGCCGTATCGAGCTATTCGAAACCGCCTGTGGACTGGCGGGATACCCGGTTCCACCCACCCTGGCTGAAAATGAACTGCCGTTGCTCCCGCTACAGCTGGAATATTTTCTGAGATACCAGCTGCAGGTTCAGTTGAATTATTACCATGAGCGGGGCCGGCAACACGCTGAAGCCGCGCGCCGCTTTGTCAACATCGGTAGCGGGATCACCTTCCTGGCCGCGGTGGCCGCATCCCTGGCCGGCTTGAACACGGAACTCGGGGACTGGGTCAGTTCGTCTGCCATCGTGGGCCTGGTGGCGCCGATCCTGCTTACTGCCCAGACCAGCCTGTCACGACTCAACCAGGACGAACGCAATGCAGCGCGCTACGCCATTACCTACGATCACCTGTTGAACCTGAAGAAAAAATCCGACTCGGTTCGCAGTGCAGCCGAGGCCGGCAACCAGGAAGAGGTGTTCCGCTTCATCCGCTCCGTAAACGAAGTCATCTCCGTGGAGCATACGGAATGGAAAGAGCGCCAGACGAGAGGTAACGATCCGGACACAGCCGCGCGAACACCTGCAAGGTCCACAACTGAAAACCACAGGGGGAACTGACATGTCCAATGATTGGGACAATTGGAACCACTTGGCCGCGCGCTACCAACAGCCGGGACCGAGAAAGATCCTGGCGCTGGACGGTGGCGGAATCCGCGGACTGATGACCGTCAAGGCACTACTGAGGCTGGAGGAGATCCTCGCCAAAGGCCGCGGCGGCAGTGATTTCCGCCTCTGCAATTATTTTGATTACATCGGTGGTACCAGCACCGGCGCAATCATTGCCGCCGCCCTGGCCACCGGCATGTCAGTGTCGGATCTGCTGGTGTTCTACCAGGATTTCGGCAGGCAGGCATTTACAAAACGTAACTTTTTCCAACGCTGGAAATCCCTGTATGAAAACGGGGAACTGGAGCAGAAGCTGAAACAGGTCTTCGGCGAACATACCGATCTTTCACCAGAGAACCTGCAGACCCTGCTGCTGGTAGTGACCCGTAACAAGACCAGCGATTCTGCCTGGCCCATCAGCAGCAACCCGTCCGCGCTGTTCAATGATCCCGCTTCCAGCAACTGCAATCTTCGCATACCGCTGTGGCGGATTGTGCGCGCCAGTGCGGCTGCGCCAGTGTATTTTCCGCCGGAGGTGATCCGGGTGGACCCGTCTGATCCGGAGCAGGACTTCGTGTTTGTGGATGGCGGCACCACACCCTACAACAACCCCGCCTTCCTGATGTATCGCATGGCTACCCACCCCGCCTACCGCCTGGGCTGGGATACGGGGGAAGATAAACTGCTGATCGTGTCCATGGGCACCGGTGCTGCGCCGGTGGCTGGAACCGGGTCGGAGGATCCGGAACAAAACCTGGCATCCTCCGCCGTTAATACCCTGGCCGCCGTCATGAACCAGGCCCAGGTGGATCAGGACATGAACTGCCGCACCGTGGGTCGCTGCAGCTACGGCCCCTGGCTGGATCTGGAAGTGGGCGACCTGGTACCCGGTGACGAACAGGGCGAAAAACTGTCTCTTGACCAGAACCTGGGCCGGCAGTTTTTGTATATACGCTACGACGTGGAACTGAGCCGCAATGGCCTGGACGACCTGGGGCTACCGGACGTGGATCCGCAACTGGTCAGCAAACTGGATTCCACCGAAGGCATGGATGATTTGCTGCGCATCGGGGGAAAGCTGGCAGAACGGATAAGCAAGGAACACCTGGGACCTTTTGCGTGATGGGTGGTTACGCATGGAAAACGACTTGCGGCGGCTTATTCCAACACCCGGTTGCCGCTTGAGTCATAATTCGCCACAGACAGCTAAACCACACCGCAAATAGGCAATTGAGGGTGTTTAAGAACACATTTTACCCCTTTATAGTTTATCTCCATTGAACGGAATGGAGATAGACAATGCTGGACCAATTTCTTCTCAACTCAATTTTGCGCGAGCCTCAAGTCACCGAATCACTGGCGATGCCCGGTCGAGTCTCTGGCTAAAGGTGAAGCGAGGCTTGTTCACGACTCCCGTTAAAATCGGTCAGCGCGCTGTAGGATGGCCTGCCCGTGAAGTCGCAACCATCAACACAGACTTTTCGACGAGGTCGACTAACTATAGGGATTATCGGTTGAGCTCTGCCTCTTGGCATAGCGATACATCGGCAATTGGCAGGCTCTACCTTTAGCGTAGAGCCTGCTTGATTTTCTAAATACCTGAGCTACCCAGTTTATAACTATTGTTGTCCGGATAAAATTCTAGATGTTGTTCCACTGGACGACCGTTAAACATTTCTTTAAACATAAACCTTAACGATTCATTCTCAACAGCATCGCCTTTAAAATAAGTGTGTTCTGAGTCCACATGTTTAGCATCCGTAACATCAATATAATGTGCATTAGGACTGTTGAGCTGACGAGTATAATGTCCGAGGCGTGCCAACTGCTCATCGCCAGGTTTGATGCGCGAAGCCTTTAGGGCCGAGTCGTTTTCATTAATGACTACATTAATTCTTTTTCGCACATCCAGCTTGCCGACCCATTGCGCATGATTTTTATTATTAGCGTCGGCCGCGACCAGGCATATATTATCAAATACCAGTTTGGAAGTTGCATTATCACCGGTTTTTAACGTGTTTTTGAAAACATAGTTACCCACACTATGGCACAACAGGTTCAGGGTCACCGGACAGTCCTTTTCTAAAAGTTTCACAAAGTGGGATTGCGCGTCCTGTCCATTATCGGGGTGTTTTTTCTGCGCTCGTTCGAAGAGTAGATTTTTGCGCGCTGCAGTCAGCATCAGGTGTAATTGCTGGATTTTTCCGACAGCACGATTTAACGCGCCTGAAGAGGCTCGTGCATCTGCCTTATCACTAAGATAGGACGCAGTACCAGAGATTTTACCGCCGCCATTAGCTGGCCAGGTAAAGGGTACAACAATTACCCCGTAAAGCCTCTCGATTTCATAGGCTGCCTTCATGACATCCTCGACGTCATTGTTATATCCGTGGATAAAAAATAGTATCGACTTCTTTTGCTCGCGCGCCTGAGCAAAAAGCTCGCAGGCCACCTCAAGACTTCCATACCACGGTTTGGAAATATCGATGTCCAGTTTATGATTTTTCTTCAGGGCTTTAAGGGTTGCGGGTGTAAGTTTGTCTTTAATTTCTTTGGCCACCCAGGTGCTATTTTTTTTGTGACTCGCATCAATCTGAGTTCGTTTGGTCCCGCGGGGTTCGGAGTTTTACCAAAAACATCCAACCCCTTTTCCTCCTTATTTAGTGCTCTATTTGTAATCAGGTACATAATCCTCTCCCTTTAACATTATGAAAGGTGCGGCAGTTTTATTGTCGCGCCCAGTGTAAGCCCCGCTGTACTTCCGAATCCGACCAATTTCAGCCCTTTAGAATTTTGAAAAAACAAAAAAACGGACATTGGAACGCTACATATCAGCCGACGCGTTAGCGGTCGGCTGCATTTGTCTTGTTAGCTGCTATTCGACCAACCTCTGTTGATTCTTCTTCTGAAAATGCCCACGAATGTTCTAAGACCCGCTCTACAATAAGTTTCCTTATGTCATCTGACTTATCCGCCTTCTCGGCAATCTTTGTGCACATTATTATGTGATGATTGTAACTTTGGCGATCGTAAAAATATGTAAGTTGCCGTATCGAACGGCTGTACACCCACAAAAATAGAGCGGATACGATTTCTATTACTGCTCCACTGGCTACAGTAAGAATGTGAACGTCATCTGTTGAACTGCTGGATGAAGTGCCAAAAATTTGAAAGATGTATGCGGCCACCCCTGTAATAATTACGCCAAACCCTATCCACATAGCTAGGATGCTATACCTAAAGCTTTTTTCCGCTTGGCTATGTCCCTTATAATAGTATTCTTGTAATTGCAGGCGACTATTCTTAACTAGTTCGATTAAACCGGTAGTATCGTCCTGAATTAACTTTTGCTCCAGTTCGATTTGTTCTTCACTCGCTTCCTCCGCTTTCTGGAGCGACCGATCTCTCACATAAAACGCTAATAAAGGCCCCAACACCTTTGGGCCATAAGTGAACGGAAACAATGGTATGAGTATCAGGTACATTGCACCGAAAACAGCGGCGGCGGCTCTCAGTACTTTCCAGTCATGCTCCGCAAATCCCCAACCCCACAAATCCGGCAGCCAAACTATCCAGCACAGATATGCCAAGACAGCAAAAGCCGACAAGATCAGCAACACAAGACCAACTAATGTCAGAACTTTGCCTGTGGGTTTGAGTGTGCCAAAGAATGCGACTATTGCTGGTTTGTCATTACTTATACTTGGCTCTTGATCGTCTTTCATTCGGAAACCCTTTCTATTGATAACACGAGAAACCTTAGTACGGGCTGCTTTGGGTCGTCTGTCGCCTGTTAGCATTTCCTGATTAATGAAACGCTAATATGTCCTGAGTCGGCCAATTGTTGCCATTCCCGCCCATCAAACGTGCATCGGTTATCGGCTAACTTCTGCCCGTTTAAAAGTGCTCTGCGGCCTATTGCGCAAGCTCATGCAATCCTGGCCGGAAAGCTTTTGTAATAAAGTTCATGGTGGTTGTTACCACCATCCCTATAACCGCGACTTTCCCCACGGTATACCAATTGATATCCTGGTTAATGTGAATTAGCAGAAACACTAACGAATAAAATATTGCTCCGCTAATCGCGATCAAAATTGAACAGCTAATAGGGTTATTAATCCTAGTTGCTAGCTTATTTTTGAATATATACAGCAGCACGACAGTAACTATTCCGATAAACAAGCCTTCTACCGGCTCCCTCAAAAATTTACCCAGACTGCTATAGTCGGGTCCCGACTTTATTGCTGTTATAAGCTCTCCGCTTTTCCCAGCAATGTTAAAGACAAAATGTCCCACATAGCCACCCAAAGCCCCCCAAGCCAAGACCTTCGTGATGTCTGTGGAAAGCACACCTTGTGCGATGAACCCGGAAAACGTCATAAGTCCAAATGCTCCCACCCACATATAGATCATTGGATCAGCATTAGCATTTTTAAAGGCCATTATGGGTCCAAAAAGCAGGCCAAACGCGAAGCCGAACATTAACGCTCTTGTCAGAACGCTACCCTCTGGTGGTGCAGGTATGCTCTCCCTATTGAGCGCCTGTATTTTGATTAGCCACTCTTCTAGGGCGGCCTCGTCTCGGTAGTTTTCGAATCCGAAGGATATTAGGTATCTCTGTAATTTCTGCACCAAGTCCCTCCGGTTTGTATTTATGCGAGCTTGAATATTATTGACAAGTTTCACTAGTTCTTCCACTGCATCAGGACTTACGTTTAGTCGGTCCTTGACAGTTTTAAGCTTATCTTTCAGCGTGTTTAGGTAGTCTATTTCTCCGTTAAGCCAATCTTCATCATCGGAGTATCCCTTCCACTTATCTTCCAAGGTATTTAAATGCTCATCTTGCGCTTTGTATCGCTTATCATCCGCAAGCTTTTTGAGTCTCTGATAGAACTCTTCCTCTTCCGACTCGACCTCCTGAAGCTGATCGCGAGTGATTAGTCGGGTATTAAACGCGCCTTGCAAGGCCTCCAATAACCTTTTATTAAACTGGACTTCCATCGATCCTATCCGAAAGGTACCAGCTCCTGCGCCAAAATAGATAAAGGCAACCACGATGGGGATCAGCACTTTAGCAGCTTCACTCGTCACCGAATAATCACCAATAACTAATTTGTCAAGACGCTCCCCTAACAGCGCTGAGGTGAGCGTAAGATAAATAACCAGGTTAACCATTAGGAAGAACAAACCGGCCAAATAATAACGCCAGCGTGAGCGAGACTTAAGCATTGTCCTCTTGAAATCCCAAATATTTAACACCAGCATAACTGCGATGCCAGCAATCAACGAATATTGCAACAATGCCTCGTTCATCCTTCTTCTCCTTACTGAAACTATAAGAACAGCACGATCAGTGCCTTATATTACGGGGGAATCTTGATATTAAAACAAGTGATCGGGTCAACTCTGAAAACACGAGACAACGTAGGCATCTACGCAACTTGTGGTGAATGCCAACCAAACGCTCACAGCTGGATCTGCTTAGACACGCTCATCAGAATTATTTTCCTTAATAATCATCTTTTAGATATATTTCAGTCTCCACCGAATTACGACGGTTGGCCAGGTTGGTCCAACTTATCACGATTCTAGGTATGCGGTTCGACTCACTCTCTTGCAGGATTTTATATTTCACATGCGGAAAAGCCAAAGGTGAACCGCTTATTATGACATGTTCCACTGAAAGTCGTATGTAGGGTCGATGACATCAGATAGCCGCTTGAATACGGACGTCCGACCTAGGACGGTTCCTGACCTTTAACCAAGTTTTCTGTACTTCCGGGTTGGGTCGATTTCCGAAATCGTGCCTAAATAAAGTAGGTTAGCAAAGCATGTCCGGTATGGCTGCTAGATGTCGGGTTTCCCGTCTCAGTGAGTGCCTGCTGATCATCAGCGAGCAGGCAGTAGGCCTCCTTCTGGTGAAAAGGACCCTAAGTATTGGCAAAGTACAGCGGACGTTTGGAATCAGTGTATCCAACCCTAGGATTTTACAAAGATATTACTGCTACCGACCCAATATAGGTACTCCGTCCCA
>Ga0316187_10002543_pt1 | contig 15878 bp, 14 predicted proteins | sample CroRivburrow1_MG_FD_204927 | JGI IMG/M metagenome (GOLD analysis project Ga0316187, IMG submission 204927) | Coastal sediment microbial communities from Maine, United States - Cross River worm burrow 1 | ecosystem: Environmental > Aquatic > Marine > Coastal > Sediment | place: USA: Maine... | reverse complement strand
CCTCCTCGGTCTGGCGCGGCGGCAGCCGGTCGCGCCCGACGCCATCCAACCACAAGGTGTCGAAGGGAAGGGGCGCGGCCTCGGGAATCCCGCTTAGCTCCCAGCTCGGCAGCCCGTCATGGCCGGGCGCCGGTCGCCCGGGGAGCCGCGCGCCGTCACTCAACCACAGCACGAAGCCCTTGCCCGCCGGCCGCGCCTCGCGCGGGAACTCCAGCGCCAGCCAGTCCGCGGCGCGGAAATCGCCGTCGAGCACCGGCGCGCCGTCCCGCCAGTCGGTGAGCCTGCCCTCGACCCGGCCGCGCGGCGAGATCCAGTGCAGCCGCGCGACATCCACGGCCTGCGGCGCTCCGCTGTCGGAGAAGGCAGGCTGCGGGCCGCCTTGGCAGGTCAGCAGCGGAGCGAGCAGGAGCAGGTTCATGCCAAATCGGCAGATTTCGGGGCAGGGACGGGGCCCAGGCTTGGCATCAGAGTTGCTGTATGGGGGCCGCGCGTCAAGCGTACCCCTCACTTCGTCCCGCCCGTAGCACTACGAAGCACCCATGCAGAAGGAACTGACTTTCCACGCGGAAGCCCGCGAGGCCATCCTCGCCGGCGTCGAGAAGCTCGCCCTGGCGGTCGTCTCGACGCTCGGCCCCAAAGGTCGCTGCGCCGTCCTGGACAAGTCCTGGGGCGGCCCGACCGTCACCAAGGACGGCGTCACGGTCGCCCGCGACATCGACCTGGCCGACAAATCCGAGAACCTCGGCGCGCAACTGGTCAAGCAGGCCGCGACGAAGACCAACGATCGCGCCGGCGACGGCACCACCACGGCCACGCTGCTGGCCTGGCAGATCTACAAGGCCTCGCTGCGCCACCTCTCGGTCGGCGGCGACCCGGCGGCGATGATCCGCGGCCTGCGCAAGGCTGCCGACGCCGTCAAGCAGTCCATCGGCAAGCACGCCAAGCCGGTGCGCGACAACGACGCCATCAAGGCGGTCGCCACCATCGCCTCCAACAACGACACGCAGATCGGCCGCATCCTCGCCGACGCCTTCGACAAGGTCGGCCTGGAGGGCGTGATCACCATCGAGGAAGGCAAGTCGCTCGAGACCGAGGTCAAGACGGTCACCGGCATGCAGTTCGACCGCGGCCTGTTGTCGCCGAACTTCGCATCCGACTTCGAGACCCTCGAGTGCGTCATGGAGAAGCCGCTGGTCCTCGTCCACGAGGACAAGATCTCCTCCATCCAGACTTTGCTGCCGATCCTCGAGAAGGCCAAGGAGGCCGGCCGACCGCTGATGATCGTCGCGGAAGACATCGAGGGCGAGGCGCTGGCGACCCTGGTCGTCAACAAGATGCGCGGCATCCTCGACGTGTGCGCCGTCAAGGCGCCTGGCTACGGCGATCGCCGCAAGGAGATGCTGCGTGACCTCGCCGCCGTGACCGGTGCCGAAGCCGTCATGAAGGACGCCGGCGTCACGCTCGAGACTCTCGAGCTGAAGCAGCTCGGCTCCGCCAAGAAGGTCATCGTCGATTCCGGCACCACGACCTTCGTCGAGGGCGCCGGCCGCAAGGCCGATGTCGACGCGCGGGCCGGCCAGATCCGCCGCGCCATCGAGAACACCACCTCGGACTACGACCGCGAGAAGCTCGAGGAGCGGCTCGCCAAGCTGGTCGGAGGCATCGCGCAGGTGCAGGTCGGCGGCGCCACCGAGGCCGAGGTCAAGGAGCGCAAGCACCGCTACGAAGACGCACGTCACGCCACCAAGGCGGCCATCGAGGAGGGCGTCCTGCCCGGCGGCGGCGTCGCACTGCTGCGCGCCGCGCAGGGCCTCGCCGACTCGCTCGGCCTGGAGGGCGACGAGTACGTCGGCGCGCAGGTGCTGGAGCGCGCGCTGCAGCAACCGCTGCGCGTGCTGGCCTCGAACGCCGGCATCGACGGCTCGATCGTCGTCCGCACGGTGCTGAAGAAGTCCACCAAGGCGGACTACAGCTATGGCTGGAACGCCCTTACCGGCGAGTACGGCGACCTCATCGAGATGGGCATCGTCGACCCGACCAAGGTGACGCGCTCCGCCCTCGAGAACGCGGTGTCCGTCGCCGCGACATTGATGACCACCGAGTGCCTCATCGTCGAGGCCTCCAAGGATGACGACCACGCCGGCGACGACGGCGAAGACTACTAGAGCAGCAGGAGACGACCCATGGCCACCAAGAAGAAGACCAAGATCGCCTTCACCCCGATCGAAGACCGCGTGCTGATTCGCCCCGCAGACGCCGAGACCGTCAGCGCCAGCGGCATCGTGCTGCCGGACACCGCCCAGGAGAAGCCGATGCGCGGCGAAGTCGTGTCGGCCGGCCCCGGCCGCATCGGCAAGGACGGCCAGCGCCTGCCGATGCCGGTGAAATCCGGCGACCAGGTCGTGTACGGCAAGTACGCGGGCAACGCCATCAAGTTCGACGGCGAGGAATACAAGATCCTCCGCGCCGACGAGATCCTCGCGCTGATCGAGGCCTAGGAGAACGACCATGACCAAGCAGATCCTGTTCGACGACAAGGCCCGCGAGAAGCTGTTCGCGGGAATCGAGACCCTCTCCCGCACGGTCGCGGTCACGCTCGGCCCGGCCGGGCGCAACGTCATCCTCGAGAAGTCCTTCGGCGGCCCGACCGTCACCAAGGACGGCGTCTCGGTCGCCAAGGAGATCGACCTCGAGGACCCCTTCGAGAACCTCGGCGCCAAGCTGGTGCGCGAGGTCGCCTCGAAGACCAATGACGAGGCCGGCGACGGCACCACCACGGCCACCGTGCTGGCCGCCGACATGGTGCGCCAGGGCCTGCGCTACATGGCGGCCGGCGCCTCGCCGGCGGCGCTGCGCAACGGCATCGACGCCGCGGTCAAGGCCGCGGTCGCGTCCCTCGAGGCGCTGTCCAAGAAGGTCAAGGACGAGGACCTGGTCCGCGTCGCGACCATCTCGGCCAACCAGGACGCCGAGGTCGGCAGCAAGATCGCCGAGGCGGTCCTCAAGGCCGGCCGCAACGGCGTGGTCACGGTCGAGGAGGCCGACGGCCTGGAGACCGTGCTCGACTACGTCGACGGCATGTCCTTCGACAAGGGCTACATCTCGCCGTACTTCGTCAGCGACTTCGCCAAGATGTCGTGCGAGTACGAGAACGCGCTGGTGCTGGTCTACGAGAAGAAGATCAATAACCTGCAGGACTTCCTGCCGGCGCTCGAGGCCGCGGCCCGCAGCGGTCAGCCGCTGCTGGTCATCGCCGAGGACGTCGAGGCCGAGGCGCTCGCCGCGCTGGTGGTCAACAAGTTGCGCGGCGTGATGAACGTCGTCGCGGTGAAGGCCCCGGGCTTCGGTGACCGCCGCAAGGCCATGCTCGGCGACATCGCCGCGCTGACCGGCGCGACCGCGGTCTTCGAGGAGACCGGCCGCAAGCTGGCGGACGTCACCGCCGAGGACTTCGGCAGCGTCAAGAAGCTGGTCGTCGAGAAGGACCGCTCGGTCCTGGTCGGCGGCGGCGGGACCAAGGCCGGCGTCAAGGAGCGCATCGTGCAGATCGAGGCGCAGATCGAGCGCTCGACCAGCGACTACGATCGCGAGAAGCTGCAGGAGCGGCTGGCCAAGCTGGCCGGCGGCGTGGCCATCGTCAAGGTCGGCGGCGCCACCGAGGCCGAGATGAAGGAGCGCAAGCACCGCGTCGAGGACGCGTTGCACGCGACCCGCGCGGCTCGCGAGGAGGGCGTCGTTCCCGGCGGCGGTACCGCGCTGCTGCGCGCCATCGAAGCGGTCGAATCGGCCCGCAGCAAGGCGCGCGGTGATGAGAAGATGGGCATCGACCTGGTCGCACGCGCATTGCGCTCGCCGACCCGGGCCATCGCCGACAACGCCGGCCACGACGGCGCGCTGATCGTCGAGGAAGTGCTCGAAGCGAAGGGCTGGCGCGGATTCGATGCGCTGACCGGCAAGCACGTCGACATGGCCAAGGCTGGCATCCTGGACCCGACCAAGGTGGTGCGCTCGGCGCTGCAGAACGCCGGCTCCATCGCCGGCCTGGCGCTGGCCACGAACACCCTGGTCACGGACCTGAAGGACGACACCGAGGCCGCGGCCGGGGCGCTGTCCTAGACGCGGCGTGGCCCAGCGCGATTACTACGAGATTCTCGGCGTCGGGCGTGATGCGTCCGACGCCGAGGTCAAATCGGCGTACCGCAAGCTCGCGCTGAAGTACCACCCGGACCGCAACAAGGAAGCGGACGCGTCGGAGAAGTTCAAGGAGGCCACCGAGGCCTACTCGGTGATCTCCGACAAGGAGAAGCGCGAACGCTATGACCGCTTCGGCCACGCCGGCGTCGGCGGCGGTGCTGGCGCGGGCGGCGGCGTCCACGTCGACTTCGGCGACATCTTCTCGCAGTTCTCCGACATCTTCGGTGGCGGCGGCGGACAGGGCGGCGGCAGCATCTTCGAGACGCTGTTCGGCTTCGGTGGCGGCGGCGGTGCCCGCGGTCGACGCCGCTCGCAACGCGGCCAGAGCCTGCGCGCGCGCGTGGAGATCGAGCTCGACGAGGTGCTCCAGGGCACCGAGCGCACCCTGGCACTGCGCCGCGCCGAGACTTGCTCGGCGTGCAGCGGCGAGGGCGGTTCGCCGGGCTCGACGCTCGAGGACTGCACCACCTGCGGTGGTGCCGGCGCGGTCCACCAGCAGCAGGGCTTCTTCGCGGTGCGCACCGTCTGCCCGGGCTGCCAGGGCCAGGCTCGCGTCCATTCGAAGCCCTGCAAGACCTGCCACGGCAGCGGCCAGGAGCCGCAGGAGCGCGAACTGCGCGTGCGTATCCCGGCCGGTATCGAGGACGGCGCGCAGATCCGGCTCGGCGGCGAGGGCGAGGCCGGCGCCAATGGCGGCCCCTCCGGCGACCTGTTCGTCGAGGTCCGGGTGCGCCCGCGCGAGGGCTTCCATCGCGACGGCCGCGACCTGTATGTCGAGGTGCCGCTGGCGTGGCCCAAGGCGGTGCTCGGCACCAAGCTGACCGTCGCCACGCTCGACGGCGAGGCGCGCATGACGGTGCCCGCGGGCACCCCCACCGGCAAGCTCTTCCGCGTACGCGGCCAGGGCCTGCCGAAACTGCACGGCGGCTCGCGCGGCGACCTGCTGGTGCGGGTCTACGTGACGGTGCCGGACAAGCTCGACAAGGAACAGAAGAAGCTCGTCCAGCGTCTGGCCGAGATCGACGAGGAGCGCGAAGGACGATGAACGCAGAAGACGAGAAGGTGCGCCCCGAGGAGGGCGCGGACGAACCCAGCGGCGAGCCGCAAGGTGCCGGGGTCTCCGACCAGGAGACCGAGACCGCCGCGGACCCGTCCGCGCCGGTCGAGGAGGACTGGCGCGAGATGTACCTGCGCGTGCAGGCCGACCTGCAGAACATGCGCAAGCGCATGGATCAGGACGTCGAGGCGCGGGTCCAACTGCGCATGGAGGCGCTGCTGCACGACCTCATCCGCGTCGCCGACTACATGGAGGCCGCCCTGGGCAGCGTCCCGCAGGCGGTCCGAGAGGCCAAGCAGGCGGACTCCTTCCTGGCCGGCATGGAGGCCATCCGGCACGCGCTGGAGTCGGTCATGCAGGGCCACGGCATGGTCTTCCTGGCACCCGGCCCGGACCAGGCCTTCGACCCCGACGAACACGAGGCGGTCGAGACGCTGTCCGACGACACGCTCGAGTCGCCACGCCTGGAACTGCTGAACCGCGGCTACCGCATCGGCAGGCGCATCCTGCGGCCTGCCCAGGTGCGCCTGCTGCAGCCCGGTGACGGCAAATAGCGCCGCTTCCTTGACTTGGGCGCGGAAGCGGCCCGCGGACGCCCCCGCCGGCCGTGATTTTTTCCTACGATGAGGGCGTCCTGATCGTTTGGATACGTAGAAGATGCTCCACCTCAGCCGCCTGATCCTGACCGCGGCCGCGGGTCTCTGTGTACTCACAGCTCCCGCCGCAGCCCAGAAAGTCGACAACAAGTACCGCGAGTTCCCGGCTCTGGGCTTCAAGTTCAAGCCGATGAAGGACTGGACCGATGTGCCGGTCGAACCGCGCCAGAAGCGCCGAGGAATCGCGGCGCAGATGGAGGCCGAGCGCGGCCCCTACGTCAAAGTCGGCAATGACCGCCTGCGCTTCGACCCGGTGCTGTACGTCATCAAGGTCGATCCGAAGCAGTCCGTGACCGAGACCTCCGGAGGCGACGAGGGCGGCGAAGGCGGCGGCCTGCGTGGCCGTGTGGACCGAGAGGCGGCCAAGGAGCCGACCGCCAAGGACTATGTCTACGACTTCTACGGCCAGCAACTGCGCAAGACCGAGTTCGACGAGGTCGAGCCCGAGGTCGAAGAGGTCAAGATCTCGAAGGACTACTACGCGCACCGCGAGATGATCCCGACCTTCCTGGTCGGCGGTACGGCGATGGACGTGGTCTTCGACGTCTGGCTGTTCCAGATGTCGGACTACAAGATGCTCTTCATCTGGCTGTACCCGCAGGAAGAGGACATCCGCAAGGACTACGGCAAGGCGGTCGAGAAGTCGATGAAGTCGTTCCAGTTGGAGGATGTCGTCAAGGCCGACGTGGCGTTCATCGACGAGAACAGCAGCTACGAGGATGTGCTCGCGTTCCACGAGTACGAGGTGTCACAGACGCCGGGCTGGGAGATCGTCGAGACGCCGAGCAAGAAGTTCATCATCAAGACGAACTCCGACAAGGACCGCCGCATCAAGGACGTCATCAAGCGCCTCGAGGCCTCGCGCGAACTGTTCGAGGAGGACTTCCCGCCCGATCAGCCGCTCAAGCACGTCAGCGTGGTGCGCCTCTGCGCGACCGCCGAGGAGTTCCACAAGTACGGCAGCACCAGCCCCGGCGTGGCCGGCTGGTTCAGCCCGTCGTCCACCGAACTCGTGCTGTTCTTCGATCCGAACAACGGCTACGACATGACGATGTCGGTGATGACCCACGAGGGTTTCCACCAGTACTGCCACTTCCTGTTCCACGAGTCCGAGGCGCACCGCTGGTTCGATGAGGGCCACGGTGACTACTACGGCGCGTTCGAGATGAAGGGCTCGAACCTCAAGCCGAACGAGGACATGAGCGGCGGCCTGGCGCGCGTCCCGGAGATCCAGGAGATGCTGCGCAACGGCACCGCCAAGCCGATCTCCGAGCACATCCGCTACGACCACGGTCAGTGGCAGGGCCAGGGGCCGAGCAACGTCTCGTGTTACGCGCAGTCCTTCTCGATCGTCTACATGCTGCGGGAAGGCATGCGCGGCCGGGTGTCCTCGAAGTACTGGAAGGAGGAGTGGGAGACCATCATCCCCAACTACATCAAGTACCTGTCCGAGGGCTACCAGGAAGCCTACGCCGAGATCCGCGCCGACATCGAGAAGGAGCTCGAGGACGCCAAGAAGCTCGGTGCGCCGCGCGAGATCATCGCCCAGTTGGAGTCGCGGAAGAACAGGATCCGCGTCGACGAGCGCACCAAGCAGGAGATCTGGAACAAGGCGATGGCCGAGTCCTGGGGCAAGATCGACGAGATCGAATTCGAGGAGGCCTGGAAGGCCTTCGTCCTCGACGAGCTCTAGGCCGCGCCGCGGTCCCCGGCCCCTTCGCGGTCGCGCCAGCCGAGCAGGCCGCGCGTGACCAGCAGGTACAGCGGTTTGCCGGTCCGTCGCCACACACGCGACGGCCATGCCGGGCGTGCCAGGATGCGCTGCTCGCGAGGCGTCAGCGCCTGCGGACAATAGGTCCGCTTGTGCTTCAGCAGATGGCGCAGGTCCTCGTGCGCGCAGGTGCGGAACCAGCGACCGCGGCGGCGGTGCACGCGCGCCAGCTGGAAGTCGACCAGCGCCGGTCGCCCGTCGTCACGGACCAGCAGGTTCGGCTCCTTGGCCAGGTCGTTGTGCGTGACGCGGCGACGATGCATCCGCCCCAGCAGCCGTCGTGCCGCCGCGTGGAATGCCGGATCCGTCACACCTGCGACCTGCAAGGGGCGGCCCTCGAGCCAGCCTCGCTGCAGCGCGCGCCCGTCCCAGGCCAGCAGCGCAGGCACCCCGTCGAGCCCGTCCAGGGCGCGCAGCGCGCGCGCCTCACGGGCCGCCAGGCGCCGAGCCAGCGGACGCAACCACCACACCGCAGCGTCCGTGCGGCGGAGGACATGGTCCTCGCCGCTAGAATGGACCCGCTCGACGCGGCCCAACAGGTCGGCCTTCAGGAGGACCTCGCGCCGCGTTTCCCCGGCCATCGCGGCTGATGCTAGCACCTGCCCTCGACGTCACGCGCGAGTTCCTGGCCGCGGTCCTGGACCTGCTGCTGGCGCCGCTGCGCCACCTGGTCGCGCTCGGCGGCCGGCGGGCCCGGCTGCGTGCCTTCCAGGACCTGGCGCACGACGCGCTTCCCGCCGAGGAGACGGTCGCTGCCCCCACTGCGACGCTGCGCCGCGTGGTGCTGTGCTGCGGCGACGCCTCCGGCGAGACCCACGCGTTGCGTCTGCTGGAGACGCTCCAGGCCCGCCATCCCGGGCTCCAGGTCGAAGGCTTCGGCAGCGCACGTCTGGCCGAGGCCGGTATGCAGGTCTGGGAGCCCCTCGCGGACCTCAACGTGATGGGCATCCGCGACGTCGCGGCCCAGCTGCCGCTGTTCTTCCGCTGCGTGCATCGGTTCGCGCGGGCGCTGCGCAGTTCGCCGCCGGACGTCGTCGTGCTGGTCGACTACCCGGGCCTGAATCGCCATCTGCTGCGCATCGCGCGGCGGCTGGGCGTGCCGGTCGTCGACTACGTCGCGCCGCAGCTGTGGGCTTGGGCGCCGTGGCGAGTGCGCGACTTCCGCCGCGCCGACCGGCTGCTGACCATCCTGCCCTTCGAGCGCGACTGGTACGCGCGCCACGGCGCCGACGCGCGCTACGTCGGGCACCCGCTGGCGGATGGCCTGGACGCCGCCGCAGCCGCCGAACCGCCGCCCCCGGCAGAACTGCACGAGGGCACCTGGGTCGCCATCCTTCCGGGCAGCCGGCGGCGCGAGATCCGCGACAATCTGCCGCTGCTGCTGGACGCCGCCGCGCGCCTGCACGTGCGCCACCCCGAACTGCGCTTCGTGCTGCCCCACCTGCGTGCGCGCGTCTACCCGCTGCTCGAGGAGATGCTCCGCGACGCGCCCGTGCCGGTCACCCCGGCGTGGGGCTCCTTCCACGCCGTGCTGCCGCACTGCGCCGCCGCATGGGTCGTCAGCGGTACGGCCAGCCTGGAGGTCGCCGCCCACGGCGTGCCCTCGGTGGTGGTCTACGAGGTGCCCTCGCGCTTCGGCCACTGGTTCGCAGGCCACGTGCTGGCGGTGCCCTTCGTCGGCGCCGCCAACCTCGTGGCCGGACGCGAGATCGCGATCGAGCGGGTCGGACGCCACCTGTCGCCTGCGCTCCTCGCCGACGACCTGGAGGCCCTGCTGGCCCCCGACCGCCACCGCGCCGCGGTCGCCGAGTTGGCCGCCCTGCGCGCCGCTCACCTGCGCCCCGGCGTCGCCGCGCGCGTGGCTTGCGCCGTCGAGGACGCCGTCGCAGGTCATAGGCGCGACTGAACCCGACCGCCTCTCGCCCGTTTGTCCTAGAGAACACCATGGCTGCCCTCCTGCTCCTGCTGTCCGCCCCCCTGTTGCAAGGGCCTTCCGACAAGGACCTGTTCGATGGGGTCCTCAACCCCATCCGTGCCACCCAGACCGAGGACGGGGCCTACGGCGACGCCGAACGCACCGCCCAGGTGCTGCTCGCGATGGCGCTGTCCCCGCGCGCCTACCGGGTGGACGACGGCCCCTTCGTGCGCGACGCCGCTGCCTGGCTGGTCCAGCAGGTCGGTGACACGCCGGACGCCGACCTCGACCCTTGGCTGGCGCTAGCCCTGGCTCACGTCCACCGCAACCTCTATGCGCCGACCGTCGAGACCCTCGTCGCGCGCCACGGCGGCACGCTCCGCGGCTTCGCGATGGGCCTGACCGCGGACGCCCCCGCGGCCACTCTCGCCGACCGCCTGGGCGCCGCCGCACCGGCCGACGCGCCGCGCGTGCTGTCGGTCTACGGGCTGCAGGCGGCCTACGCTCCCGAGGCGACCGCGCCGGAGGCGGTCCCAGCCCCGCCGCGCATGGACGCCGAGTACGAACGCGGCGTCGACTTCCTGCTCGCCGCCCGCGGGGCCTCGGGCATGTGGGAGATGTACGGGCAGGTCGAGCCGGGCATCTCCGCGCTGGCCGCCAGCGCGTTGCTCGGCTCGCCTCGCGAGGACGCGCGCGCGGTCGCTTTGCAGGTGCTTGATTTCCTGCTCGGCCTGCAGAAGCCGGATGGCTCGATCCACGGCGGCCATCATGCCGTCTACACCACCTCGGTCGCCATCGGCGCACTGTTGGCCGGCGGACGCGACGAGGACCTCAGCGCGGTCGGACGCGCGGTGCGCTACCTGCGCGTTACCCAGGCCGACGAAGGCGAGGGCTACAGCGAGGACGAGAAATTCTACGGCGGCATCGGTTACGGCGGCGACCTGCGCCCCGACCTTTCCAACCTGCAGTTCGCCCTGCAGGCGATGCACGACGCCGGCGTGAAGCCCGAAGACGACGCCTTCCAGCGCGCAGTGCGCTTCCTGGAGCGCTCGCAGAACCGCTCCGAGTCGAACACCGGCACCTATTACGACCAGGGCGACCCGCGCCCGGTGCGCGCCGGCGACGACGGTGGCGCCACCTACTACCCGGGCAACTCGATGGCCGGCAACGCCGAGCAGCCCGACGGGACGCTGGTCGCGCGGTCCTACGGATCGATGACCTACGCGCTGCTGAAGTGCTACGTGTTCGCCGGCCTCGACACCGAGGACCCGCGCGTCGCCGCCGCCGTGGACTGGATCCGCGGCCACTGGACGCTCGAGGTGAACCCGGGCTTCGACGCGATGAAGGACCCGCGCGCCGGCCTGCAGGGGCTCTACTACTACTACCTGTCGCTGGCCCAGGCGCTGGACGCAGCCGGCATCGAGGTCATCGAGACGGTCTCGGGCCGCCGCCACCCGTGGCGCGCGGAGCTCGCCGCCAAACTGACTACGCTGCAGCAACGCGACGGCTCGTGGGTCAACGCCGAGGCGCCGCGCTGGTACGAGGGCAACCCGGTGCTGTGCACCGCCTACGTGCTGAACGCCATTCGCGCACTGCGCGGCGACGAGTAGACTCCGGGCATGAGTCGACTCGGTCGCGCCCGCGACGCGCAAGGCGTCGAGCGCTGGCTGTGGTCCTCCGGCGGCATCGTCCGGGACCTCAGCGCAGCAGGACTCGGAGACAGCCTGGCCGAAGTCGCCACCTGGCTGGCCGATGGCGACGCCCGCGAGGCGCTGGTCGCGAGCGCTCCCGAGGTCGCGTCCAGCGCGTGGCAGCTGCTGCTGCCGGGGCGCCCCGGCAAGGCGCTCTGCCTGGGCCGCAACTTCGCGGCGCACGCCCAAGAGATGGGTGCCACCCCGGGCGGCGAACTGCTGTGGTTCGCGAAACTCCCGGAGGTCCTGATCGGACCGGATGAGCCGGTGCGACTGCCCGCATGGATGGACACGCGCGTCGATCCGGAAGCCGAACTGGTGGCGCTGGTCGGACGGCCGCTGCACGGCGCCAGCAACGAAGAGGCGGAGGCCGCGGTGGTCGCGTATACGCTCGGCAACGACCTCACCGCGCGCGGCATCCAGGAGGGCGACAAGAAGAAGGGCTGGCCATGGCTGCGCAGCAAGAACCTGCCCGGCTCGGGCTGCCTGGGCCCCGCCTGGACACCCGCCGGCGACCTGCCCGACTTCGACTCCATCATGCTGCGTGGCTCGGTGAACGGCGTGGTGCGTCAGGAGGGCCGTCTCGGCGACCTCATCTGGCGCCCCGGACCGGCGCTCGCGGAGATCTCGCGCTGGCTGCCCCTGAACCCAGGTGACATCGTCTATCTGGGCACCCCGTCGGGCGTCGCGCCGGTCCACCCCGGCGACGAGATGGTGGTCGAGGCCGAGGGCCTGGGCCGCCTGCGCAACCGCGTCGAGCGCGGCTGAAGCCCTTCACCTGCGCCTCACGCGGCACGGCGATTTTTCCTCAAGTCGCGGCTCCATGCTGGTCGACAGAACTTCGAACCTGAATTCCTGCCTGCCGATCGGTCGGGAGCCCTTGCCAAAAGGATGCCGGTCGGCAGGCGTTTTCTATTCCGCCTGGCCCGCCCGCGCCGGCGTCCGCCCCTACTCGGGCGCGCGCTCGATGCCGTCCAGCTCCGCCGGCAGCTCGCCGTGGCGCGCGGTCACCGTGGTCGCGATGCCGCCCCGGGTGCGGTACTCGCCGCGCACCTCCATCCAGGTCGGCTCGCAGGCGCCGACCAGATCGCCGAGGATGCGGTTGGTCACGTCCTCGTGGAAGTGCCCCTCGTCGCGGAAGCCCCACAGGTAGAGCTTCAAGGATTTCAGCTCCACGCAGCGCTTGTCCGGCACGTAGCGCACGCGCAAGGTCCCGAAATCCGGCTGGGCGGTCTTCGGGCACACGCAGGTGAACTCGTGCGTGACGCTCTCGACGAGGTAGCTGCGCCCCGGATGCGGGTTCGGAAAGGTCTCGAGGTCGGCCATCGGCGGGCTGCAAAAAGGAAGGCGGCGAGGCGGAGCACTCCGCCCCGCCGCCGGGAACTGGTAGGGGAAGAGGGACTCGAACCCCCGACCCGCGGATTATGATTCCGCTGCTCTAACCAACTGAGCTATTCCCCCATGTGCCTCGCGAGGCGCAAGGCCGGGGATTCTAGCGCTCCCCTGGCGGTTGCTCCAGGGTTTCGATGCCCTGCTCCGCCCACGCCAGCAACAGAGCTCCGTCCGGCCCGGCGACCGGGGCGTGGACGCTGCCCGGCGCGAAGCGCTGGAAGCTGCCTGCGGGGTAGTCGCCGGCCGCGTCCTGGTAGGCGCCCTCGACCACGAAGACCTGCTCCTCGCCGACGTGCCGGTGACGGGGATAGCCGCAGCCGGGAGCCATGCGGATGAGCACCCGCGCGGAGCCGTCCTCGAAGCTCTCGAGGAACGCGAGTTCGACGCCCGGCCAGGAGGTGCGCTTCCAGTCCAGGTGCGGGTAGGCTGCAGCCATGCGCGCATTCTGCCAGCGCCACGCGGGGCTCCTTGCGGCCTTCGCGCTCGCCACCCCCCTCCTCTCCGTATCGGCCCAGGAGCCCACCCAGGAGCCGGCCGCCGACCCGCAGGAGGTCGCCGCCCTGGCCGCGCTGCGCGCCCTGGAGGCCGCGCTCCCCGCCATCCCGGCTGCGGCCGACGAGGACGCCCTGCGCACCTGGGCGGAGACCCGACGCGCGGCCTACAGCCTGTTCGTCAACGAGCACCCCGGACGACTGGCCGCGGCCGAGGCCTGGCACGCGCTCGGTCAACTGCGGTTGCAGTTCGACGCCACCCCGGACGCCGGCCTCGACGCGATGACCGCCGCGTGGGTACTGCTGCGCGACTTCGAGGGCGTCCAGCCCGAAGGCCTGTTGCTGCCACGCGCCGGCTACGAGGAGGCGCTGCTGGCGCAGCTGCTGGACGTCGACGCACTGGACCGCGCGGCCGCCTTGCTGGAGGAGTTGCGCGCCGCGGCGGGCGACGACCCCCGCCGTCTGCAGCGACTGCAGCGCGACACCTCGCACCTGGCTGCGCTGCGACGCCTGCGACCCGGTCAGGCCTTCCCCGGCTTCCGCGCCGTCGCGCTGGACGGCAGCGGCCCGCGCGGCCCCGAGGACTTCCGCGGCGCGCCGCTGCTGCTCGAGTTCCAGGCTGCCTGGGTCGGACCGAGCCGAAGTTCGCTGCCTCGCCGCGTCGCGCAGGCCGAAGGGTGGATCCCGCGCGGCCTGCAACTGCTGACCGTCTACCTGGACCCCGATGTCGAGACCTCGCGCGCGCTGGTCGACGTCCACGCGCCGAGCTGGCCGCAGGTCTGGCTGGAAGGTGGCTTGCAAGGCGCGACCGCGCAGAGCCTGGCCCTGCGCAGCCTGCCGCGACGATTCCTGCTCGACGCCGATGGCGTCATCGTCGCACGGGACCTGGACGGAGCGGGACTGGAGCGCGCCGTGGAGGCGCTGCTGGGGCCGCCGCCGGCGCCGCAGGACTGACGCTAGACCGCCGCGACGGCGCGCAGGCGACCGAGGCTGCGGTCGCGCCCGAGCAGCGCGATCACTGCCGCCAGGTCGGGCCCGCCGAGGCGTCCGGTCAGCGCCGCGCGAGTCGGCTTCATGACCTGTCCGAGCTTGACGCCCTGCTTCTCGGCGACAGCCTTCAGCAGGGCCGCGAAGTCGGCCGGGGCCTCGCCCTGCGGAGGCCAGGCCTCTTCGACCTCAGCGGCCACAGCGGCCAGCAGCGTCGCCGCGTCGTCCGCCGACAGCGCCTTGCCAGCGGCCTCATCGGGTTCGACCGCGTCCGCGAAGAAGCCCGCCACCTGCTCAGGCAGATCGCCGTACAGCGTGATGCGCTCGCGGAAGGCATCCACGAGTCGCAGCAACCACGCGTGGGCTTCGCCGTCCGCTTCACGGTCGCCCACGAACCCCGCCGTCTGCAGCCATGGCAGCACGCGATCCAGCAGCAGGGCCGGCTCGCTGTGGCGCACGTAGTCGCCGCACAGCCAGTGCAACTTGTCGACGTCGAACACCGCGCCGCCCTTGGAGATGCGGCCGAGATCGAAGGCGGCGAGCAGTTCCTCGCGCCCGAAAACGGTGGTCTTGTCGTCGATCGCGAAACCCAGCAGGCACAGGAAGTTGAACAGCGCCTCGGGCGGATAGCCCTTGTCGCGGTAGTCGCCCACCGCGGTGTCGCCGGTGCGCTTCGACAGCTTCTTGCCGTCGGCGCCGAGAATCAGCGGCACGTGCGCGTACTCCGGCACCTGCAGCCCGAGCGCGCGATACAGCAGCACCTGCTTGGGCGTGTTCACCAGGTGCTCCTCGCCGCGGATGACGTGCGTGATCTCCATCGCCGCGTCGTCGATCGCACACACGAAGTTGTAGGTCGGCATGCCGTTGGTGCGCACCACGACCCAGTCCTCGACCTCTTCGGAGGCGAAACGCACCTCGCCGCGGATGTGATCGCGCACGACCACCTCCTCGCCTTCGGGGACGCGGAAGCGCACCACGAAAGCGTCGCCCGCCGCAGCGCGCGCCGCCGACTCCTCGGCCGGCAGGTCGCGCGAGCGTCCGTCGTAGTGCGGCCGCTCACCGGCGGCCTCCTGCGCGGCGCGCATCTCGGCGAGCTCGGCGTCGCTCGCGAAGCAGCGGTAGAGCCAGCCCTCCTCCAGGCCGCGTGTGACCGCGGCGTCGTAGTGGTCCCTTCGCTCGGACTGGCAGTACGGTCCGTGCGCACCGCCGGCCCCCGGACCTTCGTCCCAGTCCAGCCCCAGCCAGCGCATCGAGTCGAGGATCGAATCCAGCGACTCCTGCGAGTTGCGCTCGGTGTCGGTGTCCTCGATGCGCAGCACGAAGACGCCGCCGCGGCTGCGCGCGTAGGCCCAGTTGAACAGCGCCGTCCGCGCGCCGCCGATGTGCAGGCGGCCGGTCGGGGACGGGGCGAAACGGACGCGAACGGGGGTCTGAGCGGCCATCGGACCGGTCATTCTAGCCGCCGTCCGCGTCCGCCCGGACTAGTCCTGTTCGACGATGACCGGATCGCTCTTGTACGGGAAGGCGACGTCGTAGCCCCACTCCACGACCGCGCCCGCACCCGGGGCGAGTTCCAGCGACCAGCGCAGCGTGCCGCGCTCCTCGAACAGGCGCTTGGCCTCGTCGTCGGTGGCGCGTTGCGGCTTGACGTCCGTCAGCGTGATCTCGATGCGGTCGTCGTTCGACACCGGCACCGCCTCCTCGACCACCACCGAGATCGGACC